>Ga0315537_1003474_pt1 | contig 11696 bp, 7 predicted proteins | sample SalMarSW160270MG_FD_203091 | JGI IMG/M metagenome (GOLD analysis project Ga0315537, IMG submission 203091) | Salt marsh sediment microbial communities from the Plum Island Ecosystem LTER, Massachusetts, United States - Salt Marsh Sediment SW1602-70 ... | reverse complement strand
CGCACGCTCCGCTGCCAACGCGGCGCGCAGATCCGCCTGCCGTACGGCCACGGCGACCTCGGCGGCGAGCTCCTTGGCGATCTCGATCTCTTCCGGCGTGAAACGCCTCGCGACATCGCTGACCAGGACGAGCTGACCCACGGTCCTTTCCTGTGCCTTGATCGGCACCGTGGCATAGGTACGTACCCCGGCAGCACGCATCGCCGCGATCGTCGGCGCTGTCGAACTCTCTGAACCGTGCTCGGACCCGGTCTGTCCCTGGATGCGGACGGGCTCTGCGAGCCGGGACTGCTGCTCGAGGGCTCTGAACGCCGTCGCCAGGGCACCATCGGGCCGCTCGAACTGCGCCGCCAGGACACGTGCCCCCTGCCCATTGGGCCCAAATACGACGACCCAGGCCCCGGCGCACGGGACCATATTCTGGATGCGCTGCAGCGCAGCTTGCGCTACCTGCCCTGGGGGATGCCCGTCCAGAATCGCCTGGTCGATCGCGCGCAACCCCGCCAGACGCCGGGCACTCCGCCGCGCCTTGCCCTCGGCACGTACTCGCTCAGAGATATCGCGGGCAATACTCAGCACCGCTTGCTGTCCCTCGTACTCGATTATGCGCTTGTTGAGCTCGATGGGGATGACGGTGCCGTCGTGCGTCACGTGAGCACTCTCAAACACCGCCTGACCCCGTTCGCGCAAGAGACGGATCCGCTGCGCAAACTGGGCTACATAAGGTGGCGCGTCGATGTCTGACACACTCATGTGCAAGAGCTGCTCGCGGCCGTACCCGAGCCGCTCACAGGCCATGCGGTTGGCCTCGAGCAGGCGCCCTGACAGATCGTGGATCAAGATTGCATCTCCGGCGCTGTCGAACACGTCGCGAAACTTTTGTTCCGAGGCGCGAATGCGTTCGCTCGCTTCTTTGCGCTCGGTGATGTCCTCGACGATCCCCTCGTAATAGAGCGTGCTGCCTGCCGAGTCACGAACGGCGCGGGCACTCTCACGCACGTGGACGATGCTGCCGTCACGCTTGATCCATGTCGACTCCCATCCACTGACCGTTCCGTCTCGTTCTATGGCCTCTGTGAATGCAAGGCGACTGGTTCCTGGGCTATGGTCATCATGTCCCCTCGTGCTCTGTGCCAGCTCCTCGAACGATGCATAACCCAACATCTGAAGCAGAGCCGGGTTGGCCAACAGCATCCCGCCATCCGGCATCATGCGGTAGATGCCAACGAGCGCATTCTCAAACAAGGACCGGAAGCGCCCTTCTGACCGTCGCGACGCGTCACGCGCGCGCTTGACGCGCAGGATCGCCTTCACCCGGGCGACGAGCTCCCGGTTGCCGATCGGGCGGACGAGGTATCCATCGGCTCCCGATTCGAGGCCACTGGCCTGGTGATCGCTCGTTGTCTTGAGCGCCGAATAGAGGAGGACAAAAGTGTCCGAAAGCGCGGGGTCGTCCTTGATCTGGCGACACACCTCCAGGCCATCGCTGTCGGGCAGCATCCGATCGAGGAGGACGAGATCTGGGTGATGCGCCCTCACCGATTCCAGGCACGCGCCTCCTGTGCGTGCCTTCAGGATCTCGAACCCCTCTTGCTCCAGCACGTAGGAAGCCAGGAGCAGCGCCTCCGGCTCATCGTCGACCACGAGTATGCGAGCAGTTCCGCTCGTCTCCGCCACTTCTGCTACCATCTCCCTACCTGGCTCCATCCGCGGCTCCATCTTGGCCGGAATCCAGTATACCTTGCGCAAGGCGCGCGCCCGATGACCGGAGACACACCAGGCAAATGCCTACGATGTGCCGATCTGCAAACGCAGATCGCGCACCACACGCCTCTTGCTCAGAGCCACATCTCTCCACTTTCACTCTACCATAGATTGAGGGTGTCGACAAGTAAGCGGGCCGGTCCGGTGACTGGACGCCAGGCAGCGGTCTCACCGGACAGAGAACGATCCGTCCCGTAGGCAAAACGCAGCCCAATCGACCGCGCTTTGCCGTTGACGCGGCATCCCCCGCCAAGTATAATGGACGCAAGCGGATGAGGAGGGTGGCGTGCCGAACGGGACCATCTCAGGTCTGTTCGGGAGTGAGTGGACGCGACACACCGGGACCAGATGCATGCCCGATGAGCGGAAAGAGACGCGTACCGTCATGTCTAGCACCAAACACGATCCGCCAAGGCTGTTGGGTGTCAACGAGTGGCCCTCCCACCAGCGGTCGTGGGTTTCATTGCAGGTCCTCGCCGTGCTGTCGGTGATCGGGTTCATCCTCGTTCTCAACATCGTGCTCTTTGTGCCTGCTGCGCGGAACGAAGCCGAGTATGTTTGGCTGCGCGCACAGAGCGCGATCAAGCGGCGGCTCCCGCACCCGCAGTACCTCCCTACCCCGGCAGCAACCCATTCTGCACAGCCGACGTCCGTCCCCAGCACCGTGGTGCCGAGACTGCCGACGCCCGGCCCAACCGTGCTCGCACAGCGAGTTGCGCGCCAAAGCGCGGCAGCGCTGCTCCCAGCAACGGCCACGCCGATGCCAACACCCACGGCGACGACGCTCCCTGATGCGGTCCAACTCGGGAGCAGCCGGCACGAGGCGCAGGGCTGGAACAACTGCGGTCCGGCGACGCTGGCCATGGCCCTGCACTACGATGGGATCGACGACGACCAGTACACGATCGCGGCAGTACTCAAGCCAGACAAGAACGACAAGAACGTCAGCCCGCGTGAGCTGGCCCAGTATGCCAAGTCGCTCGGCGGCATGGAGACGGTGATGGGCTATGGCACCGACATCGAGGTACTCAAGCTGCTGCTGAGCAACGGCTACCCCGTGATCGTCGAGACCTGGTTCATCCCCGAGCCCGGCGACGAGATGGGCCACTATCGCCTGCTCAGCGGCTACGACGATGGAGCAGAGCAGTTCACGGCGCAAGACGCCTACCACGGCCCAGACCAGGCCATGGACTACAGGCAGTTCGATCGCATGTGGAAGGTGTTCAACCGCGTGTACGTGGTCGTGACCGAGGTGGGACGTGTCAATGAGCTGCGTGCGCTCCTGGGCCAGCGGATCGACCCGTGGCAGATGCACACAGCCGCCTTGGACGCGGCCCTCTCTGATGTCGCCGCTGACCCGGAGGACCGCTATGCCTGGTTCAACGCCGGGACGAACTATCTCGCGCTGGGCCGGCCCGCGGAGGCGGCCGCAGCCTACGATCAGGCGCGCACGTTGAGTCTGCCGTGGCGCGTGCTGTGGTACCAGTTCGGGCCGTTCGAGGCCTACCTGCAGGTCGGGCGTTATCAAGACACGATCGAGCTGGCCAACGCGAACCTCAAGAACGCGAGGACCCTCGAAGAGTCCTACTATTACCGCGCCCTGGCACGCCGTGCGCTGGGAGATGAGGCAGGGGCACGTGCCGACCTCGAGATCGCACTGCGCTACAACCCCAACGATACGCGGGCCGCCGAGGCCCTGGACGAGTAGCGGCAGGTGGACACAGCACAGTCGCAGCGCAGGAGCGGCATCGCCGCATCGAGCGCGGTCGTAATGGGCGGGTTCCTCGCCAGCAAGATGATCGGCATCGTGCGACAGTCGATCATTGCCGGCACGTTTGGTGCGAGCGAGCAGCTCGACGCCTACTATGCTGCCTTCAAGCTGCCTGATCTGCTGCTGACGCTGGTCGCCGGAGGGGCAATCGCCACCACGTTTATCCCCGTCTTTGCCGAGCACTTGGCGCGCAGCGACCGCGAGCGGGCGTGGCGCCTGGCCAGCGCAGTCCTCAACGCGTTGCTGCTGCTCATGGGCGGCCTGGCCCTCCTGGCGGCGCTCCTCGCCCCCTGGTTGGTGGAGTGGCTGATCGCGCCCGGCTTGAGCCCCGCTGGCCAGGGCTTGACGGCGGACCTGCTGCGCATCGTGCTCCTCTCTTCCATGCTGTTTGCCGCCAGCAGCCTGGTCATGAGCGTCCTCCAGGCACACGAGCGTTTCTTGCTGCCCGCCCTGGCTGATTTCTGCTACGACGTGGGCATCATTGGCGGGGCGCTGTTCCTGGCCCCGCGCCGGGGGATCTATGGCTTGGCCTGGGGAGTGGTGGCGGGGGCGGGGCTGCACATCCTGATCCAGGTGCCCGGGCTAGTTCGCCTGCGGGCCCGTTACGTGCCTACGCTCGACGTGCGCGACGAGAGCCTGCTGCAGATCGGCCGCCTCACGGGACCGCGGATCCTGATCTTGGGCATGTTCCAGCTCGTGTTCCTGTTCACGACCAATCTGGCTTCGCGCTATGTGGAGGGTAGCATCACGGCGATCAACATGGGCTGGACCATGATGCAGATGCCGGAAGTGATCTTTGCCATGGCCATCGCTACCGCCGCCTTTCCCAGGATGTCGCGCCTGGTCGCGCGGGGCCAGGCGACCGAACTGGGCGAGACGGTGCTGGCAGCACTGCGCGCGACGCTGTTCCTGGTCCTACCCTCGGCGCTCGCGCTGCTCATGCTCGGGCGATCCTACATCACCGTCCTCTTCGGGCGGGGAGCGTTTAGCGAGCAGGCAGCGGATATGGTGTACGGGGTCACAGCCGCGTTCACGGTTGGCCTGGTGGGACACTCGGTGCTCGAGCTTGCGGCGCGCATCTTTTACGCGCACAAGAACACGGTGATCCCATTCTGGGTAGCACTGGGGGCGACTGTGCTGAACGTCACGCTCTGTCTGCTCCTGGGGACATCTCTGGGCAGCGCCGGGCTGGCCCTGGCCAACTCGATCGCCGTGACGCTGCAGTCGGGGATCTTGTTGTGGCTGGCCTGGCGGCTGCGCGTGCGCTTTGACTGGCGCCCGGTGTGGAGGCAGTGCTGGCGCACTGGCCTCGCCCTGGCAGGGATGGCGGGCAGCATCTGGCTCGTGGCACGGCTGGTCCGCGGGCGCGGCGATCTGTGGCTCGCCGCCCTGGGCAGCGCAGCCGGCAGCGGCGTCTACCTGGGGCTGATGGCACTGCTGCACCAGAGCGAGGCGCGCCAACTCGCCCGCCTGGCGCGGGAGCAAGTCGGCATCTAGAAAACACATCGCGCTGCGGAGGGAAAGTAATCCCTCCGCAGCGCGATGTCGCTGAGCCCCTGGTCAGCGCCTGCTGCGCATCCAGACCACTGCGATCAGCAGCGCCACTAGGGCCAGGCCCAAGATCGCCTCGATGCCGCGCCAGAGGAGCAGCACGGTCGTGTTCTCGCTGCCGGCTCGCGCCGTGAGCCCGTAGGGCTCGGCCACCGCCGAAGGCGTTGGGGCAGCCTGCGCGCCAAGCCTGGGCATATCCTCTTGCGCGGTCTGCTGCGGCTCGATCGCAGGAGGCTCGGTCGGCAGCGGCGCTGGCGGCAGGCCCCCGCCGCCCTGCGGTTCGCCTTGCGGGCCGCCCGCTGTAGTCGGGCTCGGCTCAGGCGCGGCGAGCATGATCCCCGCCTCTCCCGTCGCCGTCACCCCCTCGGTGGCTTCGACGCCCGGCGCCTTCATTGCTGCCATCGGCGTCTCACCAGCGCGCTCGCTCTCGGCCGCCTTGGGCGCCTCCTCCGCCGTAGGCGGCGCTGCCGCCTGTGACTTGATCATCGGCGCAGGGGAGGACGTGGCCTCGGGCAGCGCCTGTGCCACCCGCTCCTCGGCCTGCGCGGTCTCGTCCGTCCGGGCCGTATCGGTGGCCGCCGCCTGCGTGACGGCCGCAGCCACGCTCTCATGCTCACCACGCAACGACGCGCTCCCGATCGGCAGCCTGCCCCGGCCAGCCAACAGGTCACCACCAAGCACCAGCACGAGCAGCAAGGCCACGACCGCCGTCGCCCACTGCGTGACTGCCAGCGGTGACATGCGACGCATAGGTCGCCGTGTCCCGGCTAGGTCCGCCTCCCGAACGACAAACCGGCGCGGCGCCTTGACCTGGGGCGCCTGGTGCAGCAACCCCACGGTCCAGCGCAGCGTCCGGAGATCGGCCCTGCACGCCTCACAATGCGCCAGGTGCGCCTCGATCCGTCGCCGTTCGCGCCCGGATACCTCATCGTCCACGTAGGCCGAGAGCCGCTTCTCGACGTACGCGTGCTCACGTCCTCCCATACCAGACCCCAACTTACTCATATCTACCCGCTCCCCGTCGCAGCAATCGACCCAGGAGGCCATCGTCTAGCCATTCGACGAGTAGGCTCATCAAGCCTGCTGCTCCACCCCCTTCGCTATATAGACGGTAGCGAGCTGGCAAAAGTTCCGCATTCCCCCTCAAGTACTCGCGCATCTTTTCCCGGCCCCGGCTGAGACGCGACTTGACCGTGCCCAACGACACGCCCAGCGTCCTGGCAATCTCTTTGTAGGCCATGCCGTGGATATCACACAGCACCATCACCACGCGCTGGTCATCGGGCAGCTCTTGCAGGCCACGCTGGATCAACTGGCCCAGATCCTGCCGCTCGGCAAACTCCTCAGGGGGCTCTTCGTCCCCCTCTGTCCACTCTGCCCAATCGAGCTCGGGATCGGCGTCCAACGAGACGGTTGGGTGACGCTTGTGAGCACGCAGCACATCGTAGCAGGCATTGGTCACGATGCGCAGCAGCCAGGAGCGGAACGATCCGCCGCGGAACCCAGAGAGGGCCCGGTAGGCAGAGATGAACGCGTCCTGCGTCGCGTCGGCAGCAGCATCTGGATCGCCGAGGATGCGGTAAGCGACGTTATATGACAGATCCTGGTAGTCCAGGATCAAGCGGTTAAATGCCTCGCGCTCACCGCCCTGTGCGGCGACGAGCAGCGCGGACTCTTCCATAGGCACCTACTGAACTTGACTAAAGGTATGTTTCGTTCTATACTAGCACCGTAAGCCGGAGTGGCGGAACTGGCAGACGCGCGCGACTCAAACTCGCGTGAGGGAGACCTCTTGTGGGTTCGATTCCCACCTCCGGCATCAGCTCTCATTATACATGATTTGGCTCCCTCATGCCAAGTCACTGTGGCGGGGATTGTCTCCATGGCTGGTCCCTCTGGCAGGGAGTAGCCTTTTCTTTTGCCTGTTATGCGCGTGGAAGGGCCTATGGGTAGACGACGCATATGGCTTGCCGTCCTGCTCGGCGCGGTCGGGCTCGTCGCCGGAGCAGGGCTGGGCGTGTGGTATGGATGGGAGGTCGACCCGGTAGCCTACACGGACACCGACCTCGCCCATCTCCACCCGTCCTACAGGGATGAATACATCCTGATGGTGAGCAGGGCCTACGCACTGGATGGCGACCTGGATGCCGCACGTGCGCGGATCGAGTGGCTCATGCTGCCTGACCCTGCAAGCACTGCCGCCGATCTGGCCGAGAAGGCCATCGCTCAGAGTGCCCCGACGGCGCAGATCCGCGTCCTGGCTCACCTGGCACAGGCGCTGGGTGCGGACCGGCCTGCGCTTGCGCCCTATCTCTCCCCGGAAGACGATTCGTGAGCCGCCGATCGAGGACGCGCCGCCCCAGGCGTGGGATCCTGCTGCTCACGCCCATCCTGGGCTTGGTCGTGGGTGGAGGCATCGGTCTGCTCGTGAGCTGGGTGGTGTGGCCGGTCGAGTACACTGACGTCGCGCCCGATTCGCTCTACCCCGCACAGAGACAAGAGTATATCGTGTTGATCGCCCAGAACTATGCCTACGAGCACGACCTCGAAGCGGCACAGGTGCGCCTGGCAGCACTCGGCGACCCTGCTTCCGTCAGCGGCGAGGTGGCCGCGCTCGCAGAGCGCTACGTCCAGGAAGAGCCTGGCTCTCCCTATACGGCGCCGATCGCCCAGCTCGCGCTCGACCTGGGATACAACCGGACCGTGCTGGCGGCGTACATCTTTGGCGTGACGCCGATCGCCACGTGGACGCCTGCTCCAACGGAAACGCAGATACCGGCGTCAACACCAGCGCCGACAGAGACAGCCATGCCGACCGAGACGCCGATCCCGACAGCCACGCCGCAGCCGCCGACGCTGACGCCTGCTCCAGTAGGCACGGCGACGCTTATGCCGACGCCCCTGCCGACCTGGACACCGTCCCGCACGCCGAGGCCGACGTCGACGCCGCTCCCGACGTGGACGCCTACAGTGACGTCCACGCCAGAGCCACGTTTTGACGTGGTCGAAATGAAGCGCCGCTGCGACCTGACGCAGGGGCAGTTGATGGTCATGGTCCGCGACGCCGAGGGAGAACAACTGCCCAACGTCGAACTGTTGGTGCGATGGGATGGCGGCGAAGACCGTTTCGTGACGGGCCTCAAGCCAGACGTCGGGCTCGGCTATGCCGACTTTGACCTGGAGAGAGGACAGTCCTACCAATTGGTGGTGATCGGCGCGCCGAGCCAGGTCCAGAAGATCGTGGCCGAGCCTTGTGAAGGCACATCGTACCTCGCCACATGGCAGGTCCTGCTGCAATGGACAGGTGAGCCAGGACCCGCAGACGCCGACAGCCAGTAGAACGCAGATGACAGGCGAGGAGAGGGTGGTGCCGTCCGTACCGGCTGAGTCGATGGCAGTGAGCCAACGTCCTCAGTTGCTCAAGCTGAACCTTAACAAATTCGGGCCGACGATGGTGCTGCTCGCCATTCTGCTGCTCGGCTATGGCCTGCGCCTCTATCGTCTCGGTGACCAGAACATCTGGTGGGACGAGGGTCACGCCGTATGGACCGCTCGCCACAGCATGCGCGAGGTGACAAACATCACCGCGCATGACGTACACCCGCCGCTCTACCTGTGGATGCTGCACGGATGGATACGGATCGCCGGCGAGAGCGAATTCGCACTGCGCTACCTGTCCTTGATCGGCGGTCTGCTCACCGTCTCGTTGACTTACATAGTCGCGCGCCGGCTGACCGGCCGCCGTCCTGCATTGCTGGCCACGCTCTTGATCGCTGCGGCGCGCTTTCACATCTGGTGGTCACAGGAAACGCGGATGTACATCTGGGCTGCGTTCCTGGCCTTGCTCTCGCTCTATGTCTTTACGCGTCTGAGACAGCATCGCCTGGCCTGGTGGGCCTATGTCGTCAGCAGCGCAGCGGCGATCTATACGCTCTACCTATCCGTTCTGGTGTTGGTCCTGGAGAACGTGTTCGTGGCGATCACGGTGTGGCGCAAGCCACAGCGCAGGCGGTTCCTGAGTCGCTGGACGACTGCCCAGGCTATGATCGTGCTCGCTTATGTGCCGTGGCTTTATCTGGCGCTGTCCTACTCGCGCACGGGCGCAGCAGATAGCCCGTTCCCATTTGGGCTAGTGTGGCAGTTATACGGCACCGTGCTCGTAACCGGCATCTCCACGAACCTGGAGCAGTATACGCTGCTGGTCACTGCCTTCGTCCCGCTGGTCCTGGTGGGATTGGGCTTTTACCTTTTCGACCGGCACCAGCCACAGCGCTACGGCTTTGCTGGGCGGGAGATGGGCCTGTTTCTGTTGCTCTCGCTCTTTTTGCCGCCGCTGATGGTCTATGCGCTCTCGGTTCCGCGAGGCATGTTCTATTCGCCCAAGCCGGAGGCACGCTACCTCCTGTTGTTTGCGCCCACGTTCTACATCCTGGTAGCCGGTACGCTGGCCAATCTATGGGAGTTCAGGCGGTGGGGGCGCGTGGTCACGGTGATCGCCACCTTGCTCGTGCTCGGCACGTTCGTCAGCATGCTGCCTTCCTACTATGTCGGGCGCTACTTGCGCGATGACTATCAGACCGCAATGGTCACACTCGAGGCCTACGCGCAACCGGACGATGCAGTGCTGCTCGTCTCGGGCGACCGCTATCCCGTATTCCTATACTACTATCAGCAGCACTTTGCCAAGGGCGGGCCGACCATCTATTTGCTGCCGCGTTACGGCGACCCGATGAGCGAGGGCAACGTCGACATGGAGCTGGAGCCGCTGGCAGCCCAATACGACCGGCTGTGGTTGGCCAGCTTTGAACGCGCGCTGCAGGACCCCGAGAACGTGACCGAAACGTGGCTAGAGACATACCGCACGCGCGTCCTGAACGTGTCGGAAGGGTACAACTACTTGCGGCTGTACACGCGGCAAGCGCTGCAGCCGCTCGGCAGCCTGGACAGGTGCCATCCTGAATACGCTTTCGAGCCGCCCCGGCCGTTGAGCCCACAGGTCAAGCTTCTCGGTTACGACCAGCCGACACGTGAATTCCGTCCTGGCGACGTGATGCGGCCGGGCCTCTACCTGCAGTCGGGAGAAGCATCCCAGATCGTGGTCCAGTGGGTACACGAGAGTGGGCAAGCGATCGAGCAGCAAGTGCTCGATCTGCCACCCACGAAGGGAGCGCGAACGTACGTCCGCCTCATGCCGGCTTTTGCCGTCTATGACTATACACCGCCCGGGAGGTACGAGGTCGTTGTCTCTGTATCCGGGCAAGAGGGCAGCGCTGTACGCGTCCCTGCCGGGCAGGTCACTCAGTCACGGCACCTGCCATCCTGGCCGATGAAGGTGACCTACCCCGTTTCTCTGGACGAGGGCTGTATCCGCCTCGAGGGCTATACCGTGCAGCCGGCACAGGTCCACGCCGGCAATTCGTTGCAGGTGGACCTGTTCTGGCAGGCACAGTGCTCGCTCGCGCACGACTATACGGTGTTCGTCCACCTGCTTGGGCCCTATAACCCGGCAACGGGCGGACCAGTGTGGGCACAAGATGACACCTACCCGCTGCAAGGAGGACACCCGACCTCGCGCTGGATGCCGGGCCAGGTGGTGCCCGACCGGCATCCGCTTGAACTGCCCGCGGGCATGCCAGCCGGCCTGTACCAGATCGAGGTTGGCCTCTACGACGCGTCAACCGGTGCCCGTGTGCCTGTAGATGTCCTGAATGAAGACCGTATCTTGATTGAGGAGGTAAACGTCGTGGCGCCCTGAGCCGGGACGTAGCGACGCCACGGTGATGAGCCGGGCCATTCGTTTACCAGCAGCGTGGCCCAGCCGACCCGGAACGACTGCTGGTTGTCACACCGTTCACACTATCTATGGAGGGAGATTGCCATGCCACTTGTAACGACGAAAGAGATGTTGAAAGGGGCCCTGGAAGGGCACTATGCTGTCGGCGCCTTTAACGCCAACAACATGGAGATGGTACAGGCCATCGTCGAAGCGGCGACGGAAGAGCACGCCCCTGTGATCTTGCAGGTCAGCCAGGGCGCCATCCGCTACGCCGGCCTGCACTATGCCGCCGGCCTGGTCAAGATCGCAGCAGAGAACACGGATGTGCCGGTGGCCCTGCACCTCGACCACGGAACAGACTATGATCAGAATGTGCTCTGCCTGCGCGAGGGCTTTACCTCGCTCATGTTCGATGGCTCTGACCTACCGCTGGAGGAGAACATCCGCATCAGCAGGACGGTGTGCGAGATCGCGCACATCTGCGGGATCCCGGTCGAGACCGAGCTGGGCAAGGTGCTCAAGCGCGGAGCAACCGCGGAAGAGGTCAAGGCAGCGATGGCCGACCCGGAGGAGGCACGGCGCTTTATCACCGAGACTGGCGCCGATTCGCTCGCCGTCGCCATCGGCTCGATCCATGCCCTGCTCTCGCAGACTGCCAGCCTCGACATCGAGCGCCTCGAAGAGATCCACCAGGCGATTCCCGAGGTCCCCCTGGTCCTGCACGGCTCGTCAGGCGTCAGGGAAGAGAGCGTGGTTGAGTCGCTCGATCACGGCATCGCCAAGGTAAACGTCGCGACTTACCTCTCGCAGGCGTTCACCTATGCCATGTTCGAT
>Ga0315537_1003473_pt1 | contig 11697 bp, 14 predicted proteins | sample SalMarSW160270MG_FD_203091 | JGI IMG/M metagenome (GOLD analysis project Ga0315537, IMG submission 203091) | Salt marsh sediment microbial communities from the Plum Island Ecosystem LTER, Massachusetts, United States - Salt Marsh Sediment SW1602-70 ... | reverse complement strand
GGGGGTTATTGACGCTGGTGTTGAAGTTCCCCACAGTGAAGATATACTTCCTGACGAAAGTAGAATAAGCGGAAAACACATTGCAGCCTATGGAAGTCAGTTGGCTTCAGACCCCGAGGTCTATCAGCAGAAGTTTTCTAAGTCTCTTTCAAGGGGATCACGGCCAGAAGAGCTGTCTGAGCACTTTTCTTCGGTAAAAGACAAGATTACATCTTCGTTTGAGAAAAAGGTGAAAGAACGGAAGGAAGAAACATGAGCTTCGGCAACGAGAAGTCTGAAAGTTGGATACCCCGTACAAAGCTGGGAAAAATGATTCTTGAGGGAAAAATCTCCTCCATAGAAGAGTTATTCATGGAAGGACTCAAGATAAGGGAGTCCGAGATAGTGGATGTTCTTCTTCCCAATCTTCAGGAAGAAGTTATAAACATAGGGTTAGTGCAGAAGCAAACAGACGCTGGAGAGAAATCTCAGTTCAGGGCTATCGTAGTTGTGGGAAACCGTAACGGTTACGTAGGTTTAGGTTCAGGAAAAGCAAGGCAGGTGCGCTCCGCCATCGAGAAAGCTGCTGTGGATGCACGCCTCAACATCACCCCTGTCCGTCGAGGCTGTGGATCCTGGGAATGTGGATGCGGAAAACACCACTCTATGCCATTCCAAGTTCAAGGTGAGTGCGGCGGCGTTGAAATTGTTCTGATTCCAGGACCTAGAGGTCTAGGTATTGTTGCAAGCGAGGCAGCCAAGGTCATTCTAGGATTGGCTGGTGTAAAGGATTGCTGGACGAAAAGCTATGGCTCCACAAGAACTGTTCCCTCTTTCGCCTTTGCCGTCTTTGACGCTCTTAAAAAAACCTACCTGTTGGTCACACCAGAGGATTGGGTGAGTTAAAGTGGAGAAACAAAGGAAATGTTTGGTGGCAGTTCGGATTCGCGGTATGAGTGACATTTCTCAGGAAATCAAAGATACGTTAAGTATGCTACGGCTAACCCGAAACTGTCACGCCACATTGCTTGACGATCGTCCCGCCTACAATGGCATGTTGCGGAAAAGTAAGAATTGCTTGACTTGGGGTGAGGTCTCCCAAGAGAACATAGCGCTCCTTTTGAAGAAGAGAGGAAGACTTGTAGGCGACAAAAAATTGACTGATGAATACGCCAAAGAATTGGACTACAAATCGTTGGACGACCTAGCTGAAGCCATATTCAAGATGGAAGTTGAGTTCAGTAGTCTTCCCGAAGTGAAACCTGTGTTCCGTCTTCGCCCACCGAAAAAAGGCTTCAAAGGCAAAGTGAAACGAAGTTTTGCCGCTGGTGGAGAAGCCGGATATAGAGGAGACGCAATTAACAGCCTCCTGAAACGAATGGTGTAGCCAACAAGCGATAATCTTTATAGTTACCATGTCAGCACATTCTCAGTTAAGGAAGGAATTCCCTTGAGCAACCCGTGGTGGAGACGAAGAAAAAAGAAAAATCCTTGGTTCAATGACATCTATGAGGAACTAGAAAAACTCGGGGACCTGATAGATGAAACTGTCCAGAAAGCCTTTGAGAACTCGTCTGAGAAGACGCCAGTCAGACGTGATCGTATCCAAGGTTTCTCCATAAAAATTGGTCCTGACGGAAAGCCGAGGATTCACGAGTTTAATAGTCGTCAACCACGGCAGAACGAACCCGAGATCGGTGATGAGCCGGAGCCTCTAGTTGACATCATCGAGGAGCGGGAGACGTTAGTTGTTTTAGCGGCGCTCCCGGGAGTCAATAAAGATGACATTGACCTTCGCATAACTGAGAATTGTTTAACTGTTTCCATTGATGCGGCTGACTTTGAATGGTATGAAGAATTGAAGCTTCCAACTGGAGTGGACCCAAAGTCGGCGCGTGCGTCGTACAAGAACGGAGTGTTGGAAGTAAAAGTGAACAAATTAGAGAAGCTAATTAAAGATGGTAGAATATCTGTGAAAAAGTGAGGTTTGACGTTTGCCGCATAAAGATAGGAAAGTTAGAAAACAGCGTGGTTCCAGAACCCATGGATGGGGTCAGGTAGGACAGCATAGAGCTGGAGGAGGACGGGGAGGGCATGGAAAAGCAGGATATGACAAACACAAATGGACATACGTGCTAAAATATGACCCCACATATTGGAAAAAGAAAGGCTTCGTGTCCACCAGAACCCTCGGCAGAAAGGTTAGCGTTATTAATGTGGGAAAATTGGATGACCTAGCTGACAAACTGGATTCCGAAAAAAAACTGGAGAGAAAAGACAAGAAAATCTTTTTAGACTTAGAAAGCCTTGGCTACGACAAGCTTTTGGGAACTGGCGAAATAATGAAGCCTATTCTTGTTAAGGTTGCATCCTATTCAGAGGCTGCCTCTAGGAAATTGGAAGAGGCAGGAGGACAAATCGTTAAAGAAGCAGAGTAGACGCCGATGTTTTTCTTGGATTAGCTGATTGAGTAAACTAAGAAGTCAAAGTGTTTATATTTGTGTTAAACATACGCAACTTAACAAATCAGCTTATAAAATCTTAAGAATGAAGGCGAGTAGATCATGGCTGGCAGATTCCTTTCACTGTTCGGACCGCTTTCACGGTTTATGCCTGAAGTAAGCTCACCAACTCGAAAAGTGAGCTTCAACGAAAAACTCTTCTGGACAGCCATGGCACTAATAATCTATCTGGTCATGAGTGAAATATCGCTCTTCAACGTCGGAGGTGAAGGATGGCAACTCGACAGCCTCAGAATAATTTTTGCTTCGAACCGAGGAACTCTCACGGAGCTTGGAATAGGCCCCATAGTAACGGGCGGTCTCATTTTGCAGTTGCTTATCGGGTCCGGAATTATAGCTGCTGATTTAGGTAACCCAGAAGATCGATCTCTCTTCACAGCAGCCAACAAGGTTTTCTCCATACTTCTGACTGGAGTCCAAGCTACTGCATACCTCATAGGCGGAGTGTATGGTCCTCTGGACGGCGTTACATCCCTAGTAATCTTCGTTCAACTTCTAGTCGCTGGTGTAGTGCTGATGCTCTTGGACGAAATGATACAGAAAGGTTGGGGAATTGGAAGCGGAATTAGCCTCTTCATTCTAGCCGGGGTAGCGCAACGCATTATGTGGTCCAGCTTTTCTCCATTAGGGCCTATGGGTGACGGTAAACATTATGGGGCATTTATCGCGCTTGGTGAAACAATTTTTGGCGGGCAATCTTTGATGAACGCCTTTTTCAGATATGACCTAAAGACTGGCGCTCTTACGACTGATCCCACTATGCTAGGTTTCCTAACAACAGTCGTCGTCTTCGTCATAGTAATCTACATGGAAGGAGTTAGAGTTGAACTTCCAATCTCCCACGCTAATTACCGAGGATTCCGAGGCAAGTACCCCATAAAACTTCTCTACGTCTCAAACCTGCCTGTAATATTCGCCTCCGCCCTCTTTGCCAACGTCTACGTCTTCGCTCAACTCCTATCGAGCCATTTTGGCCCGAACAACTTCTGGGTCAGCCTTTTAGGTACCTTCGGAGGGGAATCCGGAACAACCCTAACTGGAGGTCTCGCATATTATGTAACTGCCCCCAACGATATAGCAGCCACCTTGGCTGATCCAGTGAGAGCCTTAGTTTTCGTAGGTGTCATGGTTGCATTTTCCGTAATCTTTTCGTTAACATGGTTAGAAGTAGGAGGCTTAGGACCCAGCACTGTTGCACAACAGCTTGTCGACTCAGGCATGCAGGTTCCAGGATTCCGCAGGTCAGGTAAGTCCATTGAACTGATTCTCAAACGTTACATACCGGTAGTTACAATCCTTGGAGGAGCAATAGTGGGATTGATTGCTGCTGTCTCAGGATTTTTCGGAGTGTTCGGAACAGGTACGGGTATACTGCTTGCAGTAGGTATCTTATATCAGTATTATCAACTACTTGTGCAGGAGCAGGTTGCCGAGATGTATCCAGCCTTCGGTCGTGTATTAGGAGGATAACCTTTGAGTAGAACTATCACCTTCACAGAAAATTTTCAATGCTATGGGAGAATTAGATGATGAGTTCCTTTTTGGCGCAGCCTCCCTATGTGACAATAATTGTTATCTTTGTCTCCCTGACGATGTCCATTACTTCATCACTTATTAACAGCCGTTTCATGCCTAAGGAGCACCGCGAAAAAGTCAAGGCGCTGCAACGTAAAATCTCTGCTTTAACTAAGGAAAAAAACGAAAATATGAAGACGGCGAAGAGTACAGGCGACAAAAAACTGCTCAAGAAGGCTCAGAAACAAGAGAAACAGCTTCTTCAGCTTCAATCTCAAGCCCTTTCCTTAACCTCTAAACAGTTTAGAGTATTCCCAATTACTATGGCAGTTTTTTTCATCGTCTGGCTCCTGCTAACGGGAAACATTCTTGGCTTTGAATTGTTCGATAGCCCATTCATCGGTCCCGATCCTATAGCTTACCTACCATGGTTTGGTGGCGTATTGCCCCTAGCCCTAACCTACTGGTACCTCATCTGCTCTTTCCTCTTCGGAACTCTATTCTCTCGCATCTTCGGATTGACGGGAGGAACCGATTAGTTGCCAGAACCTTCTAGGCGAACTCGAAGCAAGAAACGCCGTCAAATCAAATCTTCTAGACGACGAACAGTTATCCGCTATGGACGAGAAAAGACCAGTGCTCCACACTGTTCCAACTGTGGTCAAGCACTAGCCGGGCTTCCACGCTTAGAACCATCTAAACTCAGTAAGCTTCCCGGAAATCAAAGAAGAGTTGAACGTATGTACAGCGGTAATCTGTGTCACAGTTGCCTTCGAATTCTCCTTAGACAGGCGGCAAGGAATCTTTAATATGAAATGGCGGCTGTCGGACTGTGAAAAAGCGTGGTATAGAAGAGAAGAAAAAAGTTGTAATATGTGTTAGCGGAATGACGGGTTCCGGAAAGAGCATAGTGGCGAAAAGACTAGCCGACAAATATGGACTTGGTTACTTTTCTGGCGGGAATGCTTTGAAGACCTTAGCCCAGAAAGAGGGATATGATTCGGATATAACTGGCTGGTGGGAAACCACTGAGGGTCTGAGGTTTCTTGAACAGAGGATGGGAGACCCTGCTTTTGACAGGAGAATTGATGAAAAGTTGTTGGAGTTGGCAGCGGAAGGGAATGTTGTTCTTGACAGTTGGACCATGCCTTGGCTGTTAAAAGAGGGGTTCAAGATATGGTTGGAGGCTTCGCCTAAGGTTAGAGCCAAGAGGGTGGTAAATCGAGACTGTATCAGCATTGAAGAGGCTGTGAAAGCTTTAACCGAAAAAGACGAACGAACTAGGCAAATATACAAGACTCTCTACGGTTTCGATTTAGGTCACGACCTTTCTCCCTTCAATCTTGTTCTCGCCACAGACGAGCTGGACACCAACGAAGTCTTCCATGCCGTATGTTTAGTTACTGACCGCCTAGTTTTTGGAGAAGCTTAGTTCTCTTTAATGTGGAAAAATTTCTTACCAGTAGTTCCTTTTTGTGCTACCAGTAGAAAAGAATCTGGTCTAGATAGAAGAAGGCTGGTTGTGACTGCAACAGGTAATAGGCTATGAGTATTAAGAGTGTGGCTTGCCTAAGGGGGATTATTGCATGTTTTTCATAGTGACAGCTCAGCAAAGCTAAGCCCATGTTGAGGATGGTGAGCAGAATGAAGACGCGGCTTAATGCAAGGGAGATTATTGCTTCGCTGATTCTGTCAACTGAAACGTCCACCATCCAGCCATCTTTAGATGACGTTTGTCCTTTGGCGCGGGCTACGATGCCGTCAAGGGCGTCCAGTAGCAAGACAAGAAAGATAGCGATTATGGCGGCGATAATGGCTCTCTCGGAGAGTAGCAGGTAAGCTATTGGCGTGAATGCTAAACTTAGTCCTGAGATCATGTTTGCGTCCACCTGTCTTAAGATGGGGAATCGCGTTAGAACTGGTTTAAGAATCATCCTAAATGTTGATGATGCCTTGACCATGAAGACTCGCAATTAATATCACTCCCAATATCACTGTTAGGACTGTATCGTAGACGGTCAGTTTTTTCAGGTTCCTCGGCGCCAACCCAAGAAACACCACTTTTTCGCTTAAGGGATAGAAGGGTCTTGTGGGTCGTGTTAAGAGGTCGAGGAAATAGTGACTTACGAATCCTATGAGAAGGGATCGACCCAGCGGTGCAGAGAAAAGCATGATAATTGTTGAGACTATCATTGCCAGTAGTAGTCCAGGTAGTTCGTGCCAGCGGGTTCTTGTTTCAGATTTGAATCTGTGCGTCTTCATTGCTGTTCGCAAGTGGGCGATGTGGTCTAGGTCCGTGATTACTGCTGCTATGCTTGTTACCATTAGGGTTGTTGGAGATACGATTGAGGGCGCGCCGAAAACCAACAGTAGGTTAGCGAAAAAAACGTGACCGAGCGTATTCAACAGTTCATCATCCATTTTTTGTTATGAACCTACGTTCATGTAATATTTGGAGATTTCTCCACTTCTCCCGCAAAATCCCCCTTTTTTAAATTAAAATTTGGGGTTAAAATTTAACCCCCAAACCCAAACCCAAAACCGCCAGTCTTCATTCTTAACCCTGCGCGCGCATCTTTTTCAGGAATTCAGTCTTCTTTCCATTTTAGTTTCCCGAGGTTCCAGCTGAGCTTGAGCTTAACCATTTGTTACCCCCTAGAGCTCTCCACGTTAACAATAGAACATAGAGGAACACTACTAAATTGATCAAACTTAATATGAGAACCACTGGGTCTCCGTCAGCAATGTAACTATTAGCGTTAAGGAAGGATAGGACGTAGGCTTGGTTGATGAGGTAAGTCCCGCTTAAAATCGCATAGACAGGGCGCATCTTCTTAACAAAAGGAATCAACAAAGCCATTACGCTAAAAGCTGGAAAAAGATACCGCTCGTGAATCCGTGTTGGAAGCATAAAAAAACCGAAGAACAGCAGAAAAGCCGAGAATAAAATTACTAATTCTTCTGAAACCCCAAGACGCTTATAAACAAAATACAATGTGAAAGCAACTAAGGCTCCAAACATCATCCAACCGATGATATACAAGTTCATAAAAAGGAACATCCGAGTGTCGGGTTTCCACATGCCTCCGAAACCCCAGATGTTAAACGCATTAACCGTAGTGTATGCGTAGGTGTTGTAAGCACCAAAAATGTCACTTAATAAAGTGACTGGATTACCATCAGTCCACTCAAAAGGCAGAATTACAACGAATACTGTAATAATAGCTGCACCTATTGAAGTTACAAGTCCACGCCAATTGTATTTTCTAAAAATGAGAAAAAGCAGTAGAGGGGCCAAAGCTATGCTTTGCGGCTTAGTAAGAATGCCCAGCATGAAAGCAACTGCTGCCAGTTTGGGTTTAGATTCGAAAATCAAGAGTAATGAGAGGATGAGGAAGAAAGTGTATATCGCGTCGAATTGGCCCCAAATTCCCGAATTAAAAATCACTGCAGGATTAAAGGCATAAAGGGCAGTTGCCATCAGTGCCATCTTTAGGTCGGATCGCTTTCGAACGAAGATAAATATCAACATTGACGTTGCCAAATCAAAGATGCTCGGAGGTAACTTGATAATATGTGCCATAAGACTGGAACCAAAAAGCGAGAGACCCTTAGCTATAGAGCCGAAAACCCAGAAAATATAGATGTTGAATGGGAGATAATCAACCCATTTTACTACGTTATAGAAAATCCTGGGACCATACACGGCAGCGGTGTAGAACCAAGACTCATATGTTCTCAGATCATTTTTGCAACCCGGAAAAGGAAAAACCAAGACTCTCACTGCAAGCGAGAAGAAAAGCAACGCTGCTAAAATTGTGACTTCCCTTTTCTCGAAAGAAATTCTCATCGTCGTCGTTCCTTGCGCCTATTCATGATATACAAATTCGCCGTGTTTTGGATAAATAGCTTCTTAGTGTTTCTTCTAGAGAGAAGGGTAGTAAGAGAGTAGGAGAGCGTAGGAAATAGTTTTGGGTTTGGGGTTAAAATTTAACCCTTGAATAAAAAAAGGGGGAGTTGCGGGAGAAACTCGGTTTACAAAAGTTATTATAACAACTTTGAACTTTTAATATACCGATTGAAATGTCTACGAAATATTGTCCAAAATGTGGAAAAACATCATCTGCCGATGCCCAATTTTGTTCGAGTTGTGGAGCATCATTTGCAGCAAAATCGCAAAGTGAGATTATAGTCGTTACAACACCTACAATTACAGGCTATGAAATTGTGAAAGTTCTCGGAACAGTTCATGGAATAACCGTGCGGACTAGAGGAATCGGTGGAAAATTTATTGCTGGAATCGAAGGAATGTTTGGGGGCGAGGTTAAATCATATAGCTCCGAAGCAGAAAAAGCCCGAAGAGAATCAATGGAAAGACTAATTGAGAAGGCCAGAAGTGTCGGAGCCAACGCAGTAGTCCGCACAGATTTTGAGACAAGCGACATACTAAGGGGAACTGCTACGTTATTCTCTGCTTATGGAACAGCAGTGATCATAACGCCTCTCAAAAAGTAGATTGCATAGTAACAATCTAAAACTTAAAAAGAGGGGTTTGCTGAGGCTCCTGCACGGGCAAGTTTGAGGGTTAAAATTTAACCTCCAAAGTCAAACATACTCTCTTACTCCCATTCTCTCTCATATACATACACGTGTACAAAACTCACAGGCGCACGTACATCTAGGACAATGAATATGCCTTAGAGAAGATTGAGAATAATGACCAGAAACCCGTTTTTCTGGTAAAAATGCTTTCACTTATATCGTAAATCGAAATATACCTTAAATGCCGTTTTGAATATATCAGCATTTGTGGATGCGTGCATTTCTATTTTCTCCTTTGGGTTTCACAAACTGATCTGATCTGTGCGCATTCACTTCCATTTTAAAGCAGATTATTTTCTATGTTTGCAAGTGTCTATATTTCGCGGAATCGGCAGTTAGCTGGCGATATCTCCCGCAAAATCCCCCTTTTTTCAAACGATTATCATTAGCTTTAAGATAAAACAAGTAATCAACCAAATCTGGCTTGAAACTTTAAGTGAAGCATAAAAAAACACACACGATCCTCCTTCAGATGAACTCGAAGTTTTGCTTAATCCTACGTTTACAGCACAGGCTGTTTCATGTTTTTTCTGTTACAAGAATTTCTCTACAAGTTTTTCAAAGTTTTCTCTTGTCCGTTCCCGCTTGTAAGTTCGTAACGCGTTTATCAGTTGTTTTTCGTCAACTTTCCCCAGCTTCTCTTCCACTTTCTCCACAATCTGGCTTCCCAAGAAAAGGTACTGGCAGACGGAAGTGACATTTGAAACTCTCCGGTTGATGCTGGCTGTCTCAAAATCCACCAGAAACGGATGGTCATCGGCGTCAACGAGTATGTGTTTCGGCGCATTACTCAGCTCTCCATGATCCAATCCAGCCTCATCAAGCCTGTAGCACTGCTCCAAAACATCCTTTAGAACCAAGCGAACACGCGACTGTCCTTCTCTTCCTCCCAAAGATTCGATCCATTCTGGAAAGTGTGTTCCTTCAACTAACTCCATGAGAAGAAAATTTTCGCTGATTTCAATCAGTTTTGGTCCAACGTCTATGTTATTCGCTCTTGTCAACATTTCTCCTTCATGGAACATTCCCTTCCGGTCAGCGTCAACTCTGCGAATCTTCAAAGCGGCTCTCCCCGAATTCGTGTAGGCTACAACAACTATGCCCACGCAGCCTTTCCCCAGAACCGGCACATCAAAAACGCTCTTCTCTCCCGTGAACTCCAAAGCTTGGACTCCGAGCCTCTCCAGCTCCTTGAGGCGTCTATCCACTTCTTCCTGTTCACATCTTGGATAACACAGAACTTTGCAGTGTTTTCTTTCACTGAGCACTTTCAGGGAGACCACTTCACCCGCCTGCAACTCTTCTCACGTCAGATACTACTTTCCCGAGAACAGTTATTAAATATGGCAATTCATCATCTGATTTCAGGGCGGGTTCCATGTCCATAATATCTTTGCTCTCGGATTTCGGTCATAAGGACCCTTACGTAGCGGAAATGAAAGCCGTAATCCTCTCCATTAACCCCCAAGCCTGCATCGTGGACATAACCCATGAAATTGAAAAGTTCAACATCCGCATGGGCGCCTATATCCTAGCCTCAGCTGCCCCATACTTTCCCCCAAATACAATTCACGTGGCAGTCGTAGACCCTGGCGTAGGAACAAAAAGACGCCCAATAATCGCAGAAACCAACCGCAGCCTCTATGTCGGACCCGACAACGGGCTCCTCATGCTGGCTGCCCACAAAGAACACATAACAAACGTTTACCACATAGACAACCCAGAATACATGCTATCCAAAGTGTCAAAAACTTTTCATGGAAGAGACATCTTCGCCCCAGCAGCCGCACATCTAGCACAAGGAAATAAGCCCTCTGATTTTGGACCCGCAATACAAGATTACATCCTTCCCGAATTCGCGAAACCACACGCAAGAAATGGAGAACTGCTTGGGGAGGTTCTTCACATAGACGATTTCGGCAACATCATCAGCAACATTACATTAGAAGACCTTGAGAAAATGGGATTTCATAAAGGAAACTCTCTTCTTGTTAGGCTTGGCGGCAAAACCTTGAACATACGATTCCGTTCAGCCTACGGCAAAGTTCCAGCTGGCACTCCCTTGGCGCTAATCGGCAGCAGCAACTTTCTTGAAGTAGCCGTTAATCAGGAAAATGCTTCCCGAATTTTCGGGACAAACGTTGGAGACACATTTCACGTCTCTGGGGCAGTCTCCAGCTAACCAATCAACTTTCATCAATAGTTTTCTATCCAGAAACCGTCTCTGCGAGATTTTGCCAAGGCGTAACCAATTATCAACCCAGCTGCGAGACCGCCGAAGTGGGCGACTATATTGACGCCTGCGCCTGTGCTCAGCATCAAGAGCAGAAATGCGTATAATAATGCTCCTACAATGGATTGACCGAATGTTTTTCGCATGTATATGATTCCTGCGCCGTACATTCCGAATATTGCTCCTGAAGCCCCAGCTGAGAGTGTATAGGGGGACATCAGAAAGAGCGTCAGCAGGCTGCCTGAGAGTCCTGAGAGCATGTAGACAGAAAAGTATTCTTCTGTTGTAAAGAGTTCTTCGGCTCTTAAACCAAATATAATCAGGAATAGCATGTTCAGTGCAAGATGAATTATATCCACATGAACGAAAATTGATGTTAAGAGCTGCCAGTACTCACCATTCAATACGTTGATGTTAGCTTGTCCTAGCTGAATGAGAACGCTGTATCCTGTTTGGATGAAATTTCCGCCAACCACCGAAGTGTAGATGTAAACCAGTACGTTCACAGTTACCAGAAATGTTGTTGGCGTCAGCTTAGACAGGCTTCTCATTTCTGAACCATCCTCAAAAGCAAACACCCCGCCGTATATATGCATACCTTGGCTACTCTTTTCTTTCTGGTTGACCGTAAGGTAAATCTTGATGGGCTTCTATATCTGCGGGCATGATAGTTGATGTTTTCCTTCCGTCAGTTCTCTTTCTGATCGGAGTGATCGTAGTCTTTCTTTACTCCAGATTAGACAAGAAAGTTGACCAACTCTTCGGCGGACAAGAACTTCACCTGAAACACATAATCTTGTTGGTAGTAACCATAGGCACAATGGTAACTGTAATATTGGCTCTCCC
>Ga0315537_1003470_pt1 | contig 11705 bp, 12 predicted proteins | sample SalMarSW160270MG_FD_203091 | JGI IMG/M metagenome (GOLD analysis project Ga0315537, IMG submission 203091) | Salt marsh sediment microbial communities from the Plum Island Ecosystem LTER, Massachusetts, United States - Salt Marsh Sediment SW1602-70 ... | reverse complement strand
GATGTAGCATGATGCCACCTCCTTGTCACGCCATAGCTTTTCAGCGAAAGCGGACCGTTAATCATGCTCCATCATTAAACACCCATTAATAAAAGGCAAATTGCGCTAACTGCGGGGTTTGTTGGTTGTGTATCCTATATGATCGCCCCCGATAGGTACGACCAGGCATGCGCACGAGCAGAAGGCCACACAGATAAGGAGGTAGCCGATGAACGAAACGACGACAACACGTGGAAGTAATTTGATGAGAGAGGACCGGATGTCAGATACAGAACCCTTGCATCTATTGTGTCGACTACAGTGGAAACGCCTTCGTGCTTGGAAGAAGCGATCCCTCCAAGCGGAGGTATTTATAGGCGGTCGTATCCGTCCTCAAGCATACTCGTCCTCCAGCTCGACATTTCGTGGCTTCTTGGATGATTGGTATGATCATTCCACAAAGCCTGCCGTTCTCTGGATCGTAACGTCCTACCGGATACCTGGGCGGCGGCACATGGTTCCCTCGCTGGCAGCAAAGGTTCGCGTTCAATGCACCTACCGTGGCAATGACGATCGGCTCACGGAGGAACTCAAGCGATATGTTGTCCGCTGGAGAGACTCTGGGAAGGAGAAGCGACCCCAGCTGTGTAGGGTGGTTGAAGCAGAGCCCACATTCAGCCGGTTCTTCCCAGCCAATGACATGGCGACTTGCTTGAGCCGCCTTCAGTATATCAATCGGGACGGTGGGCAGACTGAGTATTCGCCACGGAGAGTGCTACGCGTTCACCCCGAGGACGCCTACCTACTTGAAGATTACGCCGAAGCTGTGGCTCGGCGTACCGTGTTTATCAGTTACAAACACTCCGACTTCACGGATAAGAGCGCCAGCAGTCATCCTCCCTGGACGGTCAAAGAACTGGCAGGAGCATTCATCTCCGGAAAATTCGGCGTGTGGCTGGACGCCCTATGCGCGCCACCGAAATCGGAGAAATCCCCACAGGACTTGACCTTAGAGGAAGTGAGGCTGTTACTCAAGGAGGGGCACGCTCAGAGTGCCGTCATCATCGGCATAGACACCGAGAACTACTTAACGCCGGGTGAAGGAGGACACAACTGGACGCTTGATGAGTACGATGGCACAGTCGGTGGACAACATCGCGACGCTCCGTTGTTGCGGTTCGTAATCTATGGCGGCACAGAAAGCAAGTTGAAACCCAGTCCTTACGACGCGATGCGGTGGTCGGAGGACCTTCATACTATGATCGTGCCACGTGTTACTCACCTACTTACAAGTGGAGTTCCGGATCGCTCGAGATATAGGACGTAAGGTTGAGCCGGCACGGAAAAAATTGAATAGTCAGTTTATAGCAAAATCAGATAGACGTAGAGGCAAGTGTAAACCCTCTGCGACAGCGTACACTAACGAGCCGATGATGTCGCCAAACCCACACACGACTTTCTCGGAGCGGACCGCACAACAACCGAATACCGGTGACGCGATATCAGCGCACCTGATTTGGGGGGTATATGGCTATTTCAATCATTTTTTGAGAGTTTGTATTGGAGGATAATATGACAAAAAAAGGGTTTTCTTGAGTTTTGATAGTGATGATATCCAACAGATACGAGGATTAAGACTTTTGGCTGCAAACCCAAACTATGACCTTGCATTTTATGATGAATCTTTAAAAGTATTGTGGAACGTTACTAACCATCAACTGAATTAGGAGGTATATAATGGAATGGCTCGAGACGGGTTTGGCGTTTGCTGTCACTATGATGGTTTTTTCAACCATGGTGTCAGTGATCATTGAAACCGGACATCGTATCCTGCGTATGCGGGAGAAAGGGCTTCAAAGGATCATGGGAACCCTCTATGAAGATATTATATGGCCACGCCTTTCTAATCAATTAAATGAGAAAAAGGCATCCGCGGAGGATTTCATTAAGCGAATGACGTGCACGAGGTTTTTGCCTATCGACAAAAACGTGACCGGTGTAAAATCATATATCTGTAAGATTGTAAACGCCAAAGAATTGAAAAGCCTGACAACACTGGAATTCATTGAGCGCCTGCCTGAGACGGCTGCGGGGCGCGTCCTTGTGACCGAAGCTCAGAAGCGCGGCAGGAAGTATATCGAAACGTTTCTAAAAGATTTGGTTAGCAAATATGAAGATTTCGGTGAAAGTGCGACCGAATATTTTGCGCGTCGCGCCCGGCTGATGTCCGTGATAGTTGCTATTTGTCTGGCTTTTGCTTTGAATATAAATGCCATTCACCTGTTTAAGTCGTTTTTAGTGAATAAGGAGGCCCGCCAAGCTATGATTAAACAGGGCGATGCAGTAGCTTCGAGTTTGAATGAGCAGGAAGCAGCGCTTCAGCAGCTTATAGAAACCCGTGCTGGAGACGAAAAAAAGAATCTCGAAAAGATCCAAAAGAATGTACAAGAACTTCGTAATAATGTGAGGACACTTTCTGCAACCGGTATTCCTATCGGATGGGATACTGCAATATGGAAAATGTCGGCATGGGCAGAGAAAAAAGACATTAAAAATCTTACCCTCCGCAATGTGGCATATGCCTGGTTGCTGTTTTTGTGGGTTGGATCAGTTCTGTTGACTGGTCTCCTGATCGGATTAGGAGGACCATTTTGGTTTGACACGTTTCGTAAGTTATCCGCGTTGACCGGAATCGTTCGCGGATTTCAAACCCCGGTGCAGAAAGAAAAAGAACAGGGACAGATGCCGCTCATCAAATCTGGGGCTAAACCCGATCAGAAGCCCGATGTGGTTGCAATTTTCGAAACTGCTGCAAAAGCACGTGCACTCAGCGACGTTCGGGGTCGGTCTCTGTTAACACCGGAGGGGAAGATAGACCAAGGAGGCATTTTATGAATCCAGCACTTATCTCATTTGGGATTCAATCCGTTCTTCGTTTGGGGCGTGTTACGAATGATGCTCTGGAGCAGTGGGCCCGGGACGGCGAAGCGATTTTTCCAGAGATTAATGAGCCTGATTTCAACCGGGAAGTGTTTGTCAACGGTTTCTTCAACGAGGATGAGAACAAGCACTTTGTTGAGGGCGACACTGCACCTTACGCGGAGTATTGGGACCACTCTGCGGTGATTCCTAAAGAATCGGCTATCGACGCACTTTTCACTGCCGCAATCAAGATCAGCGCGGAAAAAGGGGATGATCTCAATCGAGGGTGGGCGCCCGGAGGTGCCATCCTCATAAAACAATGGGATCCGGGGCGAGGCCCGGTAAGTCCCTGGGCACGAATCATTCTCACCGCGGGTGATATCGCCCTTGAGTACGTTGCGGCAAATCCGTCGATTTTTGACGGCGACGGTAATGGTGAAAAACTCATTGCGGCCTATGCTAAGAATCTGAGTGACATCTTGCCCGACGACGGCGACTTCGGCCCAAAAGAAAACTTCGCGCAACGATTAACCAGTGCGTTCCTTCGCGCGGGATTTAACACCATCAGCCTTAATCCGGAATGGCTCGTCTCCGAAGAACATCTGCAAGAATTGATTTCGTCTTCGGTGAAACCTTTGGTCGAGACATTGCCAGATAGCATCACGGAACAGCTGAAGTGGCGGGAAATCGCAGATGCAATTATGGGTCCAGCGGCTAAAGCTGCATTGCAAACGGTTGCCAAACATCAGACTGCATTCCTCGGAGACGACTTTGACCCTGATAAAGCACTTGGTGAGGTGACTCGGGCATTGTTTTTGGAAGCGGCCAAAGATGGATTAAAGGATCCGTTCACCAGGGAAGGTTTGATCGGTTTGTATAGCGCAGCCCTGGGTGTCGCTGCTGAGCGGCCTCAGCTGTTTTTGGGTGTCGGACAGCGTCCTGAGAATAAGTTGGCGCGGGAATTATTTTCGAATTTTGCTGGTGTGCTGCGTGATTCTCGTCCGCCCTTTGATGGTGAAGTTGGTATCGCACTGGCAAGCGCTGCGTTGGGCGCAGTCGGGAATAACATTCACCGTTTCTCGGACGACACAGATCTCTGGGAGCAAACCGCAGCAGAGATGGTACGCTCTCTCATCACTAAGTTCAAACGCGCTTTAGACAACAATGAGAATATCAAAAGCGTATTCTCCAAGTCACAATGGATCGAATTGGGTCGCATTTTGCTTTCCCGTGTAGCCGAAACCCCCTTGACGATCTTGGGTTCGAGAAATGAAGCATGGGAGGGCGTGTTGACCGCAATTGCCGCAGCAATGGAGGCAGACACCAACCTTTTACTCTCAGGAGACGATTGGCTTGAAATTGTGAAAGTTGCGGCTGAAGAAGTAGCAACCAATCCGGCGAGGCTGTTTAGATTAAACCCGGCCGATCCTGAGGATGTTCTAGCTGCGAAACTGTTCAGCGCTATCCTAAAGTCAGCCGGAGCCATCATTGAGATAACAGACCTTAGAGGTAAAACGGTCCTTTTCGGTAAGACCCTCAGAGAAGCCATCATTATTGTGCTGCGCGCGACCTCAGGCAACTCACAGGCAGCACGAGAACACCTCGATGAGATCGAGAAGTTGATCAAAAAACTCAACGGGTTCGTCGTCCAAAACCACCTCCAGTATGGCAACAAAGAGTGGTTGCGCTTGTTCCGGATCTTGCTGAGCGCAATGCTTGATGGCAAAGACATTTCCGACCTTACTGAAGAAACCGCGAACGAACTGCTTAAAGGAGGCTCCTAATGAGAAACCAGATTTTACGGCGTTTAGCATTGATCGTCCTGGTGTTGAGCTTTGCAGGATGCACTGCCTTTCAACTCCGCGACGCCAACGAGCAATTAACAACCTACTATTATGGCAAACAGAAAGCAATCCAGACTGATGATTGGCGCATGATGGAAAACTTGAGTTTGTCGCTGAGAACACTCGCCTCCGATGCGGCGGAACAGGCACAAAAAGAAAAAACCGTGCTCAATCAGATTGCGTTCTACCGGATTGCAACCACCGCGGCCTGGCAAGCGGGTGATCTTAATGTAGTATCCTATGCCGACGATGGCACCAAATTGTGTAATGATGAGAATTTTAACCGTGCCCCAAGGGATTGCGGCATGTTACTTGTTATCCCGGTATTTGCGGGTGTCGACGAAACAACGGACAGATTCAACAAGTTACAGGCTGAAGTAACCAAAGCGGCGGCGGATCAAAGAGCATCGTACGCGCAAGATACACAAAAGGTCTTCGCTGATTATCGAGATAGTTTAGTCTCGATTTTAAAGCTACGCCCCCAAATTGCTGACAGTGCCGCGCACTCGGACTTCATGATGGCCGTTGATCAAAACTCAGGTAAGCTCCTTTGCAAGCTTATCGCAAAGGATGCATTTGGTCTGATAGCCACGGCTAGGGGTGACGTACCAAAAGCTAAATGCGAAATTTATAAACTTAAGGAAAGTGCTTTTGAAGCTGGGCTCAGCCAATCTTATGCAGACTGTCTACCGAAAAGCAAGGAGCAACTCACCAAGCCGCAAGGGTGCCATTGAGTAGATCGAACTTTTAACTTGGATTCTATTTTTCCACTCATTGATTAATCTAAAACAAAAGGTATGGCAAAATGAACAATTCAAAAAAAATGTGTTTTGTTGTTCAAGGTTTCGGAGAGAAGACTGATTTTCGTACCGGCAGGAAATTGGATCTGGATGCTTCATACGATGTTATTAAAGAGGCCGTTGAAAACGCAGGTCTGCAATGCATCCGAGCCGACGCGATCCAGCACTCCCAGATAATCGACAAACCGATGTACGAGTGTATTCTGAATGCCGATCTTGTCATTGCTGATCTTTCGACCTCCAACGTCAATGCGGCTTATGAACTGGGTGTCCGTCATGCGCTTTGCAGGCGATCCACCATTATTGTCGCGGAAAAACAATGGGATTTTCCCTTCGATATCAACCGCAATGCAATTCGGACCTACGAACACCTCGGATCTGACATCGGCCGCCGGGAAGCGAAACGCTTTTCCGTTGAACTCACCAAGGCAATAAAGGCAATTCTTGACGATAAGGATGCCGTCGACAGCCCACTTTATACCTTCATTCCCCAACTGGCGCCCCCTGCCCTTCGCGAACCACATAGGCCTGGTGCAACGGAACTCATGGCCACTGTAACAAAAACGGCTGAATATGACCTAACTGCTGACGAAGGTAAGTCTGTTAAAGGGTTTACAGATAAGGCAAGAACCGCTATAAAAAAGGATGATTTCGTGACGGCAAAGATCATGTATAAAGCAGTGAACGATATCCGTCCTAACGACGAATCCATCTTACAAAAGCTTGCTCTGGCCACATACAAGAGCAAAATACCTTCGGAAGCGGAAGCTCTGTGGGAAGCACATGACTTGATACGCGATAAGCTTGATCCGGCGCGTACCAATGATCCTGAAACTATCGGCCTGTGGGCGGCAGTACATAAGCGACTCTGGCCGCAAACCAAAAATACAACACATTTGGAGATAAGCATTAATGCTTTAGAACGCGGCTTTAAGCTTCAAAACGATTATTACAACGGCATCAATCTGGCCTTTATGTTGAACGTACGGGCAGCGCTTACAGGTACTTCACCTGCTGAAGCTATTGCGGACTATGTACAAGCACAACGAACCCGTCTCAAGGTCATCGACATTTGTAAAAAATCTCTCGATGCAGGTATCGAAGATAATGAAGAGAAGTACTGGGTACTGGCCACACTTTGGGAGGCTTCCGTCGGTATTGAAGACAAGGCCGGGACCGAGCAATGGGAGGGAGAAGCAACACAACATGTGGAATATAATAAACTTCCCGGGTGGATGGTGGATACCACTAAAGATCAAATTGTAAAACTTAAGGAGCTTTTAGAGCCGTCACCACTTGACCGAATATCCTGATGAACGTGAGTCCAGAAGCTTCACTTTTGCATTTGGAATTGTCCTTGTTGTATTTAAAAATCCAACTTTTTTACCTTCAGTGATCACTCCAATAAGATCTTGAAAGGAGGAACGTATGACTTACAGGCAAAAAAATCGAGATGAACATCTGAGCAAAGATAATATACCAAAACGCATACTGGCTTTGGATGGCGGCGGACTGCGCGGCATTCTAAGCCTTGGCTTTCTTCAGAAGATAGAAAACATCCTTAAGGAGCGTCACGGTAACAACGGCGACTTTCGTTTGAGTCATTATTTTGACCTCATCGCCGGCACGTCGACGGGCGCAATTATTGCGGCGACACTAGCAATGGGTTGGACCGTCGAAGAGATCCGAAAAAAGTATATGGCGCTCGGTGAACGCGTTTTCGAACCCAGCTTCTTGCGCCAGGGATTCTTCCGCGCGAAGTATGACAAAAAAAAGCTTGAAAATGAGCTTGAAAATGTATATGGCCATGATACGATGCTTGGTGGTCCTGAGCTTCAGACGGGTCTGCTCATAGTGACCAAGCGATTGGATACCGGAAGCCCCTGGCCGATAAGCAACAATCCACAAGGCAAATATTTTGCATCGCGGCCCGGTGGAACTATCGGTAACGGAGAATATCCGCTTTGGCAAGCCGTACGGTCATCAACTGCGGCCCCAGCCTACTTCGACCCGGAAACCATTGTGATTGGCGAGAAAACAGATCACCAACCTGTCAAAGGCAATTTTGTCGATGGCGGCATCAGCCCGTTCAACAACCCCTCACTTCAGGCCTTCATGTATGCCACCATAAGTGGCTACGGGATGAAATGGCCTGTTGGTCCGGACAATCTCTTGCTTGTCTCCGTAGGCACCGGTGCTGCAGATCCAGATGTGAAAAAATCAAGTTTTACCGCCGAGCACGCCATCAACGCACTTTTATCTCTGATGAACGACTGTGCATCGCTTCAGGAGACTATTTTACAGTGGATGTCCTCCAGTCCCACTGCCCGGGAAATTGATAGAGAACTTGGCGATCTTGGAAACGACCTTCTTGCCGGAATGCCCTTGTTGACCTACCTGCGATATAACGTAGACCTTCATAAAAAGAGCGTACAGAAGCTGAACTCAAGCTTGACCGATTCGAAGATGATCGAATCGCTGAGCGATATGGACGCACCTAAAAATATGGAAGTGCTGCATAAGCTCGGTGTGCTGGCGGCCGAATTGGATGTCAATAGCAGAGACTTTGAGGCGAAATTCGACCTGCCGCCGGGTTGAAGTATGTGTGGCCAACGTCCGTATCCTTTAACTCTTGATAGGGTGTAAAATATGGGAAATCGACGAAGATATAGAAAGAAAGCTGACCAGTTTGTTGTCGCCGTTCAGTTAGATCTGGACACCGAAGGATTCATTTACAGGAAGTGGGGAGCCGAACAACGATGCAAACAGGGCGACTGGATTGTCGACAACGGCGGGGATATTTACTCTGTAGACGCAGGAGTATTTGCTAAAACCTATCGTAAGACCGGCGAAGGTATCTATGTTAAAACCACCCCAATATGGGCCGAGGAAGCCACCCAACCGGGTAGTGTGATTACGATAGAGGGAGAATCCCACTACCAAAGCGGAGATTATCTCGTATACAATAACGAAGATGGTACGGATGCTTACTGTATAAGCGCCTCGAAATTCGAATCGATGTACGAACTGGATGAGTAAAGCCTTCGGCATCAGATCGGCAATTTTCAAGTAGGAGGGTGAAACTTGGATGTATTCATCAGCCATGCTTTAAATAAATTCCGAACTGTCAATTAAAATTGAGGAATTTTTCGGAGAGAATGAACCTAAAATATGGATAGATCACTCGAATATACACCTGGGGATCCTGCTAAGGGAGGAGCTAAAAGAGAGCGAGGTGTTTTACCATAGCGATTTTGACGGCAAAATGAGTACTCTGCGACTTGAATACAGCTTATGATGATGTTTTTATCATGACATTTCAATACCATAGCCTAGTCAGACTGTAGAATCGGAAATCGGAGAAAAACTATCGCAATTGGTGCTATCGCGGCTGTCATCCTCGCGATTGGTAGCGTCGGAGCCAACCAGTTTTTATGCCGCTAGCGGCGCTCTGGACGATCGGCGCTGCTCTCTCTATAGTCGCGAGTCGGCGGGAAGAATTAAACCAAGACGAGCGAAATTCTGAGCAACACCAGCGTACATATGAAACATTGAGCTGTATCCGGGAGTTACACGTCGATGTACAGCAAGCCATCGTAAGTGGTAATTCAGCAGTCTTGGTTAAGTATGTCGCTGCCATGACATCTTTGTCATTAAGCTGAAGTGGATTTTAAGGTAATGTGGCCACAACTGAATAGATAGGAGATAAGGATATGAAAATATTCGTGGCGTACGGCTATGGCAATCGAGACAAATGGGTGGAAGATTTCATCTTTCCGATCATAGAGGCTTTCGGCGCTGAAGTGGTGGATGGAAAAGAAGTACCCGGACAGATCATTTCGGAGGCAGTGCGCAACAAGATTAGATCCTCCGATGCACTCATCGCTTTTGTGACAAGGCGAGATAAGATTGACGACCGTCTGTGGACAACACATCGGTGGGTTACTGATGAGCTCACGTGCGCCATCGATCATGAACTATCAGTCATAGAGGTTCGTGAGACGGAGGTGGATGACCAGGGTGGTATGCATGGTGATAGACAGCGAATCAGCTATGATGAGAAAGAGCGGGACAAATGTTTATTGGAGCTGGTCAAAGCGATTGGGGCGTGGTGTCGGAGTACCACAGCGAGATTAAAACTCCTGCCAGAGAGCTTTGTTTCTGAGCTTCGCCCTATCTTGCAGGGTCCACGCATTAACTGCACCTACAAGTTTTTATTGGGCAGCCGCGTGTCGGAAGATTTCCCGGCCAGGATTTTGCCGCTTGCTGGAGGTTTGGCTGTCGATGTCAAAAATATACCCCATGGCCAGGTGTTTGTCCAAATCCAGGTTCAAGCTCAAGATACAACCTGGACTTCAGATTTCGAACCAATTGATTTGTTGAGTGTTCACATGCAAAGGGGATAGTCCGATGACCTTGAAAATTAAACAGGATTATGAATATCGAGGAAATGACTGGTGGAGGTGGTGGGTGTGGATCGATGGCCAGGAAGCTGAGCTCGATAAAATCAGCCATGTGATATATACGCTACACCCGACCTTCCCGAACCCAGTCCAGACCGTGGAAAACCGAGGGACTAAATTTCGTTTGGAAACGGCAGGTTGGGGAGTATTTCGTCTTTACGCCAAGGTTGTGTATAAAGACGGAAAAGAAACATACCTTGAGCACAATCTCGAACTTGAATATCCGTGAGACAGCCGTAGTCGTGGAATGGGGGACGGGTCACGCTAAGCTTTGATATCCTGAACATCCAGCGAAATATTGGTTGACAACTGATTAGGATGATCTATGAAGATCCTATGCCAAGAAAAGTCCGTGGAGACTTCGGGACGGATGCAACATTAAAAGGGGGGACTTCCGGGACGCCCCTAAAATTATAAGTTTCTATTTTATCTATGGGCGGTGAATGGGAGTCTGGCTACTGAAAAATAGAAAAAACTTTTAAAATTTATGTCAAATAAGGAAGCGATAAATAATACCGCGAAGGGGCTATCGTCATCCTCCCCAAGTCGACGATGCAGCGAATCTCACGCCTCATTGTTCGCCAATAAGAAAAAAGCGTGGAAAACAGGAGAAGATGATCGTCATCTTAAAGCAACATGAATTTTTCGCCCTACTGCCTTGGCAAATTTTTCGAGGGTAGATAGGCGGATATCAGTTGCATGATTTTCCATACGTGATACGACGGATTTTGTGGTTTTGAGGCGTTTTGCGATTTGTTCCTGGGTAAGCCCCGCTTCCAAACGAGCCTGTTTTAAAAGGATGCCTAGTTTAAACGTCTCAAGCCGCTCATCGTATCCGGACCAAAACTCAGGGTCCTGTTTCATGCGTTTTTTCTTATATTTTTGAAAATCGCTCATTTTAATTCCTTTTGTTTTAAATAGTTACGTTTTCGTTTTTTTGCTACGGTAATTTCTTTTTGCGAAATTTCTTGAGATTTTTTGGTGAAAACATGGTTCAAAACTACAAGATCTTTCCCGTCAAAAAAACCCGGAATCCGAAAAATGTTATTGCCCTGCTGAACCCTTGCTTCCCAGATATCGTCAGTGCCTTTCAGCTTTTTGAAGTATTTGTGCGGCACGATATCGATTTGCTCGATCAGATCAAGCACGAAAGCAATTTTTTCATATTGTTTATTTGTCAGCGAATCAAAAAATTCCTCGACAGGGCATTTACCTGTTTCGAGTCTATAGAATTTGATTTTTCGCATATTGTCTTGTTAGCATAAATGCGAACTTTTGTCAAGCAGGGTTTGACAATCCGGCGCACAAACATCGCATGCGTGAATGGTGTCCGTGAATGGTGTCAAAGCCTGAATTGTGAATAATATTATAATATTAGTATCTTTATCATACTATGATTTGAGGTTATATGGCCGATAACCAATGCACAACTGCACAATTTTTTGTGAAGTTCATCTCGCGTCCGTTATGCTCTTCTTTGTTAAAGGAACCATTCAAATGACAAAACAATTCCGAAAATTTTTGCTCTTTTTGGGGCCTTTTTTGATTATCTTCATGGCCGGTTTTTTTGCAGAGGACTCCATCGCGGATATGTATAAATGGGTTGATGAAAATGGAGTCGTACATTTTTCAGATACGCCACCAGATGATGCGGATAATTCAGATATTGATACGTTACCGACGTATACAACACATGA
>Ga0315537_1003468_pt1 | contig 11705 bp, 9 predicted proteins | sample SalMarSW160270MG_FD_203091 | JGI IMG/M metagenome (GOLD analysis project Ga0315537, IMG submission 203091) | Salt marsh sediment microbial communities from the Plum Island Ecosystem LTER, Massachusetts, United States - Salt Marsh Sediment SW1602-70 ... | reverse complement strand
GAATGAGCCGATAGAGACGGAGTCTGAAAACAAATCACTACAAGCCGCCAACGCTCCTATTACCAGACTGGTTTCTTCCATAATAAACGGTGCGATTGATGCTCGTGCGAGCGATATACACATCGAGCCGCAACAGCCTGATATGAGGGTGCGGTACCGTATAGATGGAATCTTACACGATGCAGTAAGCGTGCCCTCTTCGGCACAACGTGAGGTAGCATCATACATCAAGGTCACGGCCGGTATGGATATTTCTGAGCGAAGAGTCCCTCAAGATGGTCACATGATTGTGTACCAAGATGGCAGAGAGTACGATATGAGGGTTTCATCGTTACCGGGGGTGGGGGGAGAAAAGATGGTGATCAGGATACTCGATAAAGATGCAATTGAGTGGTCGCTTGATACTGTTGTGCCGTTGCCCGATGATAACCGAAGATTTAGAGAATTGGTCAGGAATCCCTACGGCATGTTACTTCTGACCGGCCCGACTGGCAGCGGTAAAACGACTACGCTATATTCGGCTCTGCGATTGCTGAATACTCCGGAAAGAAATATCGTTACCGTTGAGGACCCTGTTGAGTATCGCCTTGATGGCATTACACAGCTACAGGTCAAGCCGATTGCGGGGATGACGTTTGCGTCGGCGTTGCGAAGTATAGTTCGGCAGGACCCGGATATTATATTGGTAGGTGAAATTCGTGATCCTGAGACAGCGGAAATAGCTGTCAGTGCCGCACTAACGGGACATCTGGTGCTAAGTACATTGCATACCAACGATGCAGCAGGCGCGATTTCACGTTTAATTAATCTCGGAGTCGCACCATTTCTTGTTGCTTCGGCGCTTTTAGGCTCAGTCGCCCAAAGGCTTATAAGGACTTCCTGCTCCGGCTGCAAGCAAGCCTATCAACCATCTGAAGACGAACTGAAATGTCTGTTTGGCGAATCTTACGGGGATAAGAAGGTAGAACTTTATCGGGGAACCGGATGTAACAATTGCTACCAAACCGGCTATTACAAGCGGACGGGCATTTTCGAGATACTGCCCATTTCTCCGATAATCCGGAGGATGGTCACAGACGGGCGCAGCGACGATGCGATTAAGCAGCAGGCAGTTAAAGAAGGTATGAAAACACTTCGTAGAGGCGCTATTAGTGAAGTCCTTACCGGTGTAACAACATTAGACGAGATGATGCGGGTTATCGACGTGAGGGTAGAGTGATGGCAGTCTACCAATATGTGGCGAAAAACGGAGCGGGCAGAGAGTTCTCCGGCGTATACACCGACATTGAAAATGTTACGGGGCTGCGAGATGAGTTGGCCAAGATAAGTTGTGTCCTCGTAAAGGCTCGTCGGGAAAAGACCGTGGCGGTAAAACGCGGGAGAATAAAGGGGTCGGAGGTGGTGACTTTTGCCTATAAGTTCGCAGGGATGTATTCGGCGGGTCTGCCAATACTTAGTTGCCTGGAGACACTGGAGCACCAGACTGAAAATCGGACCTTTAAGTATGTAATCGCTGATGTCAGGCGAAGCATACAGACCGGTTCAAACCTAAAAGACGCCTGTGCAAAACACGGGTGCATATTCTCGCGTTTTTTTCTTGAAATGATTGGGGCCGGTGAGTCCTCAGGAAAGCTGGGGACGACGCTTAATATGAGTGCTGTGTATCTGGAAAAGCGGGAAGACATAAAACGAAGAATCGCCTCTGCTTTTGCTTATCCTGTTACAGTAACTTTAATGTGCCTTGCTGTTATTACTTTCCTCTTGATATTCGTTATACCAACATTTATAAAATTATACAAACAGGCGCACGCCTTACTGCCTGGTCCGACCCGGGCTCTTATAGGCTTAAGTCATCTGGTAACAAATTACTGGTGGGCAATCCTTATTGTGTTGGCGGGAGGGGTAACGGCGGTACGGTGGCTGTTGAAAAGACCGCAAGTACGAGTGCAGTGGGATGCCTTCAAACTAAATATGCCTGTTTTTGCCAAACTAAATCGCATGCTTGTGGTTTCACACTTTACTCGGACCTTCGCAATGCTGACTTCAGTCGGCATTTCACTGATTGAGGCTTTGGATTTGGCAGGCGCGGTTGCTAACAATCACAAGTTCACCAGAATTGCCAGAGAATTGCAGGAAATGATTAAGGCGGGGACTCCTGTCGCAAAATCATTTAGAAGCTGTGCGATTTTTCCTCCAATGATCACAGAGTTGGCTGCTTCGGGGGAGCAGGTGGGTCAATTGCCAGAAATGTTGAACAAGGGCGCCGACCTTCTTGATAAAGATATTGACACTACAATAAATGCTTTACTGGCTAAATTGGAGCCGGCCTTAATAATTATCATGGGTGTTATTGTTGGCTTGATACTTATAGGAGCATATTTGCCTATGTTCGATTACATGGGCCATTTGGGGTAGTCCAAAGCTGTATAAAAATGTAATTACCTCGGATAGAAATGCTTACTGCCAGAGAGGATTATGTGGACTGCCGGACTAAATTGCAGGTAAGTCCGATAATTTTTCATCGGTATTTTATAAAGCTGCTCGCGGTTATTGACGAATGGTGTTTGTTGACAATTATATGATTAGACCGACAGAATAAAGTCTTTACGAAGGAGAAAACAATGAAGTGCAGAAAAGGCCTTACGCTAATCGAACTGCTCGTCGTGATTGTAATTTTGGGGGCATTAGCGGCAATTGCTATTCCAAGACTGTCTCAAAGTGCAACAACCGCCAGGACCAGGGCCTGTCAAACTAATATTAGTACGATAAACACACAAGTCGAATTGTATTATGCAAATTCGACCGATGGGAGCTGGCCTGCTACGATAGCCGGTCTTATTGCAGACGCCAACTACTTTCCTGAGACTCCAACCTGTCCAAGTAGTGGAACCTACGATTATTACGGCAGTGAGCACCGTGTTGAATGCTCCGTCCACGGCCACTAAACAAAAACCGAAGCACTTATACGACTGTAGCAGGCCGAAAGGTTCAGGTGGTTGTTCATAACGGAACCGCTGCGGCGGTCCCTTTTTGCACATCCATTGCGGATTTGCATTATGACGAAGAAAAGGAATGCTCATACACTGGTCGAGCTGATTGTAATTGTAGTAATTCTTGGCGTCTTGGCCTTTGTAGCAATACCGAGGCTTCGGTATGCCGTTCTATATCGCAAAAAGGTTGACACGGTTGCCAGAAGAATCGTCACAGACCTTCGCCGTACACGTCAACTTGCTATTTCCAACGCCGCAACTAATACCGACGGCTTTGCATTCAACAGGGACGGCTCGACTTTTGAAATAGAAGATTTAAGTGATTCGTCAACAGTTACAAACAGTACGTTTACAGTCGATGCGAGTATTACCTGCTCAGACGGGACAAGTTTTCAGTTCGGTCCGTTGGGTAATTTAAAAACCGGTGCTGATTCCCAGTTAACCCTTTTTTCGGAGGGGAAAAACTTCACAATTAATATTACTCCGGCAACGGGGGTTATACAATGCACCGAAGACTGAGAGTTGCAAAACGATTTGCGGGGCTGACTCTTGTCGAAGTTGTTGTCGCCTCGGCATTACTGGTCGTCGTGATGGTTCCAATACTGAGATGTTTGACCATTGCCCATGCCAGTTCCATAAAGATTGAGCATAAGACCCGCAGTCTCATTCTTGCCCAGGCCAAGCTTGACAAAATAAAAGTTCGGTCAATATACGACTACACTAACGGGGGCATTTCATTTGCAGAAACAAACACACCTGTCGATGATTCATACCTGTGTAACGTAACAGACGATTCCGGTGACCCTCTCAAGACCATAACGGTATCGGTTGGTTTTGACTCGAACGGCGACAATACCCTCTCGGCCGGTGAAGTCGAGACAACACTGGCAACTCTTCTTGCCAGAAGATGGAGTAATTGAGTCGCCGGAAAAGACTTATAGGACATTCCTGCAGGATTCAATAATCCTGTTTTGTGTCGATTATTAATGTCCGATAAAAACACGACTGGGGCGCCAAACAGCAGGCTTTATCGTAGATTTTCTTTCCTCGCGTTAGCAGTCGTTAATCCCAAAACTTGCGTTAGGGCCTTTTCCTTTTGTGCCGAAAATATCAATGATAGTGCGCAGAAAATATATAGAGGCAAAATGCGGAATCTTACCAGAAAAATTCGAGATTGCCGGGCTCTGACCATTATGGAACTGGTTATGGCTATGGCTATAATCACTATTGTCTTTGCAGCAGTACTTTCACAATTCAGGGCTATAAGTAACAGTTGGGATTCCAAGCAAGGCAATGCTGAGCTGCTTCAAAACGGCAGAGTATTGATGGAGCATATGTCCCGCAATCTCTCAAAAGCTGTAAAGATAAACGCTGTAAGTGACCCCTGCGAAACTAACGGCTTCATAGAATTCGAAGATAACGACGGTAATAACCTGCGATATGACATTAGCGCCGGCTATATTGAATTTGGTCCTGCTGGAAACCTTTCAGATTTGGCAGGACCAGTCAGCTCATTGCAGTTTACATGTTACGATGACGGCGATGACTACGACTTTGGGACCAGCATAACAGATGGTAATTTTATCCGCCTTGTGAATGTGCATGCAACTTTGACCAATTCTGCTTCGATGGCACAGGATAAAACTTTCTCAACATCAGTATACCTTCGTTCAAATCAGAGTACAGAGTGTGAACTTGTGGGATGGTGGAAGCTTGACGAGACCAGTGGGACGACAGCAGCGGATTCATCTGGCAACGGCAACGACGGTACCTTAACTAATATGGCTGGCAACGAATGGACTACAGGAACAGTGGGCGGTGCCCTGGAGCTCGACGGGTTTAATGATTATGTTCAAACAACGAGTAATGAATCAAAAACCAGTACAAGTTTTACATGGGCATGCTGGTTTAAGGCGGACACAACAACAGGTCAACATCTTTTAATATGGGAAGGAAAGGCAGCTGAAAACGGATGGGGTGGTTCAGCAGCTAATACTCATGAAGCGCATGTAAATGTTGGTACATATGATATGGATAATGTAGTTGGATGTTTTTATGGAACCAACGAATCTGCAGCAGAGCCAGGCGTTATAAGGATAGATACTTCTTTCACAGATACAACCAATTGGCATCATGTGGCTTTTGTAGTAACGAACGCGGATTCATCACCATCAGGAGAACTCTTCTTAGACGGTGTTTCTGTGGGAACTGATACAGGAGATCAGACTGGCAGAACAGACTGGGACACCAATCTGAGAATCGGAAGGCCAGGTACAAATGAGAGGTATTTCGATGGTACGATAGACGACGTTCGCGTTTATAACCGCGCGTTGGACGTCAATGAAATCGCTCAGTTGGCTAATACCATCAGTTATGAAGCTTTCACCGAGGCCAAGGTTAGTTCCGACGATACATCTATTACGATTCCAACGCCGGGCGGCAGCACGGTTTCAACACTTGGTTCGTGGACTTCAGGTCTTACGCATACAGTCGAATCCGGCTCAAACCGGCTATTGGTGTTTACTGCACATGCTGAGGATGACGCTGCCATAGGCCTCACCTCTGTAACGTATGGCGGCCAGCCTATGACAAAGGTCATCGAAGAAGTGGTCAGCGGTGGGAGCCCCACAACTTATTATGCATACGTTGTGGCCTATGTCCTCGACGAAGCCGGTATCAATGCTGCGACCAGTGATACATTTGTTCCTACTTGGAGTGGTTCGCCGTATGACGTCTCATACGCCAGTGTATTTCTTTCCAACGTCGACCAGGCAGACCCTATCGGTGCATCAGACGACAACAGTACGACAACGGCTACTCCAAATCCAATTACAACCAGCGACCTTAGCACAACAAACGGTGATATGGTAATTGTTGCCGCAACCTGTGGTGATGCAGGCGATTATACGGTGAACAACGACTTTACTGAAGCTGTCGAACTTGACATGGCTTCATCTGTTGGTGTAGCCGGATACAAAGCCGCAACGGGTGAAAATGAAACTCCGAGCGTAACTCACTCAGGTCCGAACCGCCAGATAATCATTGGTTTCGTAGTACAGAGTGGAAGTATCAGCAGTATTGAAGGTGACTTACTAATTGCGGCAGTCGCCACCGATGGAGATACTTCGTCCTCGTTGGCGCCTCCGGGAGGCGAAGGCTGGACCGAGATAGACGTAGATAATTACGGCGGTCAAGTGACACTTGGCGCCTGGTGGAAACTTGCCGATGCCTCGGAGTCAGCAAGCCACCAGTTTAGCTGGACGGGGGATGAGCAGGCTTATGGATGGATAATGAGATTTACGGGTCATGACCCCACCGACCCGATTAATGACTGGTCGGCCGGCGGCGATTCCAGCAGCACACCAGCCAGTCCGGAAGTGACAACCACGCTCGACAATTGCCTGATTCTCCGTCTTGGAGCTTTTGATGATGATGATATAACAATAGACGACCCCGGTCTTTCCGGTCATACCGCTATTACGATGAATGAAAGTGCCAGCAACGGCAGCGGTATGGTTTCCATACTTGGTTCGTGGGCAACAGGCACAACTCATACCGAAGAAGCGGGCTCCGACCGTGCCTTGATTTTCATCGCGCACTGGGAGGATAACGTCGCGCCATCTCTGACCGTGACCTACGGCGGCCAAACGATGACCAAGGTCATTGATATCACCGCCGGCGCGAGCAGCTTTCGGAATTACGTTGCGGCCTTTATCCTGGACGAAGCCGGTATAACTGCCGCGACCGGCGATACGTTCGTTCCCACCTGGGGCGACCCACCCAGCAGCGTTACGTACGCCAGCGTATTCCTTCAGAACGTGGACCAGGCCGATATCATCGGAGCTACTGACAGCGCAAGTACGACAAGCGGCACCAATCCAATCGAGACCGGCCCACTTTCTACAGAAGACGGCGATATGGTAATTGTAGCTGCTGTTTGCGGTAATAACGGCTCATATACATTAAACAACGGCTTTACTGAAGGGACGGACCAATCGGTTGGCAGTAACGGGCATACTGGTGTAACCGGCCACAAGGCCGCAACCGGCGCAGATGAAACACCGAGTGCAACGCACACTGACGCCAATCGTCAGGCGATTATAGGCTTTGTAGTGCAAAGTGGTAGTAGCAACGACACGGTCTCGGGAGGTGCCGGATACGTTATGCAGACGAGCAGCGGCGACAGTGGAACCTCGGATTTTACTCTAAACTCAGCGAATGAGGCACAAATGATAACGATAGCAATAGCCCCGGACGTTTCGGAGGACCTCGATGCCTGCGGCAACAGTATACGGCCGTGAAGTAACTATGAAAGCAACACGAAAAAATAATGGTTCGGTACTTCTGGTAGTTGTATTTGCGGCAGCGCTACTGTCTGCGATTACTATTGGCATACTGCAGATGAGCACTGAGGAAATACAGCTCATGCAAAATCAAATCGGCGCTACCGAGGCCTTGGCCACTGCCGAGGCCGGACTTAACGATGCCTTTGCGAGAATCCGCCAGGGTAGTGACCCGAATATAGCAGGTGAGCCTTTCAATGGCGGCTCGTATACCGTAACCGCCGGAGCGTCTGCTGTGTCAGATTTGTTGATTACCTCGACGGGTACTACGTCGCAGGGTTTTGTAGCCAGAGTCGAAGCTGACATAACGGTGGGAAGCAGCAGTCCTTACATAGTAAGAATTGATAAACTGAGGATTAACGAATGAAGTCAGATGCCAAAATCGCACTGGGTATAGATGTCTCTGAAACCCGTATAGACATGGCACTGCTTAAAAAAGAGGGCAATGGTGTCAAACTGCTGAAGACCGCCAGCGGTCCTGTTCCTGAAGGAGCGATAAAAGACGGCAACATTGAAAACACTGCAGTTTTAGCTAAGGCGATAAAAGGACTGAAAAACCGCATCGGAATGCAGACAGCTCGAACTGTTGTATCGCTATTTGCCGAGCCGACAACTATGCAAATTGTGGACATACCCAGGCAGGTTCCGAGCAACATAGGGAAATTCGTCCGGGACCAGGTGAAACACTTTGCTGTCTTGCTGGGCAAGAGAATTGCTTTGGATTTCTTTGCGGTCTCTGGAGTCGGCTCGGAAGCAGGTCTTGCAAGCCGTGTTCTTACCGTTGCTACTGATGGCCAACAGGTAGATAAGCTTGTCGAAATGTACAGCCGAGCCGGCATTACTGTTGAGGCGATTGAGCCGCCGCTGCTTGCCTGTACCAGAGCGCTGTATGCTGAGAAGATAGAAGGAAAGTTTGATTCCAACGTGCTTATAGCTGTATTGCGGGATAATAGCTTAACTCTGTGCGTATTCAGAAAGCAGACCATGGACTTTGTCAGAACGAGGCAGATTAGTGAAGAAAAAGCAGGGCAGGGTGAGCTCTGTCAGTGGCTCGCAGGTCAGATGAATACGATTATCCAATCTTATGACGTTGAAGCCCCACTCAGTTGTAGAAAGTGGGAAGTCACCGTCGTTGCAGATTGTGCACGATTACCTGCCGATGCCCAGGAGGCTCTGAGAGCGAATGTTGCACGTACTAATCTACAACTGTTAACCAGCAAAGATATCTGTCAAGCCACTGTCGTTAGCCAATCCCGCAGATTCACCAATTGTCGCCGAGCTAATGAACTTTCGTTGCCAGCGATAGGCTTGGCCATGAAGCTTTTGGATGCAAGTGTGTGTAATTTGGGTGTAAACTTGCTTCCCCCGGAGACAATCAGGCTCAGAGCCACTCAAAAAAGAGCTCTAATAACAGCCAATATTATAGCAGCAGTTTTGCTGCTCATGATATTGGTTGTAAGTGGACCTATCTGGAAGATCAAGAAACTAAATGAAAGCATTGAAGACAAAAAGGCCCACCTATCACAGAGCACACATAGTCTGGTCGAAAAACGAGAGTCGGTGGACGAACAAATCAGCACCATAAGCGATAAGCTTAACCGAATAAATAAAATTTTAGATTCACATCGTGACGCATATTGGCCCGGCTTGCTAAGTGATATCGCAAAAAAAAGACCTAAAACTGTATGTATAACCAGCCTGTCCAGCGGACCCGACTACCAGATGTCTCTAAAAGGTCTGGCGATATCAAATGAAGATGTTTATTTGTTCGTGGACGTGCTGAATAAATCTGAGCACATAGACTCAGCTGTTATTTTTGAGACAAAAAAAGATAGCGGTAACAATGGACTAGTAAGCTATGAGATCAGATGCTCTCTGACTGCGAGAAAGGGAGTGTGAGGGATGCTAATTGGTGATTTTGCCAAACTAAATCGCTCATCGCAAAATTCCATCTTTGCTGCATTGATTGTGATTGCGGCGGTGGCAATGTATAAGTGGATATTTACTCCGCACGTCAATTATCTGTTCGCGGCCCAACAGTACAATTTTGCCGTGAGCAAGATTGTGGAGAAAAATACGGACGTCGCTCGTGAAATTGAGGTCGAAACGAAAAAGCTTGGAAGATTATCCGAACAGCTTGCCCTATCCCAGGACAAACTGTTCACTCCTGAGGAGGCTAAAGAGTTCTTTGGTGATTTGCAGACAATTTTCGAAGAAACAGGGTGTATGGTTCATTCACTTAACCTTGCCGTGAACAAACCGCGTGATAAAAACAAACAGTCCGAGAATGTCTCAGGCATAGTCGCTAACAGTGCGAAGTTGAGTGTTAGCGGCCAGTATAACAGTATAATTAGACTGGTGGAAGGACTGCAAGGCCATACCCCAAGGGTTTGGGTAGACTCATTTAAAATGGAAATTATCGACTTCGGTTCTGGCCGACTCAAATGTGACATGACTGTTACAATTTACACAATTCAAAACAGGGAAACCGTTCTATGAATAAGCCCGTGTATGCAAAATTAGTCTTCTGTGGTATTATTTTGGCCGTTGGCGCCTGGCATGGTTTGACACAGGCTCAACCGGTAGAACCTGAATCTGAGCGGAGCAGCACGTCGGATGTCGACGGTGACAACCCTTTTGCAGATTTCTTCAATAGCAAAAAATCCGCAGTGCAAAAAGTCCCCCAAACTTTGGAGCCGGTTGAGGAAAAGCCCGAGTTGTTCCTTGAATCTGTGACCCTTAAATTCTTGGATGCCCAAAATCTTGCGAGAATTATAGCAAATATGTCCTCCGAGTATGGCAAAGTAGCGACCGATCCTAAGAGCAACTCTTTGATAGTCTGTGATACGAATGATATCCTTAACAAAATACTATTCGAAATCAAAAAGGTCGACAAGCCGCCGCAGCAGATTATTATAGAGGCTGTCATTGTCGATGTTCAGTTGGATGACGACATCGAGATCGGAATTAACTGGGATGTCCTCTCGGACAAGCTGTATGACGTCAGTTATAGACAGAATCTCGGCTCTCGCCTGAGCATGGTCCCGGCTACGGCGGATAATATAGCTGATACTACCGCCTATAACACGACCAGTGACATAGGTATTGAAGGAGGGTATTTTGCTCTTATCAGCGGTACAATCCGCCACGCCGTTCATCTTCTTCAGGAAAAAAAGAACATCGAGATACTTGCCAACCCGACAGTTATGGTGGTGAGCGGACAATCCGCTTCGATTGAGACGGTTACCGAACTACCATACCAGGAGCGAACGCAAACATCGCAAGGAGGTGAGCTCGCAGCAACTCAGTTCAAAAAAGTTGGTGTCAAGCTGAATGTGACCGCCATACTTACCGATGACGATTACATTCTTGTTACACTTGAGCCGGAACAGAGCGTAGATACGGGTCTATTTGGCACGACATCTGAAATTCCGATTATTGATACGAGAAAGGCGAAGACCACACTATTGCTGAAAGACGGCCAGGTCGTCATCATGGGTGGACTCAGAAAAAAGGAAACAACTAATCAAGTAAGCCAGATACCTGTTCTCGGAGATTTGCCGCTGGTCGGAATGCTGTTTCGCAACACGCGGGATATCGTTAAAAATTCTGAGCTGCTCGTGTTTATGTCACCGCATATCTACAAAGGTGAGCCTCTATCTGAACAGCACAGAGAAAAGTTTGGTCAGCTTAGGAACAAACCCCCTCTTTCGCTGCCAACCAAGAAAGACAAGGACAACGTTACCAGCGAACAGCCTCAAGAAGAATGAGGCAGTCCCATATCACTGTTTTGCCCCTTAGTTAACCGGTTTGCGTTGGATTTTGTGTTGTTTAACTGCCTGTGTATTTACGTGTTGGCTATCTATATGTTTCTTAAGACTTAACCGGCAGGAGTGTGCAGCGTATGTAGTTTCCAAAAGTTGCCGGTTCGAGCCCCTTCGGGTTTTAAGCATCCGAAGGTAATGTCTCGGATTTGCTGTCCCGGTGATTTTCTTTGACACGTCGTATCATTTTTCGTAATTTTTCCGATTGTTCTGTATGGCCAAACAAAAACGGCCTGCAGCGTCGCTTGCAGGTCGTTGATATTCTGTCTTTAGCTTTTCTATCTGTCCTGGGTTAACGGCCCCAGACGCTCGCAAAATCAGCGAAATCCCGGAAGTCAACGATATTGTTCTGGTCCTTGCAGAAATCGCCTGGAATGTCTTGGCCGGTATTGAGCCAATTTTCGCACAGAACATTAAGGTCACCCCAGCCGAGAGACTTGTCATTATCAAGGTCATAAGTACTGATGTCCTCGAAGTCCTGGGCTGCCAAGTTGTCGTTCACTTCGTTATAACTTCTCTGAGAAGGCCCAAAGATATAGCCGTCTTTT
>Ga0315537_1003466_pt1 | contig 11710 bp, 11 predicted proteins | sample SalMarSW160270MG_FD_203091 | JGI IMG/M metagenome (GOLD analysis project Ga0315537, IMG submission 203091) | Salt marsh sediment microbial communities from the Plum Island Ecosystem LTER, Massachusetts, United States - Salt Marsh Sediment SW1602-70 ... | reverse complement strand
TCTCGTACCCGGGCTGTCGTAGAACCGGGTGCCCAGCCCGGGCAGCAGCAGATAGGAGGAGGCAAGCAGCACGCCAACGACGATGACCAAGGGCGGAGTGACGTCTTTTGACGAGATGAGCACAAAGGTAAGGGCCAGGATCAGCGGCAGGCCGGCGACGACCCAGAACTGGAGTGCGGCGAGCGTCAGGTGGCGTGCCCAGCGCTGCAGCGTGAGCGTGCCATAGCCGATCGGAATGAGCAGTGCGCCGATCATATAGTACCCCATGATCTGCGCGGCGAGGTTGCCGAACATGAAAGAGCCGAACCCGAACCCCTCGTAAGCAAACCGGCCGCCCTCGCTAAAGAAGGTAAAGCAAACCATCTCGATCGGCCCCAGGAAAGCGGCAAAAAGGCCTGCCAGGAGCAGACCAGCCCCAATGAGCCGCAGGAGGATCTTGCGGCCTCTATGCTCAGTTCTGATCGCTGTGCTGTTCATCGAGGCTCCCTTGTGCGGCACCAAGCGAGCTGCACGACGGCTCGCAGCGTGCCCGTCAGCTAGCCGAGCGATGCATTGCTGCCATATGTCGTCACCGCGGCATACTGGACAACGTCAAGGCTGTGTGCCAGTGCCTCCGAGGCGGCGTTGCCCACCTCGTGGCTGTAGAAAGCGACCTTTCCTTCTTCCAGCACGTGCGTGGCCCACGCCACCACCACCTGGCGCGCATACCCTCGCCGCCGGTACTTGGGCAAGGTCTCGACGGCCAGCTCCGCGGCCTGCTCGCTCTCGTCTGCTGTCCAGGCCCAACTGACCGGTTTCCCGTCAACCAGGATCACATAGCATCCCTCACGATACACCGCATCGGGGCATTCCTCCGGAGAGGGCGGCCGCGCGAAATGGTATCCCTTCCCGGCGAACACACTATCGCAAGATGTGTACCTCTCCAGTATCCGCCGCACTGCCTCGTCGTCTTGGAGTGCCACCTCTGGATCGAGTTCCTCGATCTGCAGCCGGACCTTGCGCGGCAGGTCATATCGATAGTACCTGACGTGGCCCCCCGCATGACGACTGATCGAAAAGAGCGTTGAAGCTTTGCTAGGCCGGGGTCTCAGGTCTCCATTCGCGTCGATCTCGTTCTCGATCTCGATGCTGAGTGCGATCAGTTCGGTTGGCTCCACACCTTGTCACCTCGTATGGGCAGACTGTGCCCATGTTATGCATCTGAACGCCGCAGGTGTCAAACGGGCGAACTCAGGCCGGGCCGGCGCTCGGCGCCCCAGTCGACGGTCAGGAAACGCCACGCTCTCGTAGATCCTCGCCAGGGGACAGCGTGGCACCTCCTTTGCCAGGCTGGAGCCTGGCGGTCCAAAAGGCACTCGGATCGCCACGCTCTCGGAGATCCCCGTCAGGGGACAGCGTGGCATTCCTACCGCCAGTCCCGAGCCTGGCGTTCCCAGGAGAGGCCCGGTCCGATGGAGGCTTGTGCCCTCCGTGTGCCACTTGACGCCGTTAGGATCGTCCCTTATACTGCTCTGCGCACGCCGATTCCGTCGCGCAGCACGTCCCGCTTTGAGGCGCAGCAGAAAGGTAGACTACCGTGAGCGAGCGCGAAACCTCCACTGTGTCGGCCATCTTCCGGGTGGTGATAGAGCCGCAAAGCTATCTGAACCTGCTCTATCTCCTCCTCTCCTTTCCGCTCGGCATCTTTTACTTTGTCTTCCTGGTCACCGGCTTTGCGCTCGGACTAGGGCTGATCATCACCTGGGTCGGCATCCCGATCCTGGTCGGCGTGATCGCCCTCTCCTATGCCTTTGCGGCGTTCGAGCGCAGCGTGGCACAGGCCATGCTCCACGTCGAGATCGGGCCAATGCAGGTTGGCGAGGTGCCGCCCGGATTCTGGGCCAGGCTGCGCGCGCTCCTCACCAATCCGGTGACGTGGAAGGGCATCGCCTACCTCCTGCTAAAGTTCGCCCTGGGCATAGTCTCCTTTGTCGTCGTCGTCACCCTGGGGGCGACCTCGCTCGCGCTATTCTTTGCCCCCACCTACTACTATCTGCCCGGGGTAACCTTCGGCTGGTCCGGCGGGTTCCAGGTCGATACCCTGTGGAAGGCGTTCATCGCGACCGGGGTCGGCGCTGTGCTGGGCCTGATCTCACTGCACATATTCAACGGGCTGGCCCTGCTCTGGAAGTGGCTGGCCCGGGTGCTGTTAGGGCGCACGGGGCCGGGCAGCGTAGAGGTCGCGCCGCCGTCGGGCGGAGCGGCTGGCCCACGCCCTTCGGGCGCGTAGAGACCAAAGGAGAGAACCGTGAGTTACTACGAGGAACCGGCAAGACAGTTGCCCGTACGCGAGTTCGACGTGGTCGTCGCCGGCGGCGGGACGGCGGGCGTCGTCGCTGCCCTGGCGGCGGCGCGGCACGGTGCCCGCACCCTCCTGGTCGAGTCCAAGGGCTACACCGGCGGGACGGTCGTCGAGGGCGGCACCGCGCTGCACAGCTTTTACAACCTGTGGAAGGCCTTTCCCCAGGCGGAAAAGCGCCAGGTCGTGCGCGGGATCCCGCAAGAGATCGTCGACCGGCTGGCGCTGGCCGGCGGCACGACCGGGCACGTCGAGATGAGCGTGGGCTATGATTATGACTCGGTGTGCACGGCGATCGACACCGAGATCTACAAGCTGGTCACGCTCGAGATGCTGGAAGAGGCCGGGGTGACGCTTTTTCTGAACACGCTCCTCGTCGGCGCGATCGCCGAGGCAGGCCGGATCCGAGGCGTGTTAATCGAGAGCCGTTCCGGACGGGAGGCGGTCTATGCCCACACCTTTGTCGACTGCACCGGTTACGGCGACCTGGCGGCGCATGCCGGGGCCAGCTACACGGAGCCGAACGACCATCCGGTGGCGAACAGCATCGGCGTCGGCGGCGTCAGCGTGGAACGCTACTACGAGTTCCTTGATGCACACGACGCTGTGACCGAGATGGCCAGGGGCCGACGCAGCGGGGTAGAGGAGCAGATCGTGCGCCTCAACGGGCGCCGGACGGCCCTGCCACCCGCATTCTCGGAGGAGGCAGCGGCGATCGGGATGGCGATGGTCACCACCACGCTGTACGACGACTATTTCATGTTCATCAAGATCAACTACAAGATGGACGTCAGCCCCACCGACCGCGACGCGGTCAGTGCCGCCGAGGTCGAGCTGCGCCGCCGCCAGGCAGCCGCGATCGAGCTCTTTCGCCGCTACGTGCCCGGCTGCGAAAAGGCGTTCATCGCCCGCACCAGCCCCTCGCTCTGCATCCGTCGTGGGCGGCTGATCGCGTGCGACTATGACCTCACGCGTGAGGACGTGCTACAGGGCCGGCATTTCGAGGATGACATCATGGCCTACGGCTTTCACGACTCGGCGCCTCGCCTGCAGATTGCGAATGGGGGTACGTATGGCATCCCCTACCGCGCGCTGCGCGTGGCCGGGATCGGTAACCTGCTGGCGACCGGGATGATGATCACCTCCGATCACGACGCGCACATGTCGACGCGCAATACCGTGGCCTGCATGGGGCAGGGCCAGGCGGCGGGCACGGCGGCAGCGCTGTGTGTCGCGCAGGACTGCACGACGCGCCAATTGCCCTATCCCGACCTGCGTGCGGCGCTCGAAGGCGATGGGGTCTACCTGGAGGGCTGAGCCATCCCGGAAACCAACCCTTTCCTAACGGTAGCCACCCTTTGCCGACCCTTCCCGTCGTCTGTCGTTGTTGCCTTGTGGTAGGATCCACGCAGAGTTCGATCGGCGACCTGGAGGTTCCGGGTCGCACAATCACGTGGTAGGAGGTGACTGAAGATGGCACAACCGAGTGCAAGATGCCCCGTCTGTGGCGGTGAGCTGACCGCCCCCACCCAGACGGCGCTGATCGGCAAAGTGCAAAAGCACGGCAAGGAAAAGCACGGTATGGAGATATCAGAGCAGCAGGCCAAGGACATGATCCAGAAGCCTGCCGCGTAGCCTATCCAGCGACGATTTCTCGACACTTGCCGGATGGCTCATTGAGGCAGCACACCCCAATCGGGGCGTGCCGCCTCTTTCGTGTCATAAGCCCTCGCCGGAGAGGGCGACGCATTCCCCGCGAGTCTGCGCATGCCGAATGTCGTGCTTCTGATGGAACGTGGTCCGTGCAGGACGTTCTCCCTCGGAATGCGTCTCCCCTACACTCAGGCTGTCCCGCAGAGCGCATGCCATGGAAGGCGACCCCAGGCGTAGGGGTGAGGCATTCCGTGGAGCGCCCTGTGGAGTAGGGCATCCGCCCATCAGCAGGAGAGTGAGCCACCAGGAGCAGTTGCCGGGAATGCCTCACCCTCCAGGAAAAGACAGCAAAGAGGGTGACGCATTCCTCGCGAGTATGCGCTGGCGGGAGGCCGTGCTTCTGATGGAAGAGGGTCCGCATAGAACGTGCGCCCTCGGAATGCATCTCCCCTACGGACAGGTGGTCTCGGGACAGTATGCCGTCCACCAGAGGTGACCCGGGCGTAGGGGTGAGGCATTCCGGGGATCGTCCTCTTGATTGAGGCATGCGCCCATCAGCAGGGGAGCTTGCCATCAGAAGCAATGGCCGGGAATGCTTCGCCCTCCGGGAGCGGCCTGCCACCCCAAAGAGGGTGACGCATTCCTCGCGAGTATGCGCTGGCGGGAGGCCGTGCTGCTGATGAGGGATGGTCCGTACAGAACGTTCTTCCTTCGAATGCATCGCCCCCTACGCTCAGGCGGACGATGGGCGTGCCCAGAAAGCGAGCGCCTCCCAGGCCGGCAGCGGGAGTGTCGCTCTGGCAGGGATGTGGTATAATCGGGTTGTGGGCCCTCATCGCAGGGCGAGGCGAGCGCTGGCTGCGCGAACGACGATTCCATCGGGAGGAGCCGGATGAAGATCACCGATCTCAGGTGCACCGTATTGGGGCAGAATCCGGTGGTGCGCATCACCACCGACGAGGGGATCAGCGGCCTGGGCGAGGCCGAGGCCTACAAGCCCTACCTTGTGCCGCACGTCCTCTTTTACAGGGACATGATCCTGGGCGAGGACCCCACCGACGTGGCGCGGGTGATGGGCCGCATCCGTCGCATGGGCAGCTTCAAGCCGTGGGGCAGCGCGGTGAGCGCGATCGAGATGGCGCTGTGGGACATTGCCGGGCAGGCGGCGGGCGTGCCGGTCTACAAGCTGCTGGGTGGCAAGGTGCGCGACAGCGTGCGCGTCTACAATGGCGCGGTGCGCTTTCCCATGGCCGGTTCCTCTCCCGAGGACTATGCCGAGAACATGGCCAGGATGAAGGCCTCCCCGGAAGGGTTCTCGATCATCAAGCAAGGCATCGCCTTCCACAGCCGCATGCCCTACCAGGTGCCGGACCTCATGTACGGGGCAGTGCAGTCGGGCGGCAGGCACCCCAACCGCAGTCTGCTCACCGAGCGCGGCCTCAAGCACATCGTCGCCTGCGTCGAGGCCATGAAAGGCGTGCTGGGCGACGAGGTCGGGCTGGCGCTCGACTGCGGGCCGGGGTGGATGGTCCCCGACGCCATCCGCCTGGCCCGGGCGCTGGAACCACTCCATATCATGTGGCTTGAGGACATGATCACGGGCGACTATACTCCCTACGTCCTGCCCGACCAGTACCGCGAGGTGACGCGCAGCACGTCGACGCCGATCCACACCGGCGAGCAGATCTACCTGCGCGAGAATTTCAAAGAGCTCTTTGAGAAGCAGGCGGTCAACGTGGTCGGGCCCGACCCGTGCGACGTGGGCGGTCTCGCCGAGCTCAAGTGGGTGGCCGAGTACGCCGACTTGCACGGCATCTTGATCGCCCCGCACGGCACGGGCGACGGCTTGATCGGCCTCGCCGCGCTGGTGCAGGTCTCGGCGACGCTGCCGGAGAACTATATCGCCTTCGAGTACCCGGTGGGCCGGCCCGAGTGGTGGTACGACATCGTCGAGGGCCTGCCCGACCCGATCGTGCGCGACAGCATGATCGAGGTGTGGGACACGCCCGGCCTGGGTGTCAAGATCGACGCCGAAGCCGCACGTCCCTACCTCCCGGAAGGGGACGAGGGCTTTTTCGATTGAGACCGCGGGTCCCTTGTAGGGACGCTTTGGGAAGCACCTGGAACGGCAGGTTAGGAGACCTGCCGCTACGAGAGAGACAGGCGCCTCACGGGGTGCCCCTACGGTTGAGCGACGAGCAAGGAAGGAGGTCATCAATATGGGAGAGGCAAAGCAGGGGATGGCGACACACGGCCGGCTTCAAGTCGCGCCCAACCAGCGTTACCTGCAGTACGCCGACGGCACGCCCTTTTTCTACCTCGCCGACACGGCGTGGGAGCTCTTTCACCGCCTGAATGCCGAGGAGGCCGACCGTTACCTCCGCAACCGCGCCGCCAAGGGCTTTACCGCGATCCAGGCCGTCGTCCTGGCCGAGCGCGGTGGGCTGGAAGAGCCGAACGCCAACGGCGACCACGTGCTGGTCGACGACGATCCGGCGCAGCCCAACGAGCCCTATTTCCGTCACGTCGACTGGATCGTCGACCGCGCCGCGTCGCTCGGCCTCACCGTGGGCATGCTCCCTACCTGGGGGCACTACTGGAAGCGCGTCGGCCAGCGCGAGGCGCCGATCCTGAACCCGGCAAACGCGCACGCCTATGGCCGCTACGTTGGGGCGCGCTACCGCGACGCGCCGCTGATCTGGATCCTCGGCGGCGACCAAAACGTCGAGACGGACGAGGAGCGGGCGACCGTGGAGGCGTTGGCGCAGGGGCTCGACGAGGGCGATGGCGGCGCGCACCTGATCACCTATCACCCGCGCGGCCCGGGGCGCTCGTCCGACTTTTTTCACGGCGCGTCCTGGCTGGACTTTAACATGATCCAGTCCTCGCACGGTTCGCACGACCACGACAACGGGCTCTTTGTGGCGCACGACCATAGCCTGGCCCCTCCCAAGCCGACGGTCGATGGCGAGCCGCGCTACGAGATGCTGGAGGTAGGCTTTTACTTTGGCGGGGCCAACCGGCTCGACCGCTTTGACGCCTACGACGTGCGGCAGGCGGCCTACTGGGCCATGTTGGCCGGGGCATGCGGTCACACCTACGGCCACAGCAGCATCTGGCAGATGTGGGCCCCTGGGCGCGAGGCGGCGTTTGGGGCCGACGTGCCCTGGTACGAGGCACTGGACCACCCGGGCGCCTTTCAGATGGGCCTGCTCCGCAGGCTCTTTGAGGCGCGGCCGTGGTGGAAGCTGGTCCCCGACGAGTCGCTGCTCGTCGATGCCCCGCGCAGTGGTGGGGCCAAGGTCCGCGCCGCGCGGGCGCGGGATGGCACCTTCTTGCTGGCCTATTCGCCGCGCGGCGCCCCCTTTGCCGTCGATCGCAGCGTCCTCGGTGCGGCGCGCGTGCAGGAGACGTGGTACGACCCGCGCTACGGCTCTGCCTTTGTCGTACATACCGGCACCGGGACCGGCTACCAGACCTACACGCCGCCCACCTCGGGCCGGGGAAACGACTGGATCCTGATCCTCGAGGATCCGGACGCGGGACTGGCGCCTATCAGACCCTAGGGGTTTTCCGCGGATGCCCATCCGCCAACCCCTTGGGTCTGGGAGAGGATCATGATCGAGCCCATCTCCTACACCCTCGTCCCCTCTGCCTTTGGCCCGGTCGGCATCGCTTGGCGCGAGGTCGACCAGGCCGCCAGGGTCTGGCACGTTTTTCTCTCTCAGGGCACGACCCGGGCGGAGGATCGCCTGGCGGCGGCGTATCCCGGCTGCTGCTTTGCCTCGGACCCCGCGATCGACGGCGTTGCCGACCGGATCAGGCGTCTCCTTGCGGGCGAGGCAGTGACCTTTGATCTCTCATCCGTTGCGCTGGAGCGCTGCACGGCCTTTCAGCGCCGTGTGCTGCTGGCCGAGTACGCCATCCCGCGTGGGCAGGTCAGCACTTACGGGCGGATCGCGGCGCACCTGGGCGTATCGCGTGGGGCGAGGGCGGTAGGCAATGCCCTGGCGCGTAACCCTTTCCCGCTCGTCATCCCCTGTCATCGCGCTATCCGCTCCGATGGAACGTTAGGTGGCTACCAGGGCGGCCTGGAGATGAAGCGGCGCCTGCTACAGATGGAGGGGGTACAAGTGTCGACCAGCAGGCGTGTCATCGATCCCGAGATCTACTACTGAGCAGCTTGTCCCACAGCAACCGAGGTGCGATGAGCGTCGAGATTCCCTTCCAGCATATCGTCCGCCTGCACAAGAACGACGACGTCGCGCACATCTATGACGTCGCCGTCGAGGACGCCCAGCGGCTGAACGCCTATTCGCAGGTCGAGTGTCACGTCGTCCTCTATCCCTACAGCCGCCAGATCAGCTCGCAGGACCTGGCTTTCTACCCTTTCGAAGAATACGTCCGCGACGTGCTCTCGCACGAGCGATCGGCCTACGTAGCCGTGCAGGAGCAGTTCAACGAGACGTTCGGCCTGCTGCTCGGCGCCGCGATCGCCCTCGTCTTTGCCCGCTTCAAGCCGGCAGAGTTGGTCTCGATCGAATCGATCGTTTCGGTCTTTGGCGCGTACGTGATCGGCAAGGAGCTGTGGGACGACATCGAACGTGCGTTGGTCGAGGTGAGCAAGAACTGGCGGCTGCGCTTCCAGGAGGGCTACTATCGCTACCGCCTGGAAAAGCATACTACCCTGACCACCTACTCCTACCTGGCCAAGCGACGGCGCTATGGCCAGGCCGCCCTGCTGCCGGAGCGGGTCGATCTGATCAAGCAGAGCAACTCGGAGACGCTGCGCATGTGTTTCGACACCCGCGAGCTCCCCTTCCCCTCCGGGTCTGCGGCGCACCTCTGCTCCATTCACGTCAGTCCCGCGTGCGTCGAGGCGTTCGAGCGGGAAGGATTCCTGTTCGGGATCAAGCTGAGCCTCAACCGTCGCCGCCTGGGGATCACGCGCAGCCTGGAGCTCTTTCAGTCGATCGATCGCTGCGCGCGGGGATGCCTGGACGAGGATGGGAACTGGGCAGAGGGCGGCGTCTTTTATCGGCGCACGTTCAGCCTGGGCCACCTCAAACTCTACCACCAGAAGGGCGTCCTGGACGGCGTGACGATCGTGAACTGTGACGTGGGAGCGCAACAGTGCCCCTCCAACCCTTCGGCCCAGCGGGGGGATGGAGGCGCCACGGAATGCACAGCACGGAATACGTGAAGCAATGTTGAGTCGAAGGCAGTTCCTCAAGGCTGGCCTATGTGCCGGGGCCAATATTGCCCTGGGCGCGTGCCGGGCGAGCGGGGACAGGAATGAAGGAGAGAGCTCAATGGCAAAACTGATCACCACGTTGGGGCCGCTGGACGCGTCGCAGGTGGGCATGATCCTGCCCCACGAGCACGTCTTTGTCGATCTGCGCACCTGGGACGAACCGGGCTTTGGCCAGGCCGACCCACAGGACGTGATCGCGCTGATGGTGCCCGAGCTCGATCGGGCGCGCGCTGCCGGCGTGACGGCGCTCGTCGAGTGCAGCCCCGAGGGCGTAGGCCGCAACGCCGCCATCCTGAAGGCGGTCTCTGAGGCGGCGGGCTATCCGCTCGTCGCCCCGACCGGCATCTATCGCGAGCCGTGGGTCCCGCCGTGGGCGCACCAGGCCAGCGAGGACGAGCTCTACGAGTGGATGCTCGGAGAGCTGCGCGGGGAGATCGGGGAGAGTGGCGTCCAGGCCGCCTGGATCAAGCTCAGCGCCGGCGACGATGGCATCACCGAGACTGAGACCAAGATCCTGCGCGCTGCGGCCCGCGCCGGGGCCGAGACGGGGGCGATCATCGGCAGCCACACCGCGCGCGGGCGCGTGCTGCGCGACCAGCTCGACATCGTCGAGTCCGCCGGCTATACCCCGCAGCGATTCATCTGGATCCACGCCCAGAACGATACGCTCGAGTTGAACCTGGAGATGGCCGCCCACGGTGCGTGGATCGAGTACGACGCCATCGGCGGCGGGCGCGAGGACGCGTTCTGGATCGAGCGCATCCAGGCCATGCTCGACGCCGGCTATGGCGAGCAGGTCATGCTCAGCCACGATCGCGGCTGGTACGATCCGGGCAAACCGGGCGGCGGCACGCCGAGGCCCTTTACCTACATCAGCGAGCAGTTTCTGCCCAGGCTCACCGCGGCGGGCGTCGACCAGGCCACGATCGACATGCTCACCGTCGACAATCCCTTCCGCGCCTTTGCCCGCTGACCCGACGCCCATCAGCGGCAAGCGACCATCGGTTGCCGCGACCGCAGGTTGCCGGTGCCGGGCACCTAGCGCACGATCACACTCTTGAAATACTGCTCCTGAAAACACGTCTGCGCGCGGATCTCCTCGTCAGAGAGCGCCACGCCCTCAGGGACGACGACCAGCTTGTCGTCCTGGTCGTCCAGGCGATGGATCACCGCGATGCAGCGCCCGGTGAACGCTGCAAGCGGCACGTTGACGCCGAGCACGTACGCGTCGAGTTCCTCCCCGTCGGGCGCGGGCACGCCGGGCAGGTAGCCATAGTTGACCGGATAGCGGAAACTGTGCTTCGGATGCAAGCTGCCCATCGGGCGGTCGACGTGCACGGTGGCCCGCTGGCCGAGATAGGCGTTCGCGAGGGACATTGTCATCATTGGTGCCGGGCACCTGATCCTTACCCAACCACGTCCGCCCCAGGCTCCGCGGTGCAAATGTACAGGCTGGGCACGATCCCGGTGCGCTCCTTGTAGGCCACTGCCACCTGCGCGCTGAACGCCTCCGCGTGCCCCGCCTCGACCAGGGCCACGGCGCAGCCGCCGAACCCGCCTCCCGTCATCCGTGCGCCGATGACGCCCGGCGCGGCCCACGCCGCCTCGACCATGGCGTCCAGCTCGACGGAGCTCACCTCGTAATCGTCGCGCAGGCTGACGTGCGAGGCGTTCATCAGCTCCCCAAACGCCGTCGGATCGCCGCGCTCCAGCGCGGCAATGCCGTCGAGCACGCGCTGGTCCTCGTACACGACGTGCCGGCAGCGCCTGCGCACGTCCTCTGGCAGCGCACCGGCATAGCGCTCGAACAGTGCCGGCGAGACGTCGCGCAGCGCCCGGATCGACGGCAGGTGTGCCTGCAGCAGGCGCACGCCCTCCTCGCACTCGGCACGGCGCGTATTGTAGGCCGAATCGGTCAGGCCGCGCTGCACCTTTGTGTCCATGATCACCACTGCGCCGCTCGCAGGAAGCCCCACCGGTTCGTACTCTAGCGAGCGGCAGTCGATCAGCAGCGCCGCGCCCGCGCGGCCCAGGGCCGAGATGAACTGGTCCATGATCCCGCAGTTGACGCCGACGAATACGTTTTCGGCGCGCTGGCAGAGCAGCGCCAGCTCGGTCCGCTCGAGCTCGAACCCGCCGATGGTCTGCCACGTCACGGCCGTGCCCACCTCGATCGCCGCGGAAGAAGAGAGCCCGGCGCCGATCGGCACGTCGCTGGCCATGGCCACGTCCAGCCCGGGCAGGTGGAACCCGCGCTCCTCGAGCATCGCGGCGACCCCACGCTGATAGTTGCTCCAGCGCTGCTGCTCGGCGTGGACGATCTGGTCGAGGGCAAAACGATCGCGCTGGTCGAAATCGGCGGCATAGAGGCGCACTGTGCGGTCGGCACGGGCTGAGGCCGCGACCAGCACGCTGCGGTCGATGGCGATCGGGAACACGTACCCGTCGTTGTAATCGGTGTGTTC
>Ga0315537_1003465_pt1 | contig 11716 bp, 10 predicted proteins | sample SalMarSW160270MG_FD_203091 | JGI IMG/M metagenome (GOLD analysis project Ga0315537, IMG submission 203091) | Salt marsh sediment microbial communities from the Plum Island Ecosystem LTER, Massachusetts, United States - Salt Marsh Sediment SW1602-70 ... | reverse complement strand
GGCGCTGACCCAATATGATGACAAGACTTATGTATTCCCAGTGATTGAAGCCGGAGCCTCTGGCTTCATCAGTAAGACAGCAGCATCTTCGGAACTTGTCGCTGGTATCCGCTCCGTTCATCGGGGGGATTCCTTTCTGTCTCCTTCCGTAGCGAGGTTTTTAGTCGAGGATTATCAACAAATAGCCAGTATGAAAGGAAGTCAGGATCCCTACGAGCAGCTAACAAATCGGGAAAGAGAAGTGCTTAAACTGGTGGCGGAGGGATATACTACCCAAGAAATAGCGGCTATGTTGGTGCTTAGCCCAAAAACAGTGGAGAGGCATAAGACCAATCTTATGGGCAAGCTTGATATCCACAATCGTACCGAGTTGGTCAAATATGCCCTGCGCAAGGGCATTATCACCGTCTGAGACTACTTCCTCGTAGTCTTCACGGTACTACTATTTCCCACACCTCACAATGGGAAGCATTATCCGCATAAATGGGTGATCAACTGTAGAAAATTGCGGTGATATTTCCCCACCTTCTGGGGTAAACACCTCTATTCCTTCGGTAGACCGGGCATTATACTTTATAGTAGGAGGCTAAAATAATTCCTAAAAAACGTGTATTCGATAAGGGGGTGAAAGATGGAAATGAACGCTAAAATTCTGCTTGTGGATGATGAGTCGGAGTTCATTGCGGATATGCAAACTCAATTACTGGCAAAAGGTTGGCAGGTGCTTACCGCCGGTAACAGATTAGAGGCAGAGAAGGTAACGCGTCACGAAAAACCCGACGTGATTATATTGGGCACAATAATGCCACGCGGAGATGCCTTTCGGCTGCACCAGTGGTTGAAACAGAGCCCCGATTTCAGAGAAGTGCCTCTCATTGTGGTTGATGCCCCACCGGAAAAGCGTCTGGTTAAGGGGTGGCGTATGGATGAGGGTTTGAAGCTTGAAGCCGAACAATACTTAATCAGGCCAGTCGCGTCAGCTTCAGTAGTGGCCTGGGTTGAGAAATTCCTGGATAAGACACTGAGAAGAATCAAGGTGCTGGTGGTAGATGACCATGCTGTAGTCAGGGAAGGAATTTGCGCCCTGCTAGGTCTGCAAAAAGACATGGAAGTAATAGGTGAAGCTGTTGACGGGCAAGATGCCATTGATAAAGTGCAGTCTCTCACGCCGAATGTAGCAGTGATGGATATAATCATGCCGGTGATGAGCGGACTTGAAGCAACGAAACGAATAACCAAGGAATGGCCGGAGACAAAGGTTTTGATTCTAACCCAGTATGACGAAGAGGAGAACATGTTTGTTGCCAAACAGGTAGGAGCTTACGGCTTTATTGCCAAGAGCGCCGCCAGTTCCGACCTCTTGACTGGCATAAGGACAGTAGGTGAAGGAAGATACTTCCCTCGGTCTTTTGCCTACGTGTCTGCCAACTGGCCGGAGGGTCTGGATAAAAATAAGTAATCTCCTTTGGGAAGCCCTACCCCACCTGTTGAGTTATAAAGGAGGATATCGGTTTGCAGGCGATAACCATTACTCTTGACGGTCGTGAGGTAAGTGGCTATCCGGGGATGACCATCCTAGAACTGGCGAAGGAATCAGGCATAGATATCCCCACACTCTGTCACGATCCTCAACTCACTTCGATTGGGGCTTGCCGTGTCTGTCTGGTAGAAGACGAACGAAATAGTGCCTTATTAGCGTCTTGTGTCGCCCCGATAGCATCAGGGATGCTAATCAACACGCATTCCCCAAGAGTTATAGAGCGCCGCAAGACCATAGTTAAGTTGATGCTTGCCAGCCATCCTGATTCTTGCTTGGTATGCGATAAAGGCAATCGCTGTCAGCTACGTCAAATTGCCTCGGACTTGGGCATCGGATTGGTGGAGCTTCAAAGGATTCCCCACATGGCTAGCATTGAGGAGGTCAATCCCTTCCTTGAACGGGATTTGAGCAAGTGCATATTGTGTGCTAAATGTATTCGAGCCTGCCAGGAACTAGTCGTTGAAGGTGCTATTGACTACTTTCAACGAGGATTTACGACCATCCCGGCGACACTGAACAATCTGCCGCTGGAAAACTCTGAGTGCACCTTCTGCGGAACTTGTGTGGCGCTGTGCCCCACAGGTGCGCTGACGGAAAAGGAGAAAACATATAGAGGAACAACCCAGACTGTTGTCCAGACAATCTGTCCCTTCTGCGGCTGTGGCTGTAGCATTTGCCTGGAAGTCAAGGATGGACATGTAGCGCGGATCATGCCAGGCAAGGAAAGCTCGGTTAACAAAGGCACGCTCTGTGTGAGGGGAAGCTATGGCTGTGATTTTATCCACAGCCCGGATAGGCTAACCAAACCTCTGGTCAAGAAGGACGACAATTTTGAAGAGGTGTCATGGGAAGAAGCCCTGGAGCAAGTAGCTACCGGACTCAAGCGAGTAAAGGACGAGCGAGGTCCCGACAGCCTTGCTGTCCTGGGTTCATCCAAGTGCACCAACGAAGATAACTATGTCCTGCAGAGATTCGTCAGAACTGTGCTGGGCACCAACAATATTGATAACGGCAGTCGCCTGTACAACTCCGCCAGTCGTGTCGGCCTGGGATCTTCCCTCGGCTTCTCCGGCACTACAAATTATCTCAGTGACCTGGAGCAGACCGATCTTATACTTGTTGTCGGGGCCGATCCCAGCTCCTCAGCCCCTGTCGTCGGTTATGCCATCAAGCGTGCTGTCAAACAGCGCGGTGTCAAATTATTGTTGATAGACCCCCGGCAGACAGGGCTCTCTTTGTTTGCCCACCTTTGGTTACGACCTGAAGTCGGCACTGACGTGGCTCTTATAAATGGCCTGGCCAAGGTGATTATCGATGAAGGCTTGCTGGACGAGGAATTCGTCACCAGAAGAACAGACAACTTTGAAGCTTTTGACGAAAGCTTGAAAAAGTATACCCTGAAGTACGTGGAGAAGACTACTGGCGTTACAAGTCAAGAAATTCGTGCCGCCGCTCGACTTTATGCTGGGGCAAGCCGGGCAGCAATTGTCTATGGCATGGGAATTACTCAGCATACCACAGGAATGAATGGTGTGGGGGCTCTGGCCAATTTGGCGTTACTGACGGGAAATATCGGGCGTAAGGGAGGTGGCATCTATGCTCTGCAAAGAGCAAACAATGGGCAAGGCGCCTGCGACATGGGAACATTGCCCAAATTCCTCCCTGGATATCAAAGTGTAGCAGATGCCCAGGCCAGGGAAAGGTTCGAAAAACGCTGGGGGACAAGTTTGCCAGCTGAGGCTGGGCTAACGACCCTGGAGATTATGGAACAGGTAAAAAAGGAAAAGATTAAAAGCATGTACATCATGGGGGAAAATCCCGTCTTGAGCTTTCCAAATTCGAAACTCATTACAGAAATCCTGGCTTCACTCGATTTCCTCGTAGTCCAGGACATGTTCCTTACAGAAACGGCTAAACTGGCCAATGTAGTGCTACCAGCGGCAAGCTTCGCTGAAAAGGATGGGACTTTCACTAACTTCGAGGGAAGGGTACAAAGGGTGCAGAAGGCAATCGCCCCTCTGGGCGAAAGCCTGCCAGATTGGGAAATAGTGGCGCGATTAGCTGATAAGATGGGGTACCCGTTGCCCTTTTCCTATCTACAGGATGTTATGAACGAGATTGAGGAATTGGTTCCTTCATACGAAGCTTATACCGATTCCGAAAAACAGGATGAGTTAGCCTACGGAGAAACAGGACGCACATCTGGTAGGCCACTCTTAAAGGGATTCGCCCGTTTCTCAACCACTGAATATGCTCCACAAGCGGGGGAGAGGAAATCAGATTATCCCTTCACCTTGCTAACCGGGACTACCCTTTATCACTTTGGCACCGGCAGCAGGAGCTCCAGGGCTGGGCGTCTGAAGAAATTTTCCCCGCGGTCTTTCGTGGAAATTTGTGAGTCCGATGCCAAAAAGCTTGCCATAGCCGATGGCGAAGAGGTCAAGGTAATCTCTGCCGTGGGCGAGGTGACTACAACGGTCAAAATTACCGACACACTGCGTAAGGGGATGCTCTTTATGCCGTTTTCATTCCCGGAGACTCCGGTTAACGAACTATTTGACATTGTCTTAGATCCAGAAACAAAAGCGCCTTCACTGAAAACATGCAGCGTAAAAATAGAGAAATCGTAACGCCGAGGCTTGTCCTCGGCAAAAGGATGGGGGCAAGCCCCCGTGCTACTTAATATAAGATAGAAAGGGTGAGGCTTCATGAATAAAGCGAAGACAATCACAAAGGCTGACCTAGCACGAATTAATGTCATCGTTTCTGAATATAGTCAACAGAAGTGGGCAATGATACCCCTGCTGCAAAAAATCCAAAGTGAGTTCGGGTATATCCCGCCTCAGTCTATACCGCTTATAGCCAGAAGCTTGGGAGTTTTCACCAGTCAGGTACAAGGGGTGATTAGTTTTTATACCCAGCTCTACACTCAGCCACGGGGCAGAAAAGTTGTTAGAGTTTGTCGGGGGACAGCTTGCCATGTGCGGGGAGGGAAGACGATACTGAAATTGGTTAAGCAGCACCTGGATCTAGAAGAGGGCGAGACCACCCCTGATTTGGAATACACTCTGGAAACCGTAGCCTGCATCGGCGTCTGTGCCCTGGCGCCAAATATAGTCGTTGGTGACCACGTCCACGGTCATATGAACCCTAAAAAAGTGGATCAACTGTTTAAGAATCGAGAGGGTGAAAAGTAATATGGAAAACCACTGCACCATTTTTGTTTGTCACGGGACAGGATGCCTTTCCAGTGGCTCTGAAGCTGTCTATGAGGCGCTTAAGGAAGAAATAAGCCGGCAAGGGATAAGCCATGCCGAGGTGGATTTCACTGGTTGTCACGGTTTCTGCGAGCAGGGTCCCAATGTAGTCATTGAACCTGAAGGCATTTTTTATACCCATGTCCAGGCCGAGGATGCTCCAGAAATTGTCTCCTCTCATCTTCGGGATGGCAAGCCTGTGGAACGCCTTTTCTACCATGAACCGGTAACTGGCGAAGCCATATCACGCTATTCAGAGATAAACTTCTATAAAAAACAGCAGCGTGTCATTTTGCGGAATTGCGGGCAAATCAACCCGGAAAAAATCAAGCATTATATTGATCGTGGAGGTTATCGGGCGTTGAGAAAGGCTCTTTTGATGACTCCCGAGCAGGTTATTGAGGAAATTACGAAATCTGGCCTTCGCGGGCGAGGTGGCGCTGGTTTTCCCACCGGTCGCAAGTGGGAGTTTTGCCGCAATGCTCCCGGAAAAAAGAAATACGTCATCTGTAATGCCGATGAGGGCGATCCCGGTGCTTTTATGGACCGTTCCATCCTGGAAGCAGATCCCCACGCCGTTGTTGAGGGGCTGACCATCGCTGGATATGCCATAGGTGCCGATGAGGGCTACATCTATGTCCGCGCCGAGTATCCCTTAGCAGTAAAGCGAGTGCAAACTGCCTTAGAACAAGCCCGACAAAGGGGCTTTTTGGGTAAAGATATTCTCGGCTCGGGCTTTGATTTTGTGGTACACATAAAAGAAGGCGCCGGGGCCTTTGTCTGTGGTGAAGAAACAGCTCTCATGGCTTCCATTGAGAGCCGACGGGGCATGCCTCGTCCCCGCCCCCCATTCCCCGCCCAATCAGGTCTGGAAGGAAAGCCTACCAATATCAATAATGTAAAGACCACGGCTTCCATTCCCATTATCATTGACCGCGGGGCTGATTGGTTTGCCGGCATTGGTACTGAAAAGAGCAAAGGGACGGCTGTCTTTGCTCTCACGGGGAAGGTCGCCAACAGTGGCTTAGTGGAGGTACCTATGGGCACTCCCCTATCCACCATCATCTTCGATATCGGTGGCGGTATTCCCCGGGGCAAGCGGTTTAAGGCGGTGCAGACAGGGGGTCCTTCAGGAGGCTGCATACCTGCCCGATTTCTCGATTCTCCTGTGGATTATGAAACACTGGCCCAATTAGGCTCGATTATGGGCTCTGGCGGCATGGTGGTGCTGGATGAGACTACCTGTATGGTAGATGTGGCCAAGTATTTCTTGAGCTTCACTCAAGCGGAGTCCTGCGGGAAGTGCGTCCCTTGCCGCCTGGGAACCAGACAAATGCTAGAAATACTGACCAGAATCACTCAGGGCAAAGGGCGTGAAGAGGATATGGATACTCTGCTTACCATAGCCAAGACGGTCAAGGAATGCTCGCTTTGTGGTCTGGGACAGACTTGTCCCAACCCCGTGCTCACCACCCTCGAATACTTCCGAGATGAATATGAAACCCATATACAAGAGAAGAGGTGCCCGGCCGCCGTCTGCGATGCCCTCATGATATCACCGTGTCAGCATACCTGCCCGGTGGGCATTAATATTCCCAAATATGTGGCTCAAATTGCCGATGGTGAGTACCTGGGTGCTGTCAACACCATCAGGGAGCGTAATCCCTTCCCTGCTATTTGTGGCCGCATCTGTCACCACCCCTGCGAGGGAAGATGCCGCCGCGGGGAGCTCGATGAACCCGTAGCAATCAGGGCGCTTAAGCGATTTGCCGCCGACTGGTATTTCGACCATGTTAATGAATTACCTGAACCAGAACCCTTCCCTCAGATTTACAGTCAAAAAGTAGCAGTGGTAGGGGCGGGACCTACAGGGCTATCCTGCGCCTACTTTCTGGCTCAAATGGGCTACCCTGCTACGGTCTTCGAAGCTTTGCCCGTAGGCGGGGGTATGCTCTCGGTAGCTATACCCGACTTTCGCCTGCCGCGGGAGGTTATTGAAAAGGAGATAGATTATATCGCCAAGTGCGGAGTGGAGATAAAATACAATACGCCAATCAATGTAAATTTCACCATAGAGGATATCAGGGACAGTGGCTTTGAAGCTGTGTTCATTGCCGCTGGGGCTCAAAGGAGCCAGAACATTGGCATACCCGGAGAATTGGAGGACATCGAGGGCTTTTACTATGGTTTGAGATTCCTCAGAGATGTAAAGATTGGCAAGCCCGTTAAGATTGGACGCAGTGTGGCTATCATCGGCGGTGGCAATGTGGCCCTTGACTCCTCTCGTACAGCCCTTCGCCTTGGTGCCGATGAAGTAAGCATCTTTTATCGTCGGTCGCGGGAGGAGATGCCGGTAACTGAAGTAGAATACGATGAGGCTCTGGCTGAGGGCATTCAGGTCAATTTCCTGGTCAGTCCCACACGCATAGCAAACGATGATTGGAAGGTAGCCGGTTTACAGTGTGTCCATATGAAACTGGGTGAGCCTGATGCCAGCGGACGCCGTCGCCCAATTCCCATTCCTGGCTCAGAGTTTTTTGCTCCAGCGGATACCGTCATTGCTGCTGTGGGACAGGCTCCAGACCTGTCGTTTTTACCCCAGGATAGTGCTCTTGAGCGTACTCGGTGGGAAAGGCTGGCGGTTGATGCAAACAGATTAGCTACCAATGTTCCCGGGGTCTTCGCCGGCGGGGATTTTGTCTCCGGGCCAGGCATGGTTATAGAAGCTATTGCGGCTGGCCGGAGAGGTGCCAGCGCCATAGACAAATATCTCCAGGGCGATACCTCACGGGTCGAGATGTATGACCTGAAGCCCAGCGTCATATCCCCTGTCACTGCGACGAGCGTTAGCGAGGAAGCAGTCTCGTCAGAAGAAAGCTGGGAACCGCAATTCAGGCCAGAAACACCTCATCTCCCTCTTGAGGAGAGGAAAGGTAGCTTTAAAGAGATAGAGTTGAGCTTTTCTGAGGAGAAGGCGAGACAGGAGGCTAAGCGTTGTTTGAGATGCGACCTGGAAAAGTAATGCAAAATGCAAAAAGCAAAAAGCAAAGTGCAAAATGACAGAGCAACAGTGAATAAAAATGCAAGGGAAGGAAGGTATTTAAAAGTTTTGTTTTTGATTTTTGATATTTGACTTTTGACTTTTTGATTCGTGGGAGGTTAGACATGAAATCTATTACTAAGCAGAAGACTTCTGAGGAAATCGAGCAGCAGTTAGACGGGTTTGACCGGGTATATATTGCTGGTTGTGGTACATGTGCCACGATGACTAAAACTGGCGGGAGAGACGAGGTTCTGAAGATGAGGGAGCATCTACAAGAGCTGGGCAAGCTAGTCACCGGCTGGACGGTTATCCCTACCGCCTGTGATGAGATGACCGAGGTAGCTATTAAAGAAAATAATGGAACTATTCAGAATGCCGACTGTATTCTGGTCATGGCCTGTGCTTTAGGAGTGCATAAGCTGAGCACCTATATCGACAAGCCGGTGATTCCAGCCCTGGATACTCTTTTCATAGGTGTCGAGGATAGTCCGGGCTGCTTTCAAGAAGTTTGTGCCCAGTGTGGTCAGTGCATCCTGGGACAGACTGCTGGCATCTGCCCCCTGACGGCGTGTCATAAAGGTTTGCTGAACGGCCCATGTGGCGGCACCAATAATGGCAAGTGCGAGGTGGATAAGGAAAAGGATTGTGCCTGGACTCTCATATATCAGCGACTGGAAAAACAGGGCCGGCTTGATTTGATGCGTAAGTATCATTCCCCCAGAGATTACAACGTGGCGCCCAGGCCGCGAACGACCATGATTACATGAAGGAGGAGCTATGGCGCAGAGTTTTAGGGAAGTTCTTAAATCCGGTAAATTTGTGATAACCAGCGAAATCGGTCCACCAAAGGGGACAAACATTGAGAAGATGCTCCACCATATTGACCTTCTCAAGGATAAGGTAGATGCGCTGAACGTTACCGACCACCAGAGTTCCGTGATGCGCTTTCCCTCCATTGGCGGCTGCCTGGCTATTCAGGAGCAAGGAGGCGAGCCTATACTGCAGATGACCTGCCGCGACCGTAATCGCCTTGCCCTTCAAGCCGAGCTTCTCTTTGCATATACCAGAGGCATAAGAAATGTCCTCTGCCTGACTGGAGATGCTGTTGTAGTTGGCGACCACAAGGCGGCCAAGGGCGTTTTCGACCTGGATTCAGCACAGTTGCTGAAGACAATTCGGCAGATGGAATCGGGCAAAGACTTGGGAGAAAATGAGCTCGACGGGGCTGTTGAGTTCTGTGCCGGAGCCATAGTCACACCTGAAGCAAACCCGATTGAGCCTCAGTTAATCAAGTTTGAAAAGAAGGTAGAAGCCGGTGCCGAATTCTTCCAGACTCAAGCCATCTATGACCTGGACAAATTTGCTAAGTTTATGGAACATGCCCGCCAGTTCCCGGTCAAGATACTGGCTGGCATCATTTTGCTTGTGTCAGCCAGGATGGCGAAGTATATGACCGAAAATGTCCCGGGCGTCTCTGTGCCCCAAAACTTGATTGACGAATTAGCGGCTGCCCCCAAAGGCGAGGCAATCAATAAGGGTATAGAAATCGCGGGGCGGATGATTGCCACACTAGAAAAAGAATCCATATGCGATGGAGTTCATGTCATGGCCATAGGTCGGGAAGAGGTGGTTCCAGATATCCTGAAAGCGGCGGGGCTTGCTACCTAGTACCCCATGGAAAATAAAGCTCTTCAGAGGTAAATAGATAGGAACAAGGGGGAGCAATTATTAGCTCCCCCACTCTTTATTATCTTGCAACTTAGCTGTCAAGAATAAAGGCTTTGCCCGACTTTCAGTCGTTCTTGACTGCTTCTTACTATTCTACATACCGTTTCCACACCTTTTACTTACGCCTAAATTTGCTCAACTATGCCGTTAGTTTAATCACCACTAGATCTCCCGCTGGCGGATTCTGGCGTACTTCATCGAAATCTGAATCAGCAGTTAAGAAGCTATGAGCATGCTTTTGAGCGAGTGCCAAGTGAACAGCATCTGCTGGCGTCAACTTCACATCCTTCATATATACTGGAATAAGGTCTAGAACATCTTTAAACAATGCACGGGTTTTTGGTACTACGTCAATTTTTGCACCAGCATTTGTCCAGTCATCGACGGCCTTTCCTACGGAACTAATCCAACTCCCATATGATTGGAGGATTTTGTCACGTTGCCTCTGGTATATACTTGGGTTCCAGTGAGTATTCCACGGTCTGTTATACATTTCACAATATGCAAGTTTGGCTATTATCCAAATTGATTCGTCCACTGAAACCATTGACAGCATCATCTCAACCTTGTCTGCCAATAGTTTTCCTAATAGATTTGCGCACTTGCCGTAGAGAGGATGCTTCCTAATGAGACTGCCGACTAAGATATTTGCATCCATGTATACCGGTTCATCTATTGTCAACCCTTGCACCCAATCAACATGCCGCATACTAAATCTCAAGGTCATCTACAAACTCAGTAATATTTAGATCTGTTCGGCCACTAATAGAGCCTATGTGCCTAACAAATGCCCTAAACATATCGGGAGACATGTGCTCTCGATAGTATTTCAAGTCAATACTGCCGAACCTCTCTTCGTACTCACCAGCTTGTACCGCTATTCCTGATGCAACTACAATCAATGGAGGTCTTTCCATTTCCTCGTAACGTTGCCGTATGGAATCTGCACTTGGCTGAGGAAAACCAGAGCTCTTTAAAGAGTTGCGCAACGACACTTTTATCTTGTTCCAAATAAGTGTCCCAACGTCTGCAAACTCCGGCCGAAACTCGACGGGAACCTCTTCTGCTTCGCTCAGTCTAGGTAAGCGTCCAATAGTCATGGCATCAATTGACATTGCTAATCCCCTTTCCCTCGTAGGTATCCAAATAACCATTGAGCTTGACTAATCTCCCATTCATTCGCGGCTTCAAGAAACTTCTTTAGATATTCACGTTCGAACGTAAAAGCCTTGTTTTGCTCGTATCTCAGAATCAAAAAAATAAAGTTGTCAGGAAGATCATCTTTTGGCCAGTTTAGAAACACTGATAGCAATTGTTCTTTCGCCATTGGACCAAACTGATAATGCTTTACCGTATTGCCTTCAGCCTGATCAAATATGATTCCAACGTCTGTGCTTGCATCCGCCAATTCACTTGCCTGAAGAAACCGATCCTTAACAAGAATCAAGAGCTCATGAAATGGGAGAGCATACGGCTCCATAAACATTGCCTCATGCCACACTGTTTTGACCTCAGAAAATTTCGACACCTTATTACCTTGTACCATCTTATCCAACGCCGCCGCACTGCTCTCTTCAATAGAGCTTACCCATTCTTGCTCAAATTCTATAGCCTTAACACGAAGCACGAGCCGCTGCCTCTTTTCCTTCAGGTCCATTGTTAAAGGTGGCCCTTCGATTTCTGCCTTTGGCCTCTCCCCTAGCTCCCGGATTATACCCCTCAACTCAATCCATGGGTTAAAAGCTTCGGACAGGCCTAAACTCAGTATTGTTTTTACTAGCTCCATTTATTATTCCACCTGCACTTACATGAGGTAGCCTAAAGGATATACCACTACTTAATAGCCTGTCAATAAAATTCCCTCCCCTACTCATCCCTATTTTTATTATACAATACAGCCCCACATATCCTAGAAAACCAATACCTTTCACAAACTACCCCCTTTTCCCTTTCTTCTCCCACAAATACACCCCAAACCAAGGATGCTCTACACGTTCCTCCTTACTCATCCTTCCCAACTTAACCAACATTTCTCTTGGCGGGTAGTCGCCAAACTCCTTTTTAATCCATTGAGAGAAGCCTTTATAGTCTCTCCAGAGGGGCGGGAGCAAAATGGACAAAAAGAAAGAGCCTCTCAGACGAGAGGCT
>Ga0315537_1003463_pt1 | contig 11721 bp, 9 predicted proteins | sample SalMarSW160270MG_FD_203091 | JGI IMG/M metagenome (GOLD analysis project Ga0315537, IMG submission 203091) | Salt marsh sediment microbial communities from the Plum Island Ecosystem LTER, Massachusetts, United States - Salt Marsh Sediment SW1602-70 ... | reverse complement strand
CCGTTGGCGGAGAAACTCACCGAGACATCGCTGTCTTGCAGCCAACCCGTACCATTGGCGTTTGCGTAGACATCCTCACTGAAGGTGACATCCACGTGGGAATTATTACCCGCCAACACCGCATCGCTTATCGTCGGCGGACGCTGATCAGTGAGAGTGAATGTGGCGGTGCTTTCGCCTGAGGACATCGGATTGCCGATCCAGTCGAAAACCTGGTTAGACTTTGCTGTGACCCGAACAGTCTCAACACCCGTCGGAAGGCTGTTGTAGCTCAGATTCACCCGGACTTCCAAGGTACTGATACTTGTCACGCCCCAACTCTGCAGCGTTGCACCGCCGTTCGCCGAGTAGTTCATATTGAAATCACCGCTCACCAGCGCGCCGGTACCGTTGCTGTTGGTGAAAGAGTCCTCGCTGAACTCGATGTCAACATAGCTGTTGTCTGCAGCCAGGTCTGCGGAGGTGATCGTTGGAGGATTCGGGTCGTCATCTACGTAAAACTCCACGCTGCTGGGCCGAGTTCCCGAGCTGTCAGTCGCGTTGATCCTCACGGTCATTACCCCGGCGATCCCCTCAGCTCTTGGGTCGAATGAAAAATTGAAGTCGTCCTCGAACGACCATGGGAAATTGTGTACCGGTACGTTTACCGTGCCGTCAGTCACCCCTCTGATGCTTCCGGAGGCCAGGTAGGTGAATCCTGACCAGTCGATATCCTGGTTGGTCACGCGGCCGGTAACCATGAAAGTCCGGTTGATCGCAGAGGAATACGTAACCGGATCGGCCGGAGGCGGAGGCGGACTAACCACAGTGATCTGCGGTCCCGGCCTGTCGCCCAACAGACGTACGGATATCTCTGTTTTATGATTGGCGTAGTCATAAGCCTTGAAGATGAAGTAGATGTCGCCGCTCATCCCGATCGTGTCAAACCAGTGGTTGAACTCACCGGTGTCGGGATCGAACGAAAAGGCCGTGCCCTGGGGATTCTGTTCCAGATCCACCTCACCGCTTCTGCCCGCAGCCGGGATCTCCCAGCGAAGGATCTTTACATCGTTTGTGTTCGTATCGCTGGCACTGTTGGTTGCGAATCCCGAGATATCGACTGTAAGGTCGTAGATTGTCCCGTACGCCGGCAGCACCAGATCTACGTGGGGTCCGGTCGGATCTTCCAGCAGAGTCAGGGTTTTTTCCGCCCTATTGCCATTGAAATCCACGAGTTGAAAAACCAGTACCTTTGGACCCCCGTCGAGTCCGACTGTCGAGAAACTCAACGTAAAATAACTGTTGGAAGCATCGAAGGAAAAGTTGGGATCCGCAGGTGAAACGGTGTATGATCCATCTTCGTTAAAATCGACGATTCTGGATAAGAGCGGCTCACCGAGGACCGAAAAGTCGAGGGTCTTCAACAGACCCTGCCCATCGCCGACGGCGAAGGAAGAATCGCTCAAACTACCCTCCACCTGTACAGTTGCGCCGTATAAGCTGTTCGGGTAGGGGGTGTCAATCGAAATAGTCGGACTTATCGTGTCCTCTACGAGGCGCAATAGGTCCCGATCGATCGGCGTGGGGCAGGATAACAGGGCGGGTAACACCACCACAAGCAGGGGAATCAACCAGAACTTTCGACCAGACATCACAGATCCTCCTCCCCGGCAAAGATGATCGTAGCCGAGGTGCTCACATCCGCAGCTCGCTCCCCCTCCTTGGCGCTGCGCAGATAGGCGTACTGCTCAACCAGGGAGGGATCCCGTTCGGCGACTTTCTGGAAGTACTCAGAGGCCTTGTCGTAGTTCTCCAGCTCATAGTACGCCCGAGAGATATTGAGCAGAACGGCCAGATAGAGGGAGGATGCGCTCTGTCCACCTGCATCCAGGGTTTGCTCGGCTTCGTGATAGACCCGCAGAGCGTTTTGGTACTCCTGCTTCATGAAAAAGACATTGCCCAAGTTGATCTGCGGGCTGAGATAGTTCCTGTCCAGGGAAAGGGCCGTGTTGAAGGCCTTCTGCGCTTGGGCATATCTGCGGTACTGGGCGCACACGATGCCGAGCCGGTTGTAGCCTTCCTTGCTGTTCGAATCCTGGGCAAGCTTCGTATAGCTGTCCAGGATCTGATCGATCAGGCGCTCCATCGAGTCGTTGAATGAGGTCACGATATGTTTCTGGTTTCCGTACTGCAGCCCGAGGTCGGTTTCCCGCAGTCCGACGGGTCGATAGAAATCCTGAGCTTGGGCGGTGAACGTGATTGCCCTCTGCTCCGGCGAGTTCTCCAGAGCCATGAACTGCTCGATCCCCTTCCGCCACGCGCTCAGGAAATCGTGGGTGCCGATCATCGTAATCTCTACGGGCGCCCACAGCTCGCCGTTGATATTCATGGTCATGTTCTTGTCGGGATGGACCTTCTGAAAGGATCTGGAGGGCACCTTGGTATTGAAGGCCGCATAGATATGGCCGGGAACGGTGATATAGGCGCTCTCGATCCCCACTGTTTCCAGCAGTGCGCAGTACAACACGGTCAGGTCGTCGCAGTCGCCGGTCAGGTTTTTCAAGGTATTGCGGGGCAGACTGATGGAGTCGACCAGCATGGGATTTTCCTGCACCTGGGTGAAAGGAGAGGTCGGGTCAATCTGATAGATGCAGCCGATCTCCTTGAGTCCGTAGAAAAGCTGCATGGCGATCTGCAGAGGTTCGCTGAAGCTGTCCAACACGTAGTCCTTGGCCGCCTGGCGCACAAAACTGGCGTAGTTGCGCAGAGCACTGTCCGCGCTGGTGATGAAGGCACCGACTTTCTGGTCATCATCCCAGGTCAGAGCGGTCTTGTCGTACAGGTCGTAGGAAACGGGAAAGGACTGCTTGGCCGGACGGTTGCGGGAGATGTACTCGGCTATGATCTCACCGGTCAGCGGCACGATGCCGACGGTGGTGAATATCTCCTCGCTGAAAGAAGCTGAGATTTCGATCACTCGGCTTTCCCCGGGTTCTAATCTGGCGATGGCTGCCAGCTTGGTTGGTGTATCCATGAAGCCGGCCTGGAAGAACGAGATCCCAACATCGAAGATCGGATACTTCTCGATGTTGGTGATCGTAACGGTACCGAAAGGGTTCCTGGAGTAGAAGCTCTGCATGGCGGCAAACAGGGGAGGAAACTGCAGATCAGTGATCTTGACGCTGCGGATGATCGCCTGGGGCGCGTCGGGATCGTCCCCAAACCTGTAGCTGGCGGAAAATCCGATTGAGTAAACAAGTCCATTGAAGCGTTCCAGTGGGCTCAGGGAATAGAAATACTTGATCCCCGGGCTGATGTCGATGTTCATGTTGTAGGAGGGATCCAGAGAAATTTTTACCCCCCCTGCTCCCATCAGATTCAAGGAACCTCTCGGCTCGGCGGGATCGAGGTTGGGAAAAACCGCCTCGGAGATCCCGCCGGACAGCTCGACGCCGATTTCGAAATTCTTGGAAAATCGGTTGGCATAGGCAATCCCGGGAGTGAGGTACCAGTGGGTATGGGTCCATTTGTCCTGCTCGTCCCGCTCCGGAGCGATATAGCGAATCATTCCGGCCTGCAGAAACGGTTGAAGAACCGGGACTCTTGGAATCGGGACCTTGAAAATCGCGGACAGATCGAAGTAGGAGTTGAAATCGGTTCCGTAGTCACCGAACGGGGAAAGATTCTGATAGGCTACACCAACGGAGAATGGGTATTTGTAGTAGTTGTTGAGGTCGACGTCCTCCTGTGAAAACAAAAGCACAGCGCAGCAGAGTAACAGAAGGACCACAGCAAGACGCACCAGCCCTCTCCCTTCTCCCCGGCCCACTTTTATAAATTAACTCCTTATCATGCATAATTATAGCACAAAATTTCGATTCTACGAGTCATTCTAAGTCGCTTGAGGCCGTAACGCAATGACTACTAGCTAATCTATACTGCGCCCCCCCTCCCCAGAAATTTTGAACGGCGCTGAGTTGCAAAATCCATCAATGTGTAGTATTAAGATGGGTGTGTACCTCAAGAGGAGTCCATGAGCATAACGATCCGGGAAGTTCAGACCCGCAAGGACCTTAGGCGGTTTATCAACTTTCCCTTCACCCTGTACAGGAACAATGAGTATTGGATTCCACCGATGTTGATGGATGAGTGGAACACTCTGGATCCGAAGAAGAACCCCGCCTTCGAGCATTGCCGGGTGAAGTACCTGCTGGCGGAGAAGGACGGACGGATTGCAGGCCGCATAGCGGGAATCATCAACGAGAAGTACATCGAAAAATGGGGTCACAAACACTGCCGATTCGGCTGGTTCGACTTTGTCGACGATATGGAAGTGTCCAGGGCCCTTTTGGAGGCCGTCGAGGCTTGGGCTCGAGATAACGGTATGACCGCTGTCCACGGTCCACTGGGGTTCACGGACATGGACCGGGAGGGAATGTTGATCCATGGATTCGATGAACTGGGCACCATGGCAACCCTGTACAACCATCCCTACTACCCCCTGCACATGGAGTCACTCGGCTACGGCAAGGCCATCGACTGGGTCGAGTTCGAAGTCCAGGTTCCAAAGGAAACCCCTGAGAAGGTCCTGCGCCTTCAGAAGCTGGTTCTGCAGCGCAGCAAACTGAAGATCGTCGAGAGCAAGAAAAAAAATATGCGTCCCTACGCCAAGAGGATGTTCGAGCTGATCAATGAGACCTACTCCGATCTTTACGGTTTCGTTACCCTCACCGACAAACAGATCGATGTCTATATCAACCAGTACTTCGGCTTCATCCACCCGGACTACGTTCGCTTCATCGTCGATGAGGAGGATAACCTGATCGCCTTCGGCATCGCCATGCCCTCCCTTTCCCGGGCTCTGCAGCGCTCCAAAGGACGGCTGTTTCCCTTCGGCTTCATCCACCTGTTGTGGGCCTTGAAGTTTCCCAAGTACATCGATCTGCTTCTGGTGGCGGTTCGGCCGGATTACCAGGCTCGGGGAGTCCCGGCAATCCTGATGAGCGAAATAGCCAGGAGCTGTCAGAAAAATAAGATCATAAGCGCCGAAACCAGCGTAGAGTTGGAGACCAACACACAGGTCCAGGCGATGTGGAAGCACTACGATGTCCGTCAGCACAAGCGCCGGCGCTGCTACATCAAAGCGATTACCTGAGCTGCCCCATGTTCGATCCTGATCTGAAGAGGATCGCCCTGGTTCTGCCGGCGGTTCTGGTCGGATTCACCGTTCACGAGTTCTCCCACGCTTTGGTGGCGGTTCGACTGGGCGACAGCACGCCCAGAGATCAGGGCCGCCTTACCTTGAATCCGATATCCCACATCGAGCTGATAGGCCTGCTCATGATCCTCCTGGTCGGATTCGGCTGGGCAAAACCCGTGCAGATCAACCCCCGCAACTTCAAGAATCCGAAAAACGACGAGATCCTCGTATCCCTGGCCGGTCCGTTCTCCAACGTGCTGTTTGGAATCGCTTTCGCATTGGCGTTGAAATTCCTCTTGACCCTCGCCCCGCAGATATTCTATACGGGAGGATTCGGCCCGGTTCTGTTCCAGATCCTCTCTTATTTCGTGTGGATCAACCTGCTTCTGGCCGTATTCAACCTCTTTCCCATACCCCCGCTAGATGGATCGCATATACTGCTTTCCCTCATTCCTGACAAATTCATCCGCTTCAAGCTGGTCTACACTCGCTATGGCCGATTTATCCTGATCGCCCTGATCCTGTTGGGCAGTTTTACCGGCTACACCCTGTTACCGATCGGATTCTTGACTTCAAGGGTGTACGCGGGTTTGTTCAATCTTCTGGGGATGTAGCCCGGGACCCGGAACCGCAACTATCTTTGTGTGCTCTGTCCGCCAAGTAACTTCCGCTGCTGTTCGTATACCCGTTGGAACTGGGCATGAATTTTGTCGAAATGAGCCTCATTCTCTATGCCGAAATCCATGAGTACCGGTTTTTCGATCTGCTCAAAGCCGACCAAATCCTTCTCGAGATTGCTCATCATGTTCGCCAGATAGACGCAGAATACGACATCTTTGTGACGCAGCGGAGCATTCAGGGGCTCGTGGTGATACTTGATTCCCTCGACCAGCTGATCGGGAAAGTTCCACTTCGCTGCAATCAAACCGCCGGTGTCGGCATGATTCAATCCGTAGGAAAAATCTTCCAGTACCTTGAGGGGAATGTTCTTCTCCTTGCAGAAATCCCGGATCTTCTTCTGCAGCGTGGGGTGGAGGTAGGTCACGACGATCAGCCCCAGGTCATGGAGGATGCCGGTGACGTACACATCATCGAGCAGGCTGTAGGAACGCTTGAGGCTGCGGGCCAGCAGGTAAGCGTACAGGGCTGTTTGATACGAATGATCCCAGAGAGAGCGCATGTGTCGATACGTTTGGCCGAGGACTTTCTGCGTGCCGTAGGATAGCAGCAGGTTCTGCAGACCCTTCAGCCCGATCAGTTTGACCGCCTCCACGATGTCGACGACCCGACGGGGCAGCATGAAATAGGCCGAGTTCACAAGGCGCAGCAGATCGGCGGTAAGGGTCGGGTCCGCGCTGATCTTCTTGGCGATCCCGGTTACCTGGGTTTTGGGATCTTTTGTCATGGCCAGCAGCACCATGACGTTTTCCGGAAAGTGGGGCAGAGAATCGATGTCCCGGGCAACTACCTCGACGAGGGCACGGACCTTGTCCAGTTGAACCTGGGAAACCGGGATCCGAAGAGACGCCGTGGTCAAGCCGGTTTCCGAATCTATGGAAAAGGCCTCCTCATCCAAACCGATGCGCTTGAGAAATTGAACGAGTATGACGATCCCCAATCCCGCGCCTTCAGTAACATCCCGGACCGAGTTCAGGGCTTCGTAGAAGGAACTGAATCCGCGAGCTTTCATGATGCGCTCACTGATCCGGGAGTACTCCTCTTTGGTCAGCTCACCTTTGTTACGCACCCTGATTATGAACACGCCGCCGGTGGAATGAATCGTTAACTCGATATCCGAATCACCGCCGGCCTGCTGTTGATCTGCTTCCGAGGCGCTCTTTGTCAGATAGTAGAGGAACTGTCTCATGCCTTTCTTGTAGTCATCGGGATCGGTGATGGAGAGACCCTTTTGCCGGAAGTAGACGCGTTTGGCCACAGCCTTGTGGGCGTTCACCAGGAGTTCCTTGGTGCAGTAGGACAGTGTTTCTTGAATCCCCTCCAAACCGAGTTCGGAAAGAAAGGCCTCGAGAATCCGATCGAGCACCCCGTGCTGATCCCGGCTGAAGGATTTCAACCTGAAGGTAACGGGTATCGATTTGCTTACAGATTGCTGGATCGTTCCCAGGTCGATCTTGCCGAAGATTGACTGCGTCTCCTCACTGATAGATCTGTTTGCTCGGGAGGAGTTGGGAGACATGACTGTTGACCCGAATGGTTCAGAGATTGGCATAGGCACGCGCGGCTATTTGGTCTGGTAGAGCATCTCCAGGCTCTTTCTCTCCCCCTCGAGTCTGGAAATAGCCCTGTGGGCCTCTTCCAGCCGTTTGGCCATGGTGGTCGCCATTTTCAGAGCAAAACGGGGATCCGAAACGATCTTATCGATGAAGCTGGTCTTGCTCAGCACCATGACTTCGGTGTCCTCCACCGCTTGCACCGAAGCTGTTCTTGGACAGTTGATCAACAGCGAGATCTCACCGAAGAAATCCCCGTCCTCCTCGGTCGCAAGGTTGATTTTGTTGCCGTCGATCATCTTATATACCAGAGCTTTCCCCGAGATGATCACATACATCTCTCCTCCCAGGGAATCCTCCTGGCAGATCAACTCCCCTTTCTTGAAGTTCTTGACCTTCACTACGTTCCCTCCAGCTGTTTCTGTTTACCGGATATTATGAAGTATAGCACAGTACGGGTCGAACTATCTGGATGGTTTTTGTCGTCGGCACCCCCTCGCGATTCATTTGCTATCAGGATATTGTATGTTTTACAATACTACCAGCACCTAATTCGCACATCAGACTTTACGTGCCTGCGTTGCATCAGCCGTGACATCGCGCTAATACACCTTCCGAAAATACAAGGCAGCAGCCCTCTACATGGAGGAACATTATGCGAGATGGTTGGAAATTTTTTATTTCGGTTACTCTAATCACCGTTATTTCCTGCGTAAGTACGCAAGAACCCACCTGCTGTCAATTCCGCCGAAATCGATAAAGAGCTGCTGCACGCAGTCAAATCAGGAAACGAAATCGAGGTTCGAGCTTTGATAGATGAAGGTGCGAATGTCAATGCGGCGGACAATGATTACCTTTCCGCTTTGATGGTGGCATCGACCGTGGGACATCTGGAGGTTGTCAAGGTGTTGACCGAAGAAGGAGCGGATATCAACGCACTCGACAGGGAGGGTTTCACCGCATTGATGTATGCTTCGTTTAACGGACATGCCGAAGTAGTCAAACTGTTTATTGAGGCAGGAGCGAATACGTATGCAAAAGAAACGGGTCGCACGCGGACCGTGGACATGCTGACGAGGGCCGGGGCTGAGGAATAGGGGCGTACAGGCGAAAAAAACAAGAATTGGGCGGTAGCGGACTCGAACCGCTGATCATCCGCGTATAAGTAATAACCCCGTTCTAAATTACGTTGTTTTTAGATAAAGTTCCTGAATTATATCACTGTTCCCGATCGTGATCTAACACTGTTATTTTATATTTTCTGCTGAAACTGGCTGCAATTCCGTCTGGTTCGTTTCGAATGACAGTACCTTGTAGTTGTATCCTAACTTGGCCTTTTCTACCCAGCAGTTGCTCGAACTTCTTCATCGATACAACTAACTCGATATCGAGATTGGCATTTTGTTCGATTCTATCCTCAGTGATAAAAAATGCGCCGTGGCTTGAGATGTCCTTCGTTTCTGCCTGTAGGCTTATTTTCTTACCATCTTTCGACATAGCCTCGATTCGTGCCGGTGCTTGCAGTTCTAGACGCTGTATTTTCCTTCTTTCCTTCATTTCCATGGTTCTGGAACGATAAGGTTGCAGGAAAAAGATTAACACGACGATTTAGTATCTGTACAGAATATATGTGTAGAAATCGATAATTACATTGAGGTGTTCTATTATGCGAAAACGAAAAAAAATATATGAAGACAGAGAGAAACTCGAAGAAACAGTAAACGCCGCCGAAGATTTGATAGCGTTGTTGAAGCAATTCAAGGTTCCTGTAGATAAAAATATCATTCGTAGGGTCAATGAGGCTCGAGATCACTTAAAAGAAACTGAGTCGACTCGAAAAATCCGCCAACCTGGTAGAACATAGTACTTTATTATGGGCGGTACCAGGCTCGAACTGATGACCTTCTGGGTGTAAACCAGACGCTCTCCCAACTGAGCTAACCGCCCGAAATCAGGACATTGTTAGCACAGGGCGCGACGGGTTGTCAATATCAGCAGCTTGCCGTGAAATCAGCGAGGCTTACGCGGCGCGTAGGTTGCAGGGAGGGGGTGCGGTTGCCGCGCACACCACGTGAAATCAGCGCAGCGTGCGCGTCTCGTGGCGTGGAAACGCCACGTCAGGACTTTGCCAACGCCTGCTCTATATCGGCGATGATGTCATCTACGTGCTCCAGCCCGATGGAGAGGCGCACCAGATCGGGTGTGAGGCCCGAAGCCCTCTGGTCCTCTTCGGACAGCTGGGAGTGGGTGGTGCTTGCCGGGTGAAGGGCCAGACTCTTGGCATCCCCGACGTTTGCCAGGTGGGAAAACAGCTGCAGGCCGTTGATAAATGTCTCCCCGGCTTTTCGTCCCCCCTTGATCCCGAACACGACCATGCCTCCGAAACCTCGCTTCAGATACCGCCTGGCAATCGGGTGACTGGGGTCATCTTCCAGCCCGGGGTAACGCACCCAACTGACCTTGCCGTGGTTCTTCAAATACTCCGCCACCTTGACTGCGTTTTCGCTGTGCCGTTCCATGCGGAGCGGCAGGGTCTCGATTCCCTGCAGAAACATCCAGGCGTTGTCCGGGGAGATGCAGGCCCCGAGGTTGCGCAGCTGCACGAGGCGCATGCGCAGGATGAAGGCCAGAGGATTGAGCTCCCCCAGATCATGGGCAAAGCGCACACCGTGATACCCATTGTCCGGCTGGTTGAATAGCTTGAACCGGGCATCCGTCCAATCGAAGCGTCCGGAATCCACGACGACCCCCCCGATTCCGACTCCGTGCCCTCCCAGCCATTTGGTGAGCGAGTGACAGACGATGGTTGCGCCGTAGTCGAAGGGGCGCAGCAGATAGGGTGTGGTGAAGGTGGAATCAACGATCAGCGGCAGGTGGTGCTTCTCGGCGATTTTGGCGACCCCTTCCAAATCCACCACATCCAGGACCGGATTGCCGATCGTTTCCACGTAGAGCGCCCGGGTCTTGTCGTTTACGGCCTTTGAAAAATTTTCAGGGTCCTTGGGGTCCACCAGCCTTGCCGTGATTCCGAATTGAGGCAGGATGGCATCGAACATGGTAAAGGTGCCGCCGTACAGATTGTTCGCCGAAACAATCTCCTCCCCGGCGGAACAGAGGTTGATGATCGAGTAATAGATGGCGGAAGTACCGGAGGCCAGGGCCAGGGCGGCGGCTCCGCCTTCCAGGGCGGCGATGCGTTTCTCCAGGACATCCTGGGTTGGATTCATGATCCGGGTGTAGATATTACCCGGTTCCTTGAGGGCGAACAGATCCGCCGCATGAGTCGTATCCCGAAACAGGTACGAGCTGGTCCGGTACACGGGAACACCCCGGGCAAGGGTGGTGGGATCCGGCTCCTGGCCGGCATGCAGCGCCAAGGTTTCGAAGGCGTAGTTCTGATCTGCCATGATCTTCTCCTATTCGACAGCTAGGTCTATAAACATATGTAAATTACTCATATTTAGGAGCTTGTCAAGGATCAGCGGGGATTTTTGAGCGTTTCTTGGGGGGATGATACCTTGTGGGATTGATGAAAAAAATTACGAGGCGTGAGCCCGCTTGTTGTACCAGTTCTTGGCTTTTCTGCGCTTCAGCTCCTGCTCCCGGTTCTCCCAGTAGTGACGCAGTGTCTTTTTGTTCTCGCAGCTGCGGCAGATGGCCTTCCCGTCGCGGTACTGGTCCACGGGTTGCCACTCCTGGCAATCCTCGCACTTCCTCTCCCCGGCGTGGGGATCGGTGGTATTGTGGAGATAGTAATAGCTGGCCCGCACCTTCTTCAAATTTTTGTAGGAAATGCGATCCGCCTTTAGCCAGTAGTGGATTGTAGACTGGGTCGTCTGAAACATCCGCGATAGATCCGCCTTGCTCATATTGTACTTGTTGGCGATCCAGCGGATCATCGTGGACACGGGAAGATCGTCGGACAGTTCTTCATTGGGATTCATCAACAAGATTATCGGCTACGTAGCGCTTTCTATAAAAATGTTTTTATTCCCACTCGATGGTTGCAGGAGGCTTGCTGGACACGTCGTACACAACCCGGCCGATTTCCGGTACTTCATTGGTGATCCGGGAGGAGATCTCCAAAAGATCGAGGGTCGGAAAGGGGTACACATCCGCGGTCATACCGTCTCGGGACACCACGGCTCGCAAGGAAAGGACAAAGCCGTAGCGGCGGATATCCCCGGCTACACCGACTGAGCGCAGGGGCAGCATCACGGAAAAAGCCTGCCAGATCTGATCGTACAGATCCCTCTTCTTGAGCTCCTCAATGTATATTGCGTCGGCGTTTTGCAGAATCCTGACCTTCTC
>Ga0315537_1003462_pt1 | contig 11725 bp, 6 predicted proteins | sample SalMarSW160270MG_FD_203091 | JGI IMG/M metagenome (GOLD analysis project Ga0315537, IMG submission 203091) | Salt marsh sediment microbial communities from the Plum Island Ecosystem LTER, Massachusetts, United States - Salt Marsh Sediment SW1602-70 ... | reverse complement strand
TCGACAGTCATTGCCGTTTTGCTTATTTTGTCTTTAGCCGGCGAATCCTTTTGCGCAGAGGTCATCCAGCTGAGCGATCACGTGTCATTGATTTCCGGACCGGTCAACTGTGTGAGCATAGAAAGAGACAACGCCCACTTAGTCATCTACGGATATCCGGCAGGCAAAATCAAAAAGGCTGAAATGGTCCTGTTTACTCACAGCCGGCGTGATGTCGTCTGGGCCGGGCGACAACTTGTTGACAATGGGGCAGCGGCCGTCGTACCCGAATCAGATGTGGAAAAGTTCAGCAACGTCGAGCGGTTCTGGAATGATTTTACGAGCCGCCGGTTTCACGACTACGCCCAGCAGGGAACTAAGATCCTGACTAAATCTTTGAAGATCGGCCGAACCGTTAAGGCCGGCGAAAACTTCTCCTGGAAAGGAATACCTGTCGAGGTTATCGATACACCCGGTTATACTCGCCAGGCTCTCTCATACTTCATCGAGATCGACGGCCTTAAATATGTCTTCGTCGGCGACATTATCTACGGCAACGGAAAATTGTTCGACCTGTACTCTCTCCAGGACGCCGTTGCAGAAGCAAAGATCGGCGGCTACCACGGCTGGGCAGGCCGTATGGGTGACCTCATCAACAGCCTGCAAAAAGTCGCCGCCCAAAGACCCGATATCCTCGTCCCGGTCCGTGGACCGGTTATACACAAACCCATTGAAGCGATCAATCTTTTGATACAACGACTCCAAAGAGTCTACGAAAATTACCTGTCCATTAGCGCGGGCCGATGGTATTTCAAGGACAACTATGACGTCCTCGCACGGCGCGTCCTCGGCCCCAATCCCAAGGTCAGATGGATGCCATGGGCCGAAGTAATTAAAGACAAGCCACCCGAGTGGATCATACCAATCGGCAACTCACGTCTGATTATCTCTAAAGACCGTTCCGCATTCCTCATCGATTGTGGCAGCCGCCGGATACTCGACAAAGTTATCGAGCTAAGAGAGGCCGGCAAACTAACCGGCCTCAAAGGCCTGTTTATCACACATTATCACGATGACCACACTAATGATGTTGCCGCCTGCCTCGCCGAGTTCGACTGCCCCGTCTATGCAACCGGCTCCTCAGTCGATATTCTCAAACACCCCGAGAGATATCGCCTGCCCTGCTTGACATCCATTCCTATCCCGAACATCAACATCATGTCTGAGGCCCACAAGATGCGATGGAAGGAATTTACATTCACATTCCACTACTTCCCCGGCCAGACAATCTACCACGACGCATTGCTCGTAGAGAAAGACAATGCCGAAAAAATCTTCTTCATCGGCGACTCCTTTACCCCTTCAGGAATCGACGACTATTGCCTGCTCAATCGCAACTTTCTGCACGAGTCTATGGGTTACTTTTATTGCCTCAACCTTCTGAGAAAAATCCCACCCGGAGCATTACTCATCAACCAGCACGTCGTTGAGCCCTTCAGCTTCGGCGCCGGACAGCTTGACCACATGTCAGAAACTTTGACCACGCGCAAGGAGCTTCTTGCTGAACTCTTCCCATGGGATGAGCCAAACTACGGCATCGATGAACGATGGATTCGCTTCAGCCCCTACGGCCGGAAAGCTAAGCCCGGCCAGACCGTTCAAATCAGCTTAAAGGCATTCAATCATTCCAACGACTCTCGTATGTTCACAGTTACGCTTAACCTACCCTCCGGATTTGATGCAATTCCCACAACTGCTTCGGTCACTATCCCTTCGCGAACCGAACAACAGGTTGATTTCGGCCTTATCATTAACGCATCCATTGACCCGGGAACATACGTTCTCACTGCTGACGTGCAATTAAAGCAATGGAACCTGCTCCGCTGGACCGAAGCAATCATCGAAATTGAATAAAGGGCTGATGATTGCAGACACTGTCAGCCCTGCCATTCTTGGAAAACGTTCATTGAATACGATGGCAATTTTTTTACCACAGCCTAACTCCTTTATAAACAATAGCTTATGGAGTTAAGATTTTCTGGAAATAGGCAGATAAGGGCATTTCGAGTTGTAGTCTGGTTGTAAAAGTTTTGCGAGTGAAAATTGGCCCATTTTGGAGGTGCAATGTCACTTTATCTTAGCCTCTGTTTGAGGTAGTTTTGTTCGCCACTCTTTGGCTTTTTCCGGTTTGTTCCAGGCTTTGTAGAGGTTGATTAGGTTGATTCAGGAAACACTCAACTCGGAAACTTTCCATATCAGCATTTGAAAAACTTTGTCTTTTATTGTACAATATTTTAAGCCTCCTAAGAAATTTGAACTTCGCTGACGCATCCACGGAGAGCAAATCATATTATATGTGTTCTTTACCATTAGCTTTTGTTTGAAAAAAGATAATACCTGATTTCAGGATTGACCATGACCGATGTTACACGTATTCTCAACGCAATAGAAAAAGGTGACTTAAGGGCTACAGATGAACTACTTCCATTAGTGTATGAGGAGCTTCGTCTTTTAGCTGCTCAAAAACTATCACAGGAAACGCCCGGTCAGACACTTCAGGCGACAGCATTAGTTCACGAGGCATATCTTCGACTGGTGGAGGCGAAGGATCAGAATTGGAACAGCCGCGGTCATTTCTTTAAAGCGGCAGCGGAGGCGATGAGAAGGATTCTCGTAGATAATGCTCGACGGAAGAAAAGCCTGCGAGCGGGTGGGGAGCGTCAGCGGATCGATATTGAGGAATCCGCTCTGTGGGCGCTGACCCTATCTGACGAAAGTTCCTCTGAAGATCTTCTTGCACTTGATGAAGCTCTTGAGAAGCTAAGCAAAACAGATCCTCGTAACGCCGAATTAGTGAAATTGCGTTACTTCACCGGGCTTTCTCTTGATCAGGTTGCCAAAATAGAGGGTGTCTCTCGACGGACTGCGACACGATGGTGGACATACGCTCGCGCCTGGTTACACCGCGAAATCAGGGACGGGGGAGATTCTGATTTCTGATGTTACCCTTCATAAACGGCGTATTCTTGCTGGGAGAATTACCCATGGGATATGGCTCTGGTATTCCCGAAAGCGGTAGTTTAAATGCCTATTCCAGTCCTATGATTAGATGCATAGAGCTGATTTTTTCTAAATTATTTCATTTTTTGTGTCCCATCTCTACCACAGATTCCGCACTGTTATATAGAAGACAAGTTGTACTGGAGTAAAACAATGGCTGAGGACCTTGAACATATTAAGGCAATTCTGACCGAAGCTCTTGAGAAAGAAACTGAGGCAGAGCGAAAGGCTTACCTGAATGAAGTCTGTGAAACCGATACGAATCTTCAGGCTGAAGTTGAATCCTTGCTCCGATCTCATGACAATGCGGGCGATTTCCTTGAAGCATCGCCCTTTGGCCCGGACATCACCTTGGATACTTCTCCTTTGATCGAGGATCCCGGAACAGTCATCGGCCGTTACAAGCTACTGGAGAAGATTGGGGAAGGTGGCATGGCTGTGGTTTATATGGCCGAGCAGCAGGAACCTATTCGCCGTAAGGTCGCTTTGAAGATTATCAAATTAGAGATGGATACCAGGCAGGTTATTGCCCGCTTTGAAGCCGAACGTCAGGCCCTGGCTGTTCTGGATCATCCGAACATCGCCAAAGTCTTCGATGCCGGTGCCACAGAGACCGGCCGGCCTTACTTTGTCATGGAACTTGTCCACGGCGTTTCAATCACCGAGTACTGCGATAAGAACAAATTAGACACATGCCGGCGCCTTGAGCTGTTAGTTCAGGTTTCTCATGCCGTCCAGCACGCGCATCAAAAGGGAATTATCCACCGCGATATCAAGCCGTCGAACGTCCTGGTGACAATGCACGATGACAAACCTGTTCCAAAGGTTATTGATTTTGGCATCGCAAAAGCAACAAGTCAACGGCTTACAGAGAAAACGGTGTTTACCCGGTACGCTCATTTTATCGGTACACCGGCGTACATGAGCCCGGAACAGGCCCAGATGAGCGGGCTGGATGTGGATACTCGCACCGACATCTACTCACTCGGCATCCTGCTGTACGAGCTACTGACGGGAACCACACCTTTTGATGCAGACAAGCTCCGTGAGGCTGGGTACACTGAGATTCAGCGGATAATCTGCGAGACGGATCCGTTGAAGCCCTCCACCAAACTCAGTACATTGGGTCAAAAATTGACCGATATAGCCCATTATCGACAGGCGAACACTGAAGCACTTCGAAAGTTGTTAAAGGGCGACATGGACTGGATCGTGATGAAATGCCTGGAGAAGGACCGAACCAGACGGTACGAGACGGCACATGCTCTGGCTGAAGATATCGAACGGCATTTAAAGCACGAACCGATTCTTGCTGGCTCTCCCGGGATAATCTATCGCGTACAGAAATTCATACGCAGGCACCAATCGCGTATCGCAGCCGCCAGCGTGGTTATGGTGCTCCTGGCCGGTCTTGTTGTAACGGTTGTAAAGTATCGGCAGGCCTCGAACTTGCAATGGGCCAAAGGCGAAGCACTGCCAAAAGTGATTGGACTTGTCAAAGAGGGGGACTACGTTGAGGCCTTCTCTATGGCCCAAAAGACCAGAAAATACATTCCGCAGGACCCTACCCTCATGGAGTTGTGGCCCCGTATCTGCAAGGATTACTTGATTTCCACGATTCCTGCCGGGGCGGGTGTTTTCTATCGGGAATACACGGCGACGGATGAGCCCTGGCAGTATCTTGGGCAATCTACGCTGGAAAATATCACTCTTCCCCATGGCACGTATCGTTGGAAGATAGAGAAGAAAGGATTCGACACATACGAATGCGTTGCAGACAATTCCTTCGATGTCCGACTGCGAGAGGAGGGCCTGCCAGGCGAGATGGTGTGGATCGATGCATGGATTGTTGATATACATACGGCCTCTTACGCTGAGAGCACCACCGTAGAGGCTCCGGCCTATTTGATCGACAAATATGAAGTCACAAATTAACAGTTCAAGCGCTTTGTGGATCAAGGCGGTTATGAGAAACGTGAGTTTTGGATAGAGACCGAATTCATTAAGGAAGGCCGTGAGATCTCATGGGAGCAAGCCATCAGTGAGTTCGTCGATAAAACAGGCCAACCCGGCCCGGCCACATGGGTGGGAGGAATGTATCCCGAGGGGCAAGACCAACACCCGGTTTCCGGTGTTAGCTGGTATGAGGCGGCGGCCTACGCGGAATTCGTCGGTAAGAGCCTGCCAACGGTTCACCATTGGCAACAAGCCGCTTGCGTAGCAGAGTCTCTCGCAATTGTACCCTTCAGTAATTTCGACATGGATGGCACTGCTCCCGTCGGAAGTCATCCCGGCATGGGTCATACAGGGCTGTACGATATGGCGGGCAACGTCAAGGAGTGGTGTCTCAATGCGACCGACGATTCCGGTAATCTCCGCTACCTCCTTGGTGGCGGCTGGGGCGAGCCAACCTATATGTTTGTTGCCGAGGATTCTCGGTCACCCTGGGACCGGTCGCCTCTGAACGGCTTTCGGTGTATGGAGTATCCGCAAGGAGAAGAATCGCTGCCGCATGTACTCTTAAGGCCTCTCAAGCTATATCCAACGCGGGATTTATCCAATTTGGAGCCGTTTACAGATGAAGAGTTTCGATCAATTAAGGCTCAGTATAAATACGATCGAACGCCTTTGAATCCCATCGCCGAGAATATCGAGGGCAGTTCACCCTTCTGGCGAGAAGAGAAGATCACCTTCGACGCGGCCTATGGTGGTGAACGTGTGATTGCATATCTGTTCCTGCCTAAAGCCGTCAAACCGCCGTATCAAACGGTCATTTACTTCCCAAGTTCAGGGGCCGTCTATGAGGAGTTTTTCAAAGGGCTGCCGTACAGGCACCTGACAGAGTACGTTATAATGAGCGGTCGGGCTCTGCTGTTTCCCATTTACAAGGGAACGTACGAGCGGCCCTCTGCCCGCGGTCGCATCTGGACCATGTCCAGTGTCGTAGAGACACCCTTGGCATACCGAGACTGGACAATCCAAATGGCAAAGGATTTAAGCCGATGCATCGATTACCTTGAGACCCGGGATGACATCGATAGCGGAAGAATTGCCTACTACGGAATGAGCTCGGGTTCAATGTTGGGTCCCATTATGCTGGCGGTGGAGGACCGTCTCGATGCAGGTATCTTCGTGGTGGGAGGAATTCCTCCCATTGATTTGCCCCGGTCTTTCGATATTGCCCTCTACGCTCAAAGGGTCAAAGTCCCGGTACTGATGGTCAATGGCAGGGAAGATGTCCTTCTGCCACTAAAAACCTCTCAGATACCGATGTACGAGCTCTTAGGGACTCCCGATGAACACAAGGAGCATAAGCTGTATCCCGGTGGACATGGTGTGTTTGGATTGTTCTACAAGCAGATTCGAGGAGATGTCCTCGCCTGGCTGGATCGCTACCTGGGACCTGTTGAATGAAAGTGGGTGAGAAGATAGTGTGTGTCAATTGACTAAATGTTGATAATGTAAGGGCTGATGAGTTACTCGATGTCGGCAACATCCTCACCAGCCCGGACTTGCCCCGGGTGGTTGGTTTGCCCGCCCGGAGATAGGACAAGATAATTTTACCGCAAACCAGGAAGGATAGCAAAGATGAATACGCAAAGCATTCTCAAAGTTGTGGTAGTAGCTGGACTTATAGGCATGACTTCCGTGAGTTTGGCAGCAGAGGGTAGCTGGACAAGGAAAGCCGACATGCCAACGGCAAGGACCGGTCTTTCCGCCAGCGTTGTCGATGGCAAAATTTATGCCATCGGCGGGGGATCCGGCATTCACGGAGGGGCTTTCTCGACTGTGGAAGAGTTTGACCCGGCGACAGACACCTGGTTGAAGAAGGCGGACATACCGTCTCGAAGATACTTTCATTCCTCCAGTATGGTCAACGGCAAGATCTACGTCATCGGAGGTGCAACTGGTCAGAAGATAACAACTTCAAATGTAGAGGAGTACGACCCGATGACGGATACCTGGTCGAGGAAAGACAATATGCCAACCGCCAGGTGCTTTCTCTCCACCAGTGTGGTTAATGGCAAAATTTATGTAATTGGTGGTCGCTTGTATCCTGAGCATAGTAACGTTCCCATCGTGGAGGAGTACGATCCGGCAACGGATACGTGGACAAGGAAAGCTGATATGCTAACCACAAGGTGCTTTCTTTCCACTAGCACGGTGGAGGGGAAGATATATGCCATCGGTGGCATAGTGGGTCCGATGGGGAGCGCAGCTAACGCAATAGTGGAAGAATATGATCCGGCGACGGATACTTGGACTCAAAAGACTGATATGCCGACTCCAAGATGCATGTTTTCCACGAGTGTGTTGGCTGGGAGAATCTACGCCATTGGGGGTGATACTGGCATGGGATCGGTTTTCTCTGCGGTGGAAGAGTACAACCCGTCGATGGATACCTGGGCCAAGAAATCCGATATGCCGACGGCAAGGGGTTCTCTTTCTACCAGCGAGGTAAACGGAAAAATTTATGCCATTGGAGGGGGAGTTAGTGCCGACGTGCCTGTCTCAACCGTGGAAGTATATGAAATTGTTTCCACTCAACCTGACTTTAATGGTGATGGGAATGTGGATATCAAAGACCTCCTGAGACTTATCCAATCCTGGGGCAGGGATGATCCAATGGTTGACATAGCACCCATGTTGTTCGGCGATGGAGTCGTGGACGCTTTGGACCTGGAATTTTTGATGAGCTGCTGGGGACAATCCATTGATGATCCCACACTGGTAGCACATTGGGCTTTAAACGAAGAAGAGGGCCCTGTTGCTTACGACAGTGCGGGTGTGAACGATGCCTTTGTTGTCGGTGGTGCTTCATGGCAGCCCGGCAGCGGACAAGTAGATGGTGCGCTTCAGTTGAACGGTGTCGATGGCTGTGCCATAGCTGGCGCAGTCCTGAATCCGGCAGATGGTCCCTTCAGCATTTTAGCCTGGGTCAACGGTGGTGCGCTAGGACAGGTCGTTGTGTCGCAACAGGGCGCGGCCAACTGGCTCGCAGCGGATGCCGAGGGTAACTTGATGACGGAATTGAAATGTACTGGTCGTTCCGCAGGTCATCTGTATTCCGAAACAGTTATCACCGATGGGCAATGGCACCGCATAGGTCTTGTCTTGGATGGCTCGCACAGAACGCTCTATGTTGATGGCGTCGCGGTCGCTGAAGACACACAACCCGGTCTGGAAAGTTCTCAAATGGGTCTATACATAGGTGTCGGGAAGAACTACGATGCCGGCACGTTCTTCTCCGGCCTGATCGACGACATTCGCATTTATAATCGTGCAGTGAATCCATAACTAATCGCAGCCTTGGCACAATTGATTAATTCAGATAAAGCAAAACGCCCAATATTATTAATAGAGCTGACGACTTGAAAAAAGTGTCAGCTCTTTTTTTAATGTCGTCCACCTATGAAAAGCTCAAAGTCAAATTGTAAAATCACTGTTGCCACGGAAGTTTTCTTTGAGGCATCCATGTCACGAGGTGTTAGCCATAGTCACTTACTAATTGACGATGGTCATTGAATACGTTGCACAATTTTTTACTTTTTCGTAAGCTACTCATAAAACGGCACTTATGGAGTGAGCATTTTTTCAGAATTTGGAGATAACGGTTTGTACGGTTGTATTCGGGTTGTAGGCGCCGGCTCACAAAAATGGGGCCATTTTCGGGGGGCTTTGTGAGTAGTCCAGTGTGCCTGATGGCTGGTGGGACTGGTCCAAGAGATTTCGGAAAGGGAGAGATATGACAGAATGGCCTCATAGCAGCCCTTAAGTAACACGTAAAACAAACTTTTTCGGGGGGACACATGGCTCGCAATCCAAGTCCGAATTTTTGTACTATACCGGATTATGGGGTGGGATCATTTTTAAGGATCAACCATATCTCCGCCACCTGGGCGCCTCTTTCGCCTTCTGCACAGGTCCACGTCAGTTTTAATTTGCCGTCCCTGGTCGCTTCTTCGGGAATAGGGAATTCATTAATAGGGGTCTTTCCGGTCTTTTTCATTTCGTGGATTTGAAATTCATCATCAGCCGTCAACTGAATATTCGCCTGGAACCGTCCCGTGTATGCCACTTTCAAAATATAACTTGAGTGGGGGTCCAGGTTTTCATAGACGACATTTAAAGGTGTTTCGTACAGGGTGGTTATTTGATTCATCCACGCCAACGGTATGGCACTTCCGTCGAAGCCTTTCGCTTGTACCGTATGGACCCATTCCCGGCCTCGTAGTCCCGCACCGAAACTTACTCGAGGTGATTGCAAGCTGCCCGGGTCTTCTTCCCACTCCGGATAATCGGCAAGCCGTGGAGTGTTTATAGATAGTCCCAAATTATCATAAAAACCACCAGGTCCCGGATTGTCCCAATTAAGCAGCTCATCTATGGACGCCAGCCTTGCTTTTTCATTTTCTACCTGCCGGATCCTTTCGAATTGCGATAAAAGCCAAATGGCATTATTTAACGGGGCATCAATGTAATCCATAAAATCACCCCGGCCCGGCTTTGCTCGATGTTTTTTCACCGAGGTTTGTGAACCAATTGCCTCAAACAAATAATCGGCAATTTCCCAGCAGCGTTTTTTATAATCTTGAGCAACCGGCTTCTCCCACTTCCGGTTCAAAATGGATTCAGCCCGTTCTATTTTTTCCTGAATAGTAATGATAGTTGCATTTCGTAAAACTTCTCTTGCTTCTGTTTCCAGCGCTGTTTCATAAATCAGCCGCTCCCGAATATATGCGTCATAGTAAGCACGCAGCAGCCCCATCTGGAACCGATAATTTTGCACAACCGCAGGCGGGGCCTGTTTTTCCATATTTTTCCACTGCTTCAGTGTTACCTCGACAGACTTGCTGGCTATAAGAGGCCCATGCCAGTTTCTTTCCAGCGCTAATATTCCCTGGGCAATATCTTCCGAGAAATCGGGGTGAATAAATAACCGGCTATATTCTCTCAAGGTTTCTATAACCGGAGTCTCCGGGGCCCAGTCCTGATCGCTCCAGATGAATTTATTCACATCATCATTAATACCTTCAGAATAGCTTATACTTCCATTGGCAAACTCATCCAGAACATTATGAATCACTTTTTCCGCGGCCGGACGCGGATTGTAACATTCACGTCCCAGCGTCATGGCAAAAGCCAAATCCCAGTCTTTTACCGGATACTGACAGCTAATACTGTGAGTGATATCCGGATAACGGCGGATGGGAATCTCTGGATCTACAATGTTTCGAATTTCAGGTAAAGGCGTTTTAACCCAGGGCCCAAATACAACACCACCGAACCAGGGATACCTTAAATTGACATTGCCGTAAAAAGCATCCAACCATTCTTTAGTTGGACGAAACGCCTGAGGAGACACCCAGATTTTCGCCTTTGGATGATATTTGTTAAGAACCTTGGCTATTTTTTTCAGCCATTCGAACAGGACATCGGGATGTAAGTCCCCTGGATCGCCGCCTGGAACAAAAACAACATCAATGCGTTTCAATCTTTTAAATATATCTTCTCTTTCCTCTAATTCTTTTCGAACGGAATCCGGCTGCGTATAATCATTTCCTACATTCGGATACCATATCCAGACATCCATTCCATAGGAATCGATGATTTCCGCCTGTTTTATCATCATTTCTATGGGGGGAAGTTTCATATGAGGACTCGTCAGGGTATCGTCGCTTCTTGGCGGTATAATCTCGATGCTGTTAGTGCCGAAAATGCCCAATTCCCGAATATACTGGTCAAACTGTGCAGGGCCCCAGGCATCATAAGCATTTGTCTTGGGCCGGTATCCTAATTGGTGACCGCGAATACCGTATCGAGGGGAAGTGGTAATGTACAAATCTCTCGGGGCCAAAATCGAACCGGGTTTCATATATAAGCTGCGGAGTAATTTTCCTACACCATAAAAAACACCACGCGGATCATTGCCTGCCACTAATATCACATTTTCCTTTATTAAAAGTCTAAATCCTTCTTTGTTAAGAGTTTGGCCGTTTGCAAAAATATTTGAATATGGACCTGCGAAATCCTTCATTTGCTCTTCTTGTCCAATAGCGATGACTGCTTGCTGACTCTTTGGCCACTTTGTTGCAGTATTCAATTGAATACCTGTTCTTTTTTGTATCTCCTCCTGCAGTACCGTTATCGCTTTGTGCTCTAATTTCCCTAATTTTTGCGGCGTAACAATGATGCTATTGGTGAAGTCAAGATTTGTTTTTGACGCCGGCAGATTTAAAGGAGATATAAGAATTAACAATGATAGTCCAAGGATATGAGAACTTCTGAACAGCATAAAAGACCTCTTCAATCTTCTTACATAGTTATGACTTTAACTTCTCGTCAACCTCAGGAACCGTTCTTATTCATTACAAGGTTTCGTTAACAGATATGTTATTAAATCTTGATATCCTTTTCTTCTTTTATTGTACTATCTTCCTCCCCTAAAGCATGACGAATCGCCGCGATATCTCCTTTCAATCTTTGCTGGAACAGGGCGATATCTGAGCTGTGCATTATAATGTTCGCGCCCGCTTTGGCCCATTTGATTTGTAATTCCGGCCCTTCAGAGAAATGAATGCCTGCACCTAAGCCTTTTTCCCTAACCGTAGAAATGATTTTTCTCACGGCTTCCTCAAATCGGGGATTATCATATTGTTCAGGCAATCCAAGACTTATAGAGAGG
>Ga0315537_1003461_pt1 | contig 11725 bp, 12 predicted proteins | sample SalMarSW160270MG_FD_203091 | JGI IMG/M metagenome (GOLD analysis project Ga0315537, IMG submission 203091) | Salt marsh sediment microbial communities from the Plum Island Ecosystem LTER, Massachusetts, United States - Salt Marsh Sediment SW1602-70 ... | reverse complement strand
TTGATCGCCTTGGCCATTTCCTCCGGAGGATACTCCGCCAGGATCCTCCGGTTCTCCGCCTTCAGCTCCTCGAGCCTGTGCCGAACCGAAGGATCCTTCAGCAATCGCTCCTTCATGTCCTGCGGAAGCTCGTCGAGGAGCAGTTTTTCGATGAACAGATCGGGAATCCCGTTATCCTTCATGACGTTTGCACTCCCTCCAGGGCCAAACCCCGTCTACGCAGGGCTCGCAGACGCTTGCGCACCCCGGACACCGACAATCCAACCTCCGCGGCGGTCTCCTCCAGAGTGAGTCTGTCGACGTAGTGGAGCATCGCGATCGTCCGGGTGGATGCCTTCTCCCGGCTGAACAGCTCATCGAGGAATGCCCGGGTCACCGAACGCTCCTCGTGTTCATCGAAACTCGCGATCTCCATCAACAGCTCCTCCTTGCCGCTCACGGGCCCGCGCTTATCACCGCGCAGGATGTTCAAACAGGTGTTCGTCGCGATCCGGTACAGCAAGCTGGACGGTGCGTCCGCTGTCAGCCTCTCCGCATGGCGCAGAAGCTGCACGAAGGTGTCCTGCATCGCATCCAGGGCCTTGTCCTCGTTCTGCAGGAGCTGACGACAGCGCCTCAGCACCATAGGCCCATACTTCCTGTAAAGAGCCTCAACATCGATAGCCAAGAAGGATCCTTTTCCAGCGCTATCTAATAGTATAACACCAGCGCACGGATTTTATGTTACCAGGAGAGAAACTACACTCTCGAAAAAATCGTGTCCAGCATTCGCACCCGGAAGATTGAAGATTCCCTGTTGTGTGTTAGATTCCCTGTTGTTGACGCCGGATCGCGAGTGTGAAATAATCGGGCGTGGAGAGAGGAGAAGCCGATGGATCAGGATAAAGAAAAGGTCGGCTGCGCACGGCCGACGGGAAGTGTGGTTGGTGCATCCCCCAAAGAAAAGAGCTCCAAGCCTGAGGAGCAGCCCAAGGAGGAAAGCATGGTTCAGGTCAAAGCAGGAGGCAAGGCGCCGGATTTCCAGGCACCGGCCTATCACCAGGGAAAGTTTACCAGCGTGAAGCTCTCGGATTATCTGGGCAAGTGGGTCTTGCTCTGCTTCTATCCGGGTGACTTCACCTTCGTATGACCGACCGAAATATCAGCGGTCGCTGATCGATACGAAGAACTGAAAAAACTGGGTTGCGAGGTATTTTCCTGTAGCGTGGACAGCATCTTCACCCACAAGATCTGGGATGAGGAAGAGCTGTCCAAGATGGTGGACGGCGGGATTCCCTTCCCCATGATCTCCGACGGGGCGGGACATCTCGGTAAAGTGTACGGCGTGTACGATGAAAACGCGGGGGTGGACATCCGGGGTCGGTTCATCATCGACCCGGACGGGGTGGTCCAGGCCATGGAGATCCTGACTCCCCCGGTTGGCAGGCATCTGGACGAGACGATCCGCCAGGTGCAGGCCTTCCAGCACGTACGAAAAACCAAAGGTGCGGAGGTCTGTCCCTCCGGCTGGCATCCCGGCGATCCGGTGCTGAAGCCGGGACCGGATCTGGTTGGAAAAGTCTGGAAGGTCTGGAAACCGAAGTAGTTCCTTCCACGCTGCAGTTCTACACGGAAACGAGGGAGTGTGGCTAGAGCGGTAGGTCAACCTGTGTCTATCACTCTGGAGCACTCCCCCATTCTCAAACTAAAAGAGACCGCTCAGACGGGGCGTATCGAGGTACCTGCAGGCACCACCGCAGGAGAACTTCTCGCTCTGCTCGGTATCCCCTCGGACCATCACCGTTATATTCTGGTCTATGCAAACGGCCGGAAGCAGGGGCTCGGCTATGTGCTCCGGCAAGGCGACGCGGTGCAGCTGTTTCTGCCGATCGGCGGCGGGTGACACCGGTCGCTCGACAGAGCCGAGGTGGAAGGTTGACACGGGGCGAGCCCGCTACATACTATGGTGACGGCGTAAAAACAGCGCGACCTGGTTACCGGTGCTTTGTATGCAGGGAAGCTGATGGGATCTGGTGGTCCCCGCGGTCTTCAAAACCGTTGGTCGTCTGAACAGGCGACGGCAGGTTCGATTCCTGCCTCTTCCGGAACCTCGGACCCGTAACGATCGAAGATGAATAAACCCGACTCACGATCCCTCTCCCGGCTGCCCCAGATCGAAAAGCTCCTCCAGGTCGAAGAGCTCAAGTATTGGTTTCCCCGTCTCAGTCGTCCCCTGGTGACCCGCTTGGCTGCGGACACGATCGACGCGATTCGGGAGGAAGTCCGGGGCGGAAGCGCCGTTCCCGGAATCGAGGCGATTGTCCGGGCCGTGGCCGAACGCTGTCTGGAGACCTCCAGGCGCCGGATCCACCACCTGATCAACGCCACGGGGGTGATGCTGCACACCAACCTGGGCCGGGCTCCCATCTCCAAAACGGCCTGGCGCTCGGCCGAAGCGGTCAACACCGGCTTCTCCAACCTGGAGTTCGACCTGCAGACGGGCAAACGGGGCAAGCGCAAGGGGATCATTCCCGATCTGCTCGCCCTCCTGGTCGGGGCCGAGGATGCCCTGATGGTGAACAACAATGCGGCGGCGGTGTTTCTGATCCTCTCCGCCCTGGCCAAGGGCAGGGAGGTGATCGTATCACGGGGAGAGCAGGTACAGATCGGAGGCGGTTTCCGCATCCCCGAGATCCTGGCCCAGACCGGTGCCCGGATGGTGGAGGTGGGCACGACCAACATCACCCGGCTGGAGGACTACACGCGTGCGTTCAACCCGGAGACCGCCATGGTTCTGACCGTGCATGCCTCCAACTTCCGCATCCGGGGGTTTACCGCCCGGCCCGGGATCCGCGAGCTGGCGCAGAGTCTTCCCGAGGGCGCGCTCCTGGTGGTGGATCAGGGCTCCGGCACGACCACGGAGCGCATCCCCGGAGAACACTCGGTCTCCCACTATCTGAGCTCGGGCGCCGATCTGGTCAGCTTCTCGGGGGACAAGGTGCTGGGCGGTCCCCAGGCAGGCTTCGTCGTGGGCAAACGGGATCTCATCCGAACTCTCGCGGCGCACCCCCTCAACCGGGTGTTTCGACCGGGCAAGACCATCTACTCCCTGATGGAGGAAGCCCTGGTGGCCCGGCTCAACCGGGACGCCGAGCCCCCGGTGGAGGCCGTGCTGAACCTGTCCGCTGAGGAGCTTCGCTCCCGGGGGGAATCCCTGCTCTCCGATCTGCCCCCGGAGACGGCACGTCTGGTAGACTCGACCGTGACCACCGGAGGGGGAAGCGCCCCGGACGAGCATTTTCCCTCCCTCTCGATCGAGCTGCAGACGGAGGAGAAGCCGGAGCGACTGCTGGCCGCCCTGCGGGCGATCGATCCGCCGGTCATCGGAACCATCGTGGAGGGCAAGGTCCAGCTCAACCTGGCCACCCTGCTGCCCGAGGAGGTGCGGGCGGTCGGGGAATCCCTGAAACGGCTGTTGGGCGGAGAATCGTGAGAATCCACGACGCACCGCCGGAGAGGAGACCCGCATGCACGTGATCGGAACCGCCGGACATGTGGATCACGGCAAGACCCTGCTGATCGAGGCTCTCACCGGGATCAACGCAGACCGGCTGCCGGAAGAAAAACGCCGAGGTCTGACCATCGATCTGGGATTCGCCCACTTCTTCACCCCGCAGGGGGAGCCGGTGGGAGTGATCGATGTGCCCGGTCATGAACGTTTCATCCGCAACATGGTGGCCGGGGCCTGGTCCCTGGACCTGGCACTGCTGACCGTGGCCGCGGATGACGGCTGGATGCAGCAGTCCTCCGACCACACCCGGGTCCTGCGCCTGATGGGCGTTCCCCGGCTGATAGCGGTGATCACCAAGTCGGACCTGGCCTCTGCCGAGAGGATCGCCCAGATCGGCGAACAGGTCGCCGGGGAGTGCGGCCGGCTCGGCTATCCCCAGGCGCCCATTATCGCCGTTTCGGCGCGCAGCGGACAGGGCATCGACGAGCTCAAGGATTTGATTCTCCGCGAGCTGGCGCAGCCGGAGCACCCGCAGGGGCCCCAACCGGCGGAGCCGCCGCCGGTGCCCGGGCAGCCGGCGGGTTCCCCGTCCCGGAGCCGGGGTGTCGCCCAGCTGTACGTGGACCGGGCATTCACCGTCAAAGGGTCCGGGCTGGTCGTCACGGGAAGCTTGAGAGGCGGAGCGCTCTTGCGGGGTCAGGAGCTGCTCCTGCTGCCTCAAAACCGGCGGGTGCGGATTCGGGGACTCCAGTCCTATTACAAGGACTGTGAACGGGTCGAGCCGACCTCCCGGGTGGCGATCAACCTGAGCGGCCTGGACAGCGGGCAGATCGCCCGGGGGGACCTGCTGTGCGAGGGGGAAGGTCCCTTCCGGGTCGTAAAAGAGCTCATATTACGCGTGGTGCGGCCAGCGGTCGGTGACGGTGCGCCGGCTCTGAAGAGGGACACCGAGGTGGAGATCGCCGCAGGCACGGGGCATCAGATTGCCCGATTGACCCGCTTTGCCGCGGGCAATCTGCTGCGCATCCGTTTGAACCGAGCAATTCCGCTGCGGTGGAATCAGCCGGTCGTACTGATCCAGCACGGCGGCAGCACCATTTTAGGCGGGGGGCACGTGCTGTGGCTCGGGAAAACCGGCAAGCAGCAGCGGCTCCGACTCGCCGAGCTCGAGCCGACCCTGAAGGCCGAGCTGAGCCCGGAGGACTTGGGCGGCTTCAAGCTCGCCTTGGAGGGTGCGGTCGCGCCGGAGGAGGCCGAGAATCTGGAGCTGTCCGCGGAGCTGCAACGGAGCACCGTGGAGCTGGGCGGCTGGATCGCGTCGATGGAGTACGTAGATCGGCTGGAGAAGCGGATCCGGGAGCTGGCCGCAGCCCCCGGGGGTGTGCGGATCGACGAGCTGGCCACCAAACTGCGGGAGGAACCGCAAGCGCTGCTGCGGCTGGTCGCGGCCAAGCTGGCCGAAGGGGGCGGGCTCTCCTTGCGCGGCGGCATCCTCTTTCCCGCAGGGGCGGAGGCGCCCCCGGTTTCCCCCATGGGCAGGCAGCTGCTGCGGGACCTGAAGGAAGGTGGCACCCTGGGGCTGGAGCTGAGCAAGCTCAAGATCTCGGGAGCCCGAAACGAGCTGCGCAACCTGGTTCGAGCCGATCTGGCCGTCGCCCTGGACGGAGACATCTACTACGAGAAGCAGGTCTATCTGGACCTGGTCCGCAGCTGCCTCGCCGATCTGGAGGTCGGCGGCATCTTGACGATCGCCCGGACCAAAGAGCGAAGCGGGCTGTCCCGCAAATACGTCATCCCCCTGCTCAACCGCATGGAGAGGGACGGTTTCGTGAAGCGAAGCGGGGATGAGCGCGTGGTTACGGCGAAACCTTAAGCAGCAGGCCCCTGCGTTTTGCCCAGCCGGTCCCACCACTTCTGGGTCCCGATCAGGGCCAAGAGAACCCCGAGGATGATCACCCCCACCAGGATGTAGGTCAGGCGGATTCCGAGGGTTGCAGCCACCGTACCCAGCAGGAGGGGGAAAGCCATGCCCCCGAGGGACACCGACCCGAACAGAACCCCGCTTACGGTTCCCGGCTGGTCGGGGTACAGGGCGGTGCCCCTGGCCATGAGCAGGGGGAACACCGGCGCCGTGCCCAGGCCGTAGAGCACAAGGGTGACCAGCTTCAGCGGGATCCAGGGCACGGACAGGAACACGACCAGAGAGGCCAGGGACAGCACCATCCCCGCTTTGAGAATGCGCGCCGAGGCCAAGCGCTTCAGCAGCCTGGAAGTCAGCAGTCGCCCCGCGATCATTCCGACCAGATAAACACCTACCACGGCGCTGGACAGTCCCAGGGGTACGCCCAGCTCGGTCTTGAAGTGCTCGGCCAGCCAGTAGGAAAATCCCAGATCCGGGGCCACGGAGAAAAAGATCAGCAGGGCGCTGAACAGGATCCTCGGGTTGCCCAGAATCCGGGAGAGATTCTTCCAGCTGATCATGCGGCCGGCAGAGTGGGGAAGAGGGACGAACAGGATCCAGACAAACAGCAACAGGGCCACCCCGCCTGCTTCGATGAAGGTCCAGCGCCAGGACAAACCAACCGTGAAGTTCAGAGCCACCAGCAGCGGCGCCGTGAAGCTGCCCAGGGCGGCGAAGGAGGTCTGCAGGGAGATGTAGCGCTCCCGCCGGTCGGGGAACATGGACAGCATGATGCTCTGGCCCACAGTGCCGGCAGGCGATCCGAAGAGGCTGTAGCCCAGAATGATCAGCAGGATTACCAGATAGGAGGCGGCAAATCCCATGATGGCAAGCCCTATAGCCAGGATCAATGCCACCATCCCGAACATGACCTTGCGGTTCAGGTAGTCGGAGGCAATCCCGGTCAGGGTGGTGCCGAACAGCGACCCCAGGGAGAGCATGGTAAAGAACAACCCCGCCTGGGCGTAGCTGATCTCCAGATCCCCGATGATCTCGGGGATGGAGGGCCCCAGGAGGCCGATCACCATCACCCAGGTGAAGTTGGAGGCGAAGGCCAGGTAGGGCACGGTTCTATCAGCCGGAAGGGCAGTGCTTCACGGCCTGCTTCACGGTCCAGCCGTCGTGCACCAGGCCGACCATGGCCTCCACCACGGCCTGGGGATTGGCGTGCTGCCAGATGTTGCGGCCGATGGCGATACCGGCTCCTCCGGCCTGCAGCGAGTCGTAGACCTCGGTAAATAGCTGACTCAGGTTCTCGGTCTTCTCTCCCCCCAGGATCACCACCGGCGCCGGGCAGCCCTCCACCACGGAGCGGAAGCTCTCCGCATCCCCGGTGTAATAGCTCTTCACGATATCCGCACCGATTTCCTGGGCGGCCCGGGCGGCCAGCTTCACCCCCTCCGGGTCCGTGGATTTGAGATCCTTGCCCTTGGCCATGGCTTCGATCATCAGCGGCAGATTCCACTGCTCGCAGGCGTCCGCCACCAACGAGGCCTGGCGAATGAACTCTCCCTCCCGGGGATGCCCGAACTTCACGGTAACTGCAGCTGCAGCTGCACCGTAGCGCAGGGCCGTTTCGGGAGAAGAGATCTGCTCCTCCTCGAATCTGCCCCCCAGCACCGTGAAACCGCCGGTAAGCCGGAGGATCAGAGCGGTCGAGGGCGACCACTCCTCGATCGAGGCTTTGAGGAAACCCCGGGTGGTCAGCACCGCATCGGCTCCGCCCAGCACGCAGGAACGCATCAGCGGAGCGGGTTTCACGATTCCCGGAACAGGTCCGGCGATTCCGCCGTGATCGATGGCCACGATGACCGATCGCCCGTCGTCGGGACGAAAGATCGATTTCATGCGGATGTGTTTTCCTGGGTTCATCCTTCCTCCTCCAGGGGAATTTTCGCGAGCTCCGAGAATACCTCTTTTAAGCCCCGGTAGGAAGACCGGTACAGCTCGAAGAGCCGATCGTAGAGCTCCCGCAGCTCAGGTGCCGGAGTATAGCTCCTGCCGATCCTGACCAGGTTCTCGGAAGCCGCGGCCAGGCTCTTGTAGTTGCCCAAGGCGAACAGGCCGATGCAGGCATCCCCCAGCAGCTCCGAGTCCTGCACGTCGGGTACCAGGATCTTCCTCTGGGTGATGTCGGCCTTGATCTGGTTCCAGAGCGGACTCTTGGACTGTCCGCCGGTGACCCGCAGCTCCCCGATCTCCAACCCGTTTTCCTCCATTACCCCGATCACATCCCGGATGGCGAACCCTACAGCCTCCACCACGGCCCGGGTCATCTCCTTGCGGCCGTGATTCGCGGTCAGCCCGATGAAGGTTCCCCGGGCGTACGGGTCCCAGAGGGGAGCCCGTTCCCCGGCCAGGTAGGGCAGAAACAGCAGGGAGCGGGAGCCTGGAGGCACCTGGCAGATGTCCTCGAACAGGCTCTCGTAATCCAGCTCAGCCCGGCCGCTGATCGATTTGAACCAGGACAGGGCCTTGCCGGAAGTCGAGATGATGCCGGAGATGTTCGTATACCCCTCGATGATGTGGGGCAGGCACATCAGCCGCCTGTCTTCCACCGGTTGCTCGGCGCAGAGGTTGATGCCTTCCGAGGTCCCGGCCCGGTCGCAGGCCCTGCCGGGCCGCACCGTGGCCGTTCCCAGCAGGGTCATGACAAAATCAGGACCGCCGGCAAATACCGGCGTACCCGCGGGGATGCCGAGCAGCTCCTCCGCCTCCTGACGGACTTCCCCCACCGTTTCCCCCGGCCGGATGAAGGGCGGAAATTTGCCCGGATCCATGCCGAGTTTCTCGATGGTTCGGGCCGTCCAGATGTAGGGAGTGAACTGTTCCGAGGGCAGCACCGTGCAGGCCCTCCCCGTCAGATACAGATCGATGAACTCCGGGCAGGTGCAGAAATATCGGGTTCGCCGGTACAGCTCGGGCTTGTTTCTGTAGATCCACAGAGCCTTGGGCAGGTAGAAGGTGGGATCCACGTACCGCCCCGTGACCTCGGCGATCATCCGGGCCTCTTCCACCCCCCGGCGATCCATCCAGGTCATGGCGAAATCCAGGGGCTCTCCCTTCGAACCTACAGGCACAAGGGTCGGACCATTGCCGCTGACCACCGCCGCGTCGATCCTGCGTTCGCTGCCGGAGGCTCTGGACAGCTCCAGCTGGGCCGTTACCAGAGCCAGGGCCGAGATCCAGTTGTTGGCATCCGCCTCGTGCATGAGGGGATCGTCCCGGTCGCTCAGGTGCACCGGCACCTCCGCCCTGGAGCGAAGCACACCCGCGGAGTCGAAGATTCCGCCCTTCAGGACGGAGGTGCCTATGTCGAAGGTTAATATCACCTGAGCAGACTCCGCGTTACCCGGCTTCGTGGTCCAGCAGAACCCGGTAGGTGTAGGAGGTCATGGCCGCCTTGATACCATCCTCCAGACCGGAAAAGGGAACCTTGCGGCTGATCAGGGAGCTGACGTCGACCTTCCCATAATCCAGCAGACGCACGGCCTGGAGGAAATCCTCCTCGGTGCGGCCCTCGCTTCCCGTCACCAGGATTTCAAACTTGTGGATCGAATTGGCGTCCGTAGGCAGGGACAGCTTCTCGTTGTAGGAGGTGTAGATGTTGATCCTGCCATTGTGGCCCGTTGCTGCGAAGGCCGACTCCAGCGCTGCGGCGGCCGGAGAGGTCACCACGCAGGCGTCCACCCCCCTGCCCTCGGTCTGGTTTCTAACGACTGCGGGCAGATCTTCCCGGGTCGGATCGATGGTCAGGTAGGCTCCCAGCCGGGAGGCCGCCTTCAGACGCTCCGCGTCCGGATCGGAGACGAATATGCGGGCTCCCATGCACAGCCCCACCAACATGTGCATCATCCCCATGGGTCCGGCCCCTACGATCAGCAGATCTTCGGCCAGGGACAGTTCGATCTTTTTGAGCGAGCGGATGCAGCAGGCCACGGGTTCCGCTAAGGCGGCCGCCTCCAGGGGGAGCGCTTCGGAAACTGGAAAAACCTGTTTAGAGGACACGGCCCGATACTCGCCGAAGCCGCCGAGAATCCTCTTCCCGTCCTTGTATCGATTGGCGCAGAGGTTCGAGGCGCCGGTGCGGCAGTAGTAGCATTCGCCGCAGCGGCTCACCAGATCCAGGGCTACCCGGGTTCCGGGCTTCAGCTCCTGCCGCAAGAGCCCCACCTCCTCGCCGATCTCCTCGACGACCCCGGAGGCTTCGTGCCCCGGGATTACCGGGTAGCGGAACTTCATCTGCCCGGTGTACATTCGCTGCTCCAGGGTGCAGATTCCACAGTACCTGAGCCTGACCAGGACATCTCGGCTGCCGATGGCGGGTTTTTCGATCTCCTGGATTTCTATCCGTTGCGGGGCGGTGAGAACGCCTGCTTTCACTGCCGTGCCTCGTTACGGTGGTTGTCGTTGTAGAATTTGCAGATCGCCGTGTAGCGGCAGCTTCGGCACTCCTCCCCGGGACAGGCCTGGAAGTTGCCCACCCGTTGCAGCTGATCGATGTGCCACTCCAGATCGCCGATGTAGGCCTCCATCCGTTCTTTACGCTTCATCGCCTCCCGCCATTTCTCGCGGTAGCGGGTCAGGAGCCGGAGGCGGCTCTTCTCCCCCGAAGGATCCTGCCGGGAGAGGTCGAAGATCTCCCGGATCTCCCCCAGGGCCAGGCCGAAACTTTTAAGCTGCTGGACCCTCTGGAGGTGGAGAAGATCCTTTTGCGAGTAGCGGCGATGCCTGGCCTGGGGCCGAAGGGGCGCGGAGAGGATGCCCAGCTCCTCGTAGTAGCGAATCGTGCGGGCGGTCACCCCGGCCCTCTGGGCCAGCTCCCCGATGCGGTACTGGGTCCGCTGCTTCTGCGTGTTTTGCGTGTTCCGAGATTTCTGCGCTGCCGGGCTCAACATCGACCATCCCCCCAAACTTAACGTGTTACGTAAAATAAATTCTATGTCATATTTTGCCGGCTGTCAAGGTGCTGCACGCTGCGTGCTACTCGCCGCAGCTGCTCCCGCGTAGTCTTCTTTAAATCTTCTCCGAAATCCGCGTACATGAAAGGTTGAAAATGGAAAATCTTTTAAGGTTTAAATTTTACTAGGAATCTGAGGGTTTGGCCTGGGTCATGAACCGGGACAACGGTCGCTGTTCATTTAGCCGGCGCTCCGGTAGAATCAGCCCATGACCGACGTCACTATGGCAAACTATCACTGCCACTCCCGCTTCGACGACGGCCACGGGGAGCTGGAGGACTACGTCCGGGCAGCGCTCCGTAAAGGCCTGCGGACTCTGGGTTTTGCCGGGCACGCCCCGGTTCCCTTTGCCTGCGACTGGACGATCCCTTCCACCCTGTTGCCGGAATACCTGCAAACCGCCCGCCGGCTCCAAAACACCTATAAAGACAGGATCGAGCTGCTCGTCGGCCTGGAAGTAGACTACATCCCGGAGACCATATCCCCCGCGACGGCCCCGATCCAGGCCCTGAACCTGGATTTCACGGTCGGCTCGGTGCACTTTATCGGACGCCTGGCCAACGGCGAACCGTGGACCGCCGACGGCCCGCCGGAGGAGCTGGAGCAGGGGATGGCGGAGTCCTTCGACGGGGATATCCGCAGAACCGTGGAGGAGTACTACCGGCGCATGACCGCCATGGTCAGCACGGCTCCGCCGGATATCATCGGGCATTTCGACGTGATCAAGAAGAACAACCGGGGTGCAAAGCACTTCGCGGAAGACGCACCCTGGTACCGTACCGCGGTCGAACGAACCCTGGACGCGGTGGCCGCCTCTCCCTGCATCCTGGAGATCAATACGGGAGGCATCGTGCGCAACACCAGCGGAGCGCTCTACCCCTCGGAGTGGATCCTGGCGGAATGCCTCGAACGGGAAATCCCGGTTATGATCAACTCCGACGCCCACCGGCCGGATCAGCTGGACGGCTATTACCGAGAGGCGGCCGCAATCCTCGAGGGTATCGGTTTCCGGAAGCTCACCCAAATCGGCAGAGAGGGACGCCGCAGGGTCGCGCTGTAGTCCGGCAGTTCCAACCGGGCTACAAAGAGGACCAGAGGTTCAGGACCTCCCTGCGCAGGGACATTATTCCTCCGCTGCCCCCCGGGAAAGCGTAGCCTGTCAGAGCATCCCAGTTCGATCGGGCGGTTGCCCCCCTGCTGCCGCTGCGGGGAACCGCATCGGTGATCAGCACGAGGTGGGTGACCCGGATCTTGTCGAAACGGTCGGCCGTTAGCAGCCGCCGCAGGAGCTGCAGGAACCAGACGTGTTCCATC
>Ga0315537_1003460_pt1 | contig 11729 bp, 11 predicted proteins | sample SalMarSW160270MG_FD_203091 | JGI IMG/M metagenome (GOLD analysis project Ga0315537, IMG submission 203091) | Salt marsh sediment microbial communities from the Plum Island Ecosystem LTER, Massachusetts, United States - Salt Marsh Sediment SW1602-70 ... | reverse complement strand
TCAAGGCATCTTCCCCATTTTCAGCCACAAGGACTCTGTATCCACACTGCCGGAGAATCTTGTGAGCAAGATTTCGAAGCCTGTCATCATCTTCTACAAGCAAAACGGTCTCAGAACCATCAAAGGCCTCTATAGGGAGTTGTTCTTTTTCCACCGGCTCCGCCCCCCCCTTTGCCTTTGGCAGATAAATCTTGAATGTTGTTCCTTTTCCCGGCTCGCTGTAAGTCCAGATAAAGCCATTGCTCTGTTTGACAATACCGTAGACCGTGGACAGACCCAGTCCGGTTCCCCTGCCTGTCTCCTTGGTGGTGAAGAAAGGCTCAAAGATACGTTCCTGAGTTTCTTTGTCCATACCGCTGCCGGTATCGCTTAGACTCAGCATCACATACGGGCCTGCATGCTCTTCAACGCCGTACTCCTTAAAAAAGTACCCATCCAGATCCACATTGGCCGTCTTGACGATGAGCTTGCCCCCCATGGGCATGGCGTCCTTGGCATTGACCGCAAGATTCATAATCACCTGATCGAATTGACCGGGGTCCACCTCCACCCGCCATAATGAAGGCTCTTGAATCATAACAAGTTCAATATCTTCCCCAATCAGGCGACGCAGCATTTTCTTTATATCTGTTAATAATTTATTGAGATCCAGAATCTCCATCCGGATAATCTGCTTACGGCTGAACGCCAGAAGCTGGCGGGTCAAAGAGGCTCCTCTTTCCCCGGCAATCTTAATTTCCTCTATCTCCTCACCCAGGGCACTATCCCTGGCGACATCCATCAACATAAGACTGGCATTTCCTATTATGGTCGTCAGTATATTGTTGAAGTCATGGGCCACCCCACCGGCCAAGATGCCGACGGCTTCCATCTTTTGGGCCTGAATGAGGTGTTTTTCCAATTCTGTTTCATGGGTTACATCACGTTTTATAGACACAAAATTTATAATGTTGTCCGATTTATCCAGGACCGGTGTAATTGTTGCATCTGCTTCATAAAGGCTGCCGTCTTTTTTTCTATTAACCAAGCGCCCTTTCCAGACATTCCCACGGGTAAGGGTATCCCACATTTGTTTATAAAACAAAGCATCCTGCTTTCCGCTTTTCAAAATCCGTGGATTTTGCCCAACAGCATCTTTGTGACTGTATCCTGTTAAACGCTCGAATGCGGGATTGACATATTGAATCGTTCCGTTTCTGTCGGTAATAAATACAGATTCCGCAGTCTGTTCAATGGCTACCGCCAGGCGATTTAGTTTTTCTTCAGCCTTCTTTCTTTCGGTAGTATCCGTAACAAATGCAAATGACCCTTTCATCAATCCCGATTCATCCCGGATTGTTGAGGCATTAAAATAGGTGTGCAGGTCTTGACCGTTCTTTTTTTTCAGGGTAATTTCATAACTGCGATGGTCAGTGGCGGATATCTTTGAGGTCTGCTCAATAAAAATCTTTCGGTTCTCATCATCTGTAAAGTCAAAGGGTGTTTTGCCAAGCATCTCATCGTGACGGTATCCGAGCATTTTGCAAAGGGACTCGTTAATTTCGATGGTTTTGAGTTCAGGATTTAACATCCAGTATCCTTCGGATGTGGTTTCAAGAAGGGTTCGGTATTTCCGTTCACTCTCCCGTAGCGATTCTTCAGCCTGTTTTCGCTCTTTTATTTGCCGTTCGAGTTTCTTGTTAGCCACGACCAACTCGGCAGTTCGTTCTTTAACCCGCTGCTCCAGTTTGTCGTGAGCCTTGTGTAGTATTTTTTCAGCTTTTTTGAGTTCGGAAATCTCCAATGTCAACTCAAACGCCCCCACAATTTTTCCGGTTTCATCCCGCGCGGGATAGCCCCGGATAAACCAGGCTCTACCGTCAGAAGTGTATTTTCTACCTCTTCAGGTTGGCCCGTTTTCATGGATTTTTTGAGAGGACAGTCCGGACAGGGGTCGCTGCGTTGCGGCCATATCTCATAACAAAAGCGGCCCAATATTTGGTCACGGGTCAGATTCACGGATTCACAGGCAGCCCGGTTGGCCCATAACACCCTCATTTCAGTGTCTTGATAAACAACATGCTCTACCAGGCTGTTGAGAAGGGTCCCTTTTTCTTCCAGAGAGTCCTTTACCGCTTTCTCCCCCTTTTTGCGTTCAATCGCTATTTTTTCAAGCTCCTTAACCCGTTGTTCCAATTCTTCATATGTCGGTTTTTCGGACATTATGAATTTCTCCAAATGACAATAAAAAAAATATACAGTGGAAATTAAAAAAAATATTAAAGTTCTCTCTCTAATTTCCCGATACGAAATATAGACATAGGCGAATTGAAAAATATGCTAAAGACAAACCGTCCGAATGATTGAGATGCAAAGCTTGCTGTTTTAGCTAACGAGAAACAATATTTTTCGTTGTTTCTTATCACCGTAACACCTATTATACAAAGGTCTTTATTTTGTGCTCTTTCCAAAACATATTGTATTTAGAAGGAAGTGCCATATTGAAAGTGCTGGTTATTGACGACGAAAAATCTCTTTTGAAGCTGTTCAACAAAGTTTTGAAAAAAGCCGGTTTCCGCGTCGAAACGGCAATAAACGGTTGTGAAGGTCTCGAAAAACTACATAACACCCATTTTGATATTGTTATTATAGATATTTTAATGCCGGGTATGCAAGGAAATGACGTCGCTAATCATATCCGCAATTCACAAGGACAGTCCACTGCCCTCATCGGCATCTCCGGAACACCCTGGAAATTATCTGAACCCGATTTTGATGCTGTTATTCCCAAACCATTTTCCCCGGAAACACTCCTCAATACAATTCAAAACCTATATCCGAATTAGGGCCTGTGTGAAGATCGAGCCTTTCCCCGGCTTGCTTTCGAGTTGTATCTCACCTCCCGGGAGGCGCACGAGTTCCCTGTTCCGCGTTCAATGCGCCGTTGAGCGCAGTGCGAACCGCATGCATCAGTAGTTCCATCTCAATCGGTTTTGCCACCAGTGTAATGGGGCCGTAACGCATGGCCTCTGCCATGAGATCGCTGTCCGGATAGCCCGTGATGACGATGACCGGGGGACGCTGGCCGGTTCCCATGAAATGTTGAAGAAATTCCGGCCCGTTCATCTCCGGCATCTTCAAGTCAAGCAGGATCAGATCTACTGCTTTGCTTTCCAAATGCCTCAATCCTTCAGCGCCGTTAGATGCCAGCAGGACCTGGTATCCTCCCGGTTCAAGGAACCGTGCGATCAGTTTCCGAACCCCCTGTTCGTCATCAACCACCAGAACACAAGGTGATTTGCTCCGCAGGTAATGCGTTTCAGCCCAATCTAAAAGCGCGTCACGGCGAAATCGCCAGTCTTTTCCAATCTTGTAAGCCGGAATGTCGCCCCTTCTTGCCAAACGACGAATTGTCTCAACATGGGCTCCAAGAAAATCCGCCGCCTCTTTCGCGTTTAATACTTGATTGTTTGTTTTCATTGTTCGATTATAGTCTGCGCAATAGGAATATGAGTATGGTTACCGCCATTCTTTTTTACCCTGAAGTACCTCGTGTAACACTTTGCCCAGTAACCGGGGATCAAATGGCTTGGGCATCATACCCTTAAAACCATATCCCTGAAAATTCGACAAAACCGGGTCCTCTGAGTAACCGCTGAAGACGACGGCTTTAACTTCAGGATCTATCTTTAACAATTCGGTAATACATTCCTTGCCACCCATCCCGCCGGGAACGATCAGGTCCAGCACGACGGCATCATAGGGGTTTGCGGATTCTTTGGCCTTTTTATACTTCTCAATCGCTTCAGCGCCATCCCTGGCAAATTCTGCTTCATACCCCAACAACCCCAACATTCTTCCGATCATTTTCCTTAACGGCACTTCATCATCCATGACCAGAATCCTGCCCTGGCCTTTTATCAGCTTGATTTCCTCTTTTTCGGGAACCGCTTTGGCGGAGGCCAGATAGATGTGAAATGTTGTACCCACCGCCAACTGAGATTCCACCGTGATGTGCCCATCGTGATTTCTGATGATGGAATAGGCCGCGGCAAGCCCCAGACCGCTCCCTCCCTGTTTGGTCGTAAAATAGGGATCAAATATCTTTGACAGGCATTTCGCCGCTATGCCCACCCCCTGGTCTTTAATGGATATCCTGATGTATCTGCCCGGTTTCAGAGGCAAGTCCCGCCTTTCCGCTATTATTAGATTCTCCGCGGCGACATGAACGATTCCCCCCTCCGGCATGGCCTGATCGGCATTGATCACCACATTATTGATGACCTGGCTGATCTGTCCAACATCAACTTTAGCCGACCAGAGGTCTTCGGCGATTGAAAATTGGCACTTGGATTTTGAGCCTCGCAACACATAGCGGGAAGATTCTGTGATAATATCTCTGATGGAAACGGTTTCCTTGACCGGCGTTCCCCCTTTGCCAAAGGTCAGTAACTGTTTGGTCAGCGTCTGAGCCCTCGCTAAAGCTGACTCGACTTCTTTTAACAACTCAAATATTTCATGATCCGGTGTAACTTGATTCTTGGCTAAGAAAACATTGCCGGTAACCGTTGTCAGAATATTATTGAAATCATGAGCAATACCGCCCGCAAGTATCCCCAGCGATTCAAGTTTCTGGTTTTTAAAAAGCTCTTTTTCCATTTTAATTCTATCCGTAATATCACGGAATACCAGGACGACACCGATAATATTGCCGTTTAAATCCATAGGAGCGCCGCTGCCTGAGATAATCCTCTCGGTGCCGTCACGGGCCACTAAAATTGTGTCGTTGGCGAGATCGGCGATGTTTCCGGATTCAAGCACTTTCTCAACCGTATTTTCGCATTTCTGCCGGGTATGCTCATTGATTATATGAAACACCTCGCCGACGGGCTTTCCGGCGGCCTCATGCTGAAGACACCCGGTAAGCTTTTCGGCGACCCTGTTGACCAACCTCACCCTTCCTTTGGAATCGGTGCTGATCACACCATCGCCGATGCAATATAATGTTGTTGCCATTTGCTTCTTTTCGGTTTCAAGTCGCCTTTCCAGTTGTTTTTGTTCAGTCATATCCGTCAGAACCAGAACACACCCGATATTGCACGCTTCGTTCCGCAAATGGCTGACGCTGAGTAAAAAATAGAGCGATTCCCGGTCCTGTTTCCTCAGTATGGCCTCTCGGCCACGAAAGGAGTCCCCTTCCAGCACCTGGGATACAGAAAAGGGGGCGACAGCCTCATAATTATCAAGTACCATCTGAATTTGAAATGCATCATCAACGGATTTCAGCAAGACAGTATCTTCAACAAGCCTCTGTGCGGCATGGTTGGCACGAATAATCCTTCCATCGTGATCAAACACCAAAATAGCCTCACCTGCCGCCTCCAGGATAGCACGGGAAAGTCTTTCCGATTGGACAATTTCTTCCTGACGCTTTTGCGCCGTCAGATCCGTAGCCGTTATACAGAGCACCGTCTCACCCTCCAAATAAACCGTATTCATGGAAACATAGACCGGCACAGGAGAGTCCCCATGGATTTTAAATGCGATCTCTCCCTCCGCTCGTTCCTGAATCCCCCGCTCAAAGAGGGCCTCAAACATGGGTTTGTCTTCCGGGGCTATGTATTGGTCAATGGAAGCTCCCACAATGCGTTCATGAGATACTTGAATCATCTCGGCAAAGGCCTTGTTGGCATAGAGAATGGTCCCGTCCCCTGTAGAGGTAACCGCCCCCTGATTCATATTCTCGATGAGGGTGCGATAGGTCTGATCCGAACCCTTCAAGGTGAAAATTTGATCCCCTTCCGGCCCGTCCACATAGATAGCGTCCACTTCACCGTTTTTGATGGCCCGGAGGGCATCTTCGCTCTCTTCCAGGCGATGCTCCAGCGCATCGATATCTTTCAAAAGCTGCGCCTTGCTCTTGGTTTCCCGGCTCATAATAAAACCTCTTTTTATTGTTTTGGCTTCAGATCCAGGCCAAATAAAACTTTTTCCGCATCAGAAAGCTCACCGACAAATTTTCGTAGGGGCAGAGGCAATTTTTTAACCAGCGTGGGCACGGCGATGATCTGCTCTCCTTTGGCCAAGTGGGGATACTGATAAAGGTCAATAACTTCAAGCTCATACCAGCCTTTGAGATGCTCCTCACAGACCTCCTTGATGTTAGAGATGGCCCTCATGGACCTGGGCGTTGTCCCGGTGACAAAGAGACGAAGGACATATTTTTCTTTTTTCAAGCCGTTAGCCGCCTTTTCAAAGGCTGCACGCTGATCTTTGGGATTGTCTTTTTTATTCTTTTTTGACATGTCCATTCTCCCTGTTAAATGCGGGGTTTAAGGTCAAGACCTACGAGGACACGGTCGGTCCTGGACAGATTTCCGACGATCTTTCTTAGGGGTGGCGGGAGTTTTCGGATCAAGGTCGGAATGGCCGTGATCTGGTCCCCCTTTGCCAACTGCGGGTTCTCCAAAAGATCGATCACTTCAATCGTATACCTGCCTTTCAGGTGTTCCTCGCAGATCTTTTTGAGATTGGAAAAGGCCTTGACGCAGTTGGGCGTCTGCCCGGCCACGTAAAGTCTTAGTTTCCATTTCTCTTCTTTCGGGCCTGTTTTGTTCTCTTTTGATACGGACTTTTTTTTCGCCGTCACGATCTATCTCCATAAATAATGTTTCGGAATTATAACCCAAACAAAGGTGCTACCTGGGATGATTAAAATTGCCCATAATATGGCTTTAAAAAATATCTCATATTTATTCCTTCCCGTATGCCTGGTTTCAGGTTTCAGGTTTCAGGTGTCAGGAGTAAAAAAGGAATTAGCTGACACCGGGTATAAATCAGGACCGTTCTTTGCTAAGATTGCCATGGCTATTTGATTTAATCAGATGCCAGGTTTCAGGTGTCAGGTGTCAGGAATCGCCAGACCTGAAACCTGAACACTGACACCTGAAACCTACATGTCCCCTGACACCTGACACCTGAATATATGGAACTAAAATGGGATTAATCCGCCAAAGTTCGGTGGCGGATTAAAATTCCATCTGTATACACGGCGATTTTCACCACCCTAGGTGCTACCCATTATTGTTATCGTTCCGTAATATTTAATCTTTGCCTCTGGCGTTGGCCATTTTTTTCCGACCCTCCTGAAAAACCTTCTCCTTTGACTGTGCTTCCTTTATGAATTTGTCCAGATCTTCTTCTTCTCCCTCAAATTCCGCACGCAGTGCTGCGATCCGCGCCTCCAAGGCTTTGCGATTGCGCTCAAGTTCTCGTTTTTTGTGTCTAATCTCCTGATCTCGATTGTGCCTGGCTGCCTTTTCTTCGGCTTCGCGGCTCATGCGGGCCGTACCGGTGAGCACTCCGCCGGGCCCCACATACACATCGACAAGGTCGAGCCCCTTATCCGTGATCATAAACTCGCGAATCTGGTTGGAGTGGGACATGCCGCGGGACTTCAGCACGTAAATTCCCCGGTTGCGTTCTCCCTGGCTCTCGATATCCCTCAAAAGAATCCAGGTATCCATCAGGGTGGAGATGGCCGCCATCGTTGCCTCCAGAGCAGACCCTCCAGGGGTAAGATCCGTAAAAATGACCGTAATCTGATTCATCTTCAAAAAATCAATCATCCGGGACAGCATCACCTTTATTTCATACAGGGTTGCGGCGAAGCTCAGGTTTGATATGGGGTCTATAACAACCACTTTGGGTTTAAACTCACTGACTTCCTTTTGTAACACGGCAAGATGCATCTCCAGGCCGAATGTCGTTGATCGCCCTGATCTAAACTTAAGCAAGCCATTCTTTACCCAGGGCTCAAGTTGAATACCGATGGAACGCATATTTCGAATAAGCTGCTTTGGCGCCTCTTCAAAAGCGACATACAGGGCCCTTTCCCCCCGGCGGCAGGCCGCTTCCGCAAAGCATACGGCCAACGAACTCTTACCCGTACCGGCAGTCCCGGATACCAGGATACTCGTGCCCCTGTAATAGCCCTTGCCCCCCAGCATGGCGTCGAGACGTTGGACGCCCGTGGAGATCCTCTCCGTGGTCACGTAATAATCCAGACCGATGGAGGTGATGGGCAATATGGAAATCCCGCTCTCATCGATCAAAAAGGGGTATTCATTGGTTCCATGGGAAGAGCCGCGGTATTTGGCAATCCTTATTCGCCGGGTGGCCACCTGTTCATGGATTCTGTGACCCAGCTGGATAACACAATCGGACACGTATTCCTCCAGGCCGTGGCGCGTCATGGTCTCATCACCCGGTTCACCCGTGATGATCGCCGTAAGACCTTTCTCCTTCAACCATCGGAACAGCCGGCGTATCTCCGCCCGCATGATCAGCTTGTTGGTAAACCCGCCGAAAAGGGCCTCCATGGTGTCCAGGGCGATGCGCTTGGCGCCAATGGAATCAATAGCATCCTGAAGCCTTATAAACAGACCTTCGAGATTATACTCCCCGGTCTCTTCTATCTCGCTTCGTTCGATGTAGATATATTCGGTCACCAGCTTCTTTTGCTCTGATAGCTTCGTGAGATCCCAGCCGAGGGAGGCCACATTCTTTGAAAGATCGGTTTCGGTCTCCTCAAAAGAGACGAACACACCCGGCTCATCATACTCCGTGGCCCCCCGCACAAGAACTTCCATGGCCAGCAGTGTTTTGCCGGTTCCCGCTGCACCACAAACCAGTGTCGGGCGTCCTTCAGGCAGCCCTCCTCCGGTAATTTCATCAAGTCCCCGGATGCCTGTTGGGGATTTGGCAAGAGAAGGCAGGGACCGCTTTTTCTTTGCTTTTGTCATAGATATGCTCCTTTTTCGAAAAGGATTCATTGTTCGATTCTGGTCTGCGCAATAGGAATGTGAGTTGAGTTGAGTTGAGTTGAGGTTAAAATCTTTTAAATGTTTTGTCAAGCATTTTATTCACACAAGGATTGTGCAAACAGATGGTTACCGCCATTCTTTTTTACCCCGGAGTACCTCGTGTAACCCTTTGCCCAATAACCGGGAATCAAATGGCCTGGGCCCCATGGACCCGGGCGTTGTCCCGGTGACAAAGAGACGAAGGGCATATTTTTCTTTTTTCAAGCCGTTAACCGCTTTTTCAAAGGCTGCACGCTGATCTTTGGAATTGTCTTTTTTTCTCCTTTTCCTTTGATAATGTATTCACCGGGCAGTCTGACGTTCTTGAGGTAATGTTTTCGAAATTCGATGGTAATCTGAAATATTTTGTGCTTAAATTTTTCAACGTTGAATTCAGGTAATCGATGTTTACCGTTGAGATTGTCGATGAGTTCTGAAAAATGACATCACACACTTCAACGATTTGTTTGACAGACATAATATTATGATCCAAAAATATTTCTCTGATAAATCGTTGTTTACCATGCTTAGCATGCTCTTTGGTTTGAATTATTAGCGCATTGATGAAATCATCCGGAGTGATAAACTCCTTCTCCATGGAAATAATTCCAAAAAGTTTCTCATAGCATTCTATAATTCCGGGTAGATATGGCATGTCATATCGCTTTCTTTTTTAACTGGTTTTAAAATGAAAGGTGTTTAACCACATAGCGAGCATAAACGGATACCCGTTCTCAAACCAATGTTATTGCTCGGCTTCAAAATTTGCGATCGCCAATTGCAACGTATGATAATCCAGATCCAAATCATCCCAACCCAAAAATTGCAATTGTTGGTTTGCCTCCAGATGATTCATGTCCGGATTATCCCGCAAACACCTTTTTAAGCTCCACATAAAACCGGGGATTGTACTTTTTTCCAGACCCTTGCTCTCTAATCTTCTCATTAAAGTTTGTTTGTTATCAGGCAAAAAAACCATTCTCGCACCCCCCTTTTTCGAAATCACAACCGGAGAAAACGAAAAACCTCCGGGTTTGTTTCAGAACCGAATCCTTTGAACCCTTAAACGATTCTTGATGAAGATTCTCCGGTTCACGTTTTTTGCCCTCAGGATACAGCAATAGGCGTGCCACAGCCGGGAATTAAAAAAAATGAGCTGGATTATTAATGGGTTATATTCCATCTCCGGCGCTTGCCGCGCAAAACGGTTTATTTTGTTATTAAATTATGGTGGGTTGTGTTCAAAATACGGCAGCCGCACGGGTTGTTTTTGCGGGAATATTATGGATAACTTATTGATGTTATAATGATAAAAGACGAACCTGAGGAGTGTTCAACAATCGGCATGGGTTAAGGATGGGATAACCATAGGAAAGGTTATTTTTGGGGTATATTCAGGATTTCGATACACCTTTTTTGGGGCAATCTATTCCGTATTTTTTTATCTTGCTGTAAAGGGTGCCCCGGGCAATATCAAGCTCCTTGGCAGACCGTTTCAGGTTCCAGTTTTTTTGTTCCAGTACCTTACGTATGATCGTTGCTTCTGCAAGAGGAAGTGAGTTGGAAGAGAGCCTGAGATCGAAATCCTTTGTGTGAGAGGATGCCCTTGATTCTTCAGGCAAGTCAGCCGGGATGATTTCTCTTCCTTTGCAGAAAATTACGGCATTTTCAATAGTATTTGCCAGCTCTCTGATATTGCCCGGCCAATCATATCTATAGAGTATGTTCATAGCTGCCCTGGAGATGCTAAAAATATTTTTTTTTGTCTCAGCAGAGCATTTTTTCAGAAAGTAATTGGCCAAAAGCGGTATGTCGGCTTTTCTTTCCCGAAGCGGTGGTACATGGATAGGGATCACATTGATCCGGTAAAACAGGTCTTCCCGGAAAATCTTTTCTTTAACCGCCTGGGAAATATCTTTATTGGTGGCAGAGATGACGCGGGTATCGACGTTCACGTTATGGGTGCTGCCAACACGCTGAAAGGTCCCCGATTCAAGGACGCGCAAAAGGGAAATCTGTGTCGGGATGGGGATGTCTCCGATCTCGTCCAGAAAGATCGTCCCTTTGTCAGCAATCTCGAAATGCCCTACTTTTTGCGCTATTGCCCCTGTAAAAGCACCTTTCTCATGACCAAAGAGTTCACTGTTGATCAGTGTCTCGGTAAAAGCCGCACAATTCACCTTGACCAGAGCTTCGGATCTTCTTGAACTTCCAAAGTGGATTGCCTCAGCGATCAGTTCCTTTCCTGTCCCGGTTTCTCCGTTTATCAAAACCGTGGCATTGGTGTCGGCTACATCGACAATCTTCTGGAAAATCGAAAACATCTTGGCATCCTGTCCGATGATATTATTGAACCCATACCTTTTTCTATACTCAGTTCCAAAAAACGATTTCTCCTGTAATATACCTCTGTGGCCAGTTATCTTTTCAATCACCCTCTTGATAGAAACAAAGTCAAACGGTTTGAGGATATAGTCATAGGCCCCTGCCCTCATGGCCTTCACAGCATCCTCGATGGTGCCGTAACCCGTTGCCACCACCACAAAAATATCAGGATGCCGCATTTTGATTTCCTTTAACAGCAGCAGGCCATCCATATTTGGCATCCTTGCATCGGTTACCACAATATCTGCACGGAACGTCTTGAGTTTTTTCAATGCTTCCCCGCCGTCAGAGGCGGTTTCAATCTCAAGGGCCTCGTTAATCAAGCTTTCACGAAAAAAGAACCGGACGTCCTCTTCATCATCAACAAAGAGTAATTTTATTTTGGCATTCATAGAATTAACTTAAGCTATCCAGAATTTTCTATCCAGTGATAAAGCAAGAAAAATGCCAAAGTGGATATTTGAATGCATTAAGTTATAATTTCAGAAACTTAAGGAAGGC
>Ga0315537_1003459_pt1 | contig 11729 bp, 10 predicted proteins | sample SalMarSW160270MG_FD_203091 | JGI IMG/M metagenome (GOLD analysis project Ga0315537, IMG submission 203091) | Salt marsh sediment microbial communities from the Plum Island Ecosystem LTER, Massachusetts, United States - Salt Marsh Sediment SW1602-70 ... | reverse complement strand
GCTATCGTTGCGCGTACGAGCACATGATACAACAGAGAACAGGAGGATCAGCAGGATCAACAGAAAGGCGCTCCACCACTTCACACTTTTTTTTATCAGATCGTACGGAATTCGTCAAAGGGAGGATGTGCGCTGAAACCTTTTGTACAGGGTTTCGGCAATTGCGCCAGTGTATCCATGAGTCACCGGGTTGAATCGTTGTTCCTTTCTGCGATGGCTTCAAACATGGCAATGATGTTCTCCGGTGGAGTGCCCGGCTGAAGATTATGCACCTGCGCGAAAACAAAACCTCCTCCCGGACAGAAGATGTCGATCATATAAGCGGTTTCTTTTTTAACCTCTGCGGGGGTTCCTTGCTGAAGCACCTTCTGCGCATCACACCCGCCCCCCCAGAACGTAAGATCTTTCCCGAACTCCTTTTTCAGCCGAACCGGGTCCATCCCTTTGGCGGTATATTGAACAGGATTCAATATTTCGACGCCAATATCGATGAAGTGGGGAATGAACTCGAAAATACCGCCGCAGCTGTGAAGAAACAAATGCATCCGCGTTGTTTCCCTTATGTGCCGGTAAAGCCGTTTCTGGTAGGGTTTGACCAACTTTGTGTAGAGATCCGGCGAAATGAGGGGACCTCCCTGACTGCCGAGGTCGTCGTTTAGTTGAATGATGTCCACCCTGTCCTCCACGGCTTCTCGGTAGTCGTCGAAGTCCTCAATGGCAGCTGCAGTCAATCTCTCCATAAAATGATGTACCATTTTTTCTTCAGTCAGGAGCATAATCATGAACTTTTCCATCCCGAAAAGCCGATTTCCCCGCTCGAAAAAATTTCCACCGAATTGGCCCAGTACGGCGAATCCAGTTTCCCGCAACCGCTTTGACTCGCTGCGCAGCCAGGCCGTTTCGCCCGGGACGAACTCGTGAAAATCGAAATCGTCGATTTCCATCACGGACTCCACATGTCCGAGCCGGTTATGTATCCGTGAAAAGTAGAACCCGTCTTTCGGCATCATGTATATGGGAACGCCTTCCTCGTCCGATACGAAGAGATTTCCCTCGGAATCTTTCCGGGGTCGGTAATCATATGGGAAGTAGGCTCTGGTTCCGTCGGGCAGCGTCCCCTTCCTGAACCTGTCGATCCGCAAACCGATCGCCGGTGCAGGGACAAGGCGATGAAGCTGTACCACATCGCTTTTAAAATGTGTGATCATATTTTGTTCCGGAGCGGCGAGCATCTGGGGAACATCGTAGATTCGTGCGCCCTCACTCTTGATGCCGAGTAGTGCGCTCAGGGCGTTGTAGGTCATTCCATGAATACCCGTCACTCTGGAAGCGGCGAAATCTATGGGAATCCTATCCGGTGGGACGTGGTGGATCGTTTGAATGACCCGATCTCTTGGAGTGATCATGGACCGTTTCGCGATGATCATTGACTGCTTCGACCTCGGTTGTATACTCTATATTTTACACTTTTTTATCCTGATTTTGACTCATCCCTGCTATTTCTATTATAATTATGCGGAATTCTAGATAGAGCTGCGAAAGCCGGCTTTCATCCTGGGTAGCTGCCTCGAATGGCAGCGGAATAGGTTGGATGTTGTATGAATCGGTTGTACAACGAGCTGTTCAACAACAACGAGAAGTTCTACGATCAGGATAATTATCAGTTTCAGGAGATAATCACCGCATTCGAATTGGTTTCGAGGCTCACCGTATGCATTCTGTTTAAAACCCACTACGAGAACAAGCCGTTTTACAAAACGAAAATCTTCCTTGAACGAAACGGTCATTTCAATGACTTCTGTTCATTGATAAAGTCCTCGCCCCTTGTAAAAGGTTGTGCGGGTTATGACGGCATCCAACGCGCCAGAAAAGCGGCCGTCCTTCACAAGCCCTTTGTCGATGAATGTCCCTGTGGAGTAGTCGAGCTGATAGTGCCCCTGATCGTTCGTTCCGAGTTCGTCGGTACAATATTCTGTGGACAGATTAGAAAATACAAAAACTGTACCAAGGGATTCGATTATGTGTGGGACAAAGTGAAGTTAAGAGGCTGCAACAAGGACAGACTACACCAGGCCTATTCGGATTTTCATTACTACACAGAAGCGGAACTCCTTCTCATGGGGAACCTCTTTTTCTGTGCCCTATCAAATATTGCTGATTCTCTGGATGACGCGACTATAGAACGGACGATAAAATTACAGCAAAACAATCTGGTAAAGGAAACACTGGCGCTTCTTCAGGATGTTGGTAACAGTTTTCCCACCGCTGGAGAAATATCCCGGAAACTGGGGATTACTCAGGAATATTTCAGTAGACTCTTCAAAAAGGTTATGAACAAAAACTTCATCACCTACATCACCGAACTTCGGATCGCTCGTGCCCAGGAACTGCTCACCAACACCACCCTTCCTATTATTGATATCGCCGCCGAGGTGGGGTACGAGAGGCAGAGTTACTTCACAAAAAAATTTAAGGAACTATCGGGTATAACCCCACGACAGTTTCGTGCTTCCTCGAGTCTTCTGTCAAATCGGTGATTGTAAGCCGTTGAGCAATCACCCTGTATCAAAAAAGTGTTAAAATGCTTCAAATTTGTGCATACCCCCCAGCTGTGCGGGTAGGGTATAATGTAGCAAGTCGATGATTACAATCGTCAAAACGCGATAATCATGGCACTTTTGGGGAGTTGAATATGCCATTGGATAATAGATCCCGGGCTGCATTGCGGGATATCGCTCGGAAGGTTGCGGAAGCTGCAGGTAGTGAGGACAACCAGTATCGACGCACGCTGTGGTACGATTCGAACAGCCTTCGGAAACCGGCCAGAATACCGGTATTTTGTGAGCTATACGATACCTGGCACGAGGTTCTTCCCGAAACGGTTCTGATATGTAAGGGTTCTCTGTTCGCCGGAGTCGAATATGAACTGCGCAAATCGTTGTACAAGTTTGACTTGGGCGATGATGATGTAGTTGAACCATGGATCCCGGTTGAAGTTGTGTCAAACCTGGGGAAAGACCGCAACGTTAGTCTTTGGGGTTTTGACGTGCGTCGCCAAAAGACTGACAGCCTGGGGTGGGTTTACGATAGACATCCGGTTCGGGACGAATCAGATTTGGAAAAAATGGTTTTGCCATCACTTCGATACGATGAGAGATCGACCCGGGAGCGTTGCAGCAGGGTGGAAGATCTCCTGGGCGATATACTCCCCATTCGACCAACCTTGGGAGCCGCGAACCGGCAATGGGCAAAGCTGCACTCCTGGGCCTCTGCTCTCTGCGGAATGGAGAATATATACGTCTATATGATGGACAACCCCCGGTTTGTTCACGCCATCATGCAGAAGATGATGAACGGCATACTGCGTCTCATGGATGAGTGCGAGGAGAAGAATGTTCTCGAATTGAACAATACTGGGCGCCTATCCTGTGATTCGATTCCCCAGCCGGATTTCGACGGGACCCATGTTCGCTTCCGAGATATCTGGGGACGCGGAGAGAGCCAGGAATTTGACGGGGTGTCTCCTGGGATGTACCGTGATTTTCTCTTTCAGTACCAGCTGCCCATACTAAGACGATTCGGTATAATCAATTACGGTTGCTGCGAGAACCTCACGGAAAAATTGGAGTTTGTTAAAACGATTCCCAACCTCAGGCAGTTCATCTGTTCCGCATGGACTGATTTGCAAAAGGTTGTCGATGCACTAGGGGATAAGTACGTCATCGAATGGCGGCAAAGTGCGGCGAAGGTTATCGGAGCGGAAAAAATAGATGATTTGTGCGAGAGCTTCATAGAAGGGCTTCGTATCGCAAAGGGGTGCTACATACAGGTTATGCTCGATAGTGTGATGACTCTGGATGGAAAACCCGACCGACTGAGAGAGTGGGTGTCTTTCGCTAAAGAGTTAGTGGCTAATAATTGATGTCAAAAAAGTGCTAAAAGAACAGCAATTTTTAGGATATACGTCGCGGTTTTTCAATGAAAAAATAAAGGTCGGTAGCGCTACTGTTTTCTGAAAGAGGTATCACCTCTTTCCAACGACCAAATCTCAAGGAGGGAAAGATGAAAGTGAGTAGTCTCAGATGGGTTCTGTTGCTGGTGATCCTAGTTTCACTAGTGCTGGCAGCAGGTGCCGCCTTCGCAGGCGGCGGTACTGACAGCTCCGGTATGGAAGCGATGGAAGGACCTGCAGGACCCGTTCGCGGTGGACAATTGGTCATGGGAGTGACCGGCAAAATGTCCTCTCTGGATCCGGTGAAGGGAAACGCCTTCCTGTGGGAAGGAAACGTTATCCTGGGAATCTACAACCGCCTCTACAGGATAGGTCCTACTGGTGAGTACATACCGGAACTAGCCCTTTCATGGGAGGTTTCCCAAGACAAGAAGCACATTACGTTCAAACTGAGGAAAGGTGTAGCCTTTCACGACGGGACTCTGTTCAACGCCGAGGCTGCTAAGTTTAACCTCGATCGCCTCATGGTTCCCGAGGACGCCACCCAGGTATATACGTGGTTCAAGGAGATGGAGTCAGTCGATGTGCTCGATGACTATACGGTGCGCATCAACATGAGCGAACCCTCGGCGATGATCATGACCGTCCTGACCTCCAAGGCGGGTTTCATGGTATCCCCGGCGGCGATGAAAAAGTACGGGGATGAGTACAACATGCATCCCACCGGAACCGGTCCGTTCAAGCTGGTCGAATGGGTGCCCGGTGATCACCTTCTGATGAGGAGGAATGAAAATTATTGGGAAATGGGTGAAGACGGCAAACCTCTGCCTTATCTCGATGAGTTCCTGGTGAGAGTCATCGCCGATGCGTCGGTACGGTTGGTGGAGCTGCAGACCGGAAACATACAGCTCATGCAGGCCATTCCCGCTGAGAGCCTCGATATCGTACGAAATGATCCGAAGCTCGATATAGTGCGAACACCGAGCTCCCAAATTTTCAGGATCTACGCCAATTTCCAAAAAGCACCAACGGACAATCTCCTTGTACGGAAGGCGATCAATTACGCTATTGACCGAAAGGCTATGGCCAAGGCGCTTGTACCCGGCCAGGAATTTTTGCCGCCCTTCTACTACCTCCCGGATTCACCCGAGTACTACGATTACACCCCTTATTCCTATAATCCGGAAAAAGCCAAGCAGCTGTTGTCGGAGGCGGGATATCCTAACGGTCTCGATCTCAGCCTCATGCTCATCTCCCGCGAGCCTGACCGTACCATGGCTCCGGTGGTGCAATCCTACCTCAACGCAGTGGGCATACGGACAAAGATAGAGGAACTCGAACGGCTCGTCGCTATCGACAGGGCGAATTCCGGTGACTTCCAGTTGTACCAGGCCAAAGCCGGTCTCCCCCAGCCGGCAACCCAGATTCTTCTGGAGAACATGTGGATGACCAACGGTCCATGGAACCGGCAATGGTACAGCAGTCCGGAATTCGATGCGCTGGTAGACGAGTTGAGAGTAACTTTCGATCAGCAGAAGCGAATAGAGCTTTTTCACGATGCTCAAAAGATGCTGCTGGACGACGGTGAAATGGTTCTTTTCGGCATGTCGATTTTTCAAGCAAATGTCAAGGAGCTGCACAACTTCACATTTGAAGCAGAAGGGGCCTTGCGGTTTACTGAAAGCTGGCTGGCCAAATAACAGGGAATCTGTCGAAAAAACTGAATGGAGTCAGGGTTTGCCCTGGCTCCATTTTTTCAAAGCGAGTATTCTGGAAACCGACCCCGATCTACAGATCGGAACGAAGCAGCGCTCGGCGGGAATAAGGGAATGTTCAGGTACATCCTCCGTAGAATCTACCAGATGATAGTCATCCTCGTGATTGTCAGTTTCGTCGTTTTCCTGCTTATTCAGCTCATTCCGGGGGACGTAGCGACCGCACTGCTGGGTGAAGGGGCATCGGAGAAAGACTATCAACTGTTGAGAGAGAAGCTGGGATTGGATCGACCGATCTACATCCGCTATTTGAAATGGGCGGGTAACATGCTGAGGGGAGATCTGGGGCACTCTGTGATCAACAAGTTCCCAGTCACCCAGCTATTCGCTCAGCGATTGCCCTACACCATCCAGCTTGCCGTTTGCGGGATGATCCTGGCTATCGTTATATCGATTCCCCTGGGGATCGTAGCGGCGCTGAAGCAAAACTCAGTCATCGATGCCTCTATTAGGGGATTCTCTACTTTTGGCACGGCCATGCCGAACTTTTGGCTCGGGCTGATACTCATCCTCATCTTTTCATTGTGGCTCAGGTGGCTTCCATCATCAGGGATGACCAGTCTTTCCAATGGTTTTTTCAAATGGCTCGCGCGTATGATTATGCCCGCGATGACTATCGGTATCCGTTTCTCCGCAATCGTAGTACGCCAGACCCGTGCGGCCTTTCTCGAAATATTGAAAGCCGACTACATACGAACCGCAAGGGCGAAGGGGGTTTCCGAGTTCTCGGTCAACTACAAACATGTTTTGCGAAACGCCCTCATACCGGTGGTAACCGTAATCGGTCTCCAGCTGGGACGCTTGATCGGCGGAGCCGTTGTTACCGAGATGATATTTCAGGTGCCGGGGATGGGCAGCTTGATTGCCGATGCGGTATTTTCCAGAGATATCGCGGTCATACAAGGCGGTGTTATGATTGCGACCCTGGGAGTTCTTGGAATCAACTTCATCGTGGATATAGTCTACGGCATAGTCGATCCCAGAGTCAGGACTTCCGGAGTGAGAAAATCGCGATGAATACGAAGTACAGTACCAGGAACGAAACCGCTATAACCGCCGTTTCGAGAAACGTCGCAAAGCGATCTAATTTCCAGAGAGCCATCAAGCGCCTGCTCTCGAATAGGTACAACATCATCGGCAGTGCCATTCTACTGTTTTTCATCATCCTCGCTCTGTTTCCCTCGTTGATTGCGCCGTATCCGCCGAACGAAATCAATTTGGAGCTCACCCTTCGCCCCCCCGGAGGATCCCATTTGCTGGGGACGGACAAGCTCGGCAGAGACATCCTCAGCCGTATAATCCATGGCAGCTCGGCATCCCTCACCGTGGGATTGGGAGCCGTGTGCTTTTCCTTCCTATGTGGAACAACGCTGGGCTTGATTGCAGGATATTCCGGAGGCAGGCTGGGCGATACGATCATGCGCATAATGGATGCGCTCTGGTCTCTGCCGGCGATAATCCTAGCTCTCGCGATCGCAACTGTTTTGGGTCCCGGGGTACGTAATATCATTCTGTCCGTCGGTATAACCTTCACTCCGGCATTTGCGAGAATCGTGTACGCCGAGGTCCTGGTAATCAAGGAACAGGTTTATGTTCGTGCTGCAAAGTCGTTGGGGGCGTCTAACTTCCGCATTGTCTTTTTCGAAATATTTCCCAACACTGCCGCCTCTTTGGTTGTTTACGGGTCCCTGATGGCGGGCCAGGCGATAATCGCGGAGGCCGGATTGAGCTTTCTGGGGATCGGGGTAGTCGCGCCTCAGGCGGCATGGGGATCGATGTTGCGGGCCGGGTATGCCTTCTTTCGCATTGCCCCTTGGGTCTCGATCTTTCCCGGGTTGGCGATATTTCTCCTCGTACTGGCCTTCAACTTCCTGGGGGACGGTCTCAGAGATGCCCTTGACGTCAAATTGGTGGAGACCAAAGTTGGCTGAAAGAATCCTGGAAATCGTAGACCTGGTAACGAATTTCTACACCCAAGAAGGCATCGTCAGGGCAGTTAACGGCGTAAATTTCTACGTGAACAATGGAGAGACCGTGGGTGTAGTCGGTGAATCAGGTTCGGGAAAAAGCGTGACCGCACTCTCGATCCTGAGGTTGATCCCCCAGCCCCCCGGCAGAATCGTAGGGGGGGACATCCTCTTCGACGGAAAGAGCCTCATGAGCCTCTCGGATGAGCAGATGCGGGATATCCGCGGGAACGCCATCTCGATGGTTTTCCAGGAACCGATGACTTCTCTCAATCCGGTGTTTCAGATAGGCAGGCAGATAGCCGAGACACTGCAGATCCATCAGGGGATGACGCGCAGAACAGCGGAAAAGGAAGCCATTGAAATGTTGAAGGCGGTTGGTATCCCCTCAGCCGCCCAGCGGTCGAAAGAATACCCCCATCAGATGAGCGGGGGTATGCGGCAGAGGATTATGATAGCCATGGCCTTCGCCTGTAATCCCAGGCTCCTTATCGCAGACGAACCGACCACGGCATTGGATGTCACGATTCAGGCACAGATCCTGAACCTGATGAAGGCGATGAAAGAGAAAAACGGCAGTTCCATACTTCTCATCACCCATGATCTCGGAATTGTTGCGGAAAACGCGCAAAGGGTAGTGGTGATGTATGCCGGCGAGATCGTTGAGATGGCGGACGTGAAATCTCTTTTCCGCCATCCGCAGCATCCCTACACCAGGGGATTGTTGGCTTCCGTGCCGAAGCGCACGATCGATAATTGGAAAAAGCCCTTCAATACTATCAAGGGAAGAGTTCCCAGTTTGATGAATCTGCCTCCCGGATGCGCGTTCAAGAACAGATGTATCGACTGCAGTAATGAAATATGCGCTCATGAAAAACCCGCGTCCAGACAAATCGATGATGGACATTGGGTGAGGTGCTGGAACTATTGAACACCCAGGTTGTGATAAATCGATGAAGAATCAGAGAGCGGTGGAAAATATCGTCAGCACAGAGAATCTGAAAAAGTACTACCGGGTGAAAGGCGGCTTGTTCTCTCCGGGAAGTTCTGTAGTGAAAGCTGTAGACTCTGTAGACCTGAATATAGGATCGGGAGAAACCCTCGGACTTGTCGGGGAAAGCGGTTGCGGCAAGTCCACTCTGGGTCAACTTATCCTCAAACTGGAGGATCCTTCGGAAGGACAGGTGTTCTTCAGAGGCAAAGCAATCACAGGCAGAAGCCCCCGCATGCTTAGAAGATTCAGGAGGGAGATTCAGATCGTTTTTCAGGATCCGATGGCGTCGTTGAATCCTCGCAGGACGGTGGAGAGTATTCTTCTGGATCCGTTTGTAATCCATGGCCTGGGAACGAGACTCGAACGACAGAAGTGGGTGGCTGAGCTGTTGGACAGCGTAGAAATGACGGAAGAAGCCTTGAAAAGATATCCCCATGAATTTTCAGGTGGCCAGCGCCAGAGGATCTGTATAGCCCGAGCCCTAGCGTTGAATCCGGCATTTGTAGTATGTGACGAAGTAACTTCAGCGCTGGATGTCTCCATCCAGGCTCAGATACTGAACCTTCTTATGACACTGCAGACGCGCTTGCATCTCACCTATCTGTTCATTTCTCATAATCTGAACGTTGTAAAGCATATCAGTGACCGGGTGGCCGTAATGTACCTCGGTCGAATTATAGAAATAGCCCGGGTAAGCGAGTTGATGGGGGAGCAGGTACATCCGTATACCGCGGCCTTATTATATGCCAATCCCGATCCTGATCCGTTCCAAGAAAAAGAGAAGATAATACTGAAAGGTGAGATCCCCACTGCAATCGATCCACCAGCGGGTTGTCATTTCCATCCGCGCTGTCCGCGCCGTATGCCGATATGCGACAAACAGGTACCGGAATTGAAGGAACATGTGGCTGGACATTTTGTTCGCTGTTTTCTTTTTGAGTAGCAAATTTGAATCGAGTTTGGAGGACAGGATGAAAATAGCCGTAGGATTGGGAAGTCCGAAAAGGTGTAATCTTGCAGATACGGTCACCGAACATCTTCAATCAAAAGGGATGGAACTAATCTTGTGCGGTACTCTGTCGGGGAAGCCCTCGGACTACATAGGCGCTGCCACTGAGCTCGGAGAGCTCATTATGAATGGTGAATGTAACCAGGGTATTCTTTTCTGCAATACCGGTACGGGGGTAACCCTAATCGCCAACAAGCTACCCGGTGTACGCGCTGCTCTCTGCCCCGATGCATTTTCGGCCAAAGTTGCACGGCAGGCGAATAACGCCAATGTGCTGGTTTTAGGAATCCGCCTCACCGGTGAAAAACTAGCAGTAGAAATCGTCGAGGAGTGGTTTCGCAGCGACCCGGCGGATGCCCCGGATCGCTGGAAGGAGTTTCACAGGCGCACCGACGATATCGAAAGGAAATATCGATGCGGAGGGGGTAAAGATGGGAAATGAGAGGATCAGGGCTTTTACGTCAACGGTATGGTTTCCGGTAAAAAGGAGAGAGAAACCAAGGGAGTGCGGTCTGACCTGGTTTCTGGACTGGGGAGCGGGGATCTCCTATCTGGGGGAGATGCTCGATGCTGTCGGTGATCACCTCGACCTGGCCAAATTACCGGCGTTGTCTGCCGGACTCCAGCCTGTGGATTATCTAAAAGAGAAAATCGCCCTGTACCGGAAGCACGATATCAAGCCCTTTATGGGGGGGATGTATCTCGAGGCTGCACTTATCTGCGGGAAATGCGAGGAGTTCTTGAAGGAAGCCCTGGATCTAGGTTTTGAGGTGGTGGAGGTTTCCGAAAGCGAGAGCAGGATGATCCCGTCGACGAAGATCAGCCTTATCGAGATGAGTGCACGCCTCGGTTTCAAGGTGATGGCGGAGTTGGGACCCCACTACGCCAAAGCCCCATACGAGCCAAGGGAGGTTATCCGCGAGTCGAAAAAATATCTGGAGTCGGGGGCATGGAAAGTGATTCTCGAATCCGATGTGATCGAGTTCATGGAGCCTTGGAACGACCCCAAGAGTGCTGCCACCATGAAGGAAATTATTGATGATATCGGATATGAAAATCTACTTTTCGAAATATCGGATAATCTACGCACCTGCCAGTGGTTCATATTGCACTATGGTCCCGATGTGAACATTGCCTTGAACAAAGGGCCGGTTGCCCAACTGCCCGAGGGAGTGATGACGGTGGAACACATCCGACGGGGGTTGTTGATGCCTGATACGTGGTATGGGAGATTTACCTCGCTGTAAGTGGAGTTTGAATTGTGGATAAGCTGCTGAATGAGAAAAGGGCGATTGATCCGTTTGGAAGAATTGGGGGGAGGAAGAATTGGTCCGTTTTGGACTATGAGAGGCAGGAGCAGTTTGTGAGGACGATACACATCCAGCTCCCGCTTTTTATCAAAGTCCATCAGGCCTGGCTGCTGATGCTGGTAAAGCAGGGCATCGTCAAGGAGGAGCGCGCCGGCAAGATCATGAAAGTCTTGACGGAAATCAATGAAGAAGCACTGGACGAGATGATCGCTAACTGGAATCCGGCCAGCTGGGAACCCCTGGTGCAGCTGGAACAGTATCTCACATCGAAAGTCGGTCAGATAGCCAGCGACCTGAACATTGCTCGTACGATACCACCTCCCTTCTACAGGATGGAGCTGATACCCCTTCTCCTCGAGGTGATCGATGAAACGATCGGGTTTCTTTCCATGCTTCTGGACAACGCGGAGAAGCATGTCAATACGGTGATGCCGGGATATACCCATCTGCAGCATGCTCAGCCCATGACTTATGGGCATTATCTACTCGGTGTGCATGACCCCCTATTCCGAGCTTTGAGCGAGTTGGAGACCGCCTACGTTAGAACGAATCAATTCGAGCTCGGCTGCGGTGCACTATCCGGGACCAGCTTCACGATCAACCGAGAGTACCCGGCGAAGCTGCTCGGGTTCGATGGGATTTTGGAACATTCGAATGATTCGGTTGCAGCGACTGATTTTCTTGTCGATATTCTCGCAGCGGTAACCAACTTGTTCATCCCC
>Ga0315537_1003458_pt1 | contig 11733 bp, 14 predicted proteins | sample SalMarSW160270MG_FD_203091 | JGI IMG/M metagenome (GOLD analysis project Ga0315537, IMG submission 203091) | Salt marsh sediment microbial communities from the Plum Island Ecosystem LTER, Massachusetts, United States - Salt Marsh Sediment SW1602-70 ... | reverse complement strand
TGGCCCAGTTCTCAAACTCTAGATCGTGGGTTACTCCTCGCTCTAATGCGATTGCTTCGTAGTCGGTGCAACCAGGAGATTTTCTGCTGCTACTAGGGTCTCCCCCCTCTCGATGTCTTATTACTTCTGTGGTGCGTTTTAAGGCAGACATTTTGCTTAAACCAGCGACATATTTGCCATCCCACTTGATTCTGAACTTGAAGTTCTTGTATGGATCGAAACGGTTTGGGTTAACACTAAATTGTGGCATTAAATCACCGTTCTATTTTCTTTTTAAACATCTTACCTCTTATAATTATCGCCTCAAGCAACTGATGCCCCAGAAGTTGCGCGCTTAGGCAACAGAGCCTTGGGATGTACACATCCACAAACTGCTTGTCAAAGAAAAAAGGGGAGTTTGCGGGAGACGCGCGCGAAGAATATAGGATAGACTCAGGAAACTTGCTAGTTCTAAACAATCACACTAGCCCTAAAAACCCATCGTGTTTAACACTTTAAATAAGCCCATTGTCCGCTCTTTTTGATCAATAGACAAAGTGAAATGCGTGCATGTGTGTTATTGGTTAGGCGGGATCCATGTTTCCACTGTTATGCTCCACTGATCTACTTTGTCTTCAGATATGTCCAGGTAATAGTTACCTTTTTCAATGTTCTGCAGAAACACGGTTCCTTCATCTTGAAGGTTTGTAAACGCCTCTAACGCTTCACTTTGTCCTTCTTTGTAGACTGATATGCCAAAAACAATAGATTCTTCTACACCAGTGTATGCTATCCAGTTTATTCGCAATTCAGTTCCAGTAACGTAAAAATAATCGCTGGTGAACCCTGAAGAACCCCCAAAATTTTTAACCACATTCCATGCCCCCTTTTTCACGGTTCCCAAATCGCTTTCGAGTTCTACAATCTGATCCTCCAGCGTTTGAATCTGCTCATTTTTTTGAGCCAGCTGGCTTTGCATGCTTGTTAACACACTTGCGAATGCAAGAACAACTATTGCGATAATGACCCCAAAAATTATGCACAAATCGGTGGTATGGTTCAATTCTAAACATCACCTTTTTTCTATGAAACTGATCCGGTCTATCCAGGGGATGGGTCGGTTGTCCCATCAAGAATGGCATAATCAAGGCGAATTCTACCAACTCCACCATCTCCACCCACCTTTTCCGGGAGATGGTTTCCTGATCCGCCTATGGCTCTGCAGAAATTGGTTTCTCCCTGAATTGTTGTTGCATATAAGAATATGGCTCCTCCTGCTCCTCCGGAAGATCCGTAACTATATGTGCCATATTGGATTCCGTTTGTTGTTTCTCCAATTGCTAAGAAACTGTCTGTATGAGCAACAATCAAGTTTGCATAAATGATGATTATTCCTCCTCCGTCACCGCCATCTGAGGGGTCAGGGTCGTTGCCATTCCATTGTCCTCCTCCTCCGGATCCGAAGAATATTTTTGTCAGGTCTGCTGTGCCGTAGATTTCTCCTTTTCTGGCGTATGTGTCTACGCCTCCATCCCATGGAGCACTGTCTGTTGCTTCTCCGCCATATTCGCCTCCGCCTCCACAGATGTAAGATCCTCCCGCACCTGCGTTATTCATTTTTCCGACACCATAACCGCCTCCGCCGATGCCTTTGCCGAGGAAACTTTCGCCTTGATAACCGTCCAGATTATTGCTTGGTCCGTATGCACCGCCTCTATACCCTTTTTCAGAAACGTCTATGCTGCCGCCGTTGTTGATGGTCACCGTTTCTGCCCGAAACATAACTATGCCTCCGGTATATCCATCCCAAGCAGGAGCTGTTATGCTACTACCAGAATCAATTGATACCGAAGTGTATTGAGGCACACGTACGATCTGGCTCGCGGTTGCATCTACGCTGTCAAAACTTCCAGAGTAGTAATTGTTATCGAGGGCAGATGTTAGGGTTATGTCGTTCCCCATGATTGAACTTATGTGCTTGAACTCGTAAGTTCCAGCTTCTCCTCCACTTGAATTCTGTATCTGTATCAGCAGTATTTCATCGTCCACAACGAATCCGCTGGTGTCGCTTACCGTTATTGTTGTATCGTCTGCATTCTCGTTACCCGTCAAAAAGGCATAATCATTGACTACTTGGTTGACACTTGAAACCACTAAGGGTCCATCTGATCCGTCACCGGTCCAATCGAGTTGCGAAACCGAAGTCACTGAAGCAATGTATCTGCATTTTGTGCCAGAAGCGGTAATTATCGTAAACTCGTGTTTCATTGCTGAAGCGAAGTCGTGAGTCACTCTGAGGGTTGAGGTGCCACCAGCACCCAATGTTGCATTTCCAGAGGGAAAGGTCACAGGGGTGACTGATACACCATCTACCTGAACCGCGCTTATGGTAATCGTGTTGGTTCCCAAGTTTTTGAGGACGAGGTCAATGTAGGTATTGCCTGAACCCCATGCGTGGCTGATAACCGTTAGCTCATCAACTTTCATGAACGAGAAGGATATTGAGCCCATCCACGTAGCGGCGGCGATGGAAACGGCTACAGTAACAGCGATTAGTATTATCGCTGCTATAACGGGACTTAGCGCTTTCTTGTTTTTCAAGGATTTCAGCAATTTGTAGCACAGACTAACCATTCTAATCTTTTTCTATGAAAAACAGATTACTAAATAGATTATGAATTTGTAGTATGAATTCTAGAGACACAAAAGAAGGGTTATCTGCACACAAGCCCAAAAATTGGGATCCATTCTTGTTGGCGGGGTCGCGGGGATTTGAACCAGGGGCCAAATGGTGACATCACCCGTTTTTCTGATGCATTAACATGTTTTTGATGTTGCTTAGATTAGATAGAGTTTAGAAAAACGAAAAATTAAATAGAAATGAAGCGTTTAAATTAATAGGTTTTCTAAATGAGTGAAAATAAGAAGAAGTTAACCACAAACTTTGGAAAAAGAGTAGACGACGACCAAAATTCTGTTACGGCTGGAACCCGCGGTCCAGTATTGCTACAAGATGTTCATTTGATCGAAAAATTGGCGCATTTCAACAGGGAACGAATACCTGAACGAATTGTGCATGCCAAAGGAGCCGGGGCGGGAGGATATTTCGAAGTTACAAGTGATGTAAGCAAGTATACGAAGGCAAAGTTCCTTTCTGAAATAGGTAAACGCACCGAGGTTTTCGCTAGATTCTCAACTGTTGGTGGTGAGAAAGGATCAGCAGATGCTGAACGTGACCCACGAGGATTCGCAGTGAAGTTTTACACAGAAGAGGGAAACTATGATCTTGTTGGAAATAATACGCCTGTGTTCTTTATCCGTGACCCCCTGAAGTTTCCGGATTTTATTCACACTCAGAAACGTAATCCGGAGACCAATCTCAAAGATGCGAACATGTTCTGGGATTTTCTGTCTTTGACACCGGAATCTCTTCATCAGGTAACGATTCTATTCTCTGACAGGGGAACCCCTAGATCTTTCCGTAACATGAACGGATATGGAAGCAACACCTTCAAGTGGTATAACGAAGACGGCGAATCTTTCTGGATTAAATACCATTTCAAAACCGATCAAGGCATACAGAATTTCACCCGTCAAGAAGCTGAGCACATGAAAGGAGTTGACCCAGATCATGCTACTCGGGACCTCCATAATGCGATTGAACAGGGAGACTATCCTTCATGGACCCTCCAAGTGCAAATAATGCCTGTAAAGGATGCTGAGACGTACCGTTTTGACGTTTTCGACGTAACCAAGGTTTGGCCCCATGGAGATTATCCGGTAATGGAACTGGGTCGAATGGTTTTGAACCGAAACCCAGAAAACTACTTTGCTGAAGTAGAGCAGGCGGCATTTTCTCCAGGAAACTTTGTGCCGGGTATTGCGGCTTCACCGGACAAGATGCTTCAGGGTCGGCTTTTTGCATACCATGATGCTCATCGCTATCGATTGGGACCGAACTATCACCTGTTACCAGTTAACCGACCCAAAGCAGTGAAAGCAGAAAACTATCAGCGTGACGGGTACATGCGGGTTGATTCCAACGGAGGCAGCGCCCCCAACTACTATCCAAACAGCTTTGGGGGTCCAGAACCTGACATCCAAGCAGCCGAACCACCCTACGAGGTTTCCGGCAAAGCCGCTCGTCAACCATACACTCATCCCAACGATAATTTTGTGCAACCTGAAAATCTGTATCGAAAAGTCATGACGGATCAAGATCGGGATCACCTAATTGGAAACATTGTTACGCATCTTTGCAACGCTAAAAAGGAAATCCAAATCCGGCAAACGAAAATATTCTTCAAAGCTGACCCAGAGTACGGCCAACGCGTCGCTGAAGGACTCAAGATCAACCTGTAAAAAACTGAAAGTTGTTGGTGGGGTCGCGGGGATTTGAACCCCGGACCTCGCACGCCCCAGGCGCGAATCTTAGACCATGCTAGACCACGACCCCACAGGAACGGACGACGACCCCAAATATGACAGCTTCCTTTTTCGGAATAGTTTGCCGCCGTCGTCGTATTCGCCTGTTACGTATTCAAAGCCAGCCTCTATTAATTCAGCTGCTTGGTCAATGTTTTTGGCAACCTTGCAAATGAACTTTTCTTCTTGTGGCATATCAACGAGTTGAATGTATTTGAGGGTTGTCTTGATGTTTCTGTGTCCTAGTAGTTGTTGAACGTAGAGGATGTCTTTGGTTCTTGCGTATTCTATTGTGGCTTTCCAGTGTCTGAGGGTGTGGAAGTGTATCATTAGAAGTCTTGGATTTCCAAGTTTGTGAGCTGTTTTCTTGCGCATTCTTCGAAAGCCTTTATCCAAGTAGAAGACGTTCTTGTAGACCCATATTCTACCTGCTTTTTTTGGTAAGGTAGTTAACATTCTTGCGAGTCTTTCGGATATTTTGAAGATCCGTGCTTTGCTTCCTTTTTCAGGTGTTATTCTTATGGTGTTGGTTACGAAGTCGATGTCTGTCCATTTCAGGTTGAAGGCTTCTCCGCGACGTGCTCCACTTTCTTTTAGGACTTGGAGAAATGTGGTCATCTGTTTGCTGCATCCGCTGATTAAGGAGTCGATTTCTTGTTCGGTGGGTATGAAAGGTAATTTTTCTATAGCTCTGTATTTTGGTTTCTCCCAGGTTAACCCGTGCATTTTTAGGTAAAGTGAATATGCTTTGACAGCGTTTCCTTTTCTGCCGCGGCTCCATTGTTCTTGCATTGCGATAACGTCTTTTACGGTATCTGGATCGTTGAGGTTGCCGCCTCTTCTGGCTAGTAACCGTATAAGATATGAGTAGGTAGTGATTGTTGATTCGGCGTAGCCGTTGCGTTTTAGATTCCATGCATATTCCACAATTTTGCCTTTGAGTTCCGCTTTTGATAGCTTTGTGGCCCCCGCTGCCCACTTTTCAATTCGGGTCTCCACTTCGACCAAATTTTTCGCCCCGCTTGTCTTGGTGACGCAGATTTGGCGATTACAAAGTAAGCTGTGATGTGTATTTAATGGCTCTCTATGAACGCTTTGAACGCCTGCAGGGTCATCAGAGCCGTTCAAACGTGTTTCGCTGAACCTGTAGCCACATTCTCGACAAACGTAGCGTTGTACGTCGCCGTTCCTTGTTCGGCGTGTGCCGTCCCTCCACTTTCTTTGACTTCCACAGGAAGGACATTCAATGGCGGACAGTGCTTCCAGTTTCTACTCGCTCTCCCTTTTCACAAATAGCACGGATCTCTAGGATGCAGCTTTTCCGTAAGACCATGCCGCTGGCCGTTCCACTTGAGTATTGAAGTTTTTCTATGGTTCTGTCATGCTGAATACAAAGGAAATCACCTATTTCTTGGGTTAGCCATCTTATAGTTTCGCGTTCAGCAGCAACTTTTACAGTCTCTATAGTGTTGCTGAAGGGAATGTGTTCCCGATAACGAATGTAGACTGCTGAACCCTTTGGGATGGCTTCGTCCATTAGTTGTCACCTGCTTTTTATTTGTCCGCCTCCGGTATGTGTTGGAAAAAGTATTCGTCCATGATGTTGTTGCTTACCTCGATGTATCTCTTGGATTTGCAGAAATCTAGGATTTTGTTGAGCAATGGGTCCTCTTTGTTTTCGAATTCCGTTTTGAAGCCTAGTTTGCCCACGTTTACGCGGATTTCTATGGCGTTTTTGTCCTCTATGATTTGGTAGAATCCTTGTTTGTAGCCGGCATATGCCATTAGAACTTTCCAGTCTTTTACGATGTCAACCATGTTATTTCTCCCTCAGGTAGACTTTGAGGCCTAGTCTGAGTAGGTGTTCGATGAAGGTGCTTCGTTTTTCTCTGCCGCGGAGCTCCTCGATTGTCTTCAGAAGCTCATTTTCGATTGTTAAGCCAATGTGTTCTTTCATGGTTTTGTAGCCTCTATATGATTTGTATAATAGATATACCGAAAAGCTTTATTAGGCTTATTGAATAAGTTACACTCGTTATACTTTAATGTAAAGAATTGTTGGAGATGGTTGAAATTGAAGACCTTAAGGATCACGGATGATGTTCATCAGAAATTAACTGGCTTATTGGGCGAATTGACAGCGGAGACTATGAAAATGCAGACCTACACAGACGCTATCGAGAGCCTTTTGGGACAGTCGGTGATTCTTCCGCCAGAGCTACTGTCAGAAGTTGAAAGCTTCGTGGAAGAAAACAAAAATCTAGGTTATACGACCAGAGAAGAGTTTTTCCGAGACGCAACTCGATGGAGACTCAAATCATTAAGCGATGGAATCGAGTGCGTTGAGGTGCGTAAAGACATGTACGAGAAGACAAAGATCGCGATAAAGGAGATGGATCTACCCTTCCTCAACGTAAGCGACTTCATCGACGAACAAATGAAAAACCTGCATGAGCAACACGCCATTTGGAAGGAACAAATGGAAGAAACAGAGAAGTAAGGTAAGAGTAACGCGCGGTCGAGGCGTTCAGCCGAATGTTTTCACATGGTGTTTTCTACTGGTTCAGCTTCGATGACTAACTTGTCGCCTACGCGTTTGGCTTCAACTTCCAAATCTTTGTTCATGAAGGGCTCCACGATGGGCTTGAACCTGGTTGGTATGGTTAACTCCAGCTGATGATATTTGTAGACCTTTTTTCCGTGAGAAATGCGCTGCCGCTTCTGTCTCCGCCGTATCCTAACAAAGTGTTGTCCGCGTCGAATCAAAAGGCTTCACCGTTTGAAAACTGTTGGCTGGAGACAATTAAAGAGTAACGCTCAAACATATAGACATAAACTACTGAGAGACAAGACTGAAAGTGAAAATTAACATAGAGGAAGCGCCAAACAAGTGAAAGTAAAAGATTGAAGGAAGTAAGCCATCTCTAAAGCAAAAGAACATTTACCGGTAATATATGAATTTTTGCTAAAATCGGTTTTGGAGTTCAAATGAAGGCTGACCAAGCCTATAAGTAGCGAAAATGCCTCCTTTTCTTAATTGAAGCCTAAATTAAAGGGAAGTGATATTAGTGAACAAGAAAGCCATAATTGTAATTGACCTTGTTGATGAAAGTGCTGAAAAGCCGAATGAACAAATTGAGAAAGAAATCCTTGAGGAACTTTCTAAGCACCCGGCAACGATCCCATGGTTGAAGAAAGTTGAGAAGGTCACGGTTACAGAAGAGTAAGAGCAGCGGTTTGCCCAGCAGCAAAAAAGGTTCATTTTGGCCCCAAGTTCGACGGCGCATGCATGAGAAAGCGATTGAACTGTACATGCAAGAGCATATCAAAAATCCGTATTTTACAGGTCAAACACCAGAAATGGAAGAGCTAAAGGAAGGCGGATACCTACATCGAGCAAAGGTATTAGTTTTAAGAGAGATTTCTCAAAAAACATTCTGAATGTAATTCTGTTCATCCATCACTTTTCCAAAATAGGTAAACTTTTGTTTGGTTAAGTTGCGCAAGACGCGTAAGCGCCCTGGCGAGCTCTTCTTGTTCTGCATTCTCTAGCCATCCTATTTCACATGCAGAGAATCTAAGGGGAGAAAAGGGCATAAAACAATCGGGTAAAAAGACATGAAAAGGTAGAGACAGATAGGCGAAAATATGCGTGCAAAACGTTAATTATCGTGAGAAACTATTTTTCCCTTTCGGGTGATGGAGTTGCCTGTTGTACAAGTTAATGTTTGGTCTGGTATAAGTTTGGAAAACAAGAAGAAGGTAGTTGAAGGGATTACAAGAGTTCTGGAGGAGATAGGTGTCCCTCTGGAAGCAATAACTGTCATTATCAGTGAGGAGCCAAAAGAAAACTGGGCCTCAGGTGGAAAACTGCATTCAGAAAAGTTCCCAAATCGTGGACCTAAACCTTAGTTGCGTTACTTCAGTCAAGATTTCTTGACTAGCCAAACGATACATTTGGTCAAGGTTTCTTGACAGAAACACTTTTTCATGTCCGTTAACATAGGTATTAGTGGTGCCCATGGTGGGAGATAGAAGGGCAACGCTGATTGTATTTCTGGTTCTCTGTTCTCTAGTGGTTGCTTTCCCAAACATTGAGACAGTTAGGGCAGCTGAGGATTTTTGGACAACCATGGAGCCGATGCCGACTGCAAGATCAAGATTTGGAATTGCAGTAGTAGAAGACAAAATCTATGCTATTGGAGGTCAAGGAGCCGACGGAATTCTTGGTACAAACGAAGAGTATGATCCTGCATCAAATACTTGGGACACTAAAGAACCTATGCCAACTCCAAGATGTGATTTTGCTATAGCTGTCTATGATGATAAAATATTCACTTTTGGGGGACGAATAAACCCAGAAGAATATGACAATCCCACGAATTATTTAGGAGTCACAGAAGTCTACAATCCAAAAACAGACACTTGGGAAACCAAAACTTCAATGCCCACGAATAGATCGGCGTTGTCAGCAAACGTTGTTGACAGCAAAATAATTCTCACAGGCGGGATAAAATACTATAACCGTTTTCCATATGTTTCACTCGTTGGTGAAACCGAAGTATATGATCCAGAAACTAATTCATGGACCACAAAAGCCCCGATACCAAACCCTGTTTCCAATCATGCCTCCGCAGTAATTGACAACAAAATGTACGTAATAGGAGGTTCGAACATAACTCATAAGGTAACTCTTAATCAAGTATATGATCCTGAATCCAACACTTGGGCTGAAGCAAAACCTATTCCCACTGGAGTTCGTTATGCAGGTGTAGCTGCGACAACTGGCGATTTAGCACCAGAAAGAATCTACATTATAGGTGGGGACACTACCGAATTTCCTTATGGCATTAACCTGACCCAAATCTACGATGTGGAAAACAACGTTTGGGTTTATGGGACGCCAATGCCTACCCCGCGCAATCGATTAGCCACCGCTGAAGTAAATGATATATTGTACACAATCGGAGGTAGAAACGGATATTCAAGCTCAGATTACTTAGCAACGAATGAAATGTATACTCCAGTTGGGTACATTCCAGAGTTTCCATCATGGACACCACTGCTGATAATGTTGCTTTCTATAACTATGATAGCGATAATTTACAGGCGTAGCATCCGCAAACATAATCATGGGAATGACTAAAATGAAAAAATTCACGTTAACAGTTGCTCTTTTTGGGTTGCTTATGTTTTCGTTTGTCATTCCTGTTGGAGCATCTTCAACAATGTGGAGCCAAACGTATGGAGGAGCTGATTGGGACTCAGTGGAGTCTGTTATTCAAACCAGCGACGGAGGCTACGCCTTAGCGGGCAGAACTAAGTCTTTTGGTTCAGGCGGTTACGAGTTTTGGCTTATCAAAACCGATTCCTTGGGTACGATGGAATGGAACAAAACCTACGGCGCAGGTTCAGCGTATTCTATTGTGCAGACGAGTGATGGAGGATACGTCATAGGAGGTACCAAGCTTGTTAAAACCGATTCTGGAGGCAATGTGGAATGGGAAAAAACTTATGGATCAGGGATTATGTCCATGGTTCAAACTAGCGACGGCGGCTACGCGCTGGCAGGTGGTGAGTTTTGGCTCACTAAAACCGATGCGCTGGGCAATATACAGTGGGAAAGAAATTATGACGGACCAGAAAGGGAGGCTGCGGCGTCTGTTATTCAAACCAGCGACGGCGGCTATGCACTAGCAGGAACCACAAGACCTGGCGCAGGTGAAGGAGACTTTATGCTTGTTAAAACTGATCCATCAGGCGATATGGAGTGGAGCAAAACGTATGGAAGCCAAGACAAGGATGAGGGGCATGTTGTTGTTCAGACCAGTGATGGCGGCTACGCGTTGGCGGGTTTGATGTGGAACCGTAGCGGCGGAGACGCGGGTCTTATTAAGACGGATTCAGTTGGCAACATGCAATGGAAAAGAAATTACGGCGAAGGCAGTGCATGGGCTATGGCACTGACAAGCGATGGAGGCTACATAATCGCCTGCAGCAGTCTTGTCAAAATAGATTCTGAAGATAACATACAATGGAACCAACCATATGAACATGAATATGGGGCTGCACATTGTGTGATTCAAACCAGCGACGGCGGCTACGCACTAGCAGGAACAAGCAGAATCATTATTGATGACGACCTCGCCGGCTATTACGCATGGCTTATCAAAACAGACCCTGAAGGAAATGTTCCAGAGTTTCCATCATGGACGCCCTTTCTGATTATGTTAATTGCTGTCCTAGCTATAGCGGTATTTTACAGGCGTAGCTTGAGCAAACCAAATAACAGGAGAGGGGACTAGTGAACAAATCTGCCTAGACTCTTCGCAGCTTTTCCAGAACAGGTAAACCTTAGATTGATTCAACTGAGCTAACCGCGTAAGCGCCCTAGCCAACTCCTCCCTTTCAGCACCCGCAAGCCAGTCGACATAATCTTTTTTCTTGAAGTTTCCATGCGCCCCAGCAATCCGCCTATTATACGGATATCCAAAATAGCCCAGAACCTCCTTCACCTGCTGAACCTTCCCCTCGAGTTTTTCAAAGTTATAGTCCGAAACAGCAAGCAAATAGGATGTGAACCCCAGCTCCCCAAGTTTTTCTACAGCAGTTAAGATATCCGGGGCAACCTCAGACTCGAGTACCCTCCGCATCCCAGCATGCTCAGCAAACGGATTATACCGAGCCATAACAGCAATCATCTCAACATAAGGCTTCCCACAAAGAGGCAAACTCTCCCTCAGCAAGTTCACGGATGCGCCAATAGTCCTGTATTTCGGATGCACAACAACCCGAGCTATTCTTGTCAGCTTCTCATTCAACTCCTTCATACTCTCAAGCTTCAAGACTCTACTACGGCCAGGAGCCGCACTCATAGGACAAACGTAAACGACTGCCCCACAAACCCGATCCCCACGCTTCAAAACAAACACCTTCTGCAAAAACGCGATCCGGTGGCTGCGATAATGAAAGGGCGCAACTTCCTTCCAATCCTCGTATGTGCCCTCTTCAACCTTCATCTCATCAAGCAAACTGCACTGCGCGCGGGCAAGTTAAATAATTGATTTTTTGTTTCAGACACACTTCTTTTGACTGGTTTCTCTGCTTCAAGGGAACCGCAGAAATATCTTTTCACATACAAAAATTGAAAGAGTCCCCTAAATATGAATCCAAAGAATGGCTGCCTCGACCATTAACCAAATAGTAAGGCATTGCTTTCGCTAACTCTCCTTAATCATCCTTTCTGGATTCTAAGCAAAGTACGCTATACTGTACTGGAGCTCCGGCCTTCCCAAGACCGCAGCCGCTATCACAACCGCGTAGACCACG
>Ga0315537_1003452_pt1 | contig 11740 bp, 9 predicted proteins | sample SalMarSW160270MG_FD_203091 | JGI IMG/M metagenome (GOLD analysis project Ga0315537, IMG submission 203091) | Salt marsh sediment microbial communities from the Plum Island Ecosystem LTER, Massachusetts, United States - Salt Marsh Sediment SW1602-70 ... | reverse complement strand
CCGAGAAACTTGTGATGGCAAGCGACACCCACGGGATACGCAGAGACATTAACGACCCGGATAGCTGGATATCGAGCTTGAACGAGGCGCAAATCAAGGAAATGATTGAAGCGAAAATTATCACCGATGCGATGTTCCCGAAAGTCGAGGCGTGTTTAACTGCGCTGGCAGGCGGCGTGAAGAAGTCGCACATAATCGACGGACGCATCGAACATTCTCTGCTGCTGGAAATATATACGGACAAAGGCGTTGGAACGGAAATCGTGAAGTGAAACCAGAGAGAAAAAATGACAACGCAGGAAACGATTGAGCTTTATAAAAAATACGTGATTGCCAATTATGGCCGGCTGCCGCGTGTGATTGTCCGGGGCCAGGGCTGCTATATGCACGACGCCGACGGCAACAAGATACTGGATATGTTCCCCGGCTGGGCGGTCAGCGGCATCGGGCACTGCCATCCGAAAGTGGTCGAGGCACTGCGCAAACAGGTGGGGCAGCTTCTGCATATAGACAACACGTTTTACTCCGAGCAGCAGGGCATACTGTCGAAACTACTGAGCGAACGTGCTTTCGGGGGTAAATGCTTTTTCTGCAACAGCGGCGCAGAAGCCAATGAAGCGGCTCTTAAGCTGGCGCGATTGGCGACGGCAGAAGGTAAATACAAATTCATTACCGCCCAGGGCAGCTTTCACGGCAGGACTTTTGCAACGGTTACGGCGACGGCGCAGCCAAAGTATCATGAGGGCTTTTTACCGCTTCTGCCCGGTTTTATCTACGTGCCATTCAACGACGTAAAGGCGCTCCAAGAGGCGTTTACCGATGAGGTTTGCTCCGTGATGATAGAGCCGATTCAGGGCGAAGGCGGAATAAACGTTGCGACAAAGCATTACATCGAGGCGATTCGAGAATTGTGTGACGAGAACGGCGCGATGATGATACTCGACGAGGTGCAAACGGGAATCGGGCGAACGGGCAAGTGGTTCGGGTATCAGCATTTTGACGTCGAGCCGGATATTATGACGATGGCCAAGGCGCTCGGCGGCGGTGTGGCGATAGGCGCGATGATGGCTAAAGAAGAAGTGGCGGCGAAATTAGTGCCCGGAAAGCACGCATCGACGTTCGGCGGGAACTGTCTCGCATGCGCAGCCGGTATCGCGGTAATCGAGGCGATCGAGGAAGACAACCTGCTTGAAAATGCCGTTAAAATGGGCGAGTATGCCAAAAGTAAACTTATCGAGCTTAAGCAAAAACACCCAATAATCGACTCAGTGAGAGGGATAGGGCTGATGATTGGCGTGCAGTTGACTGGGCCGGGCGGCGAGATAGTTGATAAGTGCCTTGCGAAGGGGCTGCGGATTAACTGCACGAATAATACGGTGCTGCGGTTTATGCCCGCGATGATTGTCACAAAAGAGCAGATTGATGAGGCGATAAGTATCCTCAACAGCGTCCTGAGTGAGAAGGAATGAAGCATTTTTTGTGCATAAACGATTGTTCCGTTGAAGAGCTGAAAGAGCTGTTAGACGCCAGCAGCAAGTTGAAGAAGCTGTACAAGCAGGGCGGGCGGGATGTGTGCCTGGCAGGCAAGGTGCTGGCGATGCTGTTCGAGAAACCCAGCTTGCGGACGCGGGTGAGCTTTCACGTGGCGATGACGGACCTGGGCGGAAGCGCCATTTTCGTTAGACCCGAAGACATAGGCGGTATCGGCAAACGCGAGCCGATTAAAGATATGGCAAGGGTGCTCAGCCGATACGTTGACGGCATAATGGCACGGACGTTTGAGCACGAGACCGTAACCGAGCTCGCACAGTATGCGACCGTGCCGGTGGTAAATGCGCTTACGGACTGGTCACATCCGTGCCAGGCAATGGCGGATGTGCTCACTATAAAAGAGCATCTCGGCCAGCTCGAAGACGCCAGGGTCACATTTATCGGCGACGGCAATAACGTCGCGCGGTCGCTGGCTTTTGCCGCGGTGAAATTCAGAATGAAGCTGATTGTCACATCGCCAGCCGGCTACGAGCTTGACTGGGGCACGGTCGAAAAGGTAAACGCCATACGAGCCGGTACTGTCTCGGTTACAAACAATCCCAACGAGGCGGTTGCAGGAGCCGATATTGTCTATACCGACACTTGGGTCAGTATGGGACTGGAAAACGAAAAACAAAAGCGAACCGAGGCGTTTAAGGGCTTCCAGGTCAACTCAGAATTGCTGAAAAATGCCCCTGCGAACGCAAAAATTATGCACTGTCTGCCCGCGCATCGCGGCTGCGAAATCACCGACGAGGCCGTAGAGTCGCCCAGCTCGGTCATCTTCGACCAGTCCGAAAATCGCCTGCACTTCCAGCGGGCACTTCTGAAGAAGCTGATGAGCCGGGCAGGATAGCACGTGAAAAGACGCAGGATACTTGTTGCCAGCACCAATCCGGGAAAGCTGGCAGAAATACGCCTGATGCTGGCTGGCGATATCGACTGGGTGGGCTTGGCGGATTTCCCGAATATTCCAGAAATTGAAGAGGACGGCAGAACCTTTGCCCAAAACGCCCGCAAGAAAGCACTGGGCTATGCGAAAGCCACAGGGCTTTGGACACTGGCAGACGACTCGGGACTGGTTGTTGATGCGCTCGGGGGTGAGCCGGGAGTAAAAAGCGCGAGATTTTCCGGTGAAAAAGAGGCGGACCGGGAGCTTCTCGACCATAAGAATATGACCAAGGTCCTGGAGCTTCTAAAAGGCGTTCCAAGGGGAAAAAGGACGGCCCGATTCGTGTGCTGCCTGTGCTTGGCAAGCCCGCCAGAAGGACGGCGGGCAAGTCCTGAAAAGGTCCTGCTCGAGACGCAGGGAGCTCTGGAGGGGCTTATCGCAGAGCACGAAATCGGCGAAAACGGCTTCGGCTACGACCCGATTTTTTTTGTGCCAACACTCAATAAAACGGTTGCTCAGCTTGGCCGGGAAGAGAAAAACGCCATCAGCCACCGCGGAAACGCCATCCGAAATCTAAAGCCGCTTCTTTGTGATTTGCTGCAGCGCACATCGACGGCCTAAGTTGTGCTATACAGCAACGCCCCGAGTTAACTCTTGCGGTCGGTGACAAGGCAAATGAGAAAAATGAATAGTCCGGAAAGGCAGGCAATACCCAGTACATAAAGGAACATTTGGACGGGCAGAGCCAATGCAATCGCTACCATCTCGGCGGTTACCGCCAAGCCGACTTTCAACGACGTGGAACCCAATAGCGTTGCCGGCAAGCCCACTTGGAGATAGGAGGCGCTAATTGTAGTGGTGGATATGGCTTTGGCTGAACTGGTAGCCAGACCAAACAGGGCAAGGACGAGAAGGAAATATCGGCTGCCGATGCCGTCGCTGGCGAGTTGCTTCCGCAGCGAGGATTTCGCACGGTAAAACAAGACCCGAGACTGCAGTTCGGACACATCCAGCATCTCCGCTATTTCAGAATACTCAAGATTCTCGAAGCAGCGCAGAACAAGTATGTTTCGATAATTGAATTTGAGCCGCTTCATCGCCTTGAATACTGCGTCGGACAGCTCTTTTCGCAACAGTTCGGTCAGACCATCGTTGCAATTGGCAGAGGATTGATAGTGCGTACGCATCTGCTCATATTCGGACGACTCAGCTTTTCTTCGCCATTTCAGTTTCCGATTGTAATGCTGCACTTTTCCAAGCGCAGTCCTGAATATCCATTTCCAAAACTTCTCCGGGTATTCGAGTCGGTCAAGTGACTGGATCATATAGATTATAGTATCCTGTAAGAGGTCCTGGGCGAGGTCGTAATCAAGTGTCAGCCGGTAAATATACCCGAATAAATGTTCTCTAACCTGTTCGGAAAGCTGCTCAATACTCTCCTTGTTGCCTCGCTGGGCCCGGCGAATCAACTCAAGGTTTACTTTTTGCAGTACAGAACCCATCTATCTCCACTACAGTATATAGTCCAGACGGAACGCTACTTGTTACACCCTATTTTAGTGATTTTTGGGAAAATTCGCAAAAATCGGGGCTGATGCTGTAACAAAACAAGGCAATTCGGGACTTTATATTATAGAAGGCGGATGACGGGCTTGCTTGTTCCGAGTGCCCATAGCCGCCATATTGGTATATGTTGATTTTAAGACTTGCGGCAGTGTGGGGGTTTTGATATAATGCGTTCGCTGCTTTTTTGAAATAGATTGACCGTTGAGTATGTACGAGGATTGAAGTGTATGAACAAAAACAGGAAAAACGAAGGATTTACACTAATCGAGCTTCTGGTGGTAATCGCGATTATTGCGCTATTAATGGCGATATTACTGCCGGCGCTGAACCGCGCCAGGGAGCAGGGAAAACGCGCGGTCTGTTTTAACAACCTCAGGCAGCTAACAGCCGCGTGGCAGATGTATGCGGAGGAAAACGACGGCAAGATACCGGCCAGCGATATATATTACTCTCATTTAGCGTCGTGTTCTACAACCCAAAGTTGCGGCCCCGGCTGGTACGAGCGGCCCCATCTATGGAATACAGCCACTCTGCCGTCGGATGGGTCGAAACTACCCCCCCACAACTACACAAGTCTCATCGCCGCCGTCGACCGCACCAAGGCGGACTGGGAACACGCCATCGCCTGTGGAGTGCTGTGGAAATATATCAAAGACTTCGGGGGGTATGTCTGTCCTACAACTGCTAAAAGTGAATATATCTCTTACACCATAGCTGACTCGATGAATGGCTTTGGTGGGTCGTTGTTTGGTAATCCTCCGACTAAGGTTAGAAATCTGAATCAGCTTAAGCATCCAACCGACAGAATTGTCTTCCTGTGCGAAGGTGAGTCTGGGGCAGGTAGTTATGGTGTGATGTATAATGAGGAATCCTGGTGGGACCCGCCGCCAAAGCGACACGGTATGGGTGTGGCACTATCTTTCGCAGATACGCATACTGATTATCGCAAGTGGGTTGATAATCTAACCAAGGAGAGTCACTGGGATACTGCCGCAGGCCGTACAGTTCCTTACCCTCAGCCGGGCAATAAGGATTTATATTACATACAGTTAGGCGTATGGACCAGGCTCGGGTATACGCCGAGCGGCCCCATTGACTAACGCTTGTCTTGGGGATTCGGCTACGACCTGTTATGCAGAGTGGACGTTGAATAAAGGACCGTTCCGGGTCTCGATACTTCCTGCCCGGCATAAGTGAGATTAAACCTTTTCCGGAACATTTCTTAAGGGAGGTGGACTTTCGTCCCGGCAAGCTGATTTTACACGCCTCCCGATATCGTATACAAAACGCGAAGTCTAATCTATCTCAAGACGAAATCTTTTTGTGCCTCCCGCCAGCCCTGCGCAGGCGGAGGCAAAAATTGTTTTTCTTGACAATTCCCGGCAGCATCTTTATTTGTCTTTGACCTACACTGCCGGAAGCTTCGATAAGCAGTAACGGCTTTGGTGTCAGCGCTATAGTGAAAAGTGGGCTCAATATATGGCAAAGACAGGCACAAATAGTAAATCGCTTGTGATAGTGGAATCGCCGGCCAAGGCGCGGACAATAAACAAATATTTAGGGCCGGGCTTTGACGTTAAGGCGTCGATGGGGCACGTGCGCGATTTGCCCGCAAAAAATTTCGGCGTGGATATAGAAAACGGTTTCGAGCCGACCTATACGATATCGGCCGGCAAGAAAAAAGTTGTTTCATCTCTCAAGGCGGCAGCAGCGAAGTGCAGTGACGTATATCTGGCGAGCGATCTCGACCGGGAGGGTGAGGCGATTGCGTGGCATCTAGCGCAGATTCTGGGCCTGCCGAAGGAGAGGGTTTATCGAGTTATATTCAACGCGATAACCCAGTCGGCCATAAAGCAGGCATTTGCCAAACCCGGGCGGATTGACATCGACAAGGTAATGGCACAACAGGCAAGACGGATACTCGACCGGATTGTGGGCTACCAGATAAGCCCGCTTTTGTGGAAAAAGGTCGCGAGAGGACTTTCCGCTGGGCGGGTGCAGTCGGTTGCGGCCAAAATTGTCGTCGGGCGGGAGCGTGAAATCCGCGGCTTCAAACAGGAGGAATACTGGCTCATACCCTCAGTATTCACGACTCAGCTCGACAGCGATTACAGCCGGGAGTGGCAAAGCTTCATCGAGGCCGCGACAGAGTCAAAATCGAAGCGACGGTCAGGCGCACCAGACCAAAAAGGCCCAACTGTTGAGCAACAAAACCAGTGGCTCGCCGAGCACAACGCCTTCAAGGCGGAGCTTTATAAGATAGGCGATAAGAATTTCAAGGCATCGAACAGTGAGCAGGCAAATCGCATTTTAGAGTCGGTCAAGGACGCAAAATTCAAGGTCGGCAATGTTGACAGGAAAGAATCGTCGTCCCGGCCTGGGCCGCCTTTTATCACGTCGACTTTACAGCAGGCGGCATCGAATCGGCTGGGCTTCTCAACAAAGCGCACAATGATAATAGCACAGCAGTTATACGAAGGCGTCGACCTCGGGTCGGAGATGGGCTCACTCGGGCTTATCACGTATATGAGAACAGACAGCACGCATCTTTCGCCTGAGGCGGTAAATGAGGCGAGGGGATTCATCGGCAGGCGCTTCGGCAGCGAGTATGTGCCGACGAAGGCGAACGTATTTGCCGCAAAAAAGAGCGCGCAGCAGGCACACGAGGCGATTCGGCCGACGGACGTGGACCTGACGCCGGAAGACATCAAGCCGCTGGTTTCCATAGAACAGTATAAGCTTTACGACCTTGTCTGGCGGCGGTTTGTCGCGTGCCAGATGTCGGCTGCAAAATGGGACGTTACGAATCTGGATATTGCGGCCGAGACGCCAATCGGTCTATGCCGGTTCAAGGCCGGCGGGCGTGTGCTCGTATTCGACGGGTTCACAAAGGTATGGCTGGTTGCATCGAATGAGCAGCAGCTGCCGGCAGTAAAAATCGGGCAGGAACTGGCGGCAGTGGATATCAAGGCAGAGCAGCATTTCACAAAGCCGCCCGCCAGATACACCGAGGCGTCGCTGGTAAAGGCGCTGGAAAAGGAAGGCATCGGCAGGCCAAGCACGTATGCGAGCATAATCAGCACTATCCAGGACAGGGGATACGTCGAGCAGACAGAAAGAAAACTTTACGCCACAGATCTGGGAGAGGTGGTAACCGACAAGCTAAGCGAATACTTCCCCAAAATAATGGATGTGGCCTTTACAAGATATATGGAGGAGCAGTTAGACAAAATCGAGGAACAGCACTTAGACTGGATCCGCGTTTTGAGCGAGTTTTACGGGCCGTTCAAGGCAAATCTCGATACCGCCACTGCGCAAATGAAGCACGCCAGGGCAGAGGTAACGCCGAGCGAATACGAATGCCCGGTCTGCGGCGAAAAACTGGTTTATCGCTTCGGGAGAAAAGGCAGATTCCTAAGCTGCTCCGCATACCCGGAGTGCAAATTCACATGGTCCTGTGACAAGGAAGGAAAAATGGTCGAGCAGAAGGTAAGCGAGCACAACTGTCCGAACTGCGGCAAACCGCTGGTGCACAGGAGCGGCAGATTCGGCAGCTTTCTCGGATGCAGCGATTATCCCAACTGCAAAACTATAGTGAAGCTGGACAAACAGGGTAATATCGCTCCTCCCAAGCAGGCGCCCGAGCCAACGGGTATAAAATGTCATAAGTGTGGCCGAGGCGAGCTTGTAGTAAGACACAGTCGCAAAGGTCCGTTCCTAGGCTGTAACAGGTACCCAAAATGCCGAACGATTGTCAGCATCAAGCAAAAAGACAAACTGCAGCAACTGCAGTCTGAGGGACAATGGCCGCCCGAATCAGCCGAACAGGCCGACGAAATCCTCGGCAGAAAAAAGACCGCCAAAACCAAAAAGGCAGGAAAATAGCCACTCACAACAACACACGGTATATCGAAACAGCTTGACTTTAGCCGTGCGCTTTGTTCTAATGGTTTCAAGAATTAGCACGTAATAACCTCAATTTTTAGGGCATAACGGAGACCTCTTATGCCATATAATATCCGGATAGTCAGCACTTATCCGCCGAGGCGATGCGGCATAGCGACGTTTTCAAAGAACTTAGCCAACGCGCTGTCACATTTTACCGGCGAGGTGGGCAACATTCGCATTGCGGCGATAGACAGCGGAAACGGCCCATATAATATCCCAGTGGACCTCGTCATCGACCAGTTCAGCCCGCAGTCGTGGGTTCATACGACAAAGGACATAATTACACGAGCCAAGGAGAGCACTTATCCGACCGTAGTGCTTTTGCAGCACGAATACGGCCTGGACCCCGACGTGGACAACGGACAAGGCAAGGGAACAAATTATATCCTAATGGCCAGGGCATTTACCGCCGCGAAGCTGACAACCCTGACTTATCTGCACACGGTTCTTGATAATCCGAACGAGCACCAGAAAATAGTTATCAAGAAACTCGCGAAAATCTGCGACGGCGTAGTTGTAACCACCGAAAGCGCCATCGACATACTCGAATCGGACACCTACAACATCGAACACAGCAAGCTCAAACACATCGACCACGGGATACGAATGCATCACCCGTCGCATTTCGACCGGCTGGACATCAAGAAACAGTTCGGCCTTGAGAATCGCTTCCTGATAACGACACTGGGGCTTTTGTCGCCTGACAAAGGAATCGAATACGGCATACGCGGCTTCGGCCGGTTTCTCGAGGAGTCGTGCACACCCGAGCAGCGCAAGAAAATAGTGTACCTCATCGCAGGCGAGTGCCATCCGGACTTTATGCGTTACGAAGACGGTAAACCGTACAGAGACTTTCAGGCCTCTGTTTCAAAGGCCCTTGAAGACGCAAACGTAAAGTGGTGCAGAGTCAAGCAACTGCAGGGAACCAATTTTGACGATTACGATATAGTCTTTTTGGATACTTACCTCGACGAGGCAATGCTGATACAATTGTATGGCGCAACGAATGTAATGCTCCTGCCGTATCTCAATATGCAGCAGATATCAAGCGGTGTGCTCGCGGACACGCTTGGCTCGGGAAGGGCGGCGATTGCGACGAAATTCAGATATGCGCGGGAGCTTATATACTCAAACAAGGAATGCCCAGAGGGACTGGTAATGGGCCGGTACGTCCGCGGTATTCTGGTGGATGCAGGCGAGCCGTCGGTCGAACAGATTGCGGCTGCACTGGATTATCTGTTATTCCACAAGCAAAGACGGCTCTATATGGAAAGGCAGGCGCACCAGCGCGGCTACCAAATGAGCTGGAATAACACCGCATGGGCGATGCTGCAGTACATTGATTATCTGCACGAGCAGCACGAGATAGTAACCGGCAGAGGAATAACGTTTCTGCGGGAAAAACAGTCGAAATACGAGCATCCTAAACGCGTGGCCAAGGCATAGTATCGCTCGGCGATAATTACGGTACTCAGGCCTCGATGTCGCAGGGCCTGGCGCTTCAGTGCGGCAGTTACCGAAAGAAGCAGGCAGGCCAAATTAAGGTTTCGTTTGGGATTTTATCTTCTGCGCGTAATTTCTGAAGTACTCGGCTTCCTGCATCCGGCTATGACTATAGAAATACTCGGCTGCATCCTGAGCGGCCTGGACTGCGGAATCTCGTTTTCCCCACGCCTCAAACGCTTGAACGAGATTCTCATAATTTTCCGGATTGTCCGGCCGCAGGTCTACCGCCCTCTGAAAGTGCTCGACCGCTCCGGCGAAATCACCCTTCTCCGCAGCGTAATTACCGAGCACGATATGGGGCTCGACTGAGTCAGGATTCTCTTCGAGCACCTGACGGCACACATCTATTGTGCTTTGAAGCTGTTGCGCCGCTTCTGAGTCGTTACCTGCTTTTGCCAGAAGCATCGCATAATTATATCGAAGCGACAGTGTATCAACTCTGTGTTGTGGGCCTGCGAATCGCTCGATGGCGGCACGATAAACACTGAATGCATGGCCTGTCCTACCTGTATCGGCAAATATCAGCGCTATTACACGGTACGCCCTGACGGAAACAGCGGGGTCTGTTTTCGCCAAAAGCTCGAGCTTCTGCATAGCTCTTTTCAGGTTCCCTTCCGCGGCGTACTTTTCTGCCCGCTCCGCGATTTTCCGTGCCCGAGCTTCCACATTTCTAAGAAAGACCGGTGCGAGCATATTTTCAACAGGGGCGTAGTTGTCGGTAAGAATTACCCCCTTGGATTTTTCGCGTAACTGTTCCATTTCAGAATCGTTTAGATACCACACGTCCCGACCGACCTCAAAACCACTGCAGACATCGGTAAGGTCCAGAGGATGTTTCGCCGCCACTACGACATAGGTGTTTCGATCATAATTTATTACGTTCTTTTCCGAGATAACGGTCACAAAGGGAAACGTCTGCTCCAGCGTGCTCACAAAAGAGCCAAGAAACAGCGCACTGTCATACGTGTCAATAAGCTCAACCATATAGATTCCGTCTTCAGTAAGCAGCTCGTAAAGTGTGTCGTTGAACTCTTTTGTGGTGAGCTGAAAAGGAACACAGTAGTCGTTCAGGGCGTCCTCGTAAATGAAATCGTACCTGCCGGTAGCAAGTCCGCGATGTTGTTTTTCGATTAGGCCGTCGACGTAGTTACGGGCATCGAGTGATATCGTGTTTACTCTGGTTTGCGGGTCGAGTTCAAAGGCGGCAAAAGCGGCTTTGGTAACACCGGGGTCGATTTCAGCCACATCGACTGTGCCGTTGGGCCAGAATCTCTCAAGATACCTTGGCAGTGCATAACCCCCCCAAGAACTAAAAAAAAGGTTTGTCGATAGTAGCGGCAAAACGATGCGTTATCGCAGCTATTATCTGTTCATAGGTGTATTGAAGCTTGTTCGGCTCGCCGACCGACTATCTCACTGTGCACAAGCGTGTCCTGAACAAAAACCCGCCTTTCCGGTTCACCGCCCATGCTCTTGACGGCCACGTAACAATAGTTTGTTTCGTCTTCATAAAGGATACCAGGCTTCGTCGGCTCTCGCAGTCCGATTTTTTCAGCCGTCTCTTATGCCCAGCTCCATGGGCCGGTCCCCAAAAGAACTATCCCGACAAAAACGACCGCTGCCCCACGGATGGTCCACATACCGGCACCGTAAAGAAGGGCCATTGCAACCATCACCGCCGCGATGCTCCAGATGATAGACATTGTTCCCATTAAAGCGATAAGGTAATAGCCGGCGGCAAAGGTACCTACGATGCTGCCTGCAGCGCCCCAGGCGTAGATGTCGCCAACGGTCCGGCCGGTGGGCAGACCCTTTTCGAGAGCCATCTTCGCCACAACCGGGCTAATCGTGCCGAGAAGAGTCGAAGGCAGCAGGAACACAACCGTGACGTGCAGCAGGATTCTGGTTGGCCAGTTGAACTGCCACAGCCAGGTAAAATTGCCTGTGATGTTGTTTAAGATTATGGTAATCAGGCAGGCGCCGGCACAAATTGCAAAAAGGACGGGAAGCGTCCTGACCGGCCTGTAACGGTCGGCTAAACGCCCGCCGATGTAGTTGCCGATTGTTATGCCTGCAAGAACTATGCCGATGACGCTGGTCCAGGTATAAAGAGAGGAGCCGAGGAAACGGGCGATTATCCGGCCGGCAACAAGCTCCAGGACCATAATACAGAAGCTGGATATGAAAACCGTCGCACAGGGGATGAACATCGAAGCTACGCCCTTCAAGAATTTTTCAGGCTTTCCTTTGCCCATAGACTACCCCTTTTTAAAACACCCAATATCATCAACCAGCCAG
>Ga0315537_1003451_pt1 | contig 11740 bp, 16 predicted proteins | sample SalMarSW160270MG_FD_203091 | JGI IMG/M metagenome (GOLD analysis project Ga0315537, IMG submission 203091) | Salt marsh sediment microbial communities from the Plum Island Ecosystem LTER, Massachusetts, United States - Salt Marsh Sediment SW1602-70 ... | reverse complement strand
GCTCGGAGTTCTTCTGCTCATTGCCGCGCTCCACGCGGTCACATGTGCCAAAGCGCCATCGCCCTCGCGCGCACTGATGGCCTTCTTGACCTCGCCCGAAATCGGCGGACGCGAAGCGGGAACGCCGGAGGCCGGGCGCGTGGCCGACACGCTGGCAGCTCTCATGGCGCGAACTGGCCTGAAGCCGGTGGCGGGTGGCGGATATTTCCAGCCTTTCCTGGCTGAGACTCCGCGGCTCGACTCCACCCGTACCTGTGCCCGCTTCTATCCCCAAGGAGAGGCGGATTCCGGCCAGGCGTGGGAAGCGACCTTGAATTCCGGCCTCTTCTTTTTCCCACGCCACGGGCAAACCCAGACGATAACAGGCCCTCTCCTGAGTGGTGGCTATGGCGTTGTGGCTCCGGAACTTGGACGGAAGGACTATGAGCCGGAGGAAGCCCGGGGCAGGGTCCTGATGCTCTTCATCGGTGCCCCTCCAGACACGGCCTTCCAGCGAGGCGGCACCGGATTCCGCCACACGGTGACCATGGTCAAGGCTCGGACCGCGCACGAAAGTGGAGCACTGGCGGTGGTTTTTGTGCAGGCCGACGGGGATTCCGGTCGCTTGGAACGGGAAGTCCAGACTCGAAGACGGAGTTTTGACCCCCGCATGCTCCAGATTCCCGGAACACATGTGTTCCCCGTTCTGTACTTGGACATCGCTCCTGGCGACCGATTGCAGAGAGAGCAAGCGGGCGGCCCAAACGGCTTGGCGGCCAGTTTGACAATCGCCTTCACCTTCGATGAGGCCTGCTCTCTGAGGAATGTCGTCGGCATCATCCCGGGCTCCAACCCCGAGTTGGCGCAGGAGCGCATTGTTGTGGGCGCACATTACGACCACCTTGGGCGACAAGGCGATGTCTATTACCCGGGTGCTGACGACAACGCCAGTGGCTTGGTGGCTTTAATCGCCGTCGCTCAGGCTGTCGCGGCGGATCCTCCGCCGCGATCAGTCCTTTTCGTGCTTTTCGATGGAGAGGAGAAGGGCCTGCTCGGGTCCAAATGGCTGGTTGAGCACCCTCCCGGCGAGGGTGACATGGTCGCTATGATTAACCTTGATTGCGTGGGACGCAAGCCGAGCGGTCATATTCCGGAAGGATCACCACTCAGGATTGATGATTCCGAACTGACCGTCTTCTATAGCAGCCAATCGCCGTGGATTGAGGAGGAGCTGAGCCGAGTCGCCGAAGTCCAGTCACTCGACGTGACATTCGACCCACGCCCTGTTTTCCATGAGTTTAGTGACCACGCATCCTTTCACGCAAAGCGGATTCCGGTGATGTTCTGCTTCTCGGGAGTTCACGGTGATTACCACTCACCCACAGATACTCCGGACAAGATCGAATGGGATCTGCTGAATCGACGGGCTGATTTCGTCGCCGGTTGCGTCGAAACCCTCGGAAATCGGGAGGAACCGCTTAGTTTCTATGGCGGGGCGGGGGAGAAGCGGCCTTGACAATCTACCGCTTTTTTTGTAAATTGTAAAAATTTGGAAGATGAGCAAATCCTATGACCTCGACCTATCACGCTAAGCCCGGCCAGGTGGAACGCAAGTGGGTTGTCTTTGACGCCGACGGACAGGTGTTGGGACGCCTCTGCTCCCGCATCGCCACGGTCCTTCGCGGCAAGAACAAGCCTCAGTACACGCCGCACGTCGATGTCGGCGACTTCGTTGTCGTTATTAACGCCGAGAAGGTCAAGGTGACCGGACTGAAAGCGAAAAAGAAGACTTACTTCAGCCACTCTGGCTACCCGGGCGGTGGCAAGCATGTTCCTTATGACCGTGTCTTGGCGACGCATCCGGACCGTATCGTATCGCGCGCCGTCAAGGGGATGCTGCCCCGGACACGGTTGGGTCGGAAACAGTTGAAGAAACTCCATGTATACGCTGGCCCAAATCATCCCCACGCGGCACAACAGCCCGTGGACGCTTCGATCTAAATGTGAAAATGCCTATGTCTATGAATCAATCTACTCTCTACGCAACGGGTCGCCGCAAATCGGCGGTCGCTCGTGTCTGGATTGAACCGGGTTCCGGCCAATGGTCAGTCAACGGCAAGGACCTCTTGGGTTACTTCAAACGAGAGGTGCTCAAGATGGTGATTGAGCAGCCTTTCCTCGTTACGGAGACGCTCGGCAGGTTTGATGTGAGAGCGACCGTCCTTGGCGGTGGACTGACCGGCCAGGCTGGAGCACTGAGGTTGGGAATCGCTCGGGCACTCCTCCTTGCTGATCCTGAGCTCCGGTCCAAACTGCGCCAGTACGGTCTGGTAACGCGTGACCCTCGGGAAAAAGAACGCAAGAAGTACGGTCAACCCGGCGCTCGCAAACGCTTCCAGTATTCGAAACGGTAAGTTGCACTCGGGTGGGGTAGACCGGCTCCACTCCGTTCTTCGTTGGCTATTCCTACGGTGGAATCAATAATCACCTGCGCCTGATTGTCACCCGGGTTGTCAGGCACGGCCTGATCGGGTGATGAAGCGATGGGCAGGGTCGTCACAAACCATAAACGCAAGGACTTGACTCGTATGCCACGTGTAACTCTCGAACAGTTGCTGCTCTCCGGAGCCCACTTCGGCCATCTGACGCGGCGATGGCACCCACGCATGAAGCCGTATATCCTGATGGAGAAGAACAAGATTCACCTGATTGATCTTCGCAGAACCCAGGAATGCTTAGATAAGGCGTGTGACGCCGTTCGTGAGATCGCTGCCAGGGGTGAGCAGATTCTCTATGTGGGCACCAAGAGGCAGGCCAAAGACATCATCCACATGGAGGCTGACCGCGCCAACTGCCCCTATGTCACGGAACGCTGGCTCGGCGGCATGTTAACGAACTTCGCGACCATTCGCCGAGGACTCAAAACGCTCGCTGCCCTTGAGAAAAAGGTCACGGATGGCACCTATGAGAAACTCAACAAAAAGGAACGACTGTCGCTCGACCGCGAGCGCGAGAAACTGACCACTGCTCTCGGTGGCATTCGAGAACTGAAACGCCTGCCGGGAGCGGTTTATGTCGTTGATGTGAAGCGGGAACACATTGCGGTCGCCGAAGCCCGTCGACTGAACATCCCGGTGATTGCGATCGTGGATACGAATGTAGACCCCGATCCGATTCCCTATGTTATTCCGGCCAACGATGACGCTTTCAAGTCTATCGGACTGATCACCCGCGCGATTACCGATGCGATTCAGGAGGGTCAGGTGCGTGCCAAGGAAGAACGGCCTGCACCCGAACCGGAGGAAAGAGCACCCGCCCGCGCCGAAACTGAAGCGCGCCCGTCGCGCCGTCCCCCAAAACGAGTCCGGCGCCGTACAACACCCCGTCCTCCCAAACCTGAAGAGTCACCCCCCGAGGACGAATCACCCGAGGATGCGGCAGAACGACGGGAGAAGGTCAGGCGACGCGTCGGCAAGGAAGAGGACGAGGAAACCGAACAGGAGTAACAGTAGAATTGGCAATACCAAGCGACTCTGAGGACACGAATTGAACGCATCTTCTAAACAGATTACGGCATCGACCGTAGCCGAGCTGCGTCAAAAGACCGGCGCCGGCATGATGGATTGCAAAGAGGCATTGATCCAGGCCCATGGAGATATGGAAAAGGCCGTCGAGCTACTGCGCAAGAAAGGGAAAGCTGCCGCTCGCAAACGCGCGGAACGCTCGGCGAACGAAGGCGTGATTGCAGTCGCCGTCTCGCAGGACGGACACCATGCGGCCCTCGTGGAAGTGAACAGTGAAACCGATTTCGTGGCTCGCAATTCCGAATTCCAGGCCTTCGCCGATAAGGTCGCCGCGCGCGTGCTGGATTGGAAAGATGGCAACGGCAAACCGGTGACCGACCTTCTGGCTCTGACGACCTCCGGCACGAAGACAATCGGCGATGAACTCACGGATCTCATCGGCAAAATCGGCGAGAAGCTGGAAATCCGCCGCTTCGTTCGAGCAACCGATGCCTCCGGTCTCATCGGGTTCTATGTCCATTCGAATGCTAAATTGGGTGTCCTCGTCGATCTCGAAGGCGCTGAGGTCGGTGACACCGACATGCAGGCCCTTGCCAAAGATCTCTCCATGCAGGTGGCGGCTGCGGCTCCCCTCTTCGTGCATCGGCAGGAGATTCCGAAGGACAAGCTCGAAACCGAGAAAGAAATCATCGCCGAGCAGGTCAACATAAAAGGGAAGCCACCCCAGGTTGTCGAAAAAATCGTCTCGGGGAAGCTGAACAAGTATTTCAGCGAGGTTTGCCTCGTTGACCAGCCGTTTGTCAAAGACCCCCATCTGACTGTCAGTGACCTGATCGCGCAGGCCGCCGAGAAAAGTGGCAGGTCGCTCGTTGTCCGTTCATTCGTCCGGTTGCGAATTGGCGAATAGTCCATCTGCCCGCGAAAGGGCAATCTACAAACGCATTCTACTCAAGATCTCCGGCGAAGCCCTGATGGGCGCTGACGAGTGCGGCCTCGACCCTGCTGCATTGAAAACGATAGCGGGGGAAGTCGCTGAGGCCTCGCACCTCGGAGTCGAAATCGGAATGGTTGTCGGGGCAGGCAACATCTTCCGCGGTCTTTCTGCCTCCGAGTTGGGCGTTGATCGCGTCACCGGCGACCAGATGGGCATGCTGGCAACGGTCATCAACGCGCTGGCCCTTCAAGATGTCCTCGAAGAGGCTGGACTGCCGACTCGTGTCCAGACGGCTGTCATCATCAATCAGGTTGCCGAACCCTTCATCCTCCGGAGAGCAATTCGCCACATGGAAAAAGGCCGGGTCGTTCTCTTCGCTGGCGGAACCGGCAATCCTTTTTTCACTACGGACACGGCGGCATCCCTTCGTGCTCGGCAGATCAAAGCGGATATCTTGCTCAAAGGCACGAAGGTCGATGGAATCTACAGCGATGACCCCCTGAAAAACGCCAAGGCTCAGAAGTTCGATCGCCTCACTTATCTGGATGTGGTCGACCGGCAGTTGAAGGTCATTGATGCGACAGCGGTCACCTTCTGCATGGACTGCCAAATCCCGATCCGTGTCTTCAACTTCCGTCAGCCCGGAAATCTGCAACGCATCCTCAAGGGCGAAGAAATCGGAACCCTAATCACAAGTTGATCGCTCTATGACGAAGGAGATTATTGCAGACACAGATCTGCGCATGAAGAAGTCGGTGGAAGCATTCCGCCAGGAACTGATGCACATCCGCACAGGGAAAGCGTCGGCGGCGTTGGTCGAACCGATCCGCGTGGAGTATTACGGCTCACAGGTTCCCTTGTCACAGGTCGCCAACATCACAATCCCGGATCCCAAAACGATCGCAGTTCAGCCTTGGGACAAGAGCCTTCTGGGTGCAATCGAACGGGCCATTCAGAAATCCGAACTGGGTCTCACCCCCGTGAGCAATGGAACCTTTATTCGTTTGCCCGTGCCGCCGCTCACCGAACAGCGCCGCCACGAGCTGGTGAAGGTCGTCCGCAGGTACCTCGAGGATGCCAGAGTGGCGGTCCGAAGCATTCGGCGCGATGCCAACGAACACCTCAAGCGGGATGAAAAGGACGGAAAAATCTCCGAAGACGAGTCCCATACGACCCAGGACAAGATACAGGAACTGACGAATCAACATATCAAAGAGATGGATCACCTGGTCGAACTCAAAGAAAAAGAAATTATGGAAGTTTAAGCGAGTTTGCCTGAAGTCCAGTCTCATTTCAACTCTTACAATCTGGAGGCCTATTATGGCGATGTACATTGACGAGACATGCATCAACTGCGGCGCGTGCGAACCGGAGTGCCCCACAAGTTCCATTAGTGAAGGAGATGAGATCTACATCATCGATCCAGACACCTGTCTGGAATGTGAAGGGCATTTCGATTCTCCCCGATGCATCGAGGTCTGTCCCGTTGACTGCATTCATAAGCTGGAGTCGTAGCCTGGCCTGAGGAATTACCGAACGCATACCACCCATCGCGGGGAGGGCGACCCCTCCCCGCGAGTTTCTTCTTTCTGACGATGGACCAAATCTCACCCAAAAGGGCACAACAGATCCTCGACAACGCCAAAGGACGGCGTATCGCCGTAATCGGCGACTTAATGCTCGACCGTTACCTCTGGGGTCGCGTCTCGCGCATCTCGCCCGAAGCGCCGGTGCCTGTCGTTGAAATTGATTCCGAGACCATTGGCTTGGGAGGCGCGGGGAATGTGGTCAGCAATCTCCAGACCCTCGGAGCTTGGCCGATTCCCTTCGGCGCCGTCGGGCAGGATTCCGCCGGCGAAGTGCTCTCCGGCATTCTTAAGAATATCTGCTCTGATGTCCGGGGAATCCTGAAAATCTCTACCCGCCCGACTTCGGAAAAGACGCGAATCATCGCCAGCGACCAGCATGTCGTGCGAGCGGATCGCGAATCGGTCATTGACTTGAAGGACGATGAAGCGGATACTCTCATCGCCGCATTGGAAGATGTTCTGCCTGAAGTCGATGCAGTTATCGTTCAGGATTATAACAAGGGCGTTGTGACGCCCCGAGTGATTGAAGGAGCCGTTGCCGCCGCGAAGCGGCAAGGCGTCCCAATTGCAGTTGATCCGAAATTCAACAACTTCTTCGCCTTCAAAGGAGTCACGGTCTTCAAACCGAATACCAAGGAGATTGAAGCCGTGTTGGGCGTTCGTTTGGACTCAGATGCTCAGATTGAGCAAGCCGGGCGCACGCTCTTCGACCGACTCGGCTGCCGCCATATCTTGGTGACGCGCGGAGATCAGGGTATGACGCTCTTCCACGATCCGAACAAGGTCGAGCATATCCGTACCCGCGCAATGAAAGTCCACGATGTTTCCGGGGCGGGTGATACAGTTATCAGTACACTCGTCGTCGGCATGACCGGCGGCGGCAGCCTCGACGAAAGTGCAGTGCTTGCCAATTACGCGGCAGGGATCGCGTGCGGAGAAGTCGGTGTCGTGTCTATCGAGCGTGACCGTCTGATCAGTACCATCGAGCGTGACCAACGGTAGCATGTCATTCTTGCCTCCTTCCGAGGGCGACTAGCTCAGCTGGTTAGAGCGCTGGTCTCACATACCAGAGGTCATAGGTTCGAGTCCTATGTCGCCCACGCTTGCATGGAGAGTTGTCCTTGGGTTGCATTGTTTCTCTGGATGAGGCGCTTCGCCGTCGCTTCGTGTCCTACAAGCGCGAAGAGAGAGTCGTCTTTACTAACGGCGTCTTTGACATTCTGCATCGAGGTCATGTCGAGTATCTCACTGAGGCCAAGGCATTGGGCGATTTACTGTATGTCGGGCTCAATTCCGATGCGTCCGCACGCCGTGTGAAAGGAGCCCCGCGTCCCTTTGCCCGCGAAGAAGATCGCGCCTATTGTCTCGCCTCCTTGGTGCCTGTCAACTATGTCATCGTCTTCGATGCCGACACACCTCTGGACCTTATCAAGGCCCTGAAACCCGATGTGCTCGTCAAAGGCGGAGATTGGAAGATCGAACAGATTGTCGGATCTGAGGAAGTCCAGGCGTACGGCGGAAAGGTCATGTCTCTCCCGTACCGCGAGGGCTATTCCACCACGCAGCTTCTGGAGACGATTGTTAAAGGTTTGGCCAAATAGATGTTTGATGATCTGACACAAAAACTGGACAAGGTCTTTCGCCGCCTGCGAGGGATGGGCACCCTGACGGAAGCCAACATCCGTGACGCGCTCCGTGCCGTCCGGCGTGTGCTTCTCGAATCCGATGTCAATCTGCAGGTCGCGCGGGATTTCCTTGACAAGGTGCAGGAACGCGCCATCGGACAGGAAGTCATCCGTTCGGTGTCTCCGGCACAGCAGATCATCAAGATTATCCACGTCGAACTCGTGCAGCTTCTGGGAGGCACGAGCGCCAAACTCACGGTCTCACCTGAATCCCCAACGATCTACATGGTCGTCGGATTGCAGGGTTCTGGCAAGACAACCTTCTGTGCCAAGCTCGGTCTCTCTTTGAAATCAAAAGGTCGGCGCCCCTTGCTCGTGGCGGCGGACCTTCAACGCCCGGCCGCTCAGGATCAGCTCGAGGTGCTGGCGAAGTCGGTGGGCATCATGGCATTCCGACCGGAGGGCACGAGACCCGTCGAGGTCTGTGAGGCAGCGGTTCGTTACGCACAACGCAACGGCTTGGACCCGGTCATTCTCGACACGGCCGGACGATTGCATGTCGACGAGGCGCTGATGGTCGAGCTCGAAGAGATACGCCGCCAAGTTTCACCCACAGAAATCCTCTTCGTGGCCGATGGAATGACTGGTCAGGATGCGGTCAATTCCGCCAGGGCGTTTCACGAAAGGCTTCACTTCTCAGGTTCCATCCTCACCAAGATGGATGGAGACGCGCGCGGCGGAGCCGCACTCTCGATCCGCTCGGTGACCGGTCAGCCGGTCAAGTTTCTTTCGGTAGGGGAGAAGCTCGATGCGCTCGAAGTCTTTCATCCCGACCGAATGGCCTCCCGAATCCTCGGCATGGGGGATGTCGTTTCACTCGTCGAAAAGGCGCAGGCCACGATCGATGAGGAACAGGCCGAGAAGTTGGCTCGCAAGCTCCGCAAACAGCAATTCGACTTCGAGGATTTCCTGAACCAGCTCCGGCAACTGAAGAAAATGGGCTCTCTGACCGGCCTCCTCGAAATGATTCCGGGCGTGGCGGGGAAGTTCAAGGATGCAAAAATAGACGAGGGCGCCTTACGGCAGACGGAAGCCATTATCCTCTCGATGACGCCCGAAGAACGGCGAAATCCCAAGGTTCTCAATGGGAGTCGTCGTCGCCGAATCGCGCAAGGCTCGGGGACGCGCGTGCAGGATGTCAACCGTCTTGTACAACAATACCAGCAGATGCGCCAGATGTTGAAGAGTTTCAAAGGTGGCGGACCCGGTGCGCTTCGCCGTCTTGTAAATATGCCGTAAACAAACAAGGATAAAAAAACAGTGTCTGTTCGAATCCGACTAATGCGCGTCGGGCGCAAGAAGAATCCGCTGTATCGCATTGTCGCGGTGGATTCCCGACGGAAACGAGACGGAGCCTATCTTGAATTGATCGGCAGCTACCAGCCCAGGCTTCGTCCGGCCAAAATCCAAATCGATGAAGAGAAGGTCTTGCGGTGGCTGCAGACCGGGGCCATCCCTTCAGACACGGTACGGAATCTCCTGTCGCAACAGGGAATCATGCTGAAATATGATTTGCTGAAGCGAAACACTCCGGCCGATGAAATCGCTGAAGTCACCTCTCGTTGGCAAACGGAGGCGGCGCAGCGGGCAACCGAAAAAGCGGCACGTCCCAAGCGCAAGGGAAGAAAGCAAGAAGTCGAGAGTGCTCCTGCGACCGAGGGACAGGAATCATAGACGGGTGAAGCTCCCATGGAAGAGTTCATCAGCTTTATCGCCAAGCATCTGGTGACCGATCCAGACGCCGTCTCCGTCGACAAAGTCGAACAAGACGGCCGGATTATCTACCGACTCCGTGTCGGTGACGGAGATTTGGGACAGGTCATCGGGAAGGAAGGCCGAACGGCGAGGTCGCTGCGCATCCTGGTTATCGCGGCAGCGGCGCGAGCCGGAGAGCGGGCCGGCCTGGAAATCGTCGACCCGGCCAAAGAAGGGAATGCACCGTTCCAGCCCTGAGGATTTCCGTGCCATCGGTGTCGTGATCGCAGCCCATGGCCTTCAGGGAACCCTCAAGATTGAGTCCTGGAGCGACTTTGCGGAACGCTTCTCCGCGCTCAAACGGGTCTATCTGAAAACCACAGGCGGCGAGCTCTCTGAGCACGATGTGAAAGATGTGCGCTTAGGCCCGCGCCATGTTCTTCTGAAACTGGCCGATCTGACGCGTCGCGAACAGGCCGAGGATTACCGGGGGGCCGAGGTGCTTGTGCCTGACGAGGAAAGCTGGCCGCTTCCGCCGAACCGATACTACATCAGCGACCTCGTCGGAATCGAAGCGATCGGAACGGACGATACAGTCCTCGGCACGGTGACCGATGTCGCCGCCGGCGGTGCTCAGGACATCCTGATTGTCGAAGGACCCTTCGGCGAACTCATGATTCCGCTGGTAGACGAGTGGGTGTTGGACGTGAGCCTTCCGGCACGAAAAGTCCGCATTGCCAACTGGAAGGACTTGCTCAATCCGGAGGAATGTAAGGATGCGGATTGATGTGCTGGCCGCCTTTCCGCAGATGTTCTCTGGCATTCTTCAGGCCTCCATCCTCCGGCGTGCTCTGGAAGGAAATCAACTGCGCCTGTGGGTTCACAATTTGCGCCACTTCACGCGCGACCCGCACGGACGACTCGACGACTACCCTTACGGAGGGGGCGCGGGGATGATTCTCCGGGCCGAGCCGGTCTTCAACGCTTTGGACCAGCTCCGCGAGGGAACAGAAGAAGCACCGACCTTGGTCTACTTCACACCCCAGGGTCAGCCTTTCTCCCAGAGTGTCGTGCGCGGGTACAGAGCTGAGCCGTGGATCATCCTGCTCTGCGGCCACTACAAAGACATCGACCATCGGATTTTGCAGAGAGACCCTTGGCAGGAGATTTCCATCGGTGACTACGTGCTGAGTGCGGGGGAAGTCGGGGCGGTCGTGTTCATTGACGCGCTGGTGCGCTTGCTGCCGGGTGTTCTGGGAGATGAGGCGTCGGCCTCGAGCGACAGTTTTGAGGATGGACTGCTGGATGCTCCCTATTTTACACGCCCCGAAGAAATCGATGGATTAGCCGTCCCCGAGGTCTTGCTGAGCGGTAACCACGCCCGGATTGCCCAGTGGCGCCAGAGCGAGAGAGAGAAGCGCACGCGCGAACGCCGCGCGGACCTGTGGGAAAAGTATCAACAGAAGCAACAGAAGTACTCGTAACGCGGATAACAGTATGAATCGGATTCTCAATTGGACTCGCGACCAGCTGCGCAAGGATATCCCTGATTTCAAGGCGGGAGATACCGTCAAGGTCCATGTGCGGGTCATTGAAGGTGATAAAGAGCGGTTGCAGGCATTCCAGGGTGTCGTGGTTCAACGACGCAGCGTGGGAATGGACGAGACCTTCACCGTCCGTAAGGTCTCCATGGGCGTGGGAGTCGAGCGAATCTTCCCCCTCCAGTCTCCGGGTGTGGCCAAGATTGAAGTGCTGCGGCGCGGTCATGTTCGACGCGCTCGCCTGAACTACCTGAAATCCCTGAAGGGCAAAGCCGCCCGCATCCGGGAGAAATCCACACCGCGAGAGACGAAAGATGCCGGGGAACCGGAAACAGTCTCAGACGATTCCGAAAACGCCTGAGATCGGATTCAAAGACCCCTTCTCCGACAAACCAGCCGCCGAAACGAAAGTCCACCTTTTGCTTACCGGACCCTTTGAGGACAGGCAGTGGAAAACAACCCCCGTTTCCTTCTGAAGTGGGGGTCTTTGGTTAAATGGGCAAAGCCTCGTCCAAACCGGCTTCTCCCCTTTTCCTGACACGCATCGCTTCCTTCATCGCTGTTGCTGTTGTGTTGGGTTATCTCCTCGTGGCCGTTCCCAATGTCGAACTGGTTACCGCAACCTGCTTCGCCGCTGGATACAGTCTGGGAATTGTCGCGGGTGCTATCGTCGGAGCGATGGCGGAGTTTCTCTTTGCGGGATTTCACCCGATGGGAAGCAGTGTCGGCCTGCTCCTGCTCGCCCAGATGTGCGGCATGGCGCTGGTCGGATTCGCCGGTGGCCAGATAGCCA
>Ga0315537_1003446_pt1 | contig 11746 bp, 10 predicted proteins | sample SalMarSW160270MG_FD_203091 | JGI IMG/M metagenome (GOLD analysis project Ga0315537, IMG submission 203091) | Salt marsh sediment microbial communities from the Plum Island Ecosystem LTER, Massachusetts, United States - Salt Marsh Sediment SW1602-70 ... | reverse complement strand
GGTTTGCCGAGGAGGTAGACCTAGCCGAGCTCGTTATGCTGGGAAAAAAGCATGGCCTTCCTGTAATGGAGGATCTGGGCAGCGGATGTCTCATCGATTTCTCAAAGTACGGGCTCAGGGGTGAGCCTACAGTTCAGGATTCGATAGCAAAGGGAGCGGATATCGTTACCTTCAGCGGTGATAAGATGCTGGGAGGACCACAGTGCGGCATTATCCTCGGAAGAAGGGAAATAGTCTCCGCCATAAGGCAGAACCAATTGGCTAGAGCCCTCAGGGTGGATAAAGTAACGATTCTCTCCCTTCAGGAGACATTACATCTTTACAGGGATGAGAAAAAGGCCATACGGCATATACCGACTCTCAGGATGATATGTCAACCTTATGGAAGTGTACATCGGAAGGCAAAGAGATTATTGGATATGGTGGGAAGCCTTGGTAAGGGGGCTTTCTCAATAGGCCTTTCCGATGGATTTTCTCGGGTTGGTGGCGGCGCCATGCCTTTGGAGGAGATACGAAGTTGTCTCATCTCTATCTCCTCCAAAACATATCCGGCATCGAAGATCGAATGCTTCTTCCGGTCCTTTAATCCGCCGATAATCATAAGGGTAGAGAAAAACCTCGCCCTCTTGGACGTGAGAACGATCCTGGAAAAGGAACTAAGGACCGTGTCCAAGGCCATCAGAGAATTATCACAGCGCGAGAGGAACGCTACCGCATAAAAATAATGCCACCACCGTAAATAAGATACATGCGGTTTCGTGTCTTCCTATAAGCTTCCCTTTAATTCCTTGCCGGGACGAAATCGTACAACCTTGCTGGCTTTAATCTGTATGGGCGCCCCTGTCTGAGGATTTCTCCCTGTTCTCGCTTTTCTTTCAACCACAACAAATGTTCCGAAACCAGCCAAGGGGAGCTTGCGTTCTTTCTTAATTGCCGACTTGCTGAGGTCGAAGAAGGCATTGAGTGCTCGTTCTGCATCGGCCTTTGTTAAACCCGTTTGTTTTGCAATCCCTGCGATTAGTTCTGCTTTTGTCATGGCATCCCTCCTCTTTTTGATTGTTTGCTAAAACCAATTGGTGTATGGATAGTTGCTCTTCTTCCCCTTTTCAGCCATAAATTTTTGCGTATTGCTACCTTTGACACGGGTGTAGAGCCGACAGTTGAGAATGGATTTCATCAGGAAATGGCCTCTCGCAGAAGCCGGATAGATATAAGAGATGCGGCTTTATTAGCACAGGATGGGAACGATTTCAATAAAAAATATTGAATCTTTTCAGAAAGTCCTTTTTTACTCCCATGAACGGCTCAGACACTATCTTTAGAATAGAATAAAAATATAATGTGCTCTATCAATTAATTAAGCAAGGTTATTGTAACTTCACAATAAATTCGGATAATTACTTGTCACTGCCATTTGCTGTCATTGCGAGAGTCCTTCGGCTATGTCCAGGATAAACTCCGCAAGGCGGCAATCCCTGGCCCAGACTTGTTTCTCTGTATGCGGTAATGGAAAGGCATGCATGCAGAAGAAGAAAGAATAGTAGCATGGGTACATCATGTCGCGCGTGCTCGTTGCAATACGAGAGATTGCTTCGTTCCCGCCCGCTTCGCCTTGCGGACTCGCATGGCGGGCAGGTCGCTTGCAATGGCAGAACCCGAATGTATTGAGAAGTAATATAGTATTACTGTATTATATAATAATATCGCCTCATTGAACCAAATCCCTCATTGACAAACATACCTCTGGATTATAATCTGACATGGCAGGTTCAGAAAACACGAGTGTCTAGAGAATAGAGGAGTTTCGGAATAGATACCATTATTGAAAAGGCCTTGAGGGAAAGCATAAGGGTGAAGGAAGCCTTCGTGAGGAAAAACGCCGACAGGTTGGTGAGCCTCGCTGAAAGGATTTCCAAGGCCTTTATGAACGGCGGAAAGCTTATGTTGTGCGGAAATGGCGGAAGCGCCGCGGACGCCCAGCATATTGCTGCGGAGTTTGTGAACAGATTCCAGGAAGAGCGAGCACCGCTTCCTGCCTTGGCGCTCAGCACCGATACATCCATTATTACCAGTATAGCAAACGATTATGGATATGAGCAGGTATTCAGCAAGCAGATAAAGGCGCTCGGTAGAAAAGGGGATATATTGCTCGCTATTTCAACGAGCGGGAGCTCGGCGAATATCATCTCTGCGATACATGCTGCCAAGGAAGGGCAGATATATACCGTTGGCTTCACCGGAAGGGATGGCGGGAAGATGCTCGCACTAGTGGATCTATCCCTCCTCGTTGAAAGCCGCAGCACGCCGCGGATCCAGGAGGCACATATCTTGGCCGGGCACATCGTGTGCGAGCTCGTAGAGAATATTCTTATCCAAGGCACGCTTGAGAGGTGAGTGCGGCAAAAGAAACGATCGTATGAGGGAATCACATGGACAAAGCTAAGCCCATAGACCTAAAGGGATTACAAACCTATTCCATAAAGGAGCGGCACAGTAAGGTCTCAATCAAGGATTTCGGGTCGGTCTGGAAGCCGGGCGAAGGATTTGGTCACTGGGTCAAAGGGCTGCCGCGAATCTTGGCCGGGGATGACTTCAGAACGGTAATCACCAGGCTCACGGAGGCGGTGAGGGCAAAGAAGATCGTCCTGGTTGCAATGGGCGCTCATGTCATCAAGGTTGGGTTGGGCCCTGTTCTATTGGATTTAATGGAAAGGGGTATTATCAGCGGGATTGCCATGAACGGTGCAGGCATCATCCATGATCTGGAGGTGGCCATGGTCGGCGCCACCTCTGAGGATGTGGATCAAGAGCTTCATCTGGGCAGGTTCGGAATGGCCAGGGAAACAGGAGAATTTCTCAACAGGGCCATCAGAGAGGGTGCAGGAAAGGGGAGGGGGCTAGGGTATTCAGTAGGCATGAGCATGCTCGATGAGGGATTCCCGCATAACGACTATAGCATTCTGGCGGGTGCTGTGCGAATGGGCATCCCGGTTACGGTCCATGTGGCAATAGGCACCGATATTATTCATATGCACCCGGCGGTTGACGGGGCTTCCATCGGTGAAGCCTCCCATCTCGATTTCCGCATCTTCGCCTCCTTGGTGTCGAACCTCGAGGGCGGCGTACACATCAATCTGGGCTCGGCTGTGATCCTGCCCGAGGTCTTTTTAAAGGCCTTCACCCTTGTGAAAAATCTGGGCTTTACCCTCAGGCATTTCACCACGGTGGACATGGATTTCATACGACAGTACCGTCCTCTCACGAATGTGGTAATACGGCCCACGAGCGAGGGCGGTGAGGGATTCTCACTGACCGGCCACCACGAAATCATGGTTCCCCTGCTCGCAGCAGCCCTGATCGAAAACCTGGAGGGAAACAGCATCATTTCGTGACAGGTATGGAAGCTGATATTCCCAAAATCGGCATCGGCTATGATGTCCATAGGCTCGTCGAGGGGAGGCCCTTGATTTTAGGGGGGCTCAAGATTCCCTTTGAAAAGGGGCTTCTCGGCCATTCCGATGCCGATGTGCTTACCCATGCGGTGATGGATGCCATTCTCGGGGCCATTGGCAAGGGCGATATTGGCCGACACTTTCCTGACTCAGAACCCATGTACAAAGGAGCCAACAGCCTCGAACTTCTGAAAGAGGTCGTGGGAATGCTGTACCGGGAAGGCTTGACCGTGAACAATCTCGACGCCACGCTCATCGCACAAGAACCGAAACTCAGTCCTTATCTGGATGAGATGGGGAGACAGCTTTCCCGCGTGTTAGGCGTGGATGCAGGAGCGGTGAACGTGAAGGCGACCACCACTGAAGGCCTGGGGTTTTGCGGACGAGGGGAGGGTATGGCGGCCTGTGCAGTGGTAACCCTGAAACATACGGGATAAGAGCGGAAAAAGGATGCAGTATGCCCCTTCAACTCTATAATTCAGCAACCAGGAAAAAGGAGATCTTTAGGCCCATAAGGGAGGGCCATGTCGGCATGTACGTATGCGGGGTTACCGTATACGACGTATGCCACATAGGACATGCGCGCTCGGCCATCGTGTTTGATGTATTGGTCAGATACCTCAGGGCACGCGGCTTCACGGTCACGTATGTCAGGAACTTCACCGATGTGGATGATAAGATTATCGAGCGCGCCAACCAGACGGGCAAGGATACTGCTGCCCTGGCGGAACGCTATATAGCTTCATTCTATCAGGATATGCACGCTTTGGGAGTGCTTGATGCCGATGTGGAACCCAGGGCAACCGAGCATATCGATGATATGATCGATATGGTGAGCCGCCTCATGAAAAAAGGCCATGCCTACGTCATTGATGGAGATGTCTACTTCTCTGTTGAGACCTTCGAACAGTATGGACAGCTCTCGGGCCGTAACCTCGAGGATATGGTCGCGGGTGCTCGGATCGCCGTGGATGAGAAAAAGAGGAATCCATTGGATTTTGTCCTCTGGAAAAAGGCGAAGCCAGGCGAGCCCACATGGAAGAGCCCGTGGGGTGAAGGGCGACCAGGGTGGCATATAGAATGCTCGGCTATGAGCTCTAAATACCTGGGGGCCACCTTCGATATCCATGGAGGAGGACGAGATCTGATATTCCCACACCATGAAAACGAGAGGGCCCAGTCAATGGCCGCCAATGGAGTGGATTTCGCCAAGTGGTGGATCCATAATGGTTTTCTGACCGTGGAGTCCGAAAAGATGTCCAAATCCCTCGGAAATTTCATAACCATCCAGGATGCCCTCGCCACATACCATCCGCAGGAACTGAGGCTGTTTTTCCTCTCCACGCATTACAGGAGCCCTCTGGATTTCTCGCGATCGGGATTAGCGGAGGCCGGATCCGGGATTGTAAGGATATATCGGACCCTTCAGAGGATAGAAGAGCTGATAGGGCCCTATGCCCTCGATTCCCATACGATTACCGCCGCTTTACTTGGTGAAATGGAGGCCGATGATCTCAAGAAACGATTTATTGGGGTCATGGACGATGATCTCAATACGGCGGCGGCATTGGGCTTGCTGTTTGACAAGGTTCATGAGCTCAACAGGCTCCTTGATTCATCCCCATTCAATGAAGACCTGCGATCGTGCCTCCAGCGCGAAAGGGCAGCGCTTATCGAGTGCGCACGGTCCTTGGGGCTTCTCTGGGATCAACCCTCTCAACTGTTGGGGGAGCTCACTAGGTCCCCCGTGGAGATAGACGCCGGGGAGATAGAGAGCATGATAAGGCAGAGGGATAGGGCAAGAGAGGAAAGGGATTGGGCCAGGGCCGATTCCATCCGTGAGGATCTCTCTCGGAGGGGAATTATCCTTGAGGATGGGCCGAAGGGGACCAAATGGCGATTAAGGATAGAGAAACCGGACTGATAAAAAGGCACAAGGCACAGGGTGCAGGGCAAAAAATCCGTAACCTTGAGCCTTTAGCCTTAAGTTTTATGCCGCCAGCGTTGTCTGGGTCATATAGCCGCAAATGGCATGTGAAAAGCTAACGCTGAGAATGATACTGTTTATTTGATGACACCAGGAGACCAAGAGTCAGTAGATACATTGAAGAGATCTTCATATTTTGAACTCGTCTCTTCCTTTGAGCCGAAAGGCGATCAATCCCATGCCATCGATGCCCTGACCGAGGGCATCTCTCTGGGGCTCGGGCATCAGGTGTTGGTCGGCGTGACCGGCTCAGGCAAGACGTTCACCATAGCCAACGCCATCGCCCGGGTTCAGAAACCCACCCTTGTGATTGCCCCCAACAAGACCCTCGCAGCTCAACTGTTCGGGGAGTTCAAGACCCTCTTTCCCCACAATGCGGTTGAGTACTTCGTGAGCTACTACGATTACTACCAACCCGAGGCATACGTTCCCCAGACAGACACCTATATCCAGAAGGACGCCTCTATCAATGAGCAGATCGACAAGATGAGGCACTCGGCGACCCGATCCCTTCTCGAGAGGGATGATGTGCTCATCGTTGCGAGCGTATCCTGCATATATGGGCTCGGTTCTCCTGAGGCTTATCACGGAATGCTGTTGTACGTGGAGAGGGGTGATCAGATAAGAAGAGAAGATGTGCTCGCGAAACTGGTTGAGATTCACTATGAGAGAAGCGATATCGATTTTCACCGATCGTCTTTTCGCGTCAGGGGAGATGTGGTGGATATCTATCCCGCATACGAGGAATACTCCTCCATACGGCTCACCTTTTTCGGTGATGTCATCGAGGATATCCGGGAGATCGATCCCATCACCGGGCATACCGTACGTAAGCTCAATAGGGTAGCGATCTACCCAGCGAGCCATTATGTGATCACCGCTCCGAGAAGGCAGGAGGCTATCAGCGGTATCAAAGAGGAATTGGCCCAGAGGATCGAATCTTTTAACAGGGAAGCGCGATGGATCGAGGCCCAGAGGATAGAGGAGAGAACCCTCTATGACCTGGAGATGATTGAGGAGATGGGTTACTGTCATGGCATTGAGAACTACTCGAGGCACCTCACCGGCAGAAGATCCGGCGAGCCGCCTCCCACATTGCTCGACTACTTTCCGGAAAACTCCCTCATCATTCTGGACGAGAGCCACATCACCGTTCCCCAGCTCATGGGGATGTACAGGGGTGATAGGTCTCGGAAGGAAACCCTGGTTGAATACGGCTTTCGCCTTCCCTCTGCCCTTGATAACAGGCCGCTCAAGTTCGAGGAATTCGAATCCAGGGTGACCCAGATGATCTATGTGAGCGCTACCCCAGGCCCCTATGAGTTGGATAAGGCTACCCACGTCGTCGAGCAGATCATCAGACCCACGGGGCTCATAGATCCGCGCATCGTGGTAAGGCCGGCACGGAGCCAGGTGGATGACCTCTTCGCCGCTATCCAGGAGAGGGTGAACCAGGGCCAGCGCGTGTTGGTGACCACCCTCACCAAACGAATGGCAGAAGACCTCAGCGAGTACTATGCCGATTTGGGCGTCAAGGTACGATACCTGCACTCCGATATCACGACGATCGAGAGGACGGAGATTATCAGGGACTTGAGGCTCGGGGTCTTTGATGTGCTTATAGGAGTAAACCTCCTGCGAGAGGGCTTGGATTTGCCAGAGGTATCATTGGTGGCCATCCTGGATGCCGACAAGGAAGGTTTTCTGCGCTCTGAGAGGTCTCTTATCCAGACCTGCGGGAGGGCCGCCAGAAACATCGACGGCACCGTCATCTTCTACGCGGAGGACATCACCCCATCCATGAAAAGGGCGATTGATGAGACCGAGAGGAGGAGAAGTCTGCAGCGTAGCTACAACGAGACCCACGGGATTACACCGGAATCAATAAAAAAGGATATTACCGATATCCTGAGTTCCGTATATGAAGCGGATTATGTAACCATTCCCTCCTTGTCAGAGCCTGAGGAGGAGCGCATCCCCCTCGATCGCCTGCCCAGGCTCATACGATCCTTGAAGAAAGAGATGCTTACGGCTGCCAAGAGACTGGATTTCGAGGAGGCCGCGCGCTTCCGGGATCGGATCAATCATTTGGAGAGAAAGGAACTGGAGTGTAAGGATTCAGCCCTGTTGTAACCCAAGTATCTTTTCCAGGGTCCAGAGATCATCATGGTGGTCATATCGTATGAGATAGATCTTGCGATCGTCTGCCAATGCCTTGAAATAGCTGTGGTTGATCCCATACCAGCGATCGAGGATCTCGAGCACCATGAGTTTTCGCCCCCTGAAGGTGAACTGCATTGGACGCTCATTCACCTTGTAGCCGGAGTAGCAGCTTACCTGGATCGTCTTTAAGCGGGAATCAAGCTTCATTTTAAAGCATCATCGTTTAATTGGTTTTACTGGTTGGACTGGTTCCATGAGCTTGATTCCATTCTCACGATTGACGCAAATAAATAGTCCATTCCAAACCAATTCAACCAGTTAAACAAGTGGAACTAGTAAAACAGAAGATCCAGTATTATTTCTCGATAAGCTTATCAGCATCCTGCAACTTTCGATCTATATTGTCCCGTATCCAATGGGCATCCCACCACTCTATTGGGTTTACGGGAACCCCGTGAACCAGAACCCCGAAATGCAGGTGATCGCCGGTAGCGAGTCCCGATTTCCCGGAATTGCCGATTACCTCTCCTTTGGTGACTGTTTGCCCTTCGGATACATGGATGCTGCTGAGATGGCCGTAAAGGGTGCAAAGGCCTTGACCGTGATCGATCACCACTGAGTTTCCATAGATTCCGAGATCTCGTGCGAGAATAACCCTGCCGTTATTGGCTGCCTGGATGGGCGTCTGTGCCAATGACGCGAGATCAACTCCCATGTGCATTGATCGGTCTATTTCATTGCCCTTGTAATAGTAGATCCTCTGGTCACCGAACTGTGCCATGGTGGCGGAATTCTTCATCCTTAACCATGGGCCGTCCCATAGTCTTTTCTCGATGAATGATCGGCAGGCCTCTTGTATTTCTTCGTCATTTTTCTTCCGCAACTCCCTGTTGATGAAGAGATATCTCTCTAAAGGGCTGGCATCGTGCTTGAATAATTCCTTGGGAAAGGAGGAGACTATGGTTTCTAAGAGTCTTTCGGATATTCGAATAGTCTCGCTGCGAAAGTGCTTCTTTCTGATATGATAGAAAAAGGAGCCTTTTGTCTCGTTCTCAGCCCTGTCTTTAGCCCACAGATACAGGGATACCTCCTCCTTTTTGGCCTGGTACGGAACAGCAAAGTAACAGAGATGCAACTCATGAGAGGGTTCACGAAACGGTATGCCAGGGAAGAATCGGTCATTTACAAAAACACCGCTTTCCTCCGTATCTGTTGAGATCCTGTAGATAACAAGGCCAGATCCCCCCATGGTGAGGTTGTGGCTTCTGGTTACGGCACTGATTGAGGGGGGAATGGTATCCACCACCATCTTGTGCTCAATGATAGTCAGATTTCCATCACCACCCCGTCTTTTTGAGAAATCGTGGATCTCGATGACGATAGTTGCCTGCCCCTGCACAAGATTCAGTTGCGTTGGATCGATACTGAATGTCTGCTCGAATCGGTGGACGCCCCTTTTGTTAAAAAGCCCCTCATAGGGAAAGTCCTTCTTTAGTATCGGAATGCCCGGTCCCTCCTGCTTCACGATCACCTTGATATCCCTGAGACCCATCTTGAGGTCGGAAAGCACAACGGTGAAGGTAACCGGTTTGCTCAAGTACTCGGGCATCGGTTCTAGTTGTACGAGCGGTTTTTCTCCCTCGAATAGGGTCATCAGAAACCAGATAAGAGCAAGGAGAAGGATCACGATTGGGAGCGAGGTGATGATGAACTTCGATCTTTTAATCCTTGACTTTTTCATCTTCCCTATACTAACCGTACCTTGAAAAGCAACGACATCACACGAACTATTTATCATTTGTTATGGTAATAGTTTTGTCAATCTTTTTTTGCCTGTAAATCACATGGTCCAAAGGGTTCATATCGGCGTAATTGGAGCAGGGGATTGCTCCCAGGAACTATATGGCTTAGCCCGTGAACTAGGGCAATACATTGGACGGAATAAATGGGTGCTTTTCTGCGGCGGACTGGGCGGAGTTATGCAAGGGACGGCAGAAGGCTGCTTCCTGGAAGGTGGAGTGACGGTCGGCCTTCTGCCAGGGAAGAATAAAGATTCTGCGAACCCCTTTATAACACTCCCTATCCCCACAGGGCTTGGCGAGGGAAGGAATCTTCTCGTGGTGAGGGCATCAGATGTGGTGGTGGCCATTTCCGGAGGATATGGTACCTTGTCCGAGATCGGCCTGGCACTCAGGATCGGAAAGCCGGTGGTAGGTCTCAAGACCTGGTCCGGTATCGACGGCATTGAGTATGTGGAGAGCGTGGAGCAAGCGATTAAAGCGGTGGAGAGACACATCGCGGGCTTGAAAAGAAAGCCCTAATATCTCCCTCTTGAGCAGTTTATCCGACTGCAATGGATCGGCGAGGCTTAATCTAAGATCTGGCTCAGGAAGAGCTTGGTTCGTTCGTGCTGAGGATTGCTGAATAACTTCTCAGGGGTATTGCCCTCAAGGATTTGCCCAAAATCCATGAACAGTACCCTGTGGGCAACACTTTTCGCGAAGCCCATCTCATGGGTGACCACGATCATGGTCATACCCTCATGGGCAAGATCGATCATTACATCGAGCACTTCCTTAATCATCTCCGGGTCGAGGGCCGAGGTAGGCTCATCGAAGAGCATGACCTTTGGATTCATACAGAGGCTGCGGGCAATGGCGACCCTCTGCTGCTGGCCCCCTGAGAGCTGACCCGGATATTTTCGGGCCTGTTCAGCGATGTGCACCTTTTCCAGGTAGTGCATAGCCGTATCCTCGGCCTCTGTCTTGGGAATCTTTCGCACCCATATAGGGCCTAAGGCGAGGTTTTCGATGATCGTGAGGTGGGGGAAGAGGTTGAAGTGCTGAAATACCATGCCCACTTCTGCACGAACCTTCTCGATATTTTTGATGTTGTTGGTCATCTCTATGCCATCGACGATGATCCTGCCTCGTTGATGCTCCTCGAGGCGATTGATGCAGCGGATCAGGGTCGATTTTCCGGAGCCCGAGGGGCCGCAGATGACGATACGTTCTTGTTTACGTATGGTAAGATTGATACCTCGAAGCACATGAAAATCGCCGAACCACTTGTGAACGTCGACAAAGTCAATCATGGCATCGTCAGGCGATCGAGTCTCTATACTTTTTGATACGACCTTGTTCATGAAAGCCTCTCATTGTTGCAGGTCCGGCCTGCAGGTTAAACATATGCCCACCCAACAACCCCAATGCATTACGCGCGAGTCATATACCTTTATTTTTTTAATGCCTCAGTACGATGGGCGATAATAAAAGCATCCTTTATTCACGATCGGGTCGTTAATTCTCCCTTGACAGCTCCCGTTCTAGTTTTCGGCTGTAGTTCGACATGGAAAAGCAGCCCAAGAAGTAGAAAATGGCAATAAAGAGGTATGCCTCGCGGCTGAATCCCATCCATTCAGGGTTGGAGAGAACGGACTGGGTGGTCTTGAGCAAGTCCCAGAGCGCGATGATCACCACGAGGGAGGTATCCTTGAACGCGGAAATAAGGATGCTTACCGTTGGCGGTATCACGATCTTCAGGGCCTGGGGCAGGATCACCAGCCGCATGGTAAGATAGTAGTTGAGCCCCATGGATTCAGCAGCCTCATATTGCCCCCGTGACATACCCTGCAACCCTCCCCTTACAACCTCCGCAATATAAGCAGCGGTAAACAAGATAATGGCAACCTGTGCCCTGAGGAGTTTATTGAATGTGATCCCTTCTGGCAAAAACAGGGGAAAAATGATCGAGGACATAAAGAGAAGGCTGATCAGGGGAACCCCACGGATCAACTCAATATACAGGACACTGAGCCATTTTACGCCATGCATTTTGGATTGACGTCCCAGCGCCAGGATAACGCCCAGGGGGTAGGCGGCGGTAAGCCCGAAAACAGAGAGCAAGAGTGTCAGAGGTAATCCCCCCCACTGGGTACTCTCCACCGGCGTCAGTCCGAAAAGCCCCCCCTTCATGAGCAGGCCCATAACAGCCAGACCCATAGGCCAACCATAGCCCAGGTACTTATTCCAGTGCGTTCGGTCTCTGCTGTAAAAGAGAAGCCCCACGAGGATCATCATGGCCAGAAGCGGGCGCCATTGCTGCGCATAAGGGTAGAAGCCGAAGATAATAAATCGAAAATTCG
>Ga0315537_1003444_pt1 | contig 11751 bp, 12 predicted proteins | sample SalMarSW160270MG_FD_203091 | JGI IMG/M metagenome (GOLD analysis project Ga0315537, IMG submission 203091) | Salt marsh sediment microbial communities from the Plum Island Ecosystem LTER, Massachusetts, United States - Salt Marsh Sediment SW1602-70 ... | reverse complement strand
GTGTATGCCTGCGGTCCAGTGGATATGTACAGGGCAATATCGCAGCTAGCCACCGCCTGCGGGGCGGCCGGGGGAGACAAGCTCAGAAAATGTCAGGTCTCCCTGGAGGTAAGGATGGGATGTGGTATTGGGGCCTGCCGTGGCTGCACCGTAATTACCGAGAGAGGTCCGAGGACAGTGTGTAGCGATGGTTCGATATTCGAGCTGGGCGATATCCTGTGGAGCGAGGTGAGACTATGACCGTGGTTACCGGGGAGATCACAGTCCAGACAAGAGGGGATTGCGATATTGTTGACATAACGTCCCAGGTGGCGAAGAAGGTGCTGGAATCGGGGATGAATAGCGGCACCGCTACACTGTTTGTGAGCGGCTCGACGGCTGGGGTAACCACCGTCGAATATGAGCCAAGGCTTCTCGACGATACCAGAACCGCGTGGGATAGAGTGGTTCCCGAGGACATCGCTTACGAGCACAATAAGACGTGGGGAGATGGGAATGGCCATTCTCACGTGCGTGCCTCTATGCTGGGAGCGTCGCTGACCGTACCCTTTGTAGGCAGGAAGCTGACTCTGGGTACATGGCAACAGATAGTGCTCATCGATTTCGACAACCGCCCCAGGTTGAGAAAACTCGTGCTCCAGATCTTGGGTGAATAGCCACGGACAAAGCCCTCGATCCTAGCTCTGGCTTTGCCCGTGTGTGCGGGTATGATATCATCTGTGAGAGGCGCTCTGGTCGGCGGTGCTGCGCCTTTTCACCATGGCTTGACTTCAGGGTCCTGCTCGTCTTGTCGATAGCTCTAGCGGGACTGGGTGCTTATTTCTTTTCGAAAACGGAGGCCTGAGAGAAAAATGAAGAAATGGATAGGTGTAATGGCAGCCATCTGCTTGTTCGGTGCTGTCTGCGGCGGCTGCTCTGGCGGAAATGACGAGTTGGGAGAGGCCGCTGTGGTTACGCGAGGCGACCTGGTGGTAGGCGTCTCTGTCAGTGGCAACCTGGAGATGCCGCACAGGACTGATTTGTCCTTTGGCACCACGGGTATGGTACTGGAGGTGATGGTGGAGGAGGGGGATGCCGTGCAAAAAGGACAGATTCTGGGGAGACTCGATGCCCAGTCGCTGGAGCTGAGTCTGCAGACCGCGCTGGCCAGACAGGATACAGCAGAGATCGACTATGAAGTGGCGCGGAATCAGTTGGTGGCAACGATCTATCCTATGTACACTGGCGCCTATGTGAGTGACTTGCCGGGAACGTGGCTCGCTCTGGAGGAGGCCCTGGAGGATATGGAACAGGCACGAAGGCTTCTGGATAAAGACAACGCTGAGGAGATGCAAGCCCAACTAGAAGTACTCGAGGCAGATATAGTCAAGGCTAAGGAGAAACTGCACTCCACCAGGTGGGCCCTGCCGCTGTCAGTCAAGCTGATGGAACTGCAAACGGACCAGGTTAAGCTAGCTCTGCAGATGGCTGAGCTGGATGTGGCCAGAGCCAGGCTGGAGCTGGAAAAGGCGACCATCGTCGCTCCCTTCGATGGCGTCGCGGCTGAGGTTCTCATAGATGAGGGCCAGCAGCTTTCGTCCATGACATATGCCAACCCGGCGGTGCGCTTGATCGACCCCAGCGAGATAGAAATGAACGGCATGATCGACGAGATAGACATCGCAAGCGTCGAACTGGGCCAGGAGGCGGAGATCACTCTGGATGCGCTGCCCGGCAAGGGATTGAAGGGGAAGGTAACGTTCATCTCTCAAGCGGGAACAATCCAGGCGGGAGTGGTGTCCTACAAGACCACCATAGTGTTAGAGGCGCCCGACGAGGATATCAGGGATGGAATGAGCGCCACTGCCGAAATCGTCACGGATCGCCGCGAAGACGTTTTGCTGATTCCCAACCGAGCCATCCAGGGCAGTTGGGATAGCCCCTGGGTGGAGGTTCTGATAGAGGAGGGAACTGAAGAGAGACCGGTGACGCTCGGCTTGAGCGACGGCATAAGGACGGAAGTCCTCTCGGGGCTGGAGCTGTCTGAGGAGGTCGTGCTTCCTGCGGCGCAGCTGCCTTTTAGCATGTTCGGAGGCTGATAGGTGGTTGAGCTGGAGAGCATAACGAAGGTTTACAGGGCAGGTCGGACGGAGGTGCCCGCGCTCCGCGGAATAAGCTGCTGCATCAATGATGGAGAGATGGTATCCATCATGGGTCCATCAGGCTCGGGGAAGTCCACTTTGATGAACATCATCGGTTGCCTGGACAGACCCAGTTCCGGCATGTACCGACTGGATGGGGTGGAAGTCAACGGGCTCAATGACAACGAGCTGGCCGAGATAAGAAACAAGAGGATTGGCTTTGTCTTTCAGAGCTTCAACCTGCTGGGGCGGACCACGGCTCTGGCCAACATAGAGCTGCCGCTTATCTACGGTGGCGCCAGCAATCGCCGCCAACGGGCCTTGCAGGCCCTGGAGTCCGTGGGGTTGGGACATCGGGCCAAACACAGGCCGAGTGAGCTGGCCGGGGGTGAGCAGCAGAGGGTGGCTATAGCTCGAGCATTGGTCAACAACCCCTCTCTTATTCTGGCTGACGAGCCTACCGGCAACCTTGATACCCAGACGAGCAAGGGAATTATGCTGCTCTTCCAGGAACTGAACCGGCAGGGGATAACCATTGCCCTGGTTACGCATGAGGCTGACATTGCTGACTATACGCAGCGCACCATCAGAATCCGTGACGGTCAGATTGAGGTGCTGCAGTGAAATTGTGGGACTGCTTTGCCACTGCCCTGCACACCTTGTTCAGCCACAAGTTGCGTTCATTCCTGACCATGCTGGGGATTCTGATTGGCGTAGCCTCGGTAATTTCCATGGTGTCATTGGTGAGGGGGGAGCAGGCGATGATAAGGGAGTCATTCGAATCCCTGGGCGCCAATCTGATATTTGTCACTCCGGGTGCCGCGAGTAGCGGAGGGGGAATGGGGGGGGCGTTCGCCAGTACCTCAACACTGACCCTGGAAGATGCTGAGGCCATTGCGGACGATGCCCCTTCCGTATTGATGGTAGCAGCCGCGACGCAGGCGACGACCAACGTGATAGCCGGAGGGGAGAACGTAGGGTGCTTAACTCTGGGTGTTACTGCTGAGTACCAGTATGTGCGGAACTTTGAGGTGGAGGAGGGGAGATTCATCAGCGAGCGGGACTACAAAGGGACGGCGAGGGTGGTTGTCCTGGGGAATGAGCTGAGCGAGACTCTTTTTGGCCAGATGTCGCCAATAGATCAAAGCATAAGAATGAGCGGGCGGCAATTCAAGGTCGTCGGTGTGCTCAAGAGCAAGGGGGAGGCGTTTGGCACCGAAGATCAGGCAGCGATGGTTCCTCTGAGCACGGCACTGTCGATTCTATCGTCTGAACGTATGAGCGGCGGTGAGCATATTGTCCAGGGTATCTCAGTCCAGGCTAAGAGCAAGGAGGCCTTGGGGGCGGCGCAGTGGGAGATCGGCAATATCTTGCGGCAGCGCCATCACCTCAGGCCGGAAGAGGATGACGATTTTAGAATCATCAGCATGGGCGATGTGTCCCGCACCGCGGACGAGATGTATGCAGTGGGAGAGCTCATCATGGGAGCCATTGCCGGCATTTCGCTGCTGGTTGGGGGGATCGGAATAATGAACATCATGCTGGTTTCGGTGACGGAGCGCACCAGGGAGATCGGGCTTCGCAAAGCGCTGGGGGCCAAACGCCGTGACGTGCGGACGCAGTTCCTTACTGAAGCCGCTGTGCTGAGTCTCTGTGGCGGCGCCATAGGGGTAGGCCTGGGCTGGATCATAGTACGGGTGAGTGCCGGCGCGCTGACCAACATGGGCCTTCCCTTCCCGGCCACGGTTCCGGGCGATGTGATTCTTCTGGCGGTGGGAGTAGCAGGCTCGGTTGGGCTTGTCTCGGGTCTCTATCCGGCGATCAGGGCGGCGCGGCTGGACCCCATCGAGTCGTTGCGCCACGAATGAGTGGCTATTTGCCTTGAATTAGCGACATGAACTCGGAGCGGGTAACCGCTTTGGTGCAGAAGGTTCCTCTGACTGCTGACGTAACTACATTGGTGCCCGGTTTCTTGATGCCGCGCATGATCATGCACAGGTGTTCGGCCTGAATGACCACGGCCACGCCGTCAGGCTCGAGGGCTTCGAAGATGGCGTCAGCGATCTGGCGGGTCATTCTCTCCTGGAGTTGAGGACGCCTGGCGACTATCTCCACTACCCTGGCTAGCTTGCTTATTCCCACCACCCTGCCGCTTGTGCCGGGTATATAGCCCACGTGCGCCACCCCGAAGAAGGGGAGGAGGTGATGCTCACACATAGAATAGAAGGGGATATCCCTCAGGATTACCATCTCCTGGTGGCCTTCATCGAAGCTAATCGATAGTTCGCTCTTGGGGTCGACGTCCAGGCCTGAGAACAGCTCGGCATACATCTCGGCAACACGCTGAGGCGTGTCCTTTATGCCTTCTCTTTGCGGGTCCTCACCTATGGCCTCGATTATTGAGGCCATCGCTGTCTTTAGCTTGTTTTCATCAACCATCTGAGCTCCTCATTTCTTCAAGGGAACAACGGCTGTCATTGCGAAAAGCTACAGCCACGCATTGCGCGTCAGCTCCAGCCCAGAGCCTTCTCCACGACAGCCAGGTCGGCAGGAAGCTCCGCCGGAGGCCGGGCAAATCTGACGGGTATGCCGGGGTCTTTCAGCCCTGTCCCCGTAAGGATGCAGACTAGCCTCTTGCCGGAGAAGTCCTGTCTCTGCGACATCTTGATGAGTCCCGCCACTGAGGCAGCCGAGGCCGGTTCGGCAAAGATACCTTCCCTGGCTGCCGTCAGCCTGTAGGCGCTCATTATCTCATCGTCGGTGACGCAGTCGATGACCCCGCCTGACTCATCTCGGGCTGCCACTGCCCTCTGCCAGCTAGCCGGATTGCCAATGCGAATGGCTGTGGCAATGGTCCGTGGTCGCTTGATGACTCTGCCGTACACGATGGGAGCGGCGCCCGCGGCCTGGAATCCCATCATCTTGGGAGTGTGGCTTGCCCTGCCCTTCAGGCTGTATTCTACAAATCCCTTCCAGTAGGCAGTGATGTTGCCTGCGTTGCCCACAGGTATGAACACGTAGTCGGGAGCATCGCCTAGCTCATCCACGATCTCAAACGCTGCTGTCTTCTGGCCTTCGATGCGGTTCGGGTTCAGCGAGTTGACCAGAGTGACGGGGTGCCTCTCGGTGAGGGCGCGGACTATCTCAAGTGCCTGGTCGAAGTTGCCTTTTACCCCCACGATCCTGGCGTCGTACACCATAGCCTGAGCCAGCTTGCCCATAGCTATTTTCCCCTTGGGGATAACGACAACGGCTTTGAGCCCGAATCTGGCTCCGTAGGCCGCCGCTGAGGCGCTGGTGTTGCCGGTGGAAGCGCAGATGATGCTGGAGCTGCCGCTTTCCACCGCTTTGGCCACCGCCACCACCATGCCGCGGTCTTTGAAAGAGCCGGTGGGGTTACACCCTTCACATTTGAAGTAAAGCTCGCGGCAGCCAAGCTGCTTTTCGAGCGTCCTTGACCTCACCAGCGGTGTGTCGCCCTCGCCAAGGGTGATCGTGGGTGTGGCCGGAGTGACGGGCAGGAAGTCGCGGTACCGGTGTATTACGCCTTGCTTCATCCTTCGACCCTGATGAAGTTGCTGACCTCCTTCACCACTGCCAGATGTCTCACGTCCTTCAGAGCCTTTTGCACCGCTTTCTCCTCGGCCGGGTGCGTCATGATGACAATTACGGCGCTCTGAGAACTCAGGTCGCTTTCCTTCTGCAGGACGGAGGAGATGCTGATGAGATTGTCGCCCAGTACCTTGGAGATTTGGGCCAGGACGCCGGGGCGGTCGGCTACCTGCAACCTGAAGTAGTAGCGCGTCTTCACATCCGACATGGCTTCGACGGGTATTCTCTGGCTCAACTCCACCCTGGGAATGTTGGTCACCCCGCGGCAGGCGTTTCTGGCTATGGTCAATACGTCGGCCATGATGGCGCTGGATGCTGCCAAACCTCCGGCCCCCCGGCCGTAGAAGACCAGTCTGCCCGCCAGGTCGCCCTCCACCTGAATGGCGTTGTACACCCCGTCCACCTTGGCCAGTTGGGAGTTCTGGGGCGTAAAGGTGGGATGAACCCGCACTTCAATTGTATCGGGCAGGCGCCTGGCGATGGCCAGGAGCTTGATGGCGTAGCCGAATTCCCTGGCATAGCGGAAGTCATCAGTGGCAAGGCGGGAGATGCCCTCGCAATATATGTTATTCGGGCTCAGCGGGGTATGAAAGGCCAGGCTGGCCAGGATGGCCAGCTTGTAGGTAGTATCCATTCCCTCGATGTCGTTGGCAGGATTGGCTTCAGCGTAACCTAGCTTCTGAGCTTGCTCCAGAGCAGTGCGGAAGTCTATCCCTTCCTGTGACATTTGAGTGAGAATATAGTTGGTGGTGCCGTTGAGGATGGCGTAGATTGCCGAGATGTCGTTGGCTGCCAGGTCCTGGAGGAAGGAGGATATGAGGGGTATGCCGCTGCCTACGCTTGCCTCGTAGCGGAGGTCGACGTTGTGTTTCTGGGCCAGCGATAGCAGCTTGTATCCGTACTTGGCCATCACTTCCTTATTGGCTGTAACCACGTGCTTGTTATTGGTAATGGCCCGCGTGATGTATTCCAGGGCAGGATGTTCGCCGCCGAGGAGCTCGATCACTATGTCCACCTCAGGGTCGTCTATGGCGTCTTCGGCCCGGTCCGTGAGCGTTTGGGGGTTGGGTCTGGCACTGCGTCGCTTGGTTATGTCGCGCTCCAGCACCTTTTTCAACACCAGGGAAGCTCCCACTTGCTCTGCTAGCTTGTCCGCCTTGTCCAGAAGAACGTCGGCCACACAACTGCCCACGACCCCCAGGCCCAGCAGGGCAACGCCGATATCCTTCGTCACTTCGCGCTCCGTCCTGAAATCTCTTCCACACCCCGAGACTTTGAAACCTCTTCTACAGCCCGGGCCTGCTGGGCTGCGTCAAGGAAGGTCTCGACTATGCTGCTGTCATGGTACTCTCTGAACCACTCGTTGAAGGCTTTCGTCGCCAGGCCCCCTCGAACACTCTCGCTGAGCTCACGATCGCCTTTGTCCAGGACCTGGACTATCCAGTAGCCACCTGTGGTATATGCCATTTCATCTTTGATCGGTTCGCTGATGGTATTGAGGTCGAGATTGAAGGCTGCCTCATCGAAGGCTTCGCTGTTCATGTCTCCCTCGTTGAGCCAGCCCAGCTCGCCTCCCTCTTCGGCGGCGCCATACTGGGAATACTCCTGAGCCAGTTCGGCAAAGTTGTCCGCGGTGAGCTGGGCCTTGACCTCGTTGGCTTCTTGTTGGCTCCCCAGCATGATTGCCCTGACCCTGATCCCTTGCGTGTCATCCTTCTCCAGGACCTCTATCAGCCAGTATCCGATGCTCTTGGCTGCGGCCTCATCGGGGATGAAGCGCAGTTCCCCCGGTTCCAGGTCGAAGACGGCATCGCCGATGAGCGGGTTGAGTATCGATTCCCGGGGTACCCAGCCGAGGTCGCCTTCAGATTGCGGGTTGCAGGAGAACTCCTCTACCAGGGTAGCGAAGTCCTCGCCGTTCTCCAGTCTTGTCATCACGTCGGAGGATACCTGTCGGCTTTCGACTAGCAGCACCTGGACGTGTGCCTGTTCCATGATATCGGGCAACTGAGAGGCGAAATGCTCCTGAAGTCCGTCCCTCAATAGACTGACAGCCATTATATCCCGGTACGCTTCTCCATCGGGCAAATCTCTCTCCTTGATTGCCTCGTCGATCTCCTTGGAGCTGACATCGATCCCGAGGCTGTCGGCTCCCTGCCTGAGGACCTCGTCCTGCACGATCTGGCTGGCAATCGTGTCGGGCATGAACTGGAGCTGGGATGGGTCTATGCCCATGCTGTAGGCCTCGAACATCTCTATGTAGTAACCCAGGTCGAACGAAGAGTCGTTCACCACAATGACAACCTCGCGGAGAGGCTTTATCTTTTGATCGTAGTATCCATAGCTCACCATGGCTATGAGGCCGGCCAAGAAGGCGATGCCGGCATAGGTGATGATGCGGCGTATCCTGTTCTGACGTTCCCACTTGGAGGTCTGGTGTTGGGTGGGGACTATCTTCGGCTTGGATGTTTTCCGCTTCTTGCTCAATGACTATCTACCAAAGGAGTGGAGCAGTCGTTGCTCCGACGAACTCGTTATGATAGCATACTAGGGCGGATACGGCGACGGGGTGTAGCGCAGTCTGGTAGCGCACCTGAATGGGGTTCAGGTGGTCGGAGGTTCGAATCCTCTCACCCCGATATCCAAATCCGTGGACAAGATTCCCACACACCAGCTATCGCCTGGAGAACAGTTAGGTGTCTGCTGCCGCTGTGCAGGAGGATAAGTAATGGCTAAGGATAAATCTAAGAAAAGTCCCGCGAAGCCGGTTGCCGAGGAGCAGGATACAAAGGGAACGTGCAAACTCGTGGGATTCCTCAGGTGGCTGCAGTGTCCCTGCCAGTGCGCCACCGACAAGGATTCACGGCAATCCAAGAAGTAGACCGGGCAACGCCAGCTGCCAGGGAAACAGGAAAAGTCACTTTCTGCCCTTTGCGTAGATACGACATCCCGAGACAATGAGGGCGATCCCGACGATACCGAGAATCCAGAAGATGACTGTTCCCAGCGTGCTGGTCCAGTACATGGCCCCCAGGACCCATGGCAGGAGCAGTGCAGCAACGCCAGCCCCTATTCTGATGTAGGCTCTCTTCTTGTATTCCGGCACATCGCCTCCTTCGGCGCATTCCCTTCACAAGGCCTCATCTATCGGCACTGCCTCGCTGTAGAGATGACCCGAATCGATTGTACCGCAAAGCAATAGCAGGGACAAGACCCCGGGCTACAAGCGAGCTGCCTCGGGTTCTGAACAGAGTGCACCGGATGTGCAATGAGGCTGAGGCAGATGCTGGAATAGAGCGTGCGCTTTTCTCGACGCACCGGAGTTTGAACGTCTGGCGACCTCTGCGGCTGCTCGCTGCTAGGGGTTCAGAACGTATATGTAGGCGTTCAGAGTCGCGGCAAACGTCACCCATGCTATGTATGGGATCAGGAGCGCGCCGGCTGCAGTCGATATTCTGAAGAACTTCAGGATGGTGAGCAGTATCGCGGCCCACAGGAGTACGATTACGATAATCCCGCCGAGCGGGGACTGAAGACCGAAGAACGCCACCGACCAGAGAGCGTTCAGCACCAGTTGGACCAGGAAAAGAATGAGTGCTGTTCTCACCTGTTTCTGGTTGAGACCCACCCGCCACACGAGGGATGCAGATATCCCCATCAATAGGTAGAGTGTGATCCAGGCAGGGGCGAAGAGCCAATTCGGCGGGTTAAAGGGAGGTTTTGCCAGCGCCGCGTACCATGTCGGGATTGCCGGTGTGGTGAATACTGAACCTATGACACCGGCGAGTTGGCAGGCGATAATGCTGACTATCAGTTTGAAGGTATACTTGCGCTTCTCACTCTCCATTTCATGCCTCCGCCTTACTTTCCTGGTCTGACGATAGACCTATCACAGCTTGTTTGCGTGTCCGGGCACCCTTCACCTTCCGAAAGAACGGCAACTTTCCTCTAAGGGCGCCCAGTATAGTCCAGTCATCCCATTGGCACAACCCCCCAAAATGCCTTGCCTCCTACGATTCCAAACATTCTGGTCTCACATCGGGTATACGCATTCCGAGTTGCCGGCCCATGGTCGTTTGTGGTTGCACTATTGGCTCCTTGCCGGCTAGGAGGACTTGGACGTGGTCTTAAAATACACTCGCAGCATTACGTTTGACGACTGTCTGAGCCACTACTATGAGGTAATTGCCTAATCGAGTGGTATAGACCTGTGACAGGGGTTCACCCCATCACTCCAGAGAAACCTAAGCTAAATAGACAGTCGGTTCGTGAAACCCATCCTATCCCCCAGTAGCCTTCGACTCGCTATCCACCCAGTAGTACCATGCGAGGTGACTCTGAGGGTTGCTTCGACATATCTCTTACTATTTGGCGTAACGGGGTTCAGGTGGTCGGAGGTTCGAATCCTCTCACTCCGATTCTCCCTCTGCCTCAGGCAATCAGCGCTTTCACCCTTGCACCGTTTTGGCTGTGGGTTTAATATGACGAGCTAGACATGGACATCAGGCTAAGCTTTCTGGGTGCGGCCCGGAACGTTACCGGGTCGCGGCACCTTGTGACGGTAGACAACCTCAAGTTCCTCATCGACTGCGGGCTGTTTCAGGAAAGGCAGTTCAAGGCGAGGAACTGGGAGCCGTTTCCTTTTGCGCCTGATACGCTGGACGCTGTCCTTCTGACTCACGCTCACCTCGACCACTGCGGCCTGCTGCCCAAGCTGGTGCGCGAGGGGTTCAGCGGACCCATCTACTGCACTGCGGCCACCGCGGAAATCGCCAAAATCGTGCTGCTGGACTCGGCGAATATCCAGGAAGAAGATGCGGAGTTCAAGAGGGAAAGGCACCGCCGCGAGGGAAGGAAAGGGCCCTACCCCGAGGCCCCGCTGTACTCCGTGGATGACGCCCGGGCCTGTCTACCCCAACTGTTTCCTGTGAGGTACGAGGAAACCGTGGAGCTAGCTGACGGGGTTAGCGCCACCTTCCACGACGCCGGCCATATCCTGGGCTCTTCCATGGTCAAGATGAACGTAGCGAGGAACGGGGAAAGAAGGAGCCTGCTTTTCTCCGGCGACGTGGGCCGATGGGACAGGCCCATACTCCGCGATCCGACTCTTTTCCAGGAGGCGGACTACGTGGTGGTGGAGTCCACCTACGGTGACAGGACCCATGAGAGCCAGGAGACCATCGAGGAGAGGCTTGCCGAGGTGGTCAACTCGACGGTGAAAGCGGGAGGCAACATAGTCATTCCCAGCTTCGCCCTCGAAAGGTCCCAGGAAGTGCTGTACTACATGAATGAGCTGCTGATGGGGAATCGGATACCACACCTGGTCGTTTTCGTTGACAGCCCCATGGCGGTAACGGTCACCGATGTCTTCCAGCAGCACCCCGAGCTGTTCGACGAGGAGATGACGCAGCTAGTCCGGCATAGGAACTCGCCCTTCGAGTTCCCCGGCCTCACCATGGTGAGAACAGTGGACCAATCGAAGGCGATAAACTACATCAGCGGGACGGCGATGATAATCGCCGGCTCTGGAATGTGCACCGGAGGGCGGATAAAGTACCACCTTGTGAGGAACATCTCCAGGCCGGAGAGCACGGTCCTCTTCGTGGGATACCAGGCAGCGGGCACTCTGGGGAGGCAGATCGTCGACGGTGCGGAAGAAGTGCGGATTCTGGGGCAGAGGCATCCTGTCAGGGCCAGGGTGGCCCAGATACACGGTTTTTCAGCCCATGCTGACAGAGACGAGCTATTCCGCTGGTTGTCAAGCCTCCAGGAGCCGCCCCGGCAGGTGTTTGTGGTGCACGGGGAGTCCGAGGCAGCCGGGCACTTCGCTGGCTTTCTCAGGGAAAAGACCGGCTGGAACGTATCGGTGCCGCAGTACCGGGATGAAGTTGTGCTGGGGTAGCGTGTAAGGCTCTCTCGAAGGCTCCGCGATTACTCGGCTAGCGCTCTCCTGCCGATGACCTCGTGCCTGGCATACCATCTCTGGACCGTGTCAATCACCTCATCAGGTTGATCGCAA
>Ga0315537_1003442_pt1 | contig 11753 bp, 11 predicted proteins | sample SalMarSW160270MG_FD_203091 | JGI IMG/M metagenome (GOLD analysis project Ga0315537, IMG submission 203091) | Salt marsh sediment microbial communities from the Plum Island Ecosystem LTER, Massachusetts, United States - Salt Marsh Sediment SW1602-70 ... | reverse complement strand
AGCGATGGTAATGATTAGAAGCAATGCCACTATCCTCCCTTTCTTTTTACCCAGAATAAAAAGAACCAGCCAGGCGATCCATAAGGGGATTACCCAGTTGCTCCTCTGGGTTAAAAAAACCATAAGGAAATCAAATATTCCATTCTGAAGTTTCAGATTAATAAAATAGAATATCTGAGTATCTATGTTTATCAAAAATTCCAGCATTTCAAATCCCCGGCTATAGAATGTTCAACGAGCTATTTAATTATATAAGAAATTTTTTGTAAGTAATCAAGTCTACTGATGAGATTTCGTGAAATTTTCTACTTCTTCTAAAGATGGAATGCCCGCTCTCCCCCCTAATTTAGTGCATTTAAAAGCTGCACAGGCATTGGAGAATTGAATTATTTTTTTTAGCTCCCATTTTTCGCAAAGCCCATAGATAAATGCACCGTGAAAAACATCCCCCGCCCCAGTTGTATCCACTACGTTGACTTTGTATCCAGGAACTTGAAATACAGTGCCTCTGGCACCACCAGCCACTGCCCCTTTTTCTCCCAAGGTGATGACCACAGCTTTGAAGCTCTGATTTAAAATTTTCCTGCAGGCTTTCACAGGATCATTAAGTTTAGTATAACCAAGTGCGAACCTTCTCGATACCACCAGGTAATCCACCAAAGGCAGAAGCCTTTTAAAATTTCCCCGGAGGCTGCCCATATCCAGGATGACCTCAGCCCCCATTTTTTTAGCCCATTTAGCCAGATATATGTTGATATCAATGTCCCGGGCATCCAAATGCAGATACTTTATCTTCACTTTATCCAAAAATCTAAGCTCTGAGAGTCTGGTTCTTTTTAACTCAGGCTGATCCAAAACCACGGTTCTTTTACCAGTTTTCTTATCTATCCATATGAAGGCTTTGGGAGTTTTTATTTGTGGATCAAAACTCAGATAATCTGTGTTTATACCCTCTCTTTGAAGTTGATTCATCACAAATTCACCCTCAGGATCATTCCCTATTCTTCCCGTAAAAGCTGCTTTTTTGCCCAATTTGGATAGAGTAACCATGGCAGTGGGCACAGGTCCTCCGCCCTGAACCTCGGATTTCAAAGCCTCTATTTTCTCATCCAGCCGGGGATAGGACTTAAGGATGCAAAGATAATCAATGGGGCAAACCCCGAAACCCAGAGAGTCAAATTCAATTTTTTTAGATGAACTCAATTTTACCATCCGCAGCTTGGATTAGATTGTCTTTTAAATCAGGTGAACGTATTTCCTCAATCTCAAGTGTTATCCTAACATTGTTCTCTTCAAAATCGGTTCTTGTTATGTCACAATTGTATCTGCTCAAGACTTTACATACATTGCCATAAAAGTTTAATGGAACTCTTAGGCCTATTTGAGCTTTTTTTATTTTCTTTATGATCTCACATTCATTCAGAACTTTGAGTGCACTTTCGTGATAAGCTCGGGAAAGACCTCCGGTCCCTAATTTAACCCCTCCAAAATAGCGCGTGACCACTACCAGAATATCTGTAAGGTTTTTCGATTGAATCGCCGTTAGTATGGGTCTACCTGCTGTGCCTCTTGGCTCACCGGCATCGCTGTATTTGATAATCTCACCCTTGCCTTTGCCAATTCTGAAGGCAAAGCAATGGTGAGTGGCATCGAAGAGTTCCTTTTTCACCCTATTTATATCAGTTTTTGCTTCTTCCTCTGAGGATACGGGAAATGCCTGGGCAATAAAAATTGATCCCTTCTCCTTTAATTTTGCTGTTTTGGGCTCCTTAATGCTGAGATATTCATTCCGGGAATCATTTTCCATTAGCTTTATCTTTCTTCTCAATAAATTGTTGGATCAGTCTTTTTAATCTGCTTCCGTAGATTAGGTCGAATTTTTCCATCTGATCCGGAATTAAAGCCTCCGCCTTTAACCTTGCCAGAGCCGCTTCGGTTTTAGCCTGGCCCAGGGTCATCTTACCCGATTTGATTTTAGTGCAGGCTTCATCCACGATTTTTTTCAGCTTTTTTATCCGCTCATCATATTCTAAAAACTCGCTCATCGTGTTTTTTTGAGATGTCTATAGCAATAAAGGGATTTTCTCTATTAGAGGAATTTCAAGTTTTTTATTTAATAACTCAGATATATTTTAAAATCAGATCCAGATCCTTTACCCCGTCAATGGGAAAAGCGCCAATCGAGGTTAGTTCTTTCAAGTTCTCTTCATCCCCTTTTTTCACCATAAAGAGAGGTTTTCCCAAATTGCTGGCTTTTTGGGCTGCGTCCATTGCCCCCTGGGTTTTCTGTGTCTCCACCACGATCACCGCATGAGAAAGTCCCACCACCAACCTGTTCCGGGACATAAGCTGTCCCACGGTTACAGGGACGTTCAAGGGAAACTCGGTCAAAAGAGCGCCATTTTGAGTTATCTCCTCTGCTAAAGTCAGGTTCTCCTTGGGGTAAATGTTATCTAAACCGGATCCCAGAACAGCATAGGTCTTCCCATCCCCCATCAAAGCTCCCATGTGAGCAGCTTTATCGATTCCCTTGGCTAAACCGCTCACCACCACCCCATCCCTCTCAGCCACAGCCTGGCCTAAAAGAACAGCCTCCTTTTTCCCCTCCTCTGTGGCATGATGCGTTCCCACCAGTGCTATAAATAAATCCTTCTTTAGGGGAAACTCTCCCCTGGAATACAAAAGGGGCGGGGGATCGCTGATCTCCCTCAAGATATTCGGGTAATCCTCATCCAGAATCGTTAATATCTTAATCTCCTTTTCCTCCAAATACAGGATGTGATCCTCTATCTTTTGTAATTCATACTGAGAGGACAAAATCTCCTCCGCTTTTTTCAAGCCTATTCTGGGAAGTTCCGCAATCTCTTTTACACTTCTTTTATAAACGTTTTCCGGTGAGCCGAAGGCTAAGAGCAGCTGCTGAAAAGTTTTCGGGCCTACCCCTGCCACCTCCCGTAAGGCTATGACATATTTTTTATAATCCAATTCTTACTCTCTTTTATTTGGCAGAGGCTAATACTTTCTCCTGGCAGAGAAAGTTCATACAATAAACCAGCTCCTGGGAATATAACTTGAAATCATCTAAGTATTCCGCTTTCAGGGGATCAACTGAGGGCACTGTCATTTTTAAGGGATTGACATATCTTCCATTCTTCTGACACTTGTAATCCAGATGAGGTCCGGTGGCTGCGCCAGTTTGGCCCACATAACCGATCACTTCCTTTTGCTGTACCTTTCTTCCTTTTTTTATTCCTTTAGCAAATCTGCTCAGATGCCCATAGGAGGTAACGAATCCTTTGGGATGTTTAATCTTTATTGTTTTCCCCAAGCCCTTGTTCCATCCTGCGAAAATCACCACCCCATCCCCTGCCGCACTCACCGGGGTACCTACCGGTGCGGCATAATCCACCCCGTAATGGGGCTGGTATCTTTTAAACACAGGATGAAATCGGGAATAGGAGAATCCCGAACTTATCCGCCGGTAGTGCAGGGGCGAACGCAAAAGGGTTTTTCTTAAGGATGCACCGCTAAGATTATAGTAATCTTTATTTCTGCTGGAATCCTGATATAAAATCGCAGTGTGTGTATCTCCGGAAAGGATATATTCCGCAGCTAAAATGTCACCATATTTTGCGAACTCTCCATCTCTCCACAGCTCTTCGAAGATCAACCGGAACTCATCTCCATTTCTAATCTCAGTTAAAAAGTCTATTTCCCAGGCAAAGACATCAGCGAACTTCAAGATCAACTCCGGATCTTTACATTGGGAGATCATCGACTCCCATAAGGAATTGTGTATCACTCCTTTAACCCCCTTGACTAATCGGCTGAACTTAACAGGCTCCACCCTCACCAGAAAACTATCTCCGGCATTCTCCAGGATGTATTTACCCTCATTTGTACTCCTATACTCGAAAAATTCCAAAGAGTCAAGATAGTTTAAATGAAGAGTAAACTCGTCCCCGGGAATCGATTTTTTTAGATTTAACACCTTTCCCAGAGTTTTGGTAGTTTGATAAACTGTCTGGGCAGGAACGCCCTCTTTGATCAAACAGAAATGGAGAGACTCATTTTTTTTGATCTCCCCATTGAAAACACATAGGGGTTCAAATGGTATCAATGTTTGAGAATTCTGCTCAGCTCTGGACTGAAAGAAGCTGAGTTTATTTATTATCAAACCCAGAATAAGAAGGATCACCAGAAGCGGAGCGGTCTTTAAAAAAGTTCTCCAGCTCAAATCGTCCTCTTTTAAAAAATGTCCGCAGAGAAGATGTAAATCTCGGTATCCTTTTTCTTCCAGCAATCGCCACCCATACCAGCCTTATGGCAGGTCTGCTCCAGGAAGGTCTGCCTATCCCATCCATAATCCGTAGCCACCTGAGGCAAAAGGAGCCCTGAATAGTAACCGCTTTTCATATAGATGCCATGTTTTCCCACCTCTATCTCATTTATGTCCTTAATCCTTTTTAAGGGAGTCAGAACCGAGATCTCCAGCTCCAGATCATCCAGCTCCTCCGGGGTAACCGGCGGGAACCTGGGGTCATTTAAGGCAGCAGCTTTTGCCATTTCCTGTATGGTGATATGCAGGGGTTTTATCGCCTGGATGTAACCTATACAGCCTCTCAGATTACCATGCTTCTCAATGGTGACAAAAGCTCCTCGATTCTCCTTGAGTATCTCCGATTCGACCTTAAATTCAGGTAAAGATTCTCCCCTGACGCTGCACTCAATCGATTTTCTGGCAATTTCCCTCAATGTTTTTTTATCCTTATCCGAAAGCCCCATGTCGATTCCCACTTTTTTCTTTTCATCTTCCACTTTTTCTTGTTCTTTGTTTCCGGTATTGAACAAGACAGCTGACATATAACCTACCACACCTGATTTATCCCCGGTCACATCGCCGGAGTTGGCATAATGCAATACCCGAGCTTGATCCGCACCCAGGCTTTGTGCGGCAATCATGGTAGCGATCACTGGACCACCGCCACAAGCCTCACACCTGCCCCCTCTCAAATCATCGTAAAGCCCTTTATAATCATATGCACCCACTCTGTCTAAAATAATTCTATCCAGCTTAACTGCTTCATCATAGGGATGGTAATGGGACAGGTCGGAGCTGGCAACGATTAATGCTTTCCTGCCCTTCAAAGCCTTAGCTAAAGCCTGACCCAAAGCCTCACAGGACTGGAAATCCTGATCTCCCACAACTATGGGAACCAGCTTGAAATTTCCCAGAACGATCTGCAGAAAAGGCAATTCCACCTCCAGGGAATGTTCCCCTCGCATCCCGCTTATTGCATGCCCATTGTCCGAAAGATAAACCTCCTGATTCACGCTGCTGATCTTTTTTGCCAGTTTTTTGTCCACTTCGATTCTGCCCAGAGGCGTCTCATAAGCTGATCCATTGTAAACCGACGAACCGGAAAAGGGATAAACGTGGCTGGGCGAGATAACCACCACCACGTCGAATTTCAAACCTTCCAGAAGCTTGAAACCATAAGCTGCCACCTGACCGGAGTAAACGTAACCGGCATGAGGGGCAACCAGCGCTACTATCTCCCCGGGAACATCCTCTTTTTTTACTTTTTTAAAAAAGTCTGCGATCTGGCGGGTTAAAGCAACCGGATCGCTGGGATAAAAAGAACCCGCAGCCACCGGTTTTCTCACCTTTTCTGTTTGCTGGTTTGCCATTTTTTCTCCCTCCGTTTGGGATTGAGGGGAATTTGTGCAACTAAATAAAAATACAATAAAAAACAGAAAAACAAATAAAGTTTTCTTCATTTTCTTCACCTTCTGTAGCACATCCCCAAGGATTCCCACCGGATGAAACTGAAATGAGAATAATTTGCTGAATCCTTTCATCTGCTGGAAGTCTTTTCTTTCTTTTTTCTATACGTTATAATCTTCTTATTAGGCAGTAATCTTTTATATTCCAGCTTCTCTGAACCGAAGTTTATCAACAGAGCAATTGGATACTCTGTGGCAGCAAAATAGTATAGAACCTGCCACTGATGAAGGGAGGTCAACTCTGATACTGCTTTTATTTCAACAATTACTTTATCTTCAATCACAAAATCTAAGAATCTCAACCCCACCTGAGATCCCTTATATTCTATGGATACACATTTTTGTGGTTCGAAAGCAAGTCCTTTAATACCTAACTCGTTTTCTAAAGCCTTCTGATATACCTCTTCATTATGTCCTGGACCCAGATGATTATGAACCTCCATAGCTGCACCAATTATTTTATAGGTCAGTTCGTTATATTTTTCTGGATCAATTTTCATTTGAATCATATTTTAGATTCCCAACAGATGGAACAGATAATAGAATAATCTGTTCAATCCTTTAATCCGTTGGGAGGTCTCTTTATCCCATCACTCCCCTCTCCTTTAAACTGATAAATCTGTCTTCCCCGATTATCACATGATCTAAAACGTCGATCTCCATCAACTTTCCCACCTCCACTATCTGCTGGGTGACCCTAATATCATCCTCTGATGGCTCCGGATCACCTGAGGGATGATTATGAGCCACGATCAAGGCTGCTGCAGAATACTCGATGGCTGGCCTGAATACCTCACGAGGTTGAATCAGACTCAGGTTTAAAGTTCCCATGGATATTATCTCATCGTGAATCAGCTTGTTTCTGGTATTCAAATAAAGCCCCCTGAAATGTTCATTTTGCAGCTTTCTCATATCGGAGAGATGCTTGAAAACATCCTCCGGACTTTTGATAGTGGGAATCCGTCCTTTGTCCTCAAGGAAAAATCTCCGGCCCAGCTCAAAAGTAGCCACAATCTGGCAGGCTTTAACCTGGGGCAGGTTTAAGGTTTGCATTAAGCGTCCCACGTTTTTCTCCAGGGCAATGGCTTTGTTGCCATAATCCTGGATAATCGTCCTGGAAAGCTCTAAAACGTTCAATCCCCGGTATCCGGTATTTAATACTATAGCTAAAAGTTCGGAGTTTTTCAAAGTATCAGGTCCATATTTGATGAGCTTTTCCCTGGGACGCTGGGTCCCGGGAAGCTCTTTCACCCTTATCTGGTAATTCTCACCTACCATAAGCCCAACCATTTAAATTTTACATAAAAGTTAAATCCTTGTGACTTCTATGTCAAGGAAATAAAGCTCTAAAAAGATGATTCAATCCTGATAGTAAATTAGATAATTATTTTCGGGTGTAATAACCAAATATATATCGGAAATCTAACCTGGTGGTGGAAATCCAATTCCACCACCAACAAAAATATCTAATTGGATAATTATTATCGGGTAGGACAAGGTCTCCTGACCTTGTCAGCATATTTCTGGGTCAGGAGACCCAGAGTACCCGATAAAATTTCAAACCATGATGGAAAGAATTGATTTACATAGTATGTAATGAAAATAAAAAAGCGGAGGGGTGAACCCTCCGCTGCGTAAACAAAATTATCTTTTTCGAATTCCGTTTATCTTTTGCTTTTCTTTTTTCTTTTTTTAGTTGTCTTTTTCTTTTTGGAATCCAGGGCTAAATCAAACACCTGGTCCACTGTGTCCACAAAGATGAATTTGATGTTATCTTTGATCTCATCAGGGATTTCTTCCAAGTCTTTTTTGTTGAAGCGGGCAAGAATGATTGTTTTTATTCCGGCTCGATAAGCAGCTAAGGATTTCTCCTTTAAGCCGCCGATGGGAAGTACCAGCCCTCTTAAAGTTATTTCACCGCTCATGGCTAACCTGGTTTTGACCGGACGTTCGGTCAGAAGGGAGGCAATGGCTGTGGCCATGGCTATTCCGGCAGAGGGACCATCCTTGGGTATTGCTCCGGCTGGAACGTGCAGGTGAATGTCATACTTCTCATAGAAATTCCTGGGGATTCCCCATTTTGTGCTCATTGACCGGATATAGGAAAGTGCGGTCTGGGCGGATTCCTTCATTACCTCCCCCAGATAACCGGTCAGGGTCAGTGATTTTTTGCCGGGCATCTTGGTAGCCTCGATGTACATAATTTCACCACCAGTCGAGGTCCAGGCTAAACCCGGAACCACACCCACCTTGGACACCCTCTCCACTACCTCCTGGAAGAACTTTATGGGTCCTAAAAACTGGTGTAGATTCTGAGGAATCACCTCGATTTTTTTGGTCTCGCCAGATGCTACTTTTTTAGCCACCTTTCTGCAGACGGTGGCGATCTCCCGGTCTAAGTTTCTTAAACCCGACTCTTTGGTATAATCGTTTATGATTCTCTTTAGGGCATCATCCGCGAAGGCGAGGTTCTTTTGTTTTAGGCCGTGGTTATCCAGCTCCTTGGGTATTAAAAACGTTTTGGCAATCTGGAGTTTTTCTAAATCGGTGTAACCCGGTATCTCGATGACCTCCATCCTGTCCCGCAGAACCGGCGGGATGGGGTCTAAAATATTGGCTGTGCAGATGAACATCACTTTGGATAGATCATAAGGAACGTCCAGATAGTGGTCGGAGAATGTATGATTCTGTTCCGGATCTAAAACCTCCAGAAGGGCAGAAGCTGGATCGCCTCTGAAGTCCTTTCCGATTTTGTCCACCTCATCCAGCATAAATACGGGGTTGTTATACCCAGCCCGGCGGATGCCCTGAATGATCCTTCCGGGAAGGGAACCAATGTAAGTTCTGCGGTGCCCCCGGATCTCAGCTTCATCGTGCATTCCACCTAAAGAGACACGGTTAAATTTCCTGCCTAAAGCCCGGGCAATGGACATACCCAGAGAGGTTTTACCTACACCCGGAGGGCCAACAAAACACAAGATCGGTCCCTTTAAATCCTTTTTCAGCTTTCTGACCGCCAGATACTCCAATATCCTTTCCTTGACCCTTTCCAGATCATAATGGTCATCATCCAAAACTTTTTTTGCCTTATCAATGTTCAGAACGTCAGTGGTGCCCTTGCTCCAGGGGAGAGTCACCAGCCAGTCCAGGTAGGTTCGGGAAACAGTGTACTCAGCTGCGGCCGGGTTCATCTTGGATAATCTGTCCAGTTCCTTGTCTGCTGCTTCATATGCTTCCTGGGGCATTTTGGCTGCCTCGATCTTTTTCCTGAATTCGTCTATATCTGCAGTCCGCTCGTCTTTTTCACCCAGCTCTTTCTGAATGGCTTTAAGCTGTTCTTTGAGTATGAATTCCTTCTGCATCTTTCCCATCTCAGTGGCAGCTTTGGATTGAATCTTTCGAGACAGTTCCAGCACCTCCACTTCCTTATTTATGTGAAAGGTAAGTTTACGCAGCCTCTCCTTAACGTCAACCGTTTCCAAAACCTGCTGTTTTTGCTGGATATTGAGATTCAGGTTGGATGCGATCAAATCTGCCAGCTTGCCCGGGTCCTCGGTGTTCAGTGCCGAGACCTGCAGTTCCTCGGGAAGATAAGGAGCCAGATTTACCACCCTTTTCAATTGCTCCATAATGTTTCTCACCAGAGCCTCCATCTCCACCGATTTTTCGACCACGTCGTGCACCACCTCTATCTTGGCTACCAGGTTGGGCTCCTCTTTGGTAAACCTTTTTATTCTGATCCTGGACAAGCCCTGAACCAGAAACCTCACGCTTCCGTCCGGGAATCTCAACATTTTTAAAATAGTAGCTGCAGTCCCTATGTGGTAGATATCATCGGGTGTTGGCTGTTCTATCTCCGGATCCTTCTGGGTGAAAAGCCCCACCACGTTTCCGCTGAGCAAAGCCTCATCAATTAGCTTGGCTCTTCTTTGATCCGTAATCATCAAAGGCATAACCAAACTGGGATAGACCACTATGTTTTTCAGGGGAAGAACCGAAAGCTCTTCTGAGATCCTCTTTGCTTCCTCTATCTCATTTTTATCAACCTTAACCAAGAAATTTTCCTCCTTTAAGTTTGAGCAGTATCAAAAAACCTTATTACTCTATTTTTATCTCCTTGCCTTTTTTTCTTTTCTTTTTTTGAACCGTAATTTCCAGATAACCGTTTCGGTAATTGGCTGCGATTTTACCGGGATCGACATCCTCAGGCAGGTAGATATTCCGCTCGAACATTCCATAATTTATCTCCATGTTCCGGTAATGAGTTCCAGGTTGATGGGGTTTCTCCTTTCTCTCGCCCTTTATGGTCAGGATATTCTCTGAGAGAGTAATGGTGAAATCCTCCCTCTTCATCCCAGCCACCTCGGAGAGAATAATCACCTCCGAATCGCTCTCGAAAACGTCAGTCGGCGGCCGCCACAGCCTTTTTGCAGTTAAAACCGGAGAGTGTCTTATCTTATAGAAATGGTCAAACAGTAAATCCATCTCCTCCTGAATTCTTTTAACGTCCTTGAGAATATCCTTTTTAAAATCGCTCATACTAAACTCTTAACTTTATACATTGAATCTGAAAAAGATGACATCGCCATCCTGAACCACATAACTTTTCCCTTCCAGTTTCAGCTCTCCTTTTTCCCGGGCATGGTGAAGTGTTCCTGCCTGCATCAGCTTTTCAAAGTTCATTACCTCTGCCTTGATAAAACCTTTTTCCATATCCGTGTGTACCGTTCCCGCTGCTTTCAAAGCTGTAGTGCCATAAGGGATGGTCCAGGCTTTTACTTCGTTCTCATTGGCAGTAAAAAAGGACACCAATCCCAACAGTTTATACGACAAATCCAGAATTCTGTCTAAAGCTGACTCCTTTATTCCCATATCCTGCATAAAAGCAATCCTGTCCTTTTCCTCAAGTTGAGAGAGCTCAGCTTCCAGTTTCCCACAGACAGAAGTGATACCGGTCTTTTTGTGTTTCAGAATCTCAGAGCACTCTTTTTCCAGAGCATCCTTATTATTTATATCGGCTTCCCCGATATTCAATAAAATGCATAAGGGCTTCAAACTCAGAAAAGCAAAGCCCCGCAAGTATTTGTCCTCCTCCGGAGTGAAGTCGACATCCCTCAAAGGCATCTCTTTTTCCAAAGCTTCTTTACACCGGGTTAAAAGATCGAATTCCTTTTTGTCAGCATCAGATTTTGCTATCTGTATTGATTTCTCCAGTTTGGTCATCCTTTTCTCGATTATATCTAGATCGATCACTATCATATCCAATTCAAAACACTGGATGTCCCTTTGGGCATCGATTTTCCCCTGGGGGTGAACCACGCATTCATCCTCAAATACCCGGACCACTAAAGCCAGGGCATCCACATCCCGTAAGTGCCCCAAAAATTCAGCCTCAGAAGCTTTTTCCTTCACCTTTTCGGTCATTCCACATACGTCCACCCATTCCACCTCAGCCGGAGTAACCTTTTTGGGATTGTAAAGTTCAGCCAGCCTGTAAACCCGATCATCAGGTATTTTCACCACAGCCCGATTAGGCTCCTTGGCACCTGCTGAGAAATCACCAGTCTTTGCCCGGGCCTGGGTCAGGGCATTGAAAATTGTCGTCTTGCCCGAAAAGGGCAAGCCCACTATTCCTACCTGCATTTTATATCTTGAGTTGAGTTATGTTATCCACAATAAAATCAGGATAAAATTCCCTTTCCAACTGGTCTAATATTTCCTGGCTTTTATATTTTCCAGAGAGGACAAAAGCGGTTTTCATTCCCAGCTTTTTTGCACCCATTAGGTCCGATAAAGGATCATCTGAGATCATCAAAGAGCTTTCCGCAGTAGTCCCAAATCCTTTTAAAACTCTATTGTAGAATACCTCGCTGGGCTTTCCCAGAACCACTGCTTTTTTACCTGAGGCATATTCCAGCGCTTTAACCACAGCCCCAACAGATGGCGCCAGAATGCCATCCTTATCC
>Ga0315537_1003440_pt1 | contig 11754 bp, 10 predicted proteins | sample SalMarSW160270MG_FD_203091 | JGI IMG/M metagenome (GOLD analysis project Ga0315537, IMG submission 203091) | Salt marsh sediment microbial communities from the Plum Island Ecosystem LTER, Massachusetts, United States - Salt Marsh Sediment SW1602-70 ... | reverse complement strand
ATCGACCAAGGTTGTTGGACAGCTCCTGACGCGTTATCGCATTCGCTTTCACCGGGCAAAACACACTTGTCCAAAGCACGACCCAAACCATCAACAGCCGCTTCATGAAATAACCTCCCTCTGCCTCTCGCAATTCTATCACCGGTTTCACTCATTGATGTTTTCCATCCAAACACTCATCATCACTCCACCTTCGTGAATCATCCTCACATGCTCGGAGGGCAAAGCAAGAGCCGATATTACCCATCAAGAAACCAAACAGCGCCTGCGATTAATATGAATATGAGGATGTATAACGGGAATAGACAGCTTACTTCTGGGCCCAATCACTCAGCGTCTTTTCGGCCTTCCGTCTGGTAAAGGCGTAATTCAGATTCAAGAGTGAATGGAATCGGGCAGCTTTCGTACAATACTCTTCCGCCTTCTGTTGGTTTCCTTGGCCCTTGTAGGCCATCGCCAATTGATAGAGATTGTATGGGTTCTGCTGGTTACCTTGGAGGAATTCCTCAACGGCTTTGGCATAGTCCTTTTCCTCCAGGGCAATCATGCCGGTGAGTTCGTGAGCCAGACGAATTTGTGCCACATTCCCGATTTCGCTGACCTGCGTACTATAGAGACTCGATCTTGCTTTTGCAGTTTTCAAATCTCCTTTCTTGAGTGCTACCCGGCTTTCATTGTAAAGAAAGTTACGCTCTGCATTCACCTTGATTTCATCGGAAAGGTCTGAGTCCATAATGAGTTTCAGGGAAGTCTTGTACTTCTCCAATGCATTATCGTACTGACTTTGCGCCAACAGTATGGCCGCCATGATGCCAATGTCACCTGCCATTGCACCGGTGTCATGGATGCCTTCAGCTAAGGTGTATTGGTTCTTTATTGCAGCCAGAGCTTGGTCGTACTTCCCCTCGTCGATATAGGACATCGCAATGTTGAAGTATGCGGTGCGGCGCTGGCCATCATCCTTGGCCAACTCGAGGAGCTTGTGCAATTGCCCCCGGGCTTCCTCATATTTCCCCTGATACACCAGATCGGCCGCTATACCGCCATACGAAGGAATGAAATCAGGTTTGATGGCCAAGGCTTCCTTGTATGACTGAATCGATTCCTCAAACCGACCCATCTTCAGCAGCAATTCAGCGTAGGAATCGTAGGGGTTGGGATCATCCGGATTCAGCTCGATATATTTTAGGAAAGCTTTTTCGGTTTCGCCATAGTCTTCGAGATTTCGGTTGGAGTAACCGAGCATGTTGTAAGCCGGAGAAAAATCCGGCGCGATCTCCGTTGACTTGCGAAATTCTGCTACCGCCTGACCGTACTCCTGTTGGCCGAAGTAGTACACACCCAACACGAGGTGGGCCCGTTCGTCTTTTGGATATTTTTCGACCAGTTGAAGGAAGTACTCCTCTTGCTTCACTGGGTCTCCGTTGATGCCAGCTTCATTACCAAGAATCCATAGCCGTTCACCTTCGGAAACTTTGTCAACCAAGGCGCGAGCCTTGTCGAAATACTCGAAGAAAGCCTTGTTGCTTGGTTGGGCGAAAGCCAAATCCCGATAAGCCAGGGCAAAATCCGGATCTTCGGCTAGGGCTTGTTCGAGAATCTCGCGAGATTCCCGAAATAAAAACCCGTCTTGAAGCTCTCGCGCCTGAAGATACAATTCTCGCGCTTCCTTCGACGATGTCGTAATTGGGATCTTACCGTCGTCAACTTTCTTCGTGCAGCCGACTCCCATGACAAGCAAGGCACAGGTGGCCAGCATGGCAGACATGCGAATGATGTTCCACATGTTGACTCTCCTCTTGATAAGACTAGACCGAAGGGATCCGCGATGATCGCCAGATTGATCGAACATCTGGAGTCTGGATCCGAGATCATGCTCCTCCAGACACATTGGCGCACGGTGGCAATGCATTCAGGCCCAACCTCGCCTCATTCGACAACCTCTTTTGGAGTGCATCCGAGGAGTCGACCCGGGTCAGAGTGATGCTGAGGCGGTTGGCCACTCACAGGACGCAGCGCAAATCAAACCGGATCAACACCCAGTCCGTCCCCCGTGAATCATCCACGGCCAACCTCTATAGAATCCCAGAAAGCTGCAAGACCAGACGCCGAACTGTCCAGCCAACCATAATATAACACCTGATGCGCTTTTTTGCCAGAGTCTTCTCAAGGATGCAAGGCAAGATACGCAGGCGTAACGACCGATGCTGGCCCCGCTTGAGAAACAACTTTTGGCACGAAGCCCCAGCGAAAAGGGTCAGGCGGTCTGCCTAACCCTTTGTTCCTTCGTAGCGCGTACGGGATTCGGGCCCATGCGTCCGACGTGGGAGAGCGGAGTCTAATCCCGTGCAAGTCCTCGTATTGGACTCCAGTGTGCCTGTTTGAACCGATCACTCGCTACCGACTCAGGATTATGCGTAGGGAAGTGCCTTTGAGGCCTTAGGTGGGGAATTTGAGCTGTAAAGCGTAAATATCCGGATGGTAGGGGAATGATGCTATTTCTGCAGCTTGAATTCGATTGGCATGGCTATCGATACGGAAATTGGTTTCCCTTTCCAGATGGCAGGATTGAATTTGGTCTGTCTCAGCGCATCCACTGCGGCCGAATCCAAATCTGCGCGAACGCCTTTTACAACCTTTACCCATGTAACACCACCATTCTCATTGACCCGAAGCTTCAGTATTACCCGCCCTTCGATTTTGTCCGCTTTGGCTGATTTGGGATACTTGATCTTTTCGGCGAGACTCTGCATTCCACCGACAATTTCGGGCGGCACATCGAAAGGCTGCCATTCCTCTTCGCCAATAATGTTTTCGGCCTGTCGCGCTTCCACCGGCAGCTCATAGGTTCCCGGTCCGAAAATCTCATCCATCCAGCGTTGGTCGCTTGGCTTAAAACCACCGGGTTCTCCTTCCCCAATGGAAGCATTCTTCTGCCTCAGAAAATCGGCGAATTCTTCCGGAGTCAGCGCATCGGTGATTTCCTGACTGATCATGGAGATGATGATCAGATGGCCTTTGTTCGCTGCCTGATCGTATAATGTGACGATGGATGCGGACTGCCCGGAAGGAACGTCAACATAGTGATCGCGAATCTGCCGTGCAGGAACATCGGATATTCGAAAGGCATACCGCGCCTGTTCGCCGGCAAAGGCAATCAGTGAAATGTCAAGTTTGCAGAGAGAATCTTCAAAGGTGTAGATGGTTTGCGGACGGTGCAGATCTCCCTCTTTTTCAAGCAAATACTCCATGGGGGATATTGCGATGAACGTGAAGGTTTTGAAGTCATACAAGGAAGAGAGCTTCTCGTAGTAGTGTTCTGCTAAGTCTACGCTATGAACGATTCGCTCGACGTCGATTGTCTCGGCGAAGATAGGAAAATTCAATGACTTCCCGTCTCCCTGTATTTCAAAGTGAGTGACTTCCGATACGATGATGTGTCTGATCTGGCGGTGGCCTCTGCATGAAACATGAAAAAGACCCCCTGTTAGCGCGATCAAAATCAAGATGTGTTGTCTCTTCATCAGAATCACCTCTGATTCTCTGGATTCTCAATGGGTTCCAGCCAGATGGAGACATGATTCTTTAGCATGATTTTATGCTCCACAAACTCTGGACGCTCTCCCGCACCAATTGTCGGCGAAATATCTCGCCAAACAAGATTCCGTACCAGAATAGCAGCAACGATGATTCCCAGCGTCGCTATGATGAGTCTTCGCCGGTGAGCTTTCCGCGAGGGGCGCTCCTTTAAGACGTGAGACATCACCGCCCGTTCAACTTCACCGACAATGCCAGAAGGTGGAGAAATGTGCTTCTGCTTCGTGAAAATGTTCCGCGAATCATTCATAGCGGATACCTGAAGCCTCCAGTTTCTTTCGAAGACTTTGTTTGGCCCTCGCGAGGTGAACTCGCAACGTCGAGTCAGCGCAGCCGACAATTTCAGCCGCTTCCCTGGAAGAATACCCTTCGATCTCTACAAGCAGAAAAGCGAATTTTTGCTTTGGCGATAGAGACTGAACATAGTACATAATTATTGCTTCTTCGTCGGCAAACTCCCGCGTCTCTTGAGTGGCGTTTGTTGAAGAATCCAATGGAACATGTGCCGCCATGTGCCGTTTGTGTCTACGATAGGCCGACTTACACTGGTTCAAATGAATCCGGTAAATCCAAGGCTTGAAAGGCCGCCCGGGATTATATCTGTCTAAGGAACGATAAACCTTGATGAATGTGTTTTGTGTAATGTCCTTGGCATCGTCCCAGTTTTGAACGAAATGATATGCAATTCGAAGCAGTTCTTCATTGTATTCTCGGAGGATGACTCGAAACTGTTCTTTGTCTCCTTCCAGGACTTTTCGAATGACATCATCCATGGGTCAGAATTCAGAGCGATGTCCTTCTGCAGAAAAATTGCTTCCAATCCGGCACTAATCGGAGAGAGCTTACACCGATCAATGCCGGATTGCTATTCAATCCGCGATCCCGTGCTCTGGCCTGGCAGAAGACGAACGGGCGGCGTCTACTTCTTTGATTCCAACTTGAACCGGACCGGTATGAATATCTTGCACGCAAGCGGCTCATTCTCTTTTCGAGCTGGAAGCCACTGTGTCTGTTTGACGGCTTGGATGGCCGCTTGATCCAGGTCTTCCCGAACATTTTCAGCGATCTCGAGATCGGAGACGGAACCGTCGGCTTCAATAACCACCGATATAATCACCGTGCCCTCGGCCTCGTCTCTTCTGGCTGATTCTGGATACACAATGTTTTCGATGAGCGATTGAAAACCGCCAACCGGTTCCGGCGCTTTGTCGTACTCCTGAAAAGTCTGGCTTTTTCCAGAATTATCCGAACCAGCGAATAATCGTTCTCCCGCCAGACTAAGGGTGAGAACGAACGCTAGCAGCAATGCCAGAATCGTCGTTTTGGATTTCACTTTTGGTCCTCCTGCGTAGTAGTCTGCTCCTTACGTTCTCCAATCATATTACGCTCGGAAGGCTTGGTTTGCTTACATGCAGGACAAGAAACATAGAGATTCATAATAGACAAGCGCTTAGACGTGGGCACTGACTATGGGTTGAACCTAGGACCTGCTGATTGAGAGTAAGAACTACCTACCTATAATACCAGTGACTTAGGGAGAATTTGCGACGGTTCTGGGACACTTCCTGTATCTCTTCCCCAAGAGAGAGCATACTGATTTCTGAAGACTGTGCGAAGGCTGATGATTTTCCGGCCACCCAAAAGTAGTACGGAATGCCATTGAATTCAAGTGGCGATAGGACCCAGGATTAGAACTGACGCTGATTCAAGGCCCACATGATTCCATCATACAGTCTGAGAGCTTGCACAGTAAGAACCTTCATTTCCACGCTAATCCTATCCGTCATCCTTTCCTCTCGCTAATCATACCTATCATAGTAATGTGATACATTCTCGATGATCTGCATAGAAACAGTACGAGGACCTCGTTCCGATCATTTTCGCGGCATCATCGTATCAGTGTTGCCTTTCGAATGATGTTGAACCCCTCTCCTGACATTACAACCAAGTATACCCCACTTGAACAATCATTGCAGTTCCATATCACTTGCTGATGACCTGGCTGGATAAGACCGTCAACAAGCGTGTCCACCTGTCTGCCAAGAACGTCATAGATTCGGATACTCACATGCGATGTTTTTGGAACTCCGAAGTTGAACGTGGTTGTCGGATTGAATGGATTGGGATAATTGTGGTGTAGATAATAGTGCTCCGGAATCTGCGTGGAAATGTCATCTTCAATATTGGGCACTTCTGCTGAGAAGGCTATCTGGATCGGCTCCCCGGAAGGATGGCTTATCACGAGCGTGTCGCCGAAAACACCTGTCACCTTAGAGACGAATGTGATCTCTATTTCAGCGCTTCTGTATGCGGGTATCGAATCAACTGGCCATTGAGTTATTGTGAAGGTCTCACCTATGATAAGTGAAGCTGATATAGAGGAAACATACGTGTTACCCAAGCTGGTCAGCAATATTGTCGTGTCAACAGTCTGCGACAGGCTGATTTTTCCAAATTCAACTGAAGCTGGGTCTGCAGCAAGCTCTGTCCAGATACCATGTCCCGCGGCCGCTACGGTTGGATTGTTCGTGCCGCTGAATACAGTCACGACGCCAGTATATTCCTGCGTGTCTGCGGGGGTGAAACATAGAAACACGAAAATACTATCATTCGGTTCGACTACAAAGGGATGCGTCTGAACGATTTGAAAACCGTTATCACGGGTGACGATACTGTCTATTCGCAGTGGGGCATTGCCCGAGTTAACGACCCGGAAGGAATCGCGTGAGGTTGTGTTCAGCCAGTGGTCACCGAAATGCAAACTATGGGGTCTCAGATCCGTCTTAGAGAAGACACCTCTTCCAGCAAATGGTACGCGATGTGGACCTCCGGCGTCGTGGAAGATCGCGAGTGTGTCTACGAACCGTCCAGAGTCCTCGGGAGCAAATCGAAATAGGTAGTGAAGAGAATCATGTGCCATCACAGTATCAGGATACTCCGGAGCCAGAACCGGCTCGAAAACCTGACCGGCTGCAAGTTCCATACTTGTGATTATCAGATCCCAATTTCCGGTGTCGCTGACAGTGAGCGTCAGATTGTATGAACTGTCCGTATACGCATCTCCAAAATCTAGGACGGGGGGATATAATACCATGTGTGCCGCTGCACCCAAACCTTGTGTAGGCAGATCCAAGTCTGGCAACGTCGACCGGATTGTTAGGATTCCGGCGAAATCAATCTCCTCAGTGGGGGCAAAGGTGACGTAGATAACCTGACTGTCCCCTGGTACCACGACGAACGCCATTTCGCCCAAGTAGCGATTCAGAATCTGGTTATCGTCCAGCAAAGTCTCTTCAGTGTGCCTCCCAACTACAGGCGCCCGGATCACTGGCTTAGTGGCATCAGAGACACGTTTCCAAACATTCGAAACACCAGGTGGAAGGAATACCATGAATGCCGGATTGGAGGAGACAATATCACTCACGGGCAAATCTGCCGTACCTGGATTGATCACATAGAAGTCCAGAGTGTCATGTGATTCCGTGCGAGTCAGACCAAAATCCAGAGAATCCGGATATATGGATAGAGCCTCCTTGATTCCTCTTACGTCAAGGGCAACATGGACCGGAGTCCCCGCATCGTGAATAACACTGAGTGTGTCCTCAACCACGCCGGTGTCCAGCGGTGCACAGTGAATTGTATAGATCAACGAGTCCATAGCCGCAACCGTATCTGGCCATTGCGGTGAAGGCACAAGCTGGAAAACCCGACCAGACATAAATTCCATTCCCACGATCAGCAGATCCCAATGTCCGGTGTCGCTTACGCTAATGAACAGATTGGCCGTGCTATCCACATGTACATCTCCAAAACTTATGGCCCGTGAATCCACCAGGATGTGCGGCGCAGCACCGGTTCCTGTAACGGGCAGTTCAACATCCGGCAACGATGATCGGATTGTCAAAACCCCATCATGACTGGTTTCCTCAGTCGGAACGAAGGTTATGTAGACCAGCTGGCTGTCCCCGGCTCCAACTGTAAAGGATACTTCGTCCAAGTGACCAGACAGGCCATGATAGCTGCGCGAGGACCTTCCGGCACTGTGCTTTCCAAGCGTTGACCGTCGCACTGCGCGGGTGATGTAGCCAGCGGAACGACCGCGAAGGCCTGCAAGACCAGCTGGCAGAGACACTTCGAACGCCGGATCGGAGGACACGATATTCTCGACAAGTAGATCGGCTGTACCCGGGTTGATCATATATAAGTCCAGAGTGTCAGGCGATCCGACGCGAGTCAAACTGAAATCTAGGGAGTCTGGAAAAACCGAGAGCGCTTCCCGAACACCTCTCCCGTGAAGGGTGATATCAACAGTATCTCCAGCGTTGTGTGTAATGCAGAGTGTATCTATGAAGTTGCCTGTATCCGATGGGGCGAAGCGAATCGAGTAAATCAAAGAATCACCGGCTGCAACTGTGTCGGGCCACGGTGACGCAGGGACAAGTTCAAATACCTGACCCAGTGTGAGCTCCATACTTGCAATCAAAAGCTCCCAGTCTCCGGCATTGCTTACTGTGATGGTAAGATAGTCTGTGCTATCTGCATGCACATCGCCGAAATCGAGAGTCCGTGGTTCCACCATGATGCGCGGTGACGCAACCTTAATTCGAATAAGCTCCCCGCGACCTGGTGCCAGGTCTAAGCGGGTCTCAATGTATTCATCGTGTGTGCCAGCTGGGTGGGAAGATACCGAATCCGCCAGCAGGTAATGGATCACATAGTTCGTGTCTGGTATGTCATATAGCCTGAAATGAACCCGCCGCTTTTCAATGGACAGACAGCGGCGGTTAATAGTCATTAGCCAATAATCTTGAGGATGAGATAAGTCCACAAATCCTGCGTATTGCACATAGGTGGACTCCGGAGGTTCGCTTACCCATGAGGATCCCCCCGAATCTTTTTCGCAAAGCAAATGGTAGATGTAGGCTCCTGAAGGGAAATGGACTGGGATCGTGTTGTTTGCTTCAAACGCGCGTGTCGCATTGCTCTCCGTCCACTGAAGTCCTTCCAAAGCGGGACCGACGGTGTCCAACATGGCGTGAATGGATTGGGCTGCATAGAAGCGCTCGGTCGGGCGGAAAGCTGCACCGTTGGGGTAGTCCTCGGGGCCATCGGCATCCGTACCGTCGTCGAAGGTCCAGTCCAAGAGGCCACGAGTGCGTTCCACACGGTCTGTATCACAGCACGGAGGCTGAGCATCACCTTTGATCGAGTCACCCCACATGTGGCCTGCAACTCGAAACCAACCGATGCCATTCGGCTTAAAGGACAAAGCCAACCAAACCATGCAGTGCATCTCATTCGGTGTTGGATCCCGTAGACTTACCTTAACCACTGTTCGATTCATGGGAGAAACAACCTGGCCTGCGGCCAGGAATACTTGCCACGGTCGTGTTACCGTGCCAGCAGCCACTTCATGCATCTTGTACAGGCCCCACTCGTACTCCTCACCATGATTCGCGCTCCCTATTAACCTGTCCCAATCGTGCTGGAGGCTGTGAATATGAGACCAATAGTTGCACCCATAGGGGTTGAGAAAGCTATCGACATAGGCGACATCTGAACTGTTGGAGGTGTACCATGAATTTAGTGGCTCTCCAATCGGCGGCATCGGCCTGCGGGATTGGAAGCTATCTCCCCCTAATGTGTAGTTGAAAAAGAGGAGAGTATCCGGCACGACAAAATCGAAGAAGCCCGAATCCAGAACATTTGGATTGAGCATCACCGAAATTTCTCGAGAACCGGAATGGTATGCGTCATAGACCCGCTTGAAGCCTTTGTAGGTTCTCGGGTTTGGCTCATCGATTCGAAAATTATAATGTGCACTCCCAGCAAACTCGTGGTACTGAATAAGGCTTGCAGTGACGGTGTTCAACTTCGTTTGCCAGTCATCGTCATAGAATAGATGACGGAAGGCTCGGTCATAGATTTCAAGACGGTCAACATAGAGATCATGGAATCCAGGCCAGTACATCCTCAGGCTGAAACCCGTCGTGTTCCATCGGTGGTCTATGGGAACAATCAGGCTATCGTAGATACCACGGCATGCTTGGGCGTTCGAACGCGTAATCTCGAAAGTGTCTATGGGAGATAGGATAACTTGAGCGATGGGCGAATTGACAGTCACTGAGTCCCATTTGAAAACGATTTTGAGATACAGTGTGTCTGTTCCGTCGTAAGGTGGGAGCTCTCTGAAGTTGTACATACGATAACCACCGAGCCAGCCATATCCCATGTGAGTTTCGGGAATGATATCTCCGGCTGTGTGCGATCCGTGAACTGAGCGAACGACAAACCGGGTTTCCGAGGTATCGGAATCCGCAGCAAACTCTCCCACCGTCGGAAGTGGAGCTTCAAAGTAGCCACCTTCTCCCGCCTGGCATACCTGCTGTTGAGCGGCAACATATTTCCAGGTGCTATCCGGATACCATTCGCTTGCCAGCTTCAGATCAAGCCCTGAAAGGAGCTGAACCGCCCAAGGGTCACACAACGACCAACACATGTCCAGCCCAAGCGTATCGCCTATAAGCGGGAAATAGCCAGAACGGGTGTTCAGAATACTCCAGCAGGTCAAAGTATCTGGCGGTGAACCCACGTAACGGTGATACCTAAGATGACGGACTATCCAATATGGATCCAAAAAACCGATCTTCGAAATTGGAAACGTCTGCGATATTAGGACAAATAGCGCTCCGATACAAACAGCCGTCTTGTAGATCGTCCTCATGATCTCCCGTGGTCCATTCTCTATGATTGTATCACAGTTAAGTCGTGCCTACCGATTCAAACGACGATAGATTTCGAGCGATCCTCTTCTGTCACCATTCACTCGTTGCGCCATACTTTCGCTTCCCACGTTGTCATGCAAGGCGTGGATCTCGTCTCGATCAAGGAAATCCTGGGGCATCACGATATTTCCGTGACGATGATCTACAGCCACCTCAGTCCCGACCATCTCGCCCGCACTGTTGATCGCTTGCCCTATTGAAAACTCTCTCATAAGAAAGGTGATGTTCCGCCTTTCTTCTTTACCTTCAAAGCTGTTCCACACTTGATAATCCCGTAAATGTAACAGTTTTCCCGAATCGGCACTTCGCGAACGTCTATTGCGGCCCGTCTATCTCCCTGGCAGACTGTCGTCAGCGAAGGACTTTGTGAAATTATTCTGTAACAATTTTGTAACAATTTGCCTGAAAACGGGTGCTAAACATTGGACTTACGACGAAAATCCGTTCGAACGCTTGTTCACCTTGTGAAGAAAAGAACAGCTTGCAAGTATCTAACCTACAAGCTGTTACAGTGGTGCGCCCACTAGGAATCGAACCTAGAACCTACTGATTAAGAGTCAGTTGCTCTACCAGTTGAGCTATAGGCGCAACGAATCCGTGTGCGAAAATGCGTCGGATTTCAACCCTGTAAATTTAGAGAAATAAGGCCCCTTTGTCAAGCTTCAATGCCCCTCATAGATCACCCCACCGCTTAGTTCTTCCCCTTCCGGTGCGCCCTGTCCCTCAGACTGGAGCGTATGGACTGAGCGCCAGCTTTCATGCGCTCCAGCAGCCGTCTCGCCCAGACGAATTCTGTAGCTAAGATCGCCAGACCCATGGGAATGACGACGATGGCTGGCCCCGGAAGAACGAGCATCGCCAGGCCGACAGCCAGCACCACAAATCCGACCACGAGCCGGATTGCGCGCCAGCCCTGCCTTAGCGGTCCCCCTGTCCGGTGGCCATCGGTCATTGCTTACCCACGCTGTGGAACTGCGCCACCCCGAGAATTCCTTCGGCGCAGAATATCGCAATTGGATCCAACAGATGCAACTCGTTGAAGACAATTTGGCGGAAGGCAACCTGCAAGATCATAGTGACACTCAAGTGCGCTGTGCATCTCGGCACTCCTCCCATACGGGCAGTGCCTTAGCCACGAACGCTGCCCGTCATACCTGCGGACGATCGCTTGAACAGGTGAGGACGGTAGGGGATCATCGTTGGGCGTCGATTCTCGTAATCGCGAAGAAGGCGAGCCACGACACCCGAAAGGCCGATGAGGGCAACAAGATTCGGGAATGCCATGAGCCCATTGCTGATATCCGAGAGATTCCAGACGAGGGGCAGCGAGATCGAGGCCCCGACGGGAATTGCCAAAACATAGAGCCATCGA
>Ga0315537_1003439_pt1 | contig 11754 bp, 11 predicted proteins | sample SalMarSW160270MG_FD_203091 | JGI IMG/M metagenome (GOLD analysis project Ga0315537, IMG submission 203091) | Salt marsh sediment microbial communities from the Plum Island Ecosystem LTER, Massachusetts, United States - Salt Marsh Sediment SW1602-70 ... | reverse complement strand
TTTCCGTGACAACGATTCGATCCCGACCGCCTTTGAGCGCTTCCTCGATGTTTGCCTTGGCGCGGACAATCACGCGACCCCGCCCCGTTGTATAGGCATCGCGCACACCAGCGCGTCCGAAAATAATCCCGCCGGTCGGAAAATCGGGCGCGACAACATACTCCATGAGCTGCTCAGATGTGATCGCCGGGTTATCAATCATTGCGCACGCTCCGGCCACGACTTCGCGAAGATTGTGAGGCGGAATACGCGTCGCCATGCCGACAGCAATCCCGTCAGCGCCATTGACCAGCAGGTTCGGCAACTTCGACGGGAGCACGGCCGGAACTTGCAGCGTTTCGTCGTAATTCGGAACGAAGTCAACTGTCTCCTTGTCAAAGTCTGTGAGGATTTCTTCGGCTAGGCGTGCCAGACGCGCTTCGGTGTATCGCATCGCCGCTGCGCTGTCTCCATCGATAGAACCGAAATTCCCTTGGCCATCGACGAGCGGATAACGCATCGAGAAATCCTGCACCATGCGCACGAGGGCGTCGTAGATGGCCATGTCGCCGTGCGGATGGTATTTTCCCATGACATCGCCGACGATGCGCGCACTCTTCTTGAACGGCCTGCCGGCGCCGAGGCCCAGCTCCTGCATGCCGTAAAGAATGCGGCGGTGCACGGGCTTCAAACCATCGCGCACATCCGGTAGCGCACGGCTTACAATCACCGACATCGAATAGTCGAGATAAGAATCTTTCATCTCATCTTCGACATTGATGGGCAAGATGCGCGGCCCGCTGCCATTTCCCAAAGGCAACGCGGTCTGATTCACTTTTGTATCCGGAGGCTCAGGCATTTCTGTGTGACTCAATTGTTCAACAAAACAAGGATTCTCGGAAATCGAAAACCGTCAGCACTTCCTTCGATTCGTCCGTTCATCGGCTGGACCGATCATAGATAGAACAGCAGTCCGGCTTTCCACCGTTGCAGGAGAAGAGGGCGCTCGCGGTCATAAGGCCAATCGGTGCGGTAAGACTGAAGGTGATGCGCCGCGGCCGTGATTGCTGCTCGCCAGACCCATGAAGAGACCTGCACCGCCCAGCCGTGCCCGGCGTATTTCTCAAGGAACTTCGGCAGTGCCTCGGTCGCGAACATCTGAACCATACCGTGGATGACAGCCGGCCAGACGACCAGCGCACGCTTGACCTCGACAAACTCATAGCCCGCCTGCACACCGACATGACGAGTGCAGAAACGGAGGGCTAACTCGTGGCTGAACCCAAACTGCCCCTGATTGTCCTCGTCGTTCAGCGGCGATGCTGTCGGGTTATGCATGGAGGTGTCCAGAACCGAAAAAGCCTTTCGCGAGACATCCAGGCCATAGATTCCCAGAAAAGTGCCGTGGTAGCCGGATAACGCGAACCACCGGTTACCGACGAACTTGCCTGCCGACCCAGCACCAACACCGACTCCCCAGAGGCGAGCGCGGGCATCGGAGTCTGTCAGACCGAGCGGCGTGGCGGTCGCGTCTTTGAGGGTCAGCCAATCTTCGGTGTACCGAAGGCGGATTTTGTCTCGCACGGCCCGCCAATGAGCGAAATCGAGCTGGCTGAGCACGACGGAGACTCCGTAGCCATAATCCCCCTCATAATTGTGCTCCAGAACGGCACGTGGGACCGGCAAGGCACCCTCGAGGATGAAGCCGGGACGCTTGACCGATGATTCGTCAGACCACCAGTCTGTGTCATCCCACTCGCTATCATTCTCCTGAGCATAGATTACGGAGGGAACGAAGATCGGCAGCCCACAAATCAAGAGGCACACCAGAATGAGTCGAGTCATGTCGAATTCCTCGAATTGTTTGGCCAGATAAGAGCATAGACCGAGCCTTCGGGCCTGTGTTGGTGGACGGCTGAGCGATGACGGTACCTGGCAGCCCGAAGAACGTTTACCGTACGAGAATGAGCTTGGCAGCTCGCGGCGATGCGATGCCCTCCAGTCGTACGAAATAGATGCCGCTGGGGACTGCTTCGGCGAGCCAGGTCACGCGATGGCTTCCGAGCTCATGTGAACCCTCGGCGAGAGTCGCCACTTGGCGGCCGAGAACATTGTAAACGACCAGACGGATGTCAGCGCGTGTCGGCAGCGTGAAGGCAATGTGGAAGCTCGGATTGCCCGGATTCGGACAGACCGAGATCGACGCCTCTTGAGGAAGCAGCGGCGCAGGCGCCTCGGCCACCACCGTGCCTGCCATGCCCTGACACACCACCTCCACTGGTTGGTCATCGGCGTTGTCGACTGAAATTGTCGCGTCGTAGGTCCCTGCAGTATCCGGTCGAAATTCCACAGGAATCTCCACGGAATCTCCTGGCAGAACCACAAGGGTGTCGGATTCCGGAAGCGGCTGAAAGACTGAGTCGGTGGTCGAGAAGCCCGCGGTAGTCGTCCCTCGCACGCCCAGATTGACCACATAGAACGAGAGTGTATCGCGGTTACCGGGAAGAATCGTGCCGAAGTCGAGAGGATCCGGCCGCGCGATGAGAATGACATCCGTCGTGTCGGGAAGAAGCAAGCGTCTGTGCCAGACGCCACCGATGAAATCGGGGTAGAAGCCCGCAGCGAAGATGTCCACATAGGCCGGGCTGTAGCGGCGTGAACCGAGAACGGTTATCTCGGCCGTGACCGTCATGTCCTCTTGCCAGGTCTGTCCACCGTCGGTCGTGCTCCAGATGCCGCCCACGCCATCCGCGTAATTCCCTCCTGCTGCAAAACCGATGTCGCGCGTAAGGAAGTGGACGGTGCGGATTGGGTAGTCGGTTTCGAGGAGGCGTTCGCTCCAGGAAGCGCCTCCATCCGTGGTACGATGAACCCAACCCTGAGGTACAGGGGTCGTCCGGCCACCGCCGGTCCAGCCATAGAGCGTATCCACGAAGGCAGCGCCGCCATCGAAGATGTCATCGGCGCTGGGGCGAACCACCCACGAGCGGCCGCTGTCATGGCTGACCCACTGCCGCGCGCCAGCCAAACAGATGAATCCATCCACATAGGCCATTGGGCCGGTTACCCAGCAGAAGCTGTCAATCCGCGATTCCACCCAGACACTGTCATCCCCAGAGAGCTCAAGGCTGAGGACGTAACCGTCCCAACTGCCGATGGCTGTCAAATGCATGGTGTCCGGCATCACGATGTGCCCGAGCCAGTAGTCGGTTGTTCTCAGCGGCTGGGATTCGACGACCGCATAGCTTGGGGTTAGGAAGAATACCCTCCGCACAAAACCTTGACACGTCGTCGCATTCAAATGAGCGATGTAAACGACATCATCGACAACTTGGTTTGGATCAGCGGAGTAAGCGGCCAGCCCGTAGATGTAGTTTGGCCGTTGCACCGGAGTGAACTGAGACCCCCCGGGGTCGGCGTTTCTCCAACTGGCACCGCCGTCCTCGGTTCTGAAGATCGTGTGAAAGGTACTGATGAAGCCACGCTGACTCGACGGCAGAAAGAGAATCCCCGTTGGGCAGGCGTTTGGGGTATCAGCATCATCAATCAGGGAGTCTATAAAGGTCCATTCGAATTGATCGAGACGAGATCCTCGCGCTCGTGGCTCGCCGCGTTGGAAAGCGGGCCATTGCTCTGGCGACAAGCGTGGTGGAGGTATGTTGTGGGAGACGCTGCCGCCTTTGCCGAACAAAGGCAGCGGCTCGGCGCCGCAGGTCGCTGAGAAAGTGATGATGAGGAGAAGCAGAGCGCTCCAAGTCTCACGGCAAATCATGCCTTACCCTTGGATTCGCTTTCGCCTGGACATGGCCGCCTCAACAAAGACGACACTCGCCATCAGGACATAGCCGATGTCTTCGAGGAGTCTGCGCAAGCCGACCTTGTGGGCAATCTCGACTCCGAGTTTGGTCGCGCCGAAGCAGCCGCAGTCGATATTCAGGCCTCGTGCCATCGCCGAGGAGATGGCGGCGATAAAGAGAATCATCAAGGCGGCGGTCAAGAGACCTGCCCCTCGTCTCCAGATGCCCGCGATGAGAGCAAGGCCCAGAACCATTTCAAGGGCGGGCAAGAAGAGGGCAGCCGCATGGATGTAGTCTCTGCCGACGACGGGCAGGATAATATGGTAATTCGCGACCGCCTTGGCGAAACCGGCTGGATCCAGAAGCTTAGGCCAGGCGGCATAGAGAAGCACGGCCGCGAGTCCCAGACGAGATAGTAATGCAAGGCCCCAAAATAGCCTTGCTGACCAGACTGTGGGCATTCTGAAAGTTAGAGACATTTTTTCACAAAGTCAAGGTGAAATCCGCACCAATACTAAGTTTCACTGTTCAAAAAGCCCCCTTTTGCCGGGGGGCTTTTCTCAGGCAGGCGACCTGCAATATCCAAAGGAATTCTCTCTTGTGTCTGCACCCTCTCCCGCAAGGAATCGCGGCCGATCAGTCGCCAGATTCCACGCCGGTTGCTACAGGATAGCCCGATTCCACCCACTCATCCCAGCCTCCCTCAAAAACTGCAATCCGCCGGAATTCCACCGCCAGAAGCGCATCAGCCAGTTCGAGGGAGAGCGTGCACTCCTCGTTATCACAGTATATGACAATGAGTTTCTTCTTATCAAGGGAGGGGACAAAATCATCACAATAATCCTGGAGATGTTCATAGGGTAGATTGAGGGCACCGGCGATATGTCCTTCCTCATAGAGCTCGGTCGACCGAGCATCCAGGAAATAGACGCCTAATTTCTCCCGCTGGAGATAGAGGGTGGCCGTGTGCGCCAGTGAAATCCGGTACGGTATTTCCGAGGGAACGAAGAGGCTGTCCGGGTGCACCACAGTGGGCTCGGCGTTGGCCTCGGGCACATCGAGCAACTTCACAATCGGTGGACTTCCCCAGACAGGGATGCCATTCCTGCGGACGACCTTCGCTCCCAGTCCAACGAGGATCGCCAACACTGCGATCAAAACGATTTCTCCCCTGATAGGGATTCCCTTGCTGCGCATAGTCATTCCAAGCTTATTGCAATAATGTCTCTTCTCTTACCTCTTGGCCGCCAATGGCTCCGGATTGCACACGGCCCCTGCAACTGTAAACTGAATCTCCCTACCGCCCCTGGAGCGGGATACTTTCGCGCAGAAAATCGAAAGCTTCCTGTGGGCTATCGCAGCGCTGGAAGAGACGAAGGTCTTTGCGCGAGATCGTTCCCCAACGCACCATCGCTTCGAAATTGATGACTTCGCGCCAGTACGCGCTGCCGTAAAGAACGATCGGCATCGTTTTTCTGACCTTCTCTGTTTGGACGAGTGTCAGCACTTCGAAGAGCTCATCCATCGTGCCGAATCCCCCGGGGAAGATGACCAAAGCGCGCCCAAGATAAACGAACCAGTACTTTCGCATAAAGAAGTAGTGGAACTCGAAGGAGATCTCGGGCATGAGCCAGCGATTGGCGACTTGCTCGTGAGGCAGACTGATGCAGAATCCCACTGTCGGCCCGTTGGCTTGCCGTGCGCCTCGATTGGCCGCTTCCATGATGCCGGGGCCACCGCCGGAACAAACGACCAAACGATCCCGAGGATTGGGCTGGCCCTGATAGTACTCCGTGAGCTTCTGTGCCAGTTCCACCGCCTCTTCATAGTATCGTGAGTGGCGGGCCGCACCGCGTGCCTTTTCGAGAGCCTCCAAAGATTGCTGATCCCCCACCCCTTTAACACGCTCCGCCGCTTCCTTCAGGGGCGGTTGCACATTCTCGGAGGGCAGGGCGCGTGCGGAGCCGAAAAAGACGATGGTCCCGCGCACTTTCTGCCGCCGGAGCCGAGCCTGCGGCTCGAGGTACTCCGTCAGCATGCGAACGGTGCGGGCGTCAGGGGAATGTAGAAAGCTCGGATTATTATAGGCTTTTTGGAGGCGTATTGGGATGGGTTCGGTGGATTCGAGTTCTTCTTTGGCCATGAATTGCGTTCCAGACTTTTTGTGTAACCTATTTTACGGCGTGCACCTACGCGAGGTTCCGGCAATCCACGGTGCTGCTGGCTTGCCTTCCCTGGCGTCATTGCACGAATGCCGCCGCCAACTGAAGTTACATCGCCTGATAGTAAGAGTCAATCGCAGACCCGGACGGCGGCGATACTTGACTTTTTGCCGGGATTTGCGTTTCTTAAGAAGAGCTGCAGACAATTCAGGGGCGATCGGGATTTCTGCACGTCTCAATAACGGTGACGGAAACCGTTTAGTCTTGGAGTCCGAAATCAGAACAGAAGGTGGTCCGTGAGTCCCGGATGGATACGCCGCTCCGGTCCGGCAAAAGGCCGTGTGGAGCCACAGGTGCAAGGAGGTCCGTCGAAGTCTATGTCACAACCCAAGCCTCATCAGATCAATGTCTCGCTGGACGAGAAAGTCGGGGAAGGCACTTATTCGAACCTGGCGCTTATCGCTTTCAGTCCGGCGGAGTTCTTCATTGATTTTGCCCGTCTGCTGCCGGGAATACCCAAGGCGTCGGTGCAGGCGCGCATTATTATGACACCGGCCCATGTCAAGTTTCTGCTGAATGCGCTCAAGGAGAACATTGAGCGCTTCGAGAAACAGTTTGGCGAGATCAAACTGCATGGGCAACCTCAAGCGCAGGCTGGCTTTGGCTTCAAGGCTCCCGAGGGCGCGCCCCCGATACCCTGACCGTTCGAGCCCTCGCAGGTCCGCTCCGGATAAGTATGCGCTGAGCTTGCGAGAGGCGGGGTGTTGGCCCCGGATACCGCCCAAGGAAGGCCAATGTGCGCGTAATTATACAGAAATTCTTGAGAAAGGGAAGCTGTTGGCTGCTTCACGGTGCCTTGCAGCCGGACAAAAGAAGTGGCTTTTGAGTTTGACAAATACTTTTCCTTTTATTATATTGATACTTGGAACCAGAATGTGAGTCGTCATTTTCTGGGATTCCGTGACAGGGCGGGCACCTGATTTTTTTTTGCGTTTTTTGTGCGATTTTTCACAAGGAACCGTATTTCACAAGTACTTGCGTAGGGAACTGTGTTATGGATATCACTCGCAGGGGATTTCTGAAAGCGACGGGGATCGCCGGAGCCGCCGGTCTTCTGAGCAGCTCTTCCGCGGCCCACGCACAGGAATACTTCGCCGGCTGGCCGGACCGCTACGGTGTACTGACCGACACGACCCTGTGTATCGGTTGCCGCCGATGCGAGGAGGCTTGCGCGACCGTCAACGGCCTCCCGCCGCCGAAGATCCCTTTGGAGGACAAATCTGTCTTTGAGACGGTCCGGCGAACCGATGCGCAGACCTATACCGTCGTCAATGCCTTTCCCAACCCGGATCCCGGGAAACCACCCATTTATGTCAAGAAGCAGTGCATGCACTGCAATGAACCGGCTTGCGCCTCAGCCTGTCTTGTGTCGGCTTTCTCCAAAACGCCCGAGGGCGCGGTTGTCTATAATGCCAGTGTCTGCATCGGCTGCCGGTACTGCATACTGGCCTGTCCCTTCTATGTTCCTACCTACGAATACAATAAGGCCCTGAAACCGAGAGTGATGAAATGCACGATGTGCTACGAGCGGGTCGCCAAGGAGGGCCGTGTGCCCGGTTGCGTCGAGGTTTGTCCCGTTCAGGCGCTCACCTTTGGGAAACGGAGCGATTTGATTCGGTTGGCTCGGGAGAGAATCTTGAACCATCCGGACCGCTACATAGACCAGATATACGGCGAGCATGAAGTTGGAGGGACCAGTTGGCTTTATATCGCCGGCGTTCCCTTCGACAAGCTTGGCTTCAGCACGGACCTCGGGGTGACCCCTTATCCCGAGCTGACTCGCGGGTTCCTTTCATCGGTCCCTCTTGTCCTCACGCTCTGGCCAGTCCTCTTCACCGGAATCTACATGTTCTCCAAACGCCGGGAGGAAGTAGCCGAAATGGAGGATAGCCCCTCGGAGCAGGAGGGGGGCAAGCCATGACCGTCATGTCGCAAGGAAATGCCTCCTTCCGGGCGTGGATTACAGACAAGCTGTTCCTGGGCATGAGCTTCGGTGACTACCTCAAGAAGCTCGTCACGCCGTTCAACATCGTGGCGGCGCTGATCCTCGCGGTTGGATTGCCGATAACCTTTGTTCGATTCACCCAAGGGCTGGGCGCCACGACCAACCTCACGAACAATTACCCTTGGGGGTTATGGATCGGTGTCGATGTGTTATGTGGAGTGGCGCTGGCCGCTGGAGGGTTTACACTGGGCTCGGCCGTTTATCTTTTTGGGATGAAGGAATATCATCCGATTGTCCGGCCGGCGATATTGACAGGATTTCTCGGGTACTTTTTCGTTGTCGTCGGTCTATGTTACGATCTCGGTCGGCCGTGGCGTCTGCCCTATCCCATACTCGTCTCCTATGGGACGACCTCCGTGATGTTCCTTGTCGGCTGGCATGTGGCTCTCTACCTGTCCTGCCAGTTCGTGGAGTTCTGCCCGGCCATCTTTGAGTGGTTGGGCTGGAAAAAATTCCGAAAGTTTGTGGTCGGGTTGACCATCGGCGCCACAATCCTCGGCGTCATCCTTTCGACACTCCACCAGTCCGCCCTCGGAGCCCTGTTCTTGCTCGCCGCGAAAAAGCTTCATCCCCTCTGGTACACGCCATTCATTCCGGTTTTCTTTCTTACATCGGCCGTGATCGGGGGGATCACCATGGTGATATTTGAGAGCATGCTTTCGCACCGCGTGTTCTCGCGTCAGGTCAGTCACCATGATCATGAGAATTTCGAAAAGCTCACCATCGGCCTTGGCAAAGCGGCTGCAGCAGGACTGTTTGGCTACTTCTGCCTGAAATGGATTGGCGTTGCTCACGGGAATCACTGGGACTTGTTGAATACACCGATGGGGCATTGGTTCTTAGTGGAAGTCCTCGGATTTGTTCTCGCCCCCTGTTTTCTTTTTGTCTGGGCGTTTCGCCAGAGGAGTGCCGCCTGGACTCGGGTTGCGGCAATCTGGACCGTGCTTGGCATCATCCTGAATCGCGTGAATGTTTCCATGATCGCTTTCAACTGGAATCTACCGGATCGCTATTTCCCCCGATGGACGGAATTCATGGTGACCATCACCATTATTACAATGTTGGTGTTGACTTTCCGCTGGATCGTGAACCGGATGCCCGTTTTGTGGGAGCACCCGGATTACGAACCGGAATACAAGCGAGGATAGAGAGGGATGACCCACACATTGCACGACTTCATGCTCCTGACCAAGGGGCAAGAATATCTGATCGCCGTTACATTCCTGATCGTCTTCACGATCTTCTGGGGGATTCTGAACAAGAAAAAGCAAGGCAAGTCGGCTCGAAAATAGACGTCCTTTCGCGATTCAGTGTCTCATCCAACTCCGTGAATTTCTCTTTATGTATCGGGAGATAGAGTGATGTCAAAAAAGATACCCCTTGCGGCCGTTTTGTTACCGGTCATCGGACTGCTCGTTGTTACAATGGCTCGCAGCGCGCCGGAAGAGAAGACCATCACTTCCGGACCCTTCTCGGGTATCACTTGTGAAGACTGCCATACCTGCCCATCACCGACCTCGACCGATCCATGCCTCCAGGCATGCCCTCGGCCCCGAGTGGGCTACAAGAAAGTCGCTCCGGACACGATCATCCTTGATCACCTGAAGAATCTTTATGAGGCCGTCTCGTTCCCTCACAAGCCACATAGCCACATGGGCAAGACGGACGAAGACTGCCAGACCTGCCATCATCACACGCCTCCCGGTTACGGCTACCCTCGATGTCAGGAATGTCACAGTCTCGAATTCACAACAGAGACGATGGCGCAACCTACGCTCAAGGGAGCCTATCATCAGAGTTGCATGGCCTGCCACATGGAATGGAGCCATGACAAGGAGTGCAAGGTATGCCATGCGCGGATAGGGGAGAAGATTCCACCGGAAGAGCTTGCGAAGCGGCATTACCCCGCCGTGCAAACGCCTGAGAAAGAAGTGTGGGACACCAAGGAATACGAGGCAGGGACGAAAGTCACTTTCTTCCATAAGAACCATGTAGAAATCTTTGGTGTCGCCTGCACGCAATGCCATTATGGAGAGAGCTGCCGAAACTGCCACGACAAAGGAGAACCCCGCTTCAAGTTTACCCGGGACGCCGACGCCTTTCATGACATGTGCAACGAGTGCCACGGGAAGCGGAGTTGTGACTGGTGTCACCGCACCGAAGAAATAGCGGCGTTCTCGCACGACCAGACGGGCTGGCCACTGAATCGCTACCACAAGCCTTTGAACTGCCAAAGATGCCACAAGACCAAAGGCAAATTCACCGGCCTTTCGCGCAACTGCAACGCTTGCCACAAGGGCTGGAGTTCCAAGACATTCAATCATGCTAAGATTACCGGCGTGGCGTTCGACGAGATTCACGCCGAAATGGATTGCGGCGATTGCCATGTGAACCGTGACTTCAGCCGCAAGCCGAGCTGCGAGGCGTGCCACGACGATGGCCGGTCCTATCCGACCAGCCGCCCGGGGCCATAGACAATTGGCTCTCCATTGGAGAGCCGTCAGAGCGTTTCAAGTCATCAAGAGAAAGCGGGACCGGAAAAATCCGGTCCCGCTTTGTTTTTCTATTGCTGACTTGGGCGTCAATAGAGCTATCTATCGAGCAGACCTCCCCGCATTCTCGAAAGCCACAGGTGAGCTGCTTATGGTTTCCAGGGATGACCGATGGGGAGGATGTAGAGCGGCTTCTGCCGAGTGCCTAAAAATCGCGCGATGCGGTCGTCATCATAGGCACCGACCGGCGTCCCGCCCAGACCCAGAGCCACGGCCTGCAGCAGGATGTTCTGCCCGATGTGGCCTGCTTCCAGGAAGAGGTAGCGCTCGGTGCGTTCACCGTACTTGACGCGCGTGCGCGAAGGGGTTGCCGTGATGAAAATCACCACGGCCGCTTCTTCTATCCAATCCTGCATGTACGCCGCTTCCCCGAACGACATACCCGGCTCCGGCTCACGCTGGGCTTCGAGCGCATGGGCTTCATGCCTGTAGACATACAGGCCGGGAGCCAGCCCTTCGATGCGCTGCACAACAACGCGCAGTTCCATCGGATAGAGAGCGCCGGCAGACGGCGCTGCGCGCAGTTCTTCCTCTTTGTCGGTGATTCCCTGCCCTGCCCAGAGGAGTTGCGAAAGCTGTTCCAGAGAGAGAGAATCCTGCGTGAAGTCTCGCACGGAGCGCCGCGTGGCGATGGCGGTTTCAAGTGAGACGGCGCTATCGAGTTTTGGAGCGGGAAGCTTGATCATATCTTGCTCCGCAAATAGGCTTGCAGCGAAGGCAAGCGCAAACACCGACCGACAAATCATCTGAAACTCCTCTCGCTAAGGAGCCCTGTTTCTACACTTCGTTTCAGTAGGTGCAGTCTATGGTCATGTGTGATAGGGCCCTGGCTTCAGCTTTCCTCTACTTTCCCTGACCGGCCCAGAAGCATCTCGGCGACGAGGAGCAACAAGGCCGCAACCAGAAAAGTCTTCCAGAGTTCGCGGCCGTATCGGCTCTCGAGGATAACCTCGGAAAGACCCGACGTCTTCACGGTTCGCTGCAACCGCCCGCCCCAGAATTTGTCGGGGTTTTCAATCGGCAGCTCTCCAATGTCCGTCTCCAGAGCCGGGACATTGACCGCCAGCAGCGTGACTCTGCGACCGTCCTGCTTGAGGTCATAGATGCCGCAATCTTCCAAGGGCGGGACGGGATACTCGAAGCCCGCTGGAATCGCTCGAGGGATGACCTGCAGACTGATCTCTCCGCCGGTCAGCTCG
>Ga0315537_1003438_pt1 | contig 11756 bp, 9 predicted proteins | sample SalMarSW160270MG_FD_203091 | JGI IMG/M metagenome (GOLD analysis project Ga0315537, IMG submission 203091) | Salt marsh sediment microbial communities from the Plum Island Ecosystem LTER, Massachusetts, United States - Salt Marsh Sediment SW1602-70 ... | reverse complement strand
CGGTCAGCCAGTCTGTTACTCTTATGTCCTCGAATCCTGCAGAACTGGCGTACTGTACTGTCTCATCAATGGTGAAATAACGGCCCGTTCGTTCATTTGCTTCTGTCTCAACCAGGGACCCGTTAATGAACTTCTCAACAATGAACAGGCTCTCCCATATGTGAGTGGCGCGATTGTATTTAACCCTCCGCCGCCAGGCGATGACAACATCATTGGGGCATTTTACCCAGTCTCCTTCCCATCTACCCCAGATACCATCGTTTGCATCCTTTTTATCATTAGGAGGCAAGTGTTCAAATTCAAAAATGAAAGTGCCTTCCGGTTTCAAGTGCGCCATCACTCGCTCGAATGTTGCCTGAATGTCCTGGTCAGAGATGAACAGGCTGAGTCCACCTGAAGCAAGAAAGACCAGGCTAAACTGGTGAGGAAGGTCGAATTCCAGCATCGATTGCTTATGCAATTCTGCCTGTAAGCCTTTTGCCTCGCATGTGGCGAAGCATCTGTCGAGCATATACTGGGATGTATCTATCCCGACGATTTTAAACCCTCGCTCCAGGAGGGGAACAAGAACTCTACCCGTACCACTGCCAATTTCGAGCACTGGCTCTCCTGCCTCTTCAATGCGTCTTACCCAGAAATCAATCTCCTTGCTATGGTCTATTCGGCCGGAGACTAGTTCATACCATTCTGCGTGGAGCTTCTTATACTCTTTGTGGACCATATAATTTGTAATTCCTAACAGTTCACTATTTGACTCGATTATACAGACTCTATTCGGTATTTCCTAGTCGAATTCCTGACTATCGCCAAGAGTGGGAAAAATCAAGGGGGTGTCCCCCTTGTACCCCCGTTTCAAAGGGGTTTTACCCCTCTGAACACCCCAAAACGGTGTGAAGCAATTGTGATGGTGCGGGTCTTTCTCACCTTATGTAGAAGCGGAGACGATGCCCCCGGACAGCCTCAGTATTATATCTTCTGACACCCGTCACAGAAGTATATGCTGCCTCCCATGTAGGACTGTTTGACAATCGTTCCGCCGCATATCGGGCAGGGGCTGTCAAGGCTAGTCTGGCTGAGTTTGGTACGGTAGCCTCCTGGCTTGCCGAAGAGGTCTTTTGTCGTGTCCCTGCCTCCCTGTGCCGTCATCTCCTTGAGAGTAGACTTCACGGATTGGAAAAGGGCCTCCCTCTCAACGTCAGTGAGTGTGTCTATCCTCCGCTTCGGATGAATCCCGGCTTTGTAGAGAATGTCCTGTAATACACCATTTCCCAGGCCCGGTATTCTCTGCTCGGTGGCCAGGAATGCCTTGGCACTGAGTTTCTGGACCTCGGGAGAAGTAATGAGGCGGTCGAAGTATGCCCTGTCAAACTCGTCTGACAGAGGCGAGGGCTTGAATCTGGCGGCGTCGTAGTAGGGATTATGGAATTCACCCTCCTTGAAGCACCAGAGGCCTCCGTACATCTGGACGGACGCACTGATGGCAGTGCCGTCCTCAAATTCAATTAGTAGCTGGTGCTTCTTGGGGCGTGGCTCGTCTCTGGTATGGAACCTCAGGACAACGCCATCGCTAAACAGCACTACGGCGTCGCTGGCCCTTATTTCCACCATACCTCCGTAAGCTGCGGCGGTGTCAATGGTTTTGCCACGCAGCAGGGTATCATAGTCCTTCGGGTCGCCGTGGTACCACGCGAACTTATGCGGGGAAAGACCGGCGACTACTCCTGCAATCGTCTTGCCGCTGACTGTCTCTGTCAATTGCCTGGACAGGCTTTCGGCTTCCGGTATTTCAATCATGCATCACCTCTCGCTACTCGCTGGCTATGATATAGTAGTCAGTCGAACAGTCTCAACTGTGCTCGGGCCTATCCTTGTAGTGTTATCGACGCAGGAGTATTTTACTATGACGTAGACGTCTGAACAATATACTTCTTTCCTAAATTCTTTGATGGGTGTCAAAGAGGGGCGACAGCCCCTCTTTTCTTTTTCTAACCCCTTCCTCATCTGAGGAAGGGGTTCACCCTGAAGGGTTCTCCCTGAAGGGGACACAGGCCTGCCCGCTTGCCTTCGCTGAAGCTTTAGCGCAAGCAGGCCGCACAAGGCTTTGGCAGGCGGGGGGATGGGGCCGTCACTATCATACAGGGGCACTTACTTATACAGACTACAGATGCTTTACGGGTGCTGATTATCATGGGATTATAAAGCCGTTTGTTTTTATAATCCCATATAGTGGGTCACGAACGAACTACCGTAGCGTGATTAATAGAAACAATATTGCGGAGGTCGGAATGAAGGTTGTCGCTATCAGCGGCAGCCCCGGACTGCATGGTAACACCAACTACCTGATTGACTAGGTCCTTGGTGAACTGGCTTCCCGTGGAATTGAGACCGAGAAAATTGTATTAAATGAGTACAAGGTTGGCCCTCGACAGTATATGGCGATGTATTCTTAAGTCAGTGTAAGATAAGTATCACTGCCGGTCAGTGAAAGAGGCGAATCTGTAGCAGGTCGTGTTTTCAGTATATAGGTTATTACCAGGATTGCTGAATAAAGCATTACTGGCTATCTTCTTGATTTCGTACTCTTTTGATAGCCAGTAATGCTTCTTCCGATTGCTGCTCTCTTGTTCTGTCATCGGTACTACGTCTCGGCGGGCTGACGGGCTGCTTCCTTAATCCTGGTTTCCACCCGGGCTCTGGCTTTACCGGCCCTCCAGACTGCAATACCGCATACAACGGCGGCAATCAGCAGGGGGGCGACTACGTAGATTCCCAGTGCCATTAAGATTGTCAGTGTGGTCTCCATTGATTTCACCTCCTTCTGTATTTTCAAACCCCCGGTTTTTTTCTTTTTTAACCCTTACCCTTTTTCTATATACACATTAGCATTCATAATGGTAGCTGCAATCGTTTTTAATGCCTGTCCTAGTGTGAGCCAAATACTGCAATAGCCACCTATTTATACAGGCCTGTAAACGCTCCTTAAGCGGGCCAATGTACTCAATGCCGGGGAGTAAAATGGCCTTCTCCGACAAGGCCGGTCTATTCTGTAAGTCCCAAAGCTCTTTTCGCCGTTCCTTGCGACTGTAAGACCCCTGATATATAATTAAAATCGTTGCGAAGGTGTTGTAATCCATGCCTTTTGTCGAAGTAAATCACGTATCGAAGACCTACGGTGACAGGGCCGTTGTCAATGATGTTTCCTTTGATGTCGGTGAGGGTGAGATACTGGGCCTCATCGGCCCCAATGGCGCTGGCAAGACAACAACTATTCGCATCATGATGGACCTTATCCGGCCTGATTCCGGGGAGGTGAAAATCCTGGGGAAGCGCCTCGATGAGGCTGCCAAGAGCAGCATCGGCTACCTGCCTGAGGAAAGGGGTCTTTACCTGAATATGACGGTGACCGAGTCCCTCATATATCTCGCCTCCCTGAAAGGCATGGAGGTTCATCGGGCAACCACCAGGACTGATGAGTTACTCGCTCGAGTAGACCTGTTGCCTCACAAGCAGAAAAAGATAAAAGAATTGAGCCGGGGTATGGGGCAGTTTGTCCAGTTCCTCGTTACGATTATCCATGAGCCTAGGGTTGTCATCCTTGATGAGCCCTTTGCCAATCTGGACCCTGTCAATACCCAGCTCATTAAGGACATGGTCCTCGAACTGCGGAACCGGGGCAGGGCCATTGTCCTCAGCACCCATCGCATGAATGATATCGAGGAGCTTTGCGACCGTATCCTGATGATAGACGAGGGGTATACCGTCCTGTATGGAGACCTGGCTGAGATTAAGGCCCGCTACCGGAACAACTCTGTCCTGCTGGAGTATGAGGGTGATTTGGGTGAGGTAAACGGTGTTGTCCGGAGGCAGGACCACAATGGCCGCACCGAGCTCTTTCTGGATAGCGAAACAATGCCGCAGCAGGTGCTCTCGCAGTTGCTCCAACGGGGGGTCACGGTCAGTCGCTTTGAGGTGGCTACCCCGCCTCTGAACGATATTTTCCTACAGGTTGTCGGTAGAGACTGATGAATAAGACACTCCTGATTCTGAGACATGAGTTTTTAACATTGGTGAAGCGTAGAGGCTTCATCGTTATGACTGTCGTTTTCCCGCTTGTCGGCTTTGCCGCTATCGGTATCTATCTAATTGTCCAGGGTGTCGGCATCGGTGCCGGGACTATACCCGTCATCGGCTACGTGGACGAGGTCGGTGGGTTCAGCGATTATACCACCCAGGGTGACCTGACCTTCCTCCCCTTTGATACACAACAAGAGGCCACCAGTGCCCTGCTTACCGGCAAGATTGACGAATATTTTGTGATACCTGAGGACTACCTGTTAACCGGAGCAATACCAAGATTCTCCCTGGAGAAAGAGCTCGAGGTTCCGGCTAACATCCAGTCGGCCATGGTGAGCTTTTTACAGAGCAACCTCCTCGAAGGGCAGACCACCCCGGAGATAGCCGCACGGGTCAAGTCCCCGATGCTGCTGTCGAATATCAGGCTCGACGAGAGCGGTAATATTGCCCAGGACCAGGGTGGTGTTGAGGCCTTCCTCGTCCCGATGATATTCGGTTTTCTGCTGGTAATGTCCATTGGTGCCTCATCGGGTTACCTGCTACAGGGACTGGGCGAAGAGAAGGAGAACCGTATTATGGAGGTCCTGCTCTCGTCCGTTTCTCCCCGACAGCTGCTCACCGGCAAAATCCTCGGCCTCGGTGCCGCCGGACTGGTTCAGGTGGTCATCTGGCTGGCCTCGGTAATCATACTGGCACGGTTAGCTTCAAACGTTGTCGGTGGGGTACTGGCAGGGCTTCAGATACCGGGCAACATGCTGTTTCTAGGAATAGTCTACTTTATCCTGGGGTACCTGTTTTTTGCTGTCATTGAGGCGGGCATGGGTGCCATCGGTGCCAACGCTAAAGAGAGCCAGCAGATGGTGGTTGCCCTTGTATTACCGGCGGTTTTACCCTTCTATATATTTATCATATTTCTCCGGGACAACCCGAACAATGTTGTTGGCACAATACTAACGTTGATTCCGGTCACTGCCCCAATGTCTGTCTTTATCCGACTCGGCCTATCCGAAATCCCCTTATGGGAACTGCTGGTGAGTATCGGCCTGATGATAGCCGGGATTGTGGGTGGCATATTCCTCGCCGCTAAGGCCTTTCGCGTCTTCCTGCTGATGTACGGTAAAACACCCAGCCCTCGTGAGATAGTCCGCTATCTCAGGGAAGGTTAGCAAGCGGCAATTTTGACCTTGAGCCGCAGCCCCGATGAGAGTAAAATAGCCAAAAGTGCCCGTGTGGTTGTGACATTGCTACGGGTAATACTGGCCAGACGATGAATATTGAGATTGGTATTATCGGACTGCCCCAGAGTGGTCGGACAACACTTTTCAACGCCCTGACCAAAGGCGAAGCTGACACAGCAAAGCACACTCAGGCGGGTGCGGCGCACGTGGGGATAGCCAGCTTCGCCGACCCCCGACTTGACACACTGACCGATATCCTCAAGCCCAAAAAGACCGTCCCGATAACGGTATCATACATAGACATCGGTGCGTCGGTTAAGGGGCTGGTTGAAGGGAAGGGTATCGGCGGCCAGTTGCTGGCTCAGTTGAGCAAGGTTGACGCCCTGATTAACGTTGTCCGTGAATTTCAGGATGATAGCATTCCTCATAGTGAAGGTAGCCTGGATGTAGCCCGGGATATTGCCGCGATGAATCTGGAGATGGCCTTTTCCGACCTGGCCATTATCGAGCGCAGGCTGGGCAGAATCGAGGAGTCCCTGAAAGGGGCCAGGCCGGCGGAGCGCCAGCCTTTTCTCCGTGAGCAGGAACTGCTTATGAAGATAAAGGTCGGTCTCGAAGAAGAAGTCCCCATCCGGGAGCAGGGATTGACCGAAGAGGAGACAAGGGCAATCAGCAACTTCCAGTTTCTCACTGCCAAGCCGCTACTGATTGTTGTCAACATCGGCGAAGACCGCCTGCCGGAAGCGGGGACGTTGGAGGCGGAACTGAATGCGACTCATGCAAAGCCGAAGTGCCGTGTTATCGCGCTTTGTGGCAAACTGGAGATGGAACTGGCCCAGCTCGACAGTGAAACGGCAGCGACCTGGCAGGCCGAATTTGGTCTGACCGAGTCTGGATTTGTCCGGATTGTCAGGGTCTCATACGAGCTGCTCGGGCTGGTATCATTCTTCACCATCGCCTCGGCTGAGGTCAGGGCCTGGCCGGTGCCGAGCGGGACAGCAGCGCCGGTGGCTGCCGGGAAGATTCACTCGGATATGGAGCGTGGTTTTATCCGGGCGGAGGTCATCAGTTTTGATGACCTCGTCAAATGCGGCAGTCTCGCCGAAGCCCGCAAGAGGGGACTTCTCCGTGCGGAGGGTAAGACTTATATCGTACAGGACGGCGACGTAATTACCTTCCTGTTTAACGTTTAACGGTCTGTACTACATTTGCTAATGAAAATGACTTGCCCTACAATGTCGATACGTGTACCACAGGCCACCTGTGCGCGGTAGGTCAGATTTCTCTCCAGAAGTATGATAATGCCTGTTACTTCAATAATTATTGCTGCTTTCGCCATATTTGGTGCATCTACAGCATTTTCGATGGTAGGTGTAGGTGGTGGCGTCCTTTATGTGCCGATACTGCTTGCCTTGGGGATGAACATCCACGACGCAGCCACCACCAGCCTGTTCGTAATCTTGGGCACATCGGTCTCGGCGTTCCTCAGGTACCGCCAGCGCGGCTATGTTGACTGGAAGCTGGCACTCGTAATCGAGCCTCCGACCTTCCTCATGGCTTTTGCCGGTGGTCTGGTGGCAGGCTACATCAATGCACTGGCGCTGAAAGTGGTGTTTGCGGCAGTGCTTGTCCTGGTGAGCTTTTTTATGGCCAGAAATATTGTGGAGAAGGAGAATACTCCAGTACAGCGGTGGGGCTACTGGCAGCGTACTCTGAGGGATACCACCTACGTAGTAAAATTACCCTGGCTGATGCCCGCCACCACTATTGCCGGCTTCATTGCAGGTATGATAGGGATATCCGGGGGCGTTTTTAAAGTGCCAGCGATGGTCCTGCTGGGGAACGTTCCCATGCGGATAGCAATCGGGACTTCGTCCCTCATGGTGGGTTTTACGGCACTTGCCGGCCTTTCTGGGCATGTCATTGGTGGGTCATTCGATATACTTCTAGCCTTGCCCTTGATGGCGGCAGCATCCGCAGGTGGATGGCTCGGCTCCACCATCTCTATTCAGGCAAGAATAAGAATACTCAGGATGTTTTTTGCGATACTGCTACTCATTGTATCAGGCTGGTTAATAGTGAGCGAAGTCATAGGGGAGCTGTGATACGGCCAGCACGAGTCCAAAAAGATTGCGGCTCCGTGGACTAGCTGATATAATCCAGACATGGGGCTGTAGCTCAGCTGGGAGAGCGCCTCCTTTGCACGGAGGAGGTCAGGGGTTCGAATCCCCTCAGCTCCATTTTTGTGCTACTTTTCAGCGCATTTTGTGTCGTTTCTCGGGTTAAATGACCTCCCATCGTCTCAAATTGCCTGTTAAATATTGTACCCGAGTCCGAGAATTCGACGCACCACAAACACAATGGCGATAACTATTATCGTAGCTACGACTATTATTATAACTCTCTTTCTTATACTCGTTTCTTTTCCTGCCTGTCGTAACGGGGACTCCTATTGGAAAACTCATGTCCACTTGGTAAGTATCTCTTCTCTCTGAAAAGTCTTTGTGCTTAAAAAGAAGAGAATAATGTCTGCTATCAGGATGACACCGGAAATAATCAGAAGAGTCTTGGTGTCTAGCGATATTGCCCCGACTTCGCTGGCAACATAAATGGCAAGGAGGGGAAGCGCAACAAAAAGACCTTGCATCTGAGTAGCACGTGGGTCGCTAGCTCTCGAAGAAACGATAACACTCCACTCGATAGCAAGAATGGCTAAAAGCGGTGCAAGTAATAAGAGTATTAAACCGATAGTCCAGTTGGGGAAATAAGAATAGCCCAGGGTATTATGTGTTACCAGATTGGCTAATACCATAAAAACGACAGAGCTGATGTAGATTGCACCGACAGGTGGAATGAAGGCGGCAATGCTCTTGCCAAGAAGAAGTTCGCTATCTGTGATGGGTGTAGCCAGCAGCGGTTCCAGGCTTTTCTCGATTTTTTCACCAACCAGGCTATAGGAAGCCAGGACGGTGGGTAGCGATGCTGCACCGATTAGGAAGAAGAAAGAAAATGCGTCCATTCTAATCGGTAGCTGTGTGCTACTTAGTCTTGCCCCCACAAAAAGGAGTACGAGTGGGAGACCTATGCTAACGAGAAGAGGGAATAGAATCATTGAATAAATGGCGTACTTTTTTCTCAGGAATACCCTCATATCTTTGGTAGCGACGATCCAGGCCTTTGAGATTCTCATTTCGTTTCCTTTACGATTTGCAGATAGACATCTTCGAGCGTCGGGACAAGGTCGGTTACCTCTTGTATCAAGCCTCCGGCTGAGGCAATGGCAGCAATGATAGCCGGATTTTCCTTGTCAGGCTCGGTCACATCAATAATCAGCTTATTGTCAGAGACTTCAATTTCGTTTGGAATAAGCTTTTTCAAAGCGCTGACCAAAGCCTCTGTTACTTGAGCTAGCCTGATTTCTGTTTTTGGCTTAGAGAGAGACTCTCTCAGCTGTTCAGGAGTACCGACAGTAAGCAGTTTTGTCTTTATTACACCTATGCGGTCGCATATTCTCTGGGCCTCATCAAGATTATGGGTATTGAGGAAAATGGTCCTGCCTTGCTTCTTGACCTCGATGATGAAATCCCTGACAGTCTTAGCTGATTCGGGGTCGAGGTTGGCAGTAGGCTCATCCATGAATAGTATTTTCGGCTCGTGAACTAGAGCTCGAGCTAACGCCAGTTTCTGCTTCATCCCCTTAGAAAATGAACCTGCCCGGGCGTCTTTCCTATCCCAAAGTTCCAGCATCTTGAGAAACCGCTCGATGTTTTCTCTCCTGCGCCCTTCTGGGCATTCGTAGAGCTTCCCATAAAAGTCGAGATTTTCAAAGGCGGTCAAATCTTCATAAAGGCCAACATTGTCCGGGACCAGACCAATCATTTTTCTTATTTGCACGGAATCGGTTGCTTTGCCTATTTGATAGTCCCCTATTGTGGCTTCTCCGCTGGTCTTAGATATCAGACAGCAAAGCATCCTAATGGTTGTAGTTTTGCCGGCACCATTCGGGCCTAAAAAACCAAAGACCTCACCTTCCTTAACCTGAAAGGTAAGCTCTTCGACCGCCGTGACTTCCCCGAATTTCTTGGTTAGGCTTTCAATCGTTATCAAGCTTTTCTCCGGAGCCATTATAAATTAGACTTCAAGCTACATTTATTAGCCTTGCTTGAAGTCCCTCGACAGTAAAACAAACCTGTTATAATCATACTCCAACCAGAAGTAAGGAATATACATAATCGCTGAACTGCCAATATAAGCCTTTTCTTCCCCACTTGAACCCTTCAAATCCTCAGTTAAATATTGAGGCTGAAGACCAAGTCAAAGTCTTTATTAGTACTACCTATTGATACCTCAGCTCCACCAGGTCTAAAATATCTGCTGAGTGCCGGTTGCTTTTAGCGGGGTGTTCAAAAAAGAAGCCCGAGGCCAAGCCTCGGGCTTCTTGCCTTACAGACTCTCGGCATACTCTCGCCAGATATCCCAGACCGGTACCTGCTTTCTTTGAGGTTCCCAGAGACCGAGCGGCTTCCCCCTGGTTTTCTCGTGGGGAGGCAGTTTCTCCAGCTCGAGGGCCACCTTCTCCAGCCAGAACGGGGTATCGCCCAGATAGTGCTCCATGACGATACCTCTCCTGGTATAAAGGGGCATAATATGCAGTACTGCCATGGTACCTACACCGGCAAAGACCTGGTGGGCACGCCAGCAGATATGCTCAAAGGCTTCGCTGCAGTAGGCCTTGGCCATCGCTACCTCCATGTCCTGTCCCGGTTGGCCAAGTGCCCAGGCTGCGTACTGGGTAGCATACCGGCAAGCGTCCTGGCGGATAACGAGCTGGACACAATGCTCTTGGACGTGCTGGTTGATACCGATAGGCATATCAAACTGTATTCTGGTCTTGGCGTAATCAACCGCCAGCTCCTGTATCCGCTGACCGGCACCGACCATCTGGGCGCATAGTAGTACTGCCCCTGTCTTGATAGACTTGAATAAGGGCGCCCATCCACCGTTCAACTCCCCGACGATATTTTTCCTGGGGACCTTTACCTTATCAAAAACAACCTCGCACTGCTTGTTTCTGTTGGCCAGGGTGTCCAGTAGCTCATAGCTAATCCCGGGACTCTTGGCATCCACTAAGAACAGGGTTATCCCCTCCTCAGGTGGTCCGTCACTTTTAGTCCTGGTTACACATAGCAGGTAATCAGCAATGTGGGCATCATGGACGAACAACTTAACGCCATCGATGATATAGTCATCACCATCAGGGACTGCCTTGACGGTCACCCCTTCAGGGTCCCAGGCGTTGCCGTCCCAGCTGGATTCGGGCTCGGTCAGCGCCATTGCCAGAATCAGTTCTCCGTTAACTATCTTGGGCAGGAGCTCTTTTTTCTGCTCCGTGCTGCCCGCCTCCAGGATAGTGTGTCCACAGAGCACCACGGTCGAGAGGTGAGGGCTGGGGAATAGCGCTCGCCCCATTTCTTCATGAATTACCATCAGGTCCACCGCGTCACCGCCGGTGCCACCATACTCCTCAGGAATACTGATTCCCAGCCAGCCCAGGTCCGCTATCTGGCGCCACAGTTCTGGGGAATAGCCCCTCTCATCAGTCTCTATCTGCCTGACCATAGCATCAGGACATTCCTTTTCCAGGAAATCACGGGCCATTGTCTTCAGCATTTCTTGGTCTTCACTAAGTGCAAAGTCCATACCCTTCTCCTACTACAATTTTTCCTGATTCTCGTCTCATGTCATTATCCCTGTCTAAGGGCCTCGTTTATCTGGGTGTTAAACTGTCTTGGTATCCGGGGTAGGCCGAGGCCTCTATCGGCAATGACGACTCTGCGTATCTCTGGACTGCCTGCGGCATGGATGGCGTGCATATATTCCCAGGTACGCCCTGGTCTCCCGTTGTATTTCGCATATTTCGACTTTTGTTTGAGCTGGGTATACATTCCAAAAACGCGTCCCATTTGCTCACCATCAAATACCTGCCAGAGTCTGTGCCAGAGGGTACCCGAGTTATAATGCTGCGGCCCCAGCTTTTCCCTCTGGCTCCTGTGCCAGGCGGTATACCAGCCAAAGAGGAATTCGAGGTGTTTATGGATGGCCATACGCGCCAGCATCTCCCGTGCCTTAGGGTCTTTATGAAGCGGTTTGCCGTTCCGCTTTTCCTGCTGGGCGTATTCCATAATCTTTTCCATGCTGCGTCTGGCACCCAGTCCGCCACCGGCCGCTCTTTCAAACTCGAAGGTGGTCATGGCAAGATAGAAACCCCGGTTAAGCTCGCCTAGCAGGTTCTCTTTGGGTACCCTGACATTGTCATAGAAAATCTCGTTTTGCTGCGAGCCTCCCATAGTTGGTAAAGGTCGGTAACTTACCCCTGGAGCGTCACCGGGTACCATGAATATGCTCAGCCCGCGGTGTTTCGGAGTGACGTCCGTCGTTTTACATAATGTATAAAGCCAATCTGGTTTTGTGCCACCTGATATGAAGGTCTTCTGCCCGTTAAGA
>Ga0315537_1003435_pt1 | contig 11764 bp, 12 predicted proteins | sample SalMarSW160270MG_FD_203091 | JGI IMG/M metagenome (GOLD analysis project Ga0315537, IMG submission 203091) | Salt marsh sediment microbial communities from the Plum Island Ecosystem LTER, Massachusetts, United States - Salt Marsh Sediment SW1602-70 ... | reverse complement strand
GCAAAACTATAAAAAGCAGCATTAATTTGAAACCCGATTTGGAATTTAGCTTTTTCATTTTCTATCATCTCTCTCTTGAATTTTGGTATTATTACCCGCTATTAATTAATCTCTGGAATAGATACTATCTTATTGATTTCCCTGGAAGTTTTTTACCTCCCCCAAAAACGCAGATGAGTAAATCAAATAAAACTACAGATTAATTTGAAAAGTCAATAGAAGCGATTTCAAGGAACTGCTCCGCTTATACCACCCCGCCGTGATCTGTATAAACGTTAATATATCATATTGTTTCATGAAAGTCAAGAGAATTATGTGAAAGACGCCGCCTGTTCGCTCAACTTTAATAAACTTCCATAATAAAGCGTCACTATGCTGGGTGTTTACGGAGAATTCTATATGATTATCGGGCTGTTCAACATTGAAAAAGTAACAAACGTAAGAAAAAAACTCGATTGTTCATTATTTATAACAACCTGAATTATCATGGTGAACCTGTCAGTGGAAGTGATGCGATTTCATCACACACTACAAAGTCACGGTTATTAAAAAGGCAGAATTCAGCCATGGTACTCCGTTGTGGATGTAGTCCTCGATTCCGAAGAGGAGGATACGCCGATATAATCCGGTATTGGTATGGGAATTTATGCCTAAACTCTCATGCCGGATACGGTCGCTTCGAATACAAGGATATCGTCAACGACTCCCTGAACGGCTATTGTGACAAGTGATGTGCGTTTTTTCCGTTTGTATTTTTTGACAATGCCCAGCAAATACAATCTTTTACCCGGTTCAATTACTGAACGGAACTTCGCAGACTCTATTCCCGCAAAGCCGATAAATCCCGGTTCCTGGCAAATCTGTTTCATATAGAAGCTTGCGAGCTGAGCGGCCGCCTCGACCATTATCACAGCCGGCATCAGGGGCCTGCCCGGGATGTGGCCTCTTATCCAGAATTCATTTTCTGTTACATCTTTGTAACCTAAAATCAGGTTTTTTTCCTTGTCGTACCAGATGATGCCGTCGAGCTGCTGCATCTCGTATCTTTGCGGATTGGCCTTGCAAATCGCTTCATTATCGAATACAGGCTTTATCTTGAGGTCGATTTGCGATAAATCGAAAAATAAAGGAGGTGGCATTATGAACCTTTATAAAAAATCCAAGCTCACGCATTGTGTATTGGGACACCGTTCTTTATACACAATGTTCCGATACGCAATACTTCAGGTAAGTTCCGCCATGCTTAAATTAAGATATAAGCCGGCGTTTGAGATAGTTGCGAAAATTCAGTCGGTCGATCTGATTTCGAGCACACGATTGCGAACAAATTGAGAAGCCTGCTTGATTTTCTGCATCTGCTTGCGAACTCGTGTTCCTGCGGCCTTATTTCCGCCCTCGGCTTTACCTATATCAGCTTCAATTTCCGCAACCAGTATTTTGAGGTCTTCGTATTCTTGCATTAGAATAATCTCCTTTGCCAGTTTATAACTATTATTATAGCAGATTAAAACGCCCAAGAAAACTAACTGGGCGGGAATACTTTGTCAAAGAAAAAAGCCCTTTTTTTGTAAAAAAACAATATTTTTTATCTATATTATGGGTATAATTTTTTGGTTAATTCTGCAATTCTCTGACCGCGTCGTATGCATTGTTTCTCAACACGCTGGTCGGGCTTGCCGATAGAAACCGGTCCATAGTGGTCGCCGCGAGGGTCGCCCTGTACAATCATTCCACTGATGAGCATAGCCTCAATTATTCCCATTATTGTGGTTTCGTTTCCCCCGCCGATGTTTGCTGAGCTGGAAAATGCCGCCCCGATTTTACCGTCGAGCTGGCCGTGCCGGCTTACAAGGTCATCGATTAAGCTCTTAATCGGCCCGGCCATATGGCCGTAATACGTCGGCGAGCCAATAACTATCGCATCGTAACTAAAGATATCTTCAGAAGTTATATCGCTGACAGATTTGCATTCTGTCGGTAAATCGGCTTGGTTCATAGATTTGGCTATTATCTCTGCCATTTCTTTGGTGTTACCGCTTCGCGAATAATAAACAACTATTGCCTTTGACATGTCAACTCCTTTATTTTCAGCGTAATTTCCACGGGTAATTGAGGTTTTCTCTGTTTGGTATCCTCTTGTAAATGATTTTTATGGATAATTCTCACAAAGCCTGTTGTGAACTCATCTTCGCAGGTATCCAAGCTTATCCGGCAGTGGAACGTTATTACCGAATTTATCCTCTCCATATCCGGATTCCGCCAGGAACTTAATATCGTTTAACACCCGCTTATCACCTTCAAATATTGCGGTAATGTGAGATTCCACGTCGATTTTACCTATTGCAAGCAGTCTGGCCATCTCGTCGATGACCTTCTCAGACAACATTCCCTGCTTTCGAGCCGGTTCTTCCGGCAGTTTCAACGGCTGCTCGTACATGATTAATTTACCACGTCCGGCCATAGTTAGCACAATACTGAGGACAATGGTATTCAAGTCAATATCGCCGGTTTCCTCCTGGATGAGATTAAGACGAACGATTTCTTCTTTTAACCAGAGCCGTTTTTGTGCGTTTATCTTCTCGTTGGCCCGGAAAAAATCGAACGGCACGCGGGCGTTGTAAACTTCGTTATCTAAATACATCCCAACTTCACTTCCATAGTGCCGCACAATCTTTGCAACCAGTCCGGATGGGCGAACGTGAAAGCCGCGATACTGAGGTATGGGTATCTCAATACGGATAACTTCTGCGTAACGCTTGAGCATTTCCTGGCAGAGATGTACTGCACAATCTATAAACAAACTTATATGAGTGATTGAATAGTTCATTAGAATTGCTAATAATTCGACGTCTTTCACCAAAGGCTTCAATCTTGTCCGGGAATTACATGTTTGCTTTTTCATGTGTCGTTCGTAATGATGTGTAAACAATGTGGCGGTTCTCAGAAGATGCATGATAACGCTTATGTGACCTCTGAGGACGGGTAAATCCACATCCAGCTCCGCCGCTTCGGTACCTGAGACGTATGTGTCATATAGTGATTGAAGGTTATGGAATTGAAGCTGGAGACTTCTGAGCTTTTCCTCGCTGACAGAATCCATAAGGTAGGAAGCATATTCTTCCGGCTTGGCCCGGCCGGCCGCACAGACCTCTTTACTATCGGCTGCTAAAATTAAAAAAGCTGTTGCAAGAGAAGTTACCATCTCCGAGACGACTTCAATTTTACGCCTTTCGCAGGTATGTGGGAGTTGTCCGACGGGAAGCTCTTCGGAGAAGGAAATATCATCATGATTTTGCTGGGGTATATCCAGACCGAGTTGTTTGGCCTGAGCGAGCAGCATATTTGTCGCCTTTAAAAGAACACCTGATGTGAAATCAAGCGTCTTTTCCGTTGCTTCGACAAAATCCTTTCCGGTGGGCAGGAGATGATAACCGGGCAGAACGTACCGGATGTGAAGAAGTTCATAACTTACATTGGAATAACCTTTTATTGCTGCCGTCATAGCCCTGAAACCGCACCATATGCAATTATAGCCGGCCCCATAGGAGTCAAGAAGCTCCTCTATTTGAGTGGATTGTGAGAGTAATTCACCGAGGAGCGGTCGTGTAAGAATTTCTTTAGTTGATTTACTCTTTAATAGCAAGTCGACGATTAAAAGTAATTTTTTACCGCGTTCTGTGATGAGTTTCTTAAAGTCTTTTTCAGCGATAATTACTACAGCCATGTAACATACCCCATTAGGAACGATTCGGTGTTATTGTTTGTCCTTTTCTTTGAGCGGTATTATTTCCGGCTCACTGAAATCTTTCGGTATCTTAAAGTCGAAGATTTTCCTGTCTATTTTTTTATTTATCTTCGGCTTGATGAATTTTATCTCGTAAAAATCTTTTTCAGTTGTTTCGGCGAGTACTTTTGCCGGAAGATTCAATTTTTTATCTATCCAGAAATCGATGTATGTATAGTCGTCTTTGTAAACCGAATTCGGCTTAACATCCAGATGAACTTGAATAAAATCCTGAGACTCTTTAGTTTTTTGCTCGACCAGCGATACATCGAACTGTTCTTTCAGATTTTCAATTTTTGTAAATCCGATTATAGGTAAATTCCTGCTGGCCAGCTCGAAGACATCCACCGGCTTGTCGGGTTTGGCCGGCCCGGCTAATTGAACGAGCTTTAGTTCTTTTATCTGATAGTCGATGCACACAAGCCATGTGCCTTCGAATTTTTCGCCGGGATATTTCAGTGAAGACCCGTCGAGAACGATATATTGTTCGAGGTACTTATGCTCCGGTTCCTCGTCCTGTTTTCGCGTCAGAAAATTTACTCTCAGCCTGGATTTATTTCCTTCTTTGATATAATACAGAAAGCCTTTCCTGGTGTCCTGGGAATCGAATAACGATGGTTGAACGAATTTATACTCAATTTGACCCTCGTACGACTCAAGCTCGAGGGTACTTTTATTCAATTGTTCCAGGACCGTATCGACAGGATCGTCTTTTTTCTGTTCAGTAATCGCGTTTGTTTTTGAACCGGAGGCACAACCGCTGCCCACCGCCCATAACAGGATTAAGGTTGCTCTGATTATCATCTTAATATTCATTCGTCGGATTCCCCTTTCTCCACACGCTTTTTTATATTTTCAATAATGTCGAGTATTCCGCTTATGTTTTCAATACAAAAATCCGCGTGCTCTGCAAATTCATCGGACCGGTTGTAATTTGTCAGAAGCACGGCAACAGCACCCGCGGCCTTTGCACACAGCAGATCGAACAGATAATCTCCCACCAGTAAAGTTTCCTGTGGTTTTATACCGAATTGCCGGCACAAATGCAGGACACCGAAAGCATCCGGTTTGACCGGCCCGTCTTCCCGGCCGACAACAGCATCGAATTCGAGGTTGTGTTTGCGAGCAATCGCAAAGGCGTTGTTTCGTCTGTTGCGCGTCAAGACTCCGATATGAATTCCCGCCGAACGAAGTGTCAATAACGTTTCTTTTGCACCGGCGTTAAGTTCCGATTCGGCCACGGCCTTTTGTTCATGATAATTGAGTATCTTCTCGACTTTCCTGCGCTGTTGGGGTGTCATTTTCTCCATTGCTTCAAGAACAGGCCCGGAATTTCTATCTAATCCCATTTCCTCCCGGATAGCATCGAAATCGAAATAAGGTCTGGTTATTGTACCATCCAAATCAAATATTACGGCTTTAATTGGCATATAATATTATCCAAAGATTCCATATACGTAATTTAATATGTGAAACAGCTTCTCCTCTCGATGAGGTTTTATGCTTTCTTTTTCAGCAGCTCGATAAAATATCGGCCCGCCTGGCTCATTATCTTTCCTTTACGAACGATAATACCCGTTGGCCTGATAAAACGTTCATTGGAAAAGTTTATCGCTTTTATTGTACCATCGCTAAGTTCCTGAAGTATTGAACTTTGAGGTAATATACTTATACCTGAATTTATCTCCACCGCCCGCTTGACGGTTTCAATGTTGTCGAATTCCATCACCGGACGAACACTGATATTATATCGCTCCAGAATACTATCTATCCATATACGTGTCGGGACGTCTTTTTCAAAAGCGATAAATCGTTCAAACTGTAATTTATGGATATCAATCTGAGATTCGTATGCCAATGGGTGTTTCGGACTGCATGCAAGGACCAGAAGCTCGTCTTCGAAATCATATACTTCGAGTCTTTTATCTCTTTTTGGAACGGCGACAAGGCCGATATCGACATCGCCGGCTAAAACAAGCTCGTAGATTCTATTGGCACTAAAGTATTCTATATGGACGTTAACGTTTGGATAGCTGACCATGAACTTTTTGACATAATCGGGCAGGGTATGCATGCCGATGCTGAATATCGCCGCCACATTGATTCTGCTTACAAAGGTTTTCTGCAACATTCTCAACTCATTTTTGAGTAGTTCATGCCTGTCGAGCATATCTTTAGCGGCCTGGTAGAACAGTTGTCCGGCCTTTGTGAGTTCGATGGGTCTTTTCTTGCGGTTAATTAACTGGCACTTATGAGTAAGCTCAAGCTGGGCTAACTGCTGTGATACTGCGGATTGACTTATAAGATTCTTTTCTGCAGTCTTCGAGAAACTGCGGAAATCTGCCAGGTCGCAGAATAACTTCAGCATTTCTATGTGCATTATAAGATACCCTAATAAATTCTATTAATATTTATACGTTGTATTATAAACATATAAGAATGTATGCTATACATTCTATCAACTTGATGTTAAGAACGCAATTAGCTGAATGTGTTATTAATTTGGCTTATAGTAAAAGCCAAAGTAAATATGAATTACGACTCTTATAGGAGACTCGTCAAATGGCAGCAAAAACCATTATCCAGGGGGTTTATGAGGAAGTTCTTAAACGCAATCCGGGTGAGGCGGAATTTCATCAGGCGGTAAAGGAAGTTCTCGACTCTTTGGAACCGGTTCTGGATAATCATCCCGAGTATGTCGATGCTAAGATACTTGACAGGGTTGTAGAGCCGGAAAGGCAGATAATGTTCCGAGTACAAGGGTAACATCCAGGTCAACCGTGGTTTTCGGTTCGAATTCAACAGCGCGCTTGGCCCATATAAAGGAGGGCTTAGATTCCACCCCACAGTCAACGCAGGCATCCTGAAGTTTCTTGGATTCGAACAGATTTTCAAAAATTCTCTGACGACTCTGCCCATGGGCGGCGGTAAGGGGGGTTCGGATTTTGATCCCAAGGGCAAAAGTGATAACGAAGTTATGCGTTTCTGCCAGAGCTTCATGACCGAATTATTCCGTCATATCGGCCCGAATACGGATGTCCCCGCCGGTGATATCGGCGTCGGCGGACGTGAGATTGGTTACATGTTCGGCCAATACAAGCGCCTTCGTAATGAGTTTACCGGTGTTTTAACCGGAAAGGCGTTAAACTGGGGCGGTTCGCTGATACGTCCGGAAGCAACCGGATACGGCTGTGTGTATTTCGCCGAGGAAATGCTTAAGACCAAAGGCGAAAGCTTCAAAGGTAAAATCTGTACGGTATCAGGTTCGGGAAATGTTGCCCAGTACACAGTTGAAAAACTCAATCAGCTCGGGGCGAAAGCTGTAACCCTGTCTGATTCCAACGGCACAATTTATGACCCGAACGGAATTGATGCCGAGAAGCTCGCCTTTATTCTGGAACTAAAGAACGTCCGACGCGGCCGCATTAGAGAATATGCGGAAAAATATAAGGTCCAGTACCTTGACGGCAAGCGGCCCTGGGGTATTAAATGCGATTGCGCCTTCCCCAGTGCGACCCAGAATGAGATTAATGAAGAAGATGCTAAAATATTGCTCAAGAACGGCTGTATGCTTGTTGCAGAGGGCGCCAACATGCCAAGTACCCCGGAAGCAATTGAACAGTATCTCGAAAAGAAAATACTTTACGGACCGGCCAAGGCTGCGAATGCCGGCGGTGTTGCTACATCAGGTCTGGAAATGTCGCAGAACGCCATGATGATGTCATGGTCTCGTGAAGAAGTGGACAAGAAATTGCATAATATAATGATTGCTATCCACAAGCAGTGCTATGATGCGGCCGAGGAATACGGAGAACCCGGCAATCTTGTGATGGGTGCGAATATTGCAGGATTCGTGAAAGTGGCTGACGCCATGCTCGACCAGGGAGTTGTGTAATATTAACCCGGCGGGGTAATTAATTCAGTAAGTTGTGAAAACTAATCGTGCAGGCGGTATAGTTTTTGCAACATTGTTTATTGATGTGTTTTATGTTCGAAGAAAAAGGGCAGAACCTGTTTGTCTAAAAGGTTCTGCCCTTTTATAATAATTTGATGCGGACAAGTAAATAATGTCCTCTTTGATAATCATAACAATAGATATGAGAGATTAGATTATGCCTGGGTGGGCAAGTACGGGAATTGACAGTCTTGATGTTGTAGTTACCGGCTTAAAAAAAGGCGACAACGTCGTCTGGCAGGTAGATAGTATCGACGATTTTGTCGCTTTTGTTACACCTTACGTTGAACGGGCGAAGCAGCAGGCCCGCCAGGTGGTGTATGTTCGATTTGCCGATCACAAGCCTCTTGTAAAAACCGGTGACGGCATAATAATGTACAAACTCGATGCCGTTAGCGGTTTTGAGACATTCACCACACAGGTTCATGAGATAATCGCCAGGCAGGGAAAAGAGGCCTATTATGTCTTCGACTGCCTTTCCTATTTGCTGGACGCATGGGCTACGGACCTTATGATCGGCAATTTTTTCATGGTTACCTGCCCTTATTTATTCGAGCTGGATACGATTGCGTATTTTGCTCTTTTACGTAATCGTCACTCATTCAAGACAATAGCCCGTATTCGGGAGACCACACAGCTTCTGCTCGATTTGTACAACGTCGAAGGCAGGTATTGCCTGCACCCGCTGAAGGTCTGGAAACGCTACTCGCCGACGATGTTCCTTCCTCACCTGCAGCAGGATGGGGAATTTGTACCGATTACAAGCAGCGTCGATGCCACCAAACTCCTCGCATATATCTCCGAACGGGGGGTACAGCCCGCCGAGAGAGTCCTGGATTACTGGGACAAGCTGTTTTCACAGGCGACGGAAATGGCTCAGATGTGGGATGTATCGGAACAGGAAAAACAACAGGCGCTGGATCGGCTTTGCAGAATCATGATCGGCCGGGACGAGAGAATGCTGGCACTGGTCAAGCAATATTTCACACTCGAAGATTTGCAGCTTATTAAAAGCAGGTTGATAGGTACCGGATTCATCGGCGGAAAAGCTGTTGGAATGCTTCTTGCCAATAAGATCGTTTCGCAGGAGCAGTTTGATTTGAAAAGGCATCTTGAACCGCATGATTCGTTCTATGTCGGCTCGGATGTCTTCTATACGTATCTTGTGGAGAACGGCTGCTGGAAGCTGCGAGTCGAGCAAAAAACCAAAGATGGGTATTTCAAAGCGGCGGCCGAGCTGCGGGAGAAATTATTGACAGGCCGGTTTCCCGATCAGATTCGAGAACAGTTTCAGGAGATGATCGAGTATTTCGGGCAGTCGCCTATTATCGTTCGCTCAAGCTCCCTGCTGGAAGATGCATTCGGCAATGCCTTTGCAGGCAAGTACGAAAGTCTGTTTTGTGTCAACCAGGGCGATCCGGAAGAACGATATGCCAACTTCGAAGAAGCGGTGCGAATGGTTTATGCCAGTACGATGAGTGAAGGGGCCCTTACTTATCGTCTCCAGAGGGGACTGGACCAGCGGGATGAGCAGATGGCCCTGCTGGTTCAGCGTGTCTCAGGCTCGTATCGAAACAGTTACTTTTTTCCGGACCTGGCCGGTGTGGGGATGTCACACAATGCTTTTGTCTGGAACCCCGACCTCGATCCCAAAGCGGGAATGCTTCGCCTGGTCTTCGGGCTGGGTACAAGAGCGGTCAACCGGGTAGAGGATGATTATCCGAGAATAATTGCTCTCGATCAGCCTCTGGTCAGGCCGGTTTCCGGAATGGATGACATTCGAAAATACTCGCAGCATCATGTGGACCTGCTTGACACGGGGCAGAACGCATTGAGAACGGTTCCATTTCGGCGGCTTTTGGAAGAAAAATTTGATATTCATCTGGATATGGTTGCTGTCAGGGATTATCAAATGGCAAGACAGGCCAGGCAGAAAGGCGTGACCGGCGTTGAATATTGGCTGCTTACGTTTGAGAAACTTTTAACCGAGACGACTTTCATTGAGATTATGCGGAATATTCTCAGAATTCTTGAAGATAGCTATCAATATCCTGTTGATATCGAATACACGGTGAATTTCACACAGGATAACAAACCCCTGATTAACCTGCTGCAGTGTCGTCCTCTTCAGACCAGAGGCGAAAAAGGGCAGGTACAAATGCCTGAGCATCCGGAAGCAGAGAAGATTTTATTCCAGTGTGAAGGTTATTTTATGGGAGGCAACATTTTACAGGATATCAAACAGATTATCTACGTTGAGCCGCAGGCTTATATCGATTTACCTCTTTCGGGCAAGTACGACATCGCCAGACTGGTCGGCGAGCTAAACAGGCGAATAACAGATAGAGACGCCGAGCCGACGATCCTTTTAGGTCCGGGCAGATGGGGAACGAGCACGCCGAGTCTGGGAGTTCCTGTCGGTTTTCATGAAATAAACAATGTCACCGTACTTGCCGAGATAGCCTACGAAGGAGCAAACTTAATCCCGGAGTTGTCATTTGGAACCCACTTCTTCCAGGATCTGGTGGAATCGGACATCTTTTATGTTGCCTTGTTTCCGGGAAAAGCCTTCACGATTTTCAACATCGCCAAGCTCGACAGAATGCCGAACGAACTGGCTGAAGTGCTGCCCCAAAGCGACAAATATGTCGACGTGGTAAAGCTTTACAGACTCAAGGATCAGAAGTTGCGTATTATCAGCGACTTAACATCTCAGCAAGTCATTTGCCTCGATGTCTGATTGATTGAATGGCAGGTTTATAAAGTTATAGTTTTGCAGATGTTATACTACTAAAGGAGTAACTCCAAAGTGGTATTATGATTGCCTGCTATATCTTTGTTGATGTATAAATAAAAAAATATTAAAATTTGAGAAATACGTAGTTTCCACAATTGACAGAAAGACTAAATGCTGTCAATATAGCTGCGATTAAAAACTTGGTGCCTCAATGGAGGAGGACCACACCTATAATTCGAATGGATATCTGCATGTGATCATACTTTTGGTTTTCTGTGCGCGGGTGTGGACCTTCATAATTATTTTTCGGGTGGGGAGGTGCTTTGTTGGCAGGAGAAGGGATTTATATAGGAGCAGGGATAAATGGAGTTGATTATACGGAGAAGGGACAAAGGATTGTATATGTTGCTCTCGCTTCCTGGAGCGACGGCTGCATCTGTGCAGACTGTGTACGGATACAGTGCATATCAGCTTTTCATAGTCGGACATTCCCGGTGCCTAATCCATACGAGCGGCGGTTTTCCTTTCGGAACCGAGCAGTCAACTATTTTCTCTCTTGAGTTTGTCCCGGAAAATCTGTCCCGTGGCCCGCCTGAGTCGGCACAAAAACTGTTTATTTAATATTTGACAGGACAGTCATATAAAAAAATGTTGTAAGGAGGCGGGGGAATGAAAAAGTCAGGGATAATTTTTATGATAGTTTTTTTAACCGCCGGTCCCGCCGGTGCTGCTGTGGATCTCATGTTCATTGTGGATGAATCAGGTTCTATGTTCGGTGAGCATACATGGATTGGTAACATGGTGACATCTTTGGATTCGGAATTGATATCTGCAGGCGAGACCGGTAACTGGTACGCCCTCGTCGGTTTTGGAGCCGGTTTTTCGGATGGCGGCCCGGCAGCTCGGAAGCATTTGGTAGGCTGCGGCAGTTGGGGTACGGCGGCAAAGCTGTCTGCCGCTACCAAAGGACTTGTAACGTCCGGTTGCTTCGAGGACGGCTGGGAAGCGATGGTTTTTGGGTTGAAAAACTATTACTTTCACAACGATGCCGTAACCAACATGATATTGATTACCGACGAAGACAGGGATTCTATAAATCCGCAACTCACTTATGATTACGTGCTATCGAAGCTGACCGCCAGAAATGTGATGTTGAACGTTATTGTCGATTGTGGTTTCCATGACGGCACGGGTGCTGTGGCGCTCGGCGTTGATGCGGATGGTACTGCTTATTTGCCGGACGGCTTGGGTGGTTATACCATCAGCTCCGGGGGCATAATGGTTTCGC
>Ga0315537_1003433_pt1 | contig 11765 bp, 5 predicted proteins | sample SalMarSW160270MG_FD_203091 | JGI IMG/M metagenome (GOLD analysis project Ga0315537, IMG submission 203091) | Salt marsh sediment microbial communities from the Plum Island Ecosystem LTER, Massachusetts, United States - Salt Marsh Sediment SW1602-70 ... | reverse complement strand
CCTGCTCGAAATAGTCGGTACGGCAGGAGTCGGTATCGAAATCAAGATAACCTAATTGCAGAGGGCCATTATATATAATAGGCAGTTTAAACGTAAGCATCGGATGATTGTTTTTCAGATAAATCGGTACTTTGACGGTATCGCCGGGAGAATACTCGATTTTTGGAAAAAAGAGCGTATCGGCCAGCACGATTACCATTTTCAGCGCCGTGCGGTTGTGCGGGCCGTCGGGCAGTAAATTTTGAAGCGTCACATCGAATGCCCCACCGGTAGCATAAATATGTACCGGATTTTGAAGAGTGGAAGTGTCGCCGTCGCCGAAATTCCACATCCAATCGGAGGCGCCGATAGAGCTGTCGCTGAATTGTACCGTTAGTGGCGCCCAGCCAAAAGTGGTGTCGGCATAAATATCGACATACGGTTTGTTAGTGTTCCTGTAAACCCGGTTCGATACGTCCCAGTTGGATGAAGCCAGGTCATTGGTAAACGAATACTTATAATATATAACGGCGCTGTCATCAGGCGCCTGTCCCAACGATACCCAACCGGCGATTAGATCATAGCAGTAATCGCTGTCACTTAAAACAGCACCATCGACCGACACGGAGTCGATAGAAAATAACGGATGATGTTCGGTGTAAAACAGCTTTCGTATTCCGGTCATATAAAATGTATCAATCATCGATTCGACACCGTCACCATCGACATCGACCCAGGCCAGCTCTTCGACGACCGTGGCTACATCAGCCTGCCAGGCAGGATCGGGGCTGAAGGCACCGCCGATATTTTCATAAACGTACGGCCCGCTCCACCATCGCCCGGCCGCGAGGTCATCATCGCCGTCATTATCATAATCGTACAACGCCAGCGCCGAACCAAAGCCGCCGGTGGCTGACTGCCACGAGGAAACGGTTTCGAAATTTCCGGTGCCGTCGTTGTAAAATACTTCGTAATGTCCTGTGCCGCCGGTTTGATTATTGAAAGCCACGATAACATCCAGCCAGCCGTCATTGTCGACATCACCAAGAACGATTGTATTGGCCGGATCGGTAGAAACAGTTTTCCATGATGGTGTTGTTTCGAGCGTCCCTGAATAATTGTAGTAAATGGCGGCGCCCAGTTCGTTATAGCACAGCGCCAGATCGAGGTCACCGTCATTATCGACATCGCCCCAGGTAACATCCATCGCCATGGTACTGTCATCCGATTCCCATCCGGGACTGCTTTGAAAGACACCATCGACATTGTAATGAATGCGATCACGTTCGGGGCGATTGTAATACCCCTCACCGGTGGCAAAAGCCAGATCGAGATCACCGTCACCATCAACATCACCCAGCGCACAGGAAAAAGTATAGATACTGTCGGCGGTGTACCAATCGGGAGTATAATGAAGATAGCCGTTAATATTCAAATACATATTCGAGCGCGTTTTCGTATTAAAACCGCCGGGACCGATATAATTCGAGACAACAAAATCGGGATAACCATTGTCATCGATATCGCCCACGGCGCAATGCCCGGAATAATTATTATCCGAGGAATACCAGTCGGCGCTGTACGGAAGAGCGCCATATCGGGAGAGATAGACGAAATTTTGAGCGCGGACGATGTCATTCCCGTTGGAATAATAAACATCGATATAACCGTCCTTATTACAATCATCCCAGACCATGCCGGTGGAATATACGTCCGACTCGGAAGTCTGCCAGAAGACAGATGTTTCCAAAGGCACCTGGGCGGAAATGGTAAAAGATAATAGCAAACATATAAGAAAGCAGCCGGGAATTATCGCTTTTATCATTTCATGTCTCCCCTATTAAAGATGAATCTTCACATCGGCAATCCTGGCGGTAATGCGGCCGGTTAAAAGCTCCAATGAATAGTAACTGATTAAATATAACCAAAACCTGAAATCTGTCAAGAAGTTATGCATCAGCCGGCAATCTTCGAACACTATCGCCAAATTTTGGAAATAAAACAGAATACAGAAATCAGGAGCGACCCACCGCTCATTTTTTATTCATATAAGCGTCGAGATTATTATAAAAATTATCGGCCTCGGGGGATTTTTGCGGGAGATAACCGATCCCGATAGCATACATCAGGTCGGCGTACGAGTTAAAGAATCGATATTTATCGGTAATAAGAGTGATCTCTTTCTCAGCGGCGTCCTTTTCCAGGCTGAGAAGTTCGATACAGGAATATTCACCCCGACTGTATTTCGCATAGGCGGAATCCAGATTATTCGACGACAGATTTTTAATATAGTAATTCATGGGCAGGGTCGACGTTCGGGTGGCGAAATAATCGGCTTTGGATATTATATCCCGCCAGCCGGCAAAACGAAGAGAGTCTTTACTGTACAGCATACCATCAAGCTCCCGCGAAAGGATTTTGGCATCATATAATTTCTTATTACCCGAAAATATCGGGATGCTCAGGATACCTCCGATCGTCCAGGAGTCATCATTGTCGCCGGGATCATGTCCGAATTCATTACTGTATGAATACTTCGCCCTTAAACTCAATTCGGGGACGAATCTTTTTCGAGCGATGGAAATGAAGTCTTTCTTGATGCGTATCGATGTTTCCTGGCGCTGCATATCGAACGAGTTTTCGATTCCGGTTTCGACCAGATACTGCTCGAATTTTCCCTGCTTTTTTGCATCCGACACGTATTCTTCAAACCGTTTCGCCAGCGAAACCATTGTCTCGGGTGAAAACTCGTCCGTCTCCAGGTCAAGATTGTCGTCGCCGGGACGATTCAATATGACATTCAGTATTATTTTGGAAATTCTCAGTTCATCCCGGGCGTTGTACAAATTTATTTTAGAGGCAACCAGTTGCTCTTCGATAAGGGAAACATCAATACTGTCTTTTATACCCAGCCGGTGATCGGTTACGGCCATTTCCCAGTAATCCCGCAGACGGTCGACCATTCGACGGCAAGCGGCTACCCGGTCGGAGTTCTCCAACACGGAGAGGAAGGCAACGGTGACGGTATGTTTTAGATCAAGCCGGGCCTGCTGCAGGTTGATTTTTTCGATCTCCCGTCTTTTTTTTGCAATTTGTATGGCCTTCATGGCGGGATATGAAAAAAGACGCTGATCGAGGACGACGTCGACATAAAATTTCCGATTGAGAGTTCTGTTGAAAAGCGATGCGTCTTCAGTATTGTCGGAACCGGCCACCACCACCCCGGCGCCAAGGCTGGGGAAAAATGCCGAGTACGCCTTTTTGATCTCGATTAATGCCCTATCGTACAAATCCCCTTTGAGGAGTAGCCCTGAATTCTCCCGAAAGGCCTGGTCCACCGCCTGAGTATATGTATATGTCAGGATAGTATCTCCGCGCAAAGCGTCAAGCGTTTTGGCGTTGTTTATATAATTCCGGTTGAAGCTGAGGCGCAGCTTATTGCCGGCTTCCAGATTCAGGCAAAGTTCCTCGATTTCATTAAATATTACCGGCAGCGACGCCGGAGTGGCGCCTTCGGTAATTTTCAAAATCTTATAGGCGGTAAACTTGGCCAGCGAGCGATAGGAATAAACATTATTTGACGCCGTCGCACCTTTCCCAACCTGCAGAAAACCTTCGGAAGTAAATACCGGTAACCGAGCCTGAGTAGCATCCCGATAAAACTGTATCATCTGGTCGAGATCCATACCCCATAAAGGTGTTGTATATAACACATCGACGTTTTTTACTATGGCTCCCAAAGACAGGAAAAAACTGTACAAACCTTTCGGACTGAACTTGCTTTCCAGATGAACCACCCCCCCGAAATCACCCGCCACCTTATAGACTTTATCTCTGAATTTCGGGGCCTCATCACCGGAGGGAAAATAGAGGACCCCGATATCCCGTGAAGGGAATAACTTTTCGAGGGTGGCAATGTCATTATACAATTTATCCGGTTGATAATTTACGGTAAGATTCGGCACAACCGGGATAAGGTTGCTGTCAAGTAAACCGGTTACCCGGGGATCGTACTGATAGATACCGATAATGGTCTTTTTAAATCCGGCCGCGATTAAATCCTGAATAACCCAGGGCCCGGCGGCAATAACCATATCGATATTTTGCATCCGGGCCAGATCATCCGCCATCGCCCGGCATTTATCCCGATTCCACTCAGCCGAAAAATAGCCGTACGGTTCGAAGATAAGTTCGACACTGTCTTTATTCATCTCATCGAAAAAATCCTTCACTTCCGCCAGCATCATTTTGTGGATAAAGTACGGACCGCCTTCAAAATAGGCGACGCGAAAGGTTTTATCCGAATGCTGTGCAAAAGCGGAAGCGGACAGTGCCAGGATAGCCGTTAATTGAATTAAAATATTCTTAGGTCGCATCAAATCCTGCCCAAGGCCATAAACAAATCTTTCATTTCTCAAACCTGACAATAATAAATCATTATCCGCGATTTTTCAACAGATATAAAGATTCTTATGGATTTATCAGGTAATCGAAAATTTAAATTAATCGGTACTTCATAAATAGAGGGAATAAAATAGACAATGACAGAATCAAGCCGATCAGGCAATAGATTAATTTCAACCAGAGCGGCCGGGTCGAGACGCCGATAAGCATATAGGCCGGAAATATAATCAGATAATGGCGGTAAATCGACATCGTCGTTCCGGTCGTCAACGAAAACAGATACAACACTATCGCCGGAATCCATAATTCTCGCCTGATCTTAAATGGATAGAAAACGAAAAATATTAATCCGTACCAGAGGATTGCTATATTTTCGGGGCTTAGCAGAGGTTGTTTGAAAAGGCTTTTCAGCATGATATATATCGGGAAGGCCCAGGTTCGATTGTATTTTTCCTGAAAATGAAGCTGCAAAAAGAAATCATCGAATTTGAAATAGAAATAAATCCATAAAAGCAAAATACCGAGGAAAAACGGAAAAACATATAAGACTGCCTTCAGCCAGCTTTTTGGCGATTTTGGAATGAATTTATTTTCGCCATTAAATATTATCCACGCCAGGGGCACGACCGCAATCAATATCCCGGTCGGATAAATCAAAGAAATAGCCATGGCAATAATGAACAGCCCCACTCCCCTCCCCAATCCGGGTCGTGAATACAGCAAGAAAAGGTACAGCATAAAAAGCAGTAAAAAGAGCGCATAAGGGAAACCGGTCAGCATATAAAATCCGGCCGGTGAAAATATTAATGCTATTAAAGTCAACAGGGCGGCCTTATAGCCGTAAAATGTCTCCATAAGGCGGAAAAGCAATAAAAATCCGAGCAAGGTAAAAAGGAAAGTCAGAGTTATAAAGGTAACCTGCGATGAACCTCCCATAAGCGGCCTAAATAATTTCACAACCAGCGGCCACATCGGGAACCAGCCCGGATTCCCGCAGATGTCGCCCAAGCGGCCGTCGACGCCGGGCGTGCACGGGTAAACCCGGTAACCGATTTCGGAAATATCCAGATAATGTTTGACATCCCAAATCGGCAGGAAAAGGTAATTATTATCGTTAAAATTGGAGATGCCGATATATATCCCGATAAAACATATATATATAAGAAGCGGTGTTAACAGCCATTTGAATTTATTTATTGCGGCCATAAGCCATAAGGTATTGCCCGCTAAGAGAATTTGGCAACCAATTTTTTGAAAATCCAACGGTCGTGGGTGAATATTCGGTTACTTGTTGACATTTTGTCGGACGGGCAATATAAATGGTCTGTTTGATATTTGGCAATTAATGAGAGGGCCCGAAAACTAATGAGAATTATTATCGTCGGCGGCGGGGTGGTCGGTTACAGTCTGGCCGAACATCTTGTCAAAGAACGTCACAATATAGCTTTAATTGAAAAAGATCCTTCGGTTTGCCAGGCCATCGGTGAAAAACTCGATATTTTGATTCTGTGCGGGAGCGGCAGTTCGCCGCGGCTTCTGGAGAAATCCGGTATTGAGAAAGCCGATATGGTCATCGCCGTGAGCCCGAATGATGAGTTGAATATTCTGGTTTGCGCTATTGCGCAGCAATACAATGTCGCGACCAGATTAGCCAGAATCAGGAGTAACGAATTTCGCGGCAGGGATGCCATTATCGACATTTCAAAAATGGGTGTCACCTTATCGATCGATCCGGAGAGTGTCGTGGTCGATGCCATCACGCAGTACGTCGAAACACCGGGTGCGAGCGATGCCGTCAATTTTCATTACGGCAATGTCCTGATGCGCGGTTATCGAGTCACGGAGAATATGCCGATCAGCAATCGGGCCCTTGGCGAAGTAATGCAGAACTCCCGAGACAATCGAATCTTATTTGTCGCGGCCGTAAGGGACGGCAAAGGGATTATTCCGCACGGCGATTATATCGTCCGACCGAAAGACGATTTATTCGGGATTTTCGCACGATCCTCATTGGACAGATTCATGGGATATTTCCATGAAAACAAAACCATCGTCGATAATGTCATAATTACCGGTGATAGTTTAACGGCGGTTCTTCTGGCTGAAACATTACAGAAGTTCGTCAATAAGGTCACGCTGGTCGATCCGGATGAGGAGCATGCCCGCCAGGCGGCCGACACTCTGAATAATGTCGAAATAATCCATGGTGACTGTACCGAAGCGAGTATTCTCAGCGAAGTTTATGTCAAAAACGCCCGTTTTTTTATCGCTGCCGCCAAAGAGGCCGAATACAATGTTATGTCCGCCCTGCTGGCCAAGGCGGAGGGGACGCAGGAGGTTATCGCGGTCGTATCGGATATCCGCTACGACAAGCTGTTCGCTTCCATCGGCATCGACCATATTATTCATCCTCGCCTGACTATCGCCCGCGAAATTCTTGAAGCCATCAATCGGGGACAAATCGGAAGGATCGCCAAAATCCGAAATGTCAATATCGAAGCGATAAGAATCACGGCCGAGGAAAACAGCCCCATTACCGGCAAACCTCTCAAGCACGTGCGCAGTAAAATTCAGAAGGGATCGATCATAAGTACCGTCCTGCGCGGTGAGGAGATGATAATCCCGGATGGTGATACGATTATACATCCCGGCGATCAGATGATAATCACGACCTATTCCGATAATGTCGCCCGCGTGCGCAAACTTTTCAAATCCCGATAATTTCGGAACCAACCGATGAATAAGAAAACCGTTTTTTACGTTACCGGCCGGTTGACGATGATTATGGCCGCGATCATGCTTATTCCCCTGGCGATTGCGTTTTATTACAATTTCCCGAAGAGTTTTTCCGGCATTTTCCTCGATCCTGAAAAGCTGGGATTTATAATCGCCATTATTCTCTCGGCCGGTTCGGGATTTTTGACAACGATTATATTCAGGTCGGATAAAGAGCTGGAGGGCATCAAAGAAGGATTTGCGATTGTTTCGCTGGGATGGGTATCGCTGGCTTTTTGGGGAGCGATTCCGTTCTTTGTCTATTTTATTTCACTGGCACAGAGTCATACATTCGGCGGAATAATTCTGTCTTTTACCGATGCTTATTTTGAAATCTGCAGCGGCTTCACGACGACCGGAGCGACGATTCTGGCCGACGTGGAAATAATCCCCAGAGGGCTATTGTTCTGGCGCAGTCTGACACACTGGCTGGGCGGGATGGGGATTATTACGCTGGCGATTGCCATTTTCCCGGCGATGGGTGTCTCCGGTTATCATATGTTTCGCGGCGAGGTGCCCGGCCCGACCGCCGAGCGTATTCAGCCGCGGCTGGCCGAGACGGCGGCGATATTGTGGGGCGTCTATGCTTTGCTGTCACTTGCCGAGACGATTCTCCTTTTGTTCGGCGGGATGGATTGGTTTGACGCTCTCTGTCATACGTTCGGTACGATGGCGACCGGCGGTTTTTCGACCAGGAATGCCTCGATCGGGTATTATAACAGCCATTATATAGACTGGGTCATAACCGTTTTCATGATGCTGGCCGGGATGAATTTTCTGATTCATTATCGTGTCCTGAGAGGGCGGTTCTCGGACGTCTTCAATAATAAAGAACTGCATTTTTATCTCGGGACAATTGCCATTACGATCATCCTCTTTGCCGGTATTCTATATATGGCCGGAATCAAACCGGAACATCAGGCGGTGGTGCATTATCAGTTCGAGCCGCGTCATGCAACCGAGTTTGGTGCGCATCATGATATCCAGGCTGAAAAAGTGTCGACACTGTACGGTGCGGTGCGTCATGCCTCGTTTCAAGTGGTGTCAATTATCACCACGACTGGCTACGGGACGGCCGATTTCGACCTATGGCCCAATTTCTGCCGGTTCGGCTTATTACTATTGATGTTCTGGGGCGGGTGCGCCGGTTCAACCGGCGGCGGGATGAAGATGATAAGAGTTATGGTCGTCCTGAAAAGCGGCTGGCGGGAGCTTTCGAAAATGGTGCGGCCCCATCTGATTGCACCGTTGAAGATCGGCGGCAGCAGTACCAAAGAAGAACAGGTCATTAATATAACGGCCTTCTTTATATTGTATGTTTTGATTTTTGTCCTCTGCTCCCTTCTCATGATGCTTTTTGTCCCGGATATGGTCACCGGCATATCTTCCGTGGCGGCGACGTTGGGAAACATCGGCCCCGGCTTGAGCGGGGTCGGCTCGACTCAAACGTACAACTGGATACCGATTCCGGGCAAATGGATTTTGATTATCTGCATGCTCCTCGGCCGCTTGGAGATTTTTACGATTCTGCTGGCGCTGCGCCCGTCATTCTGGAGGAAGTAGGTCGACTGTGAAAATACAGCCAAAATATTAATTATTCATTGCTGCCATTTTGATTCATTAAATCCAGAATTGTGTTCCTTAATTCTGGATATAAAGAATCCCCTGGATGATATTTTTGGGCACTATTGTAATTTGCTAAAGCATCTTTATACATGCCTAAAATTGTCAAGGCACCAGCGCGATTAAGCCAAGCCTCAATAAAATCCTGTTTATAGAAGAGGGCGCTATCATAACTGGCAATGGCTTCTTCATTGCGACCGAGCTTATTTAAGGTAAGACCGCGATTGCACCATGCCTCATAATAATCATTCTTATACACAATGGCGCTGTCAAAACAAGTGATGGCTTCTTCGTAGTGGCCAAGTTTATCTAAGGCATTGCCGCGATTATTCCAAGCCATATGATAATCATGTTTATATTCAATAGCGCTATCATAACTGGCAACAGCTTCGTCTTGGCGACCGAGTTTTCGTAAGGAATTACCTCGATTAAACCATACCTCATGATTATCATGCTGATAAAAAAGCGCACTGTCATAATTGGCAACAGCTTCTTCATGGCGCCCTATATCATCACAGGCCGTACCGCGGTTATTCCATGCCTCAGGAAAATCATGCTTATAAAAGAGGGCAGAGTCATAACTGGCAATAGCTTCTTCGTGGTGACCTATATCATTCAGAGACGTACCGCGATTATTCCATACCTTAGGAACATCATGCTTATAATAGAGAGCAGAGTCATAACTGACAACAGCTTCTTTATGGCGACCTATATTATCCAAGAACGTACCACGAATATTCCACACCTCAGGAAAATCATGCTTATAAAAGAGAGAAGAGTCATAACTTGCAATGGCTTCTTCGCGATGGCCGAGTTTATCCAAAGCCATACCGCGATTGATCCAAGCAGCATATTCATCATGCTTATATCTAATGGCGCTATTAAAAGATTCTAGGGCCAATATAATATCTCCTTTAAGATACTGAGAAACACCTTTATCAACATATATTTTGGCCATTGTCGCGGAATCATTTTCCGGGTTCTGTAGCGCTCTTTCGAGATAAACCAAGGCCTTTTCATATTCGCCAAGACCTACAGCCACTAAAGCACTGTCTAATAAAGTGAAGGCGCTATCTTGAGCGCACTCGGCGATTTCTTTTGCCAGAGTTGTATCTTCGGGGTTACCTATTAAACCGCTGACAATCCTCGTTAACGAATCAATTGAGCATCTGTTTGAATTAGCCTGTTGTTTAAGATCGTAAATTTCTTTATCGGATTTTTCTGAGACGTAAATGCCGATAACGACACCAATTAATCCGAGACAAGCAAAGACAATTCCTAAAATCCGTTGGAGATTTCCTTTCCCTCCCTTTCGACAGGCATCGTAAATTCCCCAGATCGCAACTATTATTACAATTATCGATAAAATTATTATCATAACTTTTTCACGATATCATGCCTATTAACGCCGGGATAAGATAATAATTCGGATTGAGTTTATCAATGGAGCAAATTGTTTTCCTTCGTTCAAGTTATTAGGCTTATGGAATAATCTAGTTGTAATTTTTAAGTGGAACATATACTCAACTCATCGTATATTTGCTGAAAATTTGCAAATAGATAATTAAAGGCAGGGTGACTTTGCCGAATAAAGTAAACGATAAATCCCCGGAGACGACACAGCATGTAACTTTTGCCCGCGATCTGGGGCTATTCGATGCCACCATGATCGGTATCGGGGCCATGATCGGCGCGGGAATATTTGTCCTGACCGGAATCGCCGCCGGTGAGGCGGGGCCGGCCTCGATTCTGGCTTTCGCGCTGAACGGATTGGTGACGCTGCTGACGGCGTTTGCCTATGCCGAACTGTCCTCGGCCATACCACGCGCCGGAGGCGGGTATTCATTCGTACGAATGGCTTTTCCCGGCGCGACCGGTTTTGTCGCGGGATGGATACTATGGTTCGCCTATATTGTCGCCTGCAGCTTATATGCGCTGGGCTTTGCCGGATATTTCTGGGAATTTTTTATTAAATACCTGCCGTGGCTGACCGAGCCGATCTATCATCTTATCGGGCATCACCGGGCGGTACTCCTGATAACTGTTTTCGTGGGAACCGGCTTTGTCTGGTTGAATGTGCGCGGGGCGGAAGTGACCGGTAAAACCGAAAACGTCCTGACGATGACGAAAATATGCATATTGGGTATCTTTATCTTTTTTGGACTGAAGCGGATTTTCGACGAGCCGGGACAAATTGTCGAGAGTTTCACGCCTTTTTTCCCTCAGGGTTTGGGTGGCGTGCTGATTGCGATGGGTTTGACATTTATTGCATTTGAAGGATATGATCTTATTGCCACGGTCGCCGAGGAAATTAAAAATCCGGAGAAAAATATTCCGCGGGCGACTTTTATTTCGCTGAGCGTAACGATTGTTATCTACCTGATGATACTATTTGTCTCGATGGCGGCGATCGATCCCGGCGGCCAGCCGTCATGGAAAATACTCGGCCATTTTAAGGAGACCGCTATTGTCCGGGCGGCGGAAGGATTCATGCCGGCTTTCGGTGTGGTTATAATAGTGGCGGGCGGGCTGCTGTCGACCATGTCGGCGCTTAACGCCACCGTCATGGCGGCCTCGCGGGTCGCATTCTCGATGGCCCGCGATTTATGGTTACCGAAAGGGATGGCTCAAATTCATATCCGACGCCGAACACCGCACGTGGCTATAATTACAACCGGCATCATTTTGCTGATTACCGCGGTGGCTCTGCCGCTTGAAGCAGTCGGATCGGCGGCCAGCCTGATATTTCTTCTAACGTTCGCGCTGGTCAATCTTTCGGTTATAGTGCTGCGGCGTAAGTATCCCGATATACCGCGCAGATACAAAGTCCCTCTGTATCCGGCGATTCCTCTGGCCGGTTTTTCCTTGAATATATTTCTGGCATTGTATCAATTCAAATTCCAGCCGATAGCATGGTTTGCGACTGCGGGCTGGATAGTTGTCGGAATTTTGTTGTACTATGCTGTTTTCGAGAAAAAAGCGGC
>Ga0315537_1003431_pt1 | contig 11768 bp, 7 predicted proteins | sample SalMarSW160270MG_FD_203091 | JGI IMG/M metagenome (GOLD analysis project Ga0315537, IMG submission 203091) | Salt marsh sediment microbial communities from the Plum Island Ecosystem LTER, Massachusetts, United States - Salt Marsh Sediment SW1602-70 ... | reverse complement strand
TGCCGCGCTGACACAGTATGCGGCCTTGGCAGAAAGCGGCTATTTTCCGAAGAAAGAATTAGACACTCTAAAGGAGCTCGGCACGATACTCCAGGGACATCCTGAGATGTTAAGAGTGCCGGGCATTGAAGCAAATACCGGCTCACTTGGACAGGGGCTTAGTGTTTCATGCGGAATAGCATTGGCGGGAAAACTTGATAAAAAGGATTATAAAGTTTACTGCATATTGGGAGATGGAGAAATTGCCGAGGGACAGATATGGGAGGCATCGATGACCGCAGCTTTTTATAAGCTGGATAACCTTGTGGCCATTCTGGATAAAAACGGCGTCCAGGCAACAGGTCCTATCGTCGAACGCTACGATACCAATCCGCACGCTGAAAAATGGAAGGCGTTTGGCTGGCATGTATTAGAAATCGACGGACACAATATCGAGCAAATAGCAGATGCGTTTGACAAAGCCGATAAGGTTAAGGGAAAGCCGGTGATGATTGTTGCCAATACTATCAAAAGCAAGGGAGTGCCTTTTGCTGAAGGTAAAGCCCAGTTCCACCACGGAATAATGACACAAGAGCAGTATGAAACGGCACGCAAGCTATTTGAAGACTGAGGATAAACATAAATGAATATGCAAAATTGCAGAACGGTATATGGGCAGACGCTTTTAGAGCTTGGTCGAGAGGATGAGCGAATCGTGGCGTTGGATGCCGACCTTAGCAAATCTACTATGACTTGTCTTTTCGAGCAGGAATTTCCTGAGCGTTACTTTGAGATGGGAATCGGAGAGCAAAATATGGTCTCTACCGCGGTCGGTTTGGCACTGAGCGGTAAGATTGCGTTTGTAAATTCTTTTGCTGTTTTCGCGGCAGGGCGGCCTTATGAACAAATTCGCGTCAGCGTTTGTATCGGAAAAGTAAACGTAAAGATTATCGGTTCAAGTTGCGGGATTTCAGATTTCGGCGACGGTGCAACCCATCAGAGCATTGAAGATATCGCTATTATGCGTGCGATACCAAATATGACTATTCTGTCCCCCGCCGACGGCATAGAGACGAAAAAAATGGTCAGGACGGCTGTCGAGTACGAAGGCCCTGTATATATTCGCATCCCACGCAATGAAGTGCCGGATGTTACCGATGAAAATCAGGAATTCAAAATCGGCAAACCATCTGTGATACGAGAGGGCACTGATGTCACTGTTTTTGCACACGGCTATATGGTTTATAAGGCACTCAAGGCAGTCCAGATTATGGAAAAACAGGGTATATCCCTGCGGATTGTTAATGTCAGCACCTTGAAACCGGTTGACGAGGAAGCCATTAAAGAATTGGCAGATGGAGTAAAAGGAATTGTAACGGTTGAGGAGCATACAATAATCGGCGGACTTGCCGGTATTGTTACTTTTATACTCAGAGGCAGGGCAATACCAATAGAGGCCGTCGCCATACAGGATTGTTTTGGTCAGTCGGCGCTGGACTATGAACAACTGCTGGAACATTACGGCCTAACTGATACCGCGATTGTCAAGGCTGTACAAAAGGTTTTGGAGTAGCCGGAGATATTGATTTATGAAAACAATGAAGGCCGTAGTCAAATATGATAACGTGGCCAACGCAACAGAACTGCGGGAAGTGCCGGTTCCGAAAATTGGACCGACTGATGTTTTAGTAGAAGTGGCATACGTCGGCATCTGCGGAACCGACCCGCATATGCACACAAACAAGGTCCTGTTCGATTTTAACTGTCCTTTTATCATGGGACACGAATTCGCGGGTACGATTGTCGAAGCGGGCGAAAAGGTAAGCGGATTCAAAGTTGCAGACCGAGTTACATCTGAGACACACGCGGACTACTGCGGCCATTGCACTCTCTGCCGAACGAATAATTATCACATCTGCAAGGAACGTAAAGGATTCGGTTTTCATCTTGACGGGGCGTTTACCAAATATGTTAAAGTGCCGAACAGGATTCTGCATAGGGTACCGGACAACGTTTCGCTAAAGGCGGCTTCAGTGACCGAGCCGTTGTGTGTGGCCTATAAGTCGGTTATATGTAACAGTAACGTAAATCCCGGCGATACCGTAGTTGTAATCGGGCCGGGGTCGATTGGGTTGTTGTGTATGAAGATGGCGCAGCTTTCGGGGGCAAGTGAAATAGTGGCCATTGGCACGCAAGGCGACGACAGAAGGCTAGAGATGTCGAAAAAATTCGGCGCTACAATTACGATTAACAGCAGCAAGCAAGACCCTCTGCCCCGGATAATGTCACTGGGTGACGGCTTCGGCGCTGATTTAATCGTAGATACGGCAGGGCCCGCTGAGACATTGAAATTATCGATGGACGCCGTACGGCCGAACGGCCAGATAACCAAAATCGGCTGGGGCCCGAAACCGGTAAACCTGAGCCTGGACCCGCTGATTGCTAAGTCCGTCACATTGAAGGGTCATTTCAGCCATACATGGGATGTCTGGGAAAAGTGCCTTAGAATGATGGGCAAAGGCCAAATCGATTTGGAACAGTTGGTCACACACGAGCTTGGTATCGATAAATGGCAAGAGGGATTCGAACTTGTGGAAAGCAAAAAAGCGCTCAAGGTGGTTTTAACTCCGATTGACTAAATTGTTATAAATTTTGCGGGGAACGTACGATGAAAAAAATAGGTTTCATTGGATTGGGAATCATGGGCAAGCCCATGGCAATGAATCTGATTAAAGCCGGTTACAGCCTGACAGTTTTTGATATCAGGCCCGAACCGGTAAAAGAAGTCGTAGCGGCTGGTGCGAAAGAGGGCAGATGCAGCGAGGATGTAGCGGCGAAAAGCGAAGTCATAATTACAATGCTGCCTAACTCGCCTGACGTAAAGAAGGCTGTACTTGGCGAGCATGGAGTTTTGGAAGGCGCGAGCAAGGGCGCGATTTTGATTGATATGAGTTCAATTGCTCCATTGGTTTCCAAAGAGGTTGCCGCCGAAGCCTGGAAGAAGGGCGTTGAAATGCTCGATGCACCTGTTAGCGGTGGTGAGCCGAAGGCTATAAATGGGACACTTTCCATTATGGTTGGCGGCAAAAAAGAGGTCTTCGAGAAAGTCGAGGAAATCCTGAAGGTTATGGGCGCTTCTGCTGTTTTGGTAGGAGACGTCGGCAGCGGCAATACAACCAAGCTTGCGAATCAGATAATAGTAGCATTGAATATTGCAGCTATGTCTGAGGCGATGGTTCTGGCGACAAAGGCGGGCGTGGACCCGGAAAGAGTTTATCAGGCTATTCGCGGCGGACTGGCAGGCAGCACGGTGCTCGATGCCAAAGTGCCACTGGCCCTGAATGGTAATTTTAAGCCCGGCTTTAGAATTGAATTGCATATCAAGGATTTGGCAAACGCCTTGGACACCGCGCATGAGATTGGCGTACCCGTACCTTTAACAAGCGGCGTGATGGAGATTATGCAGGCGCTTAAGGTTGACGGCAAGGCTGGTGATGACCACGGCGGTATTATCCAGTTCTACGAGAAGTTAGCCAAAGTGGAGGTTAGACGCCCCAAAAAATAAAACCTCCGGTGCGCGCATACGGCCTTTAGTGAAAGGATTTTGTTTATGCTGCTGATTGTACTTCTGCTCGTCAGCGTACTTTTTATTGTCATCTCAACCAGCAAGTTTCACTTCCATCCGTTTCTTGCTCTTTTATTCGCCGCAGTCGGATTTGGCTTGTGTGCCCGGATGCCGCTTGGCGAAATTGTTAAGTCAATCAATGACGGCTTTGGCAAAACTCTTGGCAGCATTGGAATCGTAATCATCGCCGGTGTCATAATCGGGACATTTCTCGAGCATTCAGGCGGGGCCTTTAGGATAGCTGAAAGAATATTAAGAATTATCGGTGAAAAGCACGTACCTCTTGCAATGGGCATTATCGGCTACTTTGTTTCGATACCGGTTTTTGCGGATTCCGGTTTTGTTATTCTTACGCCGTTGAACAGGGCACTGGCCAAGAAAGCTAAAATATCCTTAGTGGGGCCGGCAGTAGCTTTAGCTCTCGGCCTTACCGCTACACATTGCCTTGTGCCGCCGACGCCGGGGCCTATCGCAGCAGCCGGTATACTCGGCGCCGACCTCGGATTAGTAATTTTTTTTGGCCTGATTGTCAGCTCATTTGCACTTGTGGTCGGCTGGTTATTCGCTACAAAATTCGCCTCTAAGATTTATATAGACCCCAACCCTGAGCTTTCTGAAGAAGATATAGAAGCCAGACTGAAAGAGGCACCATCGGCGTTTAAGGCAATGACTCCGATTATAGTTCCAATTTTCCTGATAGTGATTAAATCCGTTTCTGATTTTCCGACGCATCCGCTTGGTCAGGGCAATTTGAAAAATATTGTAGGTTTTATTGGAGAACCGGTTATCGCGTTACTTATCGGAGTTCTTCTGGCCTTTCGGCTTCCGAAGAAACTTGATATGCAAATGTTATCTACCACCGGCTGGGTTGGTCAGGCCATGTTGAATGCGGCTATTATAATTATGATTACCGGAGCCGGCGGAGCCTTCGGAATGGTTTTGCGGAATTCACCAATCGCCGATGTAATCGGCGATACTCTATCACAAGCTAACCTCGGTATTTGGCTTCCGTTTATTATCGCCGCCGCCATAAAAAGTGCCCAGGGGTCATCGACAGTTGCGCTGATTACGACTGCATCTTTGATGGCGCCGTTAATGTCATCTTTAGGATTTGAGACCGGAGTTGCCAAAGCCTTAGCCGTATTATCCATAGGCGCCGGTTCAATGGTTGTTTCTCATGCAAATGACAGCTTCTTCTGGGTGATTACGCAAATGACCAGAATGGATGTCAAGACCGGTTACAAAGTCCATACCTGTGGAACTTTGATTATAGGTGTGACTTCGATTCTAACTATTTGGGTCATAAGTTTGATTACTTTGTAATGTACTGAAGAACTGTCGATCGGAAGGTATTATTGATTGCCTGATTCGTACTTGAGGTTTAACGCTTAAAAACCGTACCCAAGATTCCAATAGAAAATGTACCCCGCTTTTTGCAAAACATGGTACATATGGTAAACATGGAAAGGCAAAACAGATTGTGTAAATTTCTCTATCAGCGTAAGCTGCTTTGTTGACGATAAGTTATAGTTTGGGTGCTATTACTCCCATAACCCGGAGGTCGGCAAAGGCAGCACTTTCTACTTTACAGTTCCCAAGCCAGAGCACACAGCAAATACGGCGGTGGCTAAATGTTAAGAAACTGATGGGCTAAAGCACTTCCTACATCTACTGTATCGATTCTTCAAAGAGAAACACGCAGGCGAGAAGAAGTTAAAATGCCCGACAGAGACGCGACGCAAAAAGCGAGATAGTTGATAATTGAGGAAAAAACTGGACTCGGCAAAGATACAGCATCAGCAGCGCGCGCGAATCAGGGACCATATACAATCCGAGCTTGACCGGATTAAGACGCTTATACAAAAATACAGAATACTGGCACAGGACCCGGACACGCCGAAGGTCAGGGCGACCGAACGTGCCGTCGCACCAATAAGCCCGGACTAAAGGTAAACTTGTTCCAAACGTCTTCCTGTTTTCTTTTTCTTCTGATGATATTGTAAATGTCTTATAAACTTTAAGGAGACGTTTGGTTCAATGGCTAATAACACGATAACGGCCCCGCGCGGTTTCCTACCTACCGGGCTGCATTGCGGAATCAAGGAACCGGGCAAAGAGGATATCAAGCCTAAGGGGTAGCAGACTATCAATTATAAAGACACGCAGATGTAATCTTCGACAACGTACGTCTTAGACCAAATGTTATGGTACTCTTTAGTTTCAATTAAAATATTTTAACAGTCGGCGTTACCCGAAACCAGTCAAAATCAACATACCCGCCAAGTTCTTTCGTAGCGTAGTTAAAAAGGCAAAATTTATTCCCTGTAAAAACAGTAAGTTTGAATTGCATATGCATTTCATTGCCGATCTTTGTAAATGACTTATTATCCAAACTATATGAAAAAGTAGCAATACCAGTGCCGGTAACCGTCTGGCCACCGTAATACATGGCAGCGCCGGAACCATAAAATGGATCAGCCCGAAGATAGATTGTCGAAGCGTTTACTGCTACTGAATCAATGGTTTGGCCATTATTAACCATGATGACATAATTCTGTCCGTTTATTTTCTTTATTCCAATGTATGCATAGGGTTCCTGAAAAATAGCCAAACCAGCAATGTCGCCTTCCTTCATATTGCTGAAATCCATTTTAGTTGTACCAACGGTAGCGATTGTATCCGAATAATAGGCAAAAATTCTTTGGGTGAGCGTATTGCGGGCTTCGGTTAAATTTTCCACTACTTTGACTGTTTCCAGTCTCAAGCTGCCGGGATTTTGCATCAGTGACCATTTCGCAGGGTCAGGATTATGGTTCCATCCCCATTGCATCCCTAATTTTGCGTTTTCAAATTCATCAGAAGTCTGGAAAGTTTTTATCGGGTATTCTTTTCCTACATCTGGTTTTTTGTATGTTACAACCGCTTTTCCGTCCACTCCAACCATTGGCCAGCCATCCTGCCAGGTAACGGGTTGTAACGAAGGGAACCGTCCAAACGGGCCGCTGTCAACAAAAAGCAGGGTCCACCATTGCCCGGTTTGCGTTTGTATAAGAGCTCCCTGATGTATTCCATAATTCGGACCTTTTGTGGTATCCCTGATTACCACCTTTTGTTCATAAGGACCGTATATATTTTTTGAACGAAGCGCTGCCTGAAATCCGTCCAAACCTCCGTACGTGCAATATAGATAATAATAACCATTGATTTTGTATACATGAGCTCCTTCAAGCCCCTTACGAATATCACCCGTATATACCAGGACGTCTTCACCTTTTGCGACGAAGTTCGAATCGAGTTCGGTGATAGAAATTTTACTATAGCCGTGAGCTACATAAATTTTACCATCGTCATCAAAGAATAGACCCGGGTCATAGAATCCTCTGGGCAGATGTTTGATTTCCCAGGGACCTTCGGCTTCCTCTGCCGTGCAGACAAAGCCGCCTTCGTCTAATGTGATGAACAACAAATAAAATTTGCCGTTATGATACTTTAAACTTGTTGCCCATTGACCATGGCCGTATCGATTGCAGCCATCCAGGTTGTAGCAGGGGCCCAAATCAAAACGTGGTACAGCATTGGAGCAAAACTCCCAGTTCACAAGGTCATAGGATTTGAGGACGGTCACGCCGGGAAAAATAAACATAGTCGTAGAAACGAAGTAATAGACATCGTCCACCAGGATGATATCCGGGTCCGGGAAATCTGCGCCAATGACCGGATTGGTATATGTTCCATCTCCGTTGTCACTATGGAATTTTACTCCCTTTAAATCCGTTGAAGCGGGTGTATCACTATTGCTATATTGAGAGAATGTCGAAATATCTACGGGTTTGAAAAGAAACTGCGAAAATAAGTACAAGCCGTTTTTCCAAACTTTAAAATCGTGTACGCCCGGCTCGATATAAAAAATATGGGGGACATTATTCGATATTAAATAATCGTGAGTACGCTGACTGATTCTAATCAGGTTATCATTGTCGCCGCAGGAAATCCAAAGCAGCTTTAGCTTCTTTCTTGTCTCGTTAGGGTTGGGGACTAATAATTCAGGCTCTTTGGTATTGGGCGCAGCGGAGAAACTTCCGACCCAGGCGAATTTATCCAGATTGCCCAATCCGAAATTCAATGATTGTCCGCCGCCCATTGACAGTCCCGCGATTGCACGGTTTTCCCTATCCGTATAAACAGGGTAATTTTTTTCTATGAAAGGAATTAAATCGTTAAGTAAATCTTTCTCAAACGTTGCAAATGCCTGCACCTTAACACTGTCGAAGATATCCCCAACAGCCCGGTCGTCTTTCATGGCCCTGCCATTGGGCATGACTACAATCATGGGCTCAATTTTATTCTCTGCGTAAAGATTATCCAAAATAACTTCAGGGTGACCCCCGTTAAGCCATTCAGTCTCATCGCCGCCTATACCATGCAAAAGATAAAGCACAGGATACTTTTTATCTTTTGAATATCCCGGAGGAGTATAAATGACAGCTTTACGTTCAGTGCCGACTGTTTTTGATTCGTAACTGACGGTATCAATCTTTCCGTGCGCTATATCAGCACGCAAACTGTCAAAACCAGGCGGGGCCTGTTTTACAATATTCTGTGCGTTAGCAGGAAAACTAAACACCAGTAAGGTAAAAATCGGATAAATCAGCTTTTTCATAGTTATCCCTCGGTTTTTAATTTACTTTTTAAAAAGCAAAGGTGCAAATTCATACAAGCATCTTCGCCAAGGCGGCTGTTTATGTGTTGTTCTATGAGCTTCATTTCTATCTCGCTATTTTTTCACTCCAACTTTGATCTGTGTAAATGAATGTGCCGGGAAAGAGTAAGTCATCTTTTTCCCTTCAACCGATAATTCATTTGTTATTGGAATGTATTCTTCCTTTTTATCAAAGGTAAAATCTTCATAAATATCTTGTCTATTAACTATACTTGCCACAGCCTTACCGGGAAATGCCCCGGAAGTGCTGATAATTTCAGTCTCGATTGGTTCATCTTTATGTCTATTTACGACATTAATGAATAGTGTATCAGTTACATCATCAAAAACGGATGTTACATCGAGGCAGGGAATATCCTTACATTCATCCGTATCATAGTTATCGCAGTCTACGAAAACGTCAACTGAATTACCATGGCAATTGTTTGAAAATAATTTGAATGTGTGGAATAACGGAGTTTTAAACAAGCCTTTATCTTTGTCAAAACTCAATAATGAGGTAAAAAGCGTATAGTTTGCCATTTTAACAACATCGGCATGACGGATGAATGCATTAAAGTATTGGGCGGTTGCGAGTATCGGCAATATACCTCTTCCAAAGGCGCCATATTCATCTACTGACAGATAAATCGGCTTATCCAGTCTGTACCGGATCTTGACGGCTTTGATTTGCGAGGCAGTCAGAGAAATTTTTTCTTCGAGGTCTATTGCCCGCTGACCAACATAAACATAATAATCGTCGGAACGGTCCCAATAGCGATGAATGGAGATGTAATCGGCAACGTCTCTTAATTCATTTATAATTTTCCAGTTCCAGTCAACCCATTTGCCCGAGTCTTCATAATAGGATGAGCCGCAGGCGACCAGCTTTATACTCTTATCCGTATTTCGCATCACTCTGGCCGCTGCTTTGGCTATTTTGCAATAGTCTTGGGCGTTCTTGTACCCAATAATCCAGGGCTCACCATCCACCTCGTTGCCAAGGCACCAGTACTTTACATTGAAGGGTTTTTCATTGCCGTACTTTTTCCTAAGGTCTGCATAGTAAGTGCCCGGCTGGCAATTACAATATTCAACCCAGTAGCGGGCGTCATCGACGGTTCCTGTTCCAAGATTGATGCAAGCGACATTTTCTGAGCCAATGGATTTGTTCAGCTGAATCCATTCATCGGTTCCCACATGGTTGTTTTCAATACCGTTCCATGCCAGTTCTTTGCGCACCGGACGTTTTTCTTTGGGGCCAATCCCATCCTGCCAGTTGTATCCTGCTGTGTAATTTCCGCCCGGCCAGCGCATATTGGTTATCCTGAGTTCCTTCGCCGCTTCGATGTATACCTTATTGAATCCGTTTTCATCAGCTATGGGAGATTCGGGATTGTACAACGGGCCATAAAGGGTATTGCCGGAAACGGTTTCGTCCTGACCAGGCAGGGGACGGGAAAAATGGATGGGTTCCATAAACACCCCGTAGATGTTGGGGTCGACCTCTCCAATTGTTCTGTCAACATCAATTTTGATTTTTGCTGTCTGAGCAAATGAAGAAAAAGGAAGAACAAGCAATAAAATAAAGATTATAATTTTCATATTGTCTCCTGAGGGATATATTTTCCCATTTCGAAACCGCCACGCACACGAATACCCTTTATACTTCCATTTTTCCAAATAACCGGGTTTCGAGCTTCAACGTTTGCGGGTGTTTGCGGCGGGACACTGACGCCTTCGTTTGTTTGTTTGATGGGTTTGATTGTTCCGTCCGGGTTGTAGTAAAGGTATTCTATGCAGACACTGCGACGTCCTAGCCCACCGGTTTCGCCGTTGGGCAATGTCAGCACGGCGTTATGGTAGAAGAAATACCACTGGCCCCTGAACTCGATGACTCCCGGGTGGATTGTGTAGCTGTTCTTCGCTGAACCTGTGATGATTCCCTGGTAAGTCCATGGGCCGGTGATGTTCGGGGCGGTCGCGTAGCATATCTTTTCCCACTGGCCTTGGTGCGCAAATGCCGCGTACACCAGGTAATACATGTCGCCACGCTTATAGAGCCAAGGCCCCTCTGTGTAGTTGGGCAGGTCGATTTTCTGAATCGAGCCGTCGATTTCGACCATATTAGGCTTGAGCTTGGCGAGGTAGCAGTTCGGGTTGCCCCAAGCCAACCAGGCCGTTCCGTCATCGTCGATGAAAACAGTAGGGTCGATGTCGTCCCAGGCGTTCGGGCCAGGGGTCGTCGCGTCGGTTACCAGCGCCGAGCCGCGCGCGTCAACGAAAGGGCCGGTCGGGCTGTCTGAGACTGCCACACCGATTGCTTTGCCAGGGTGCGTAGCATCATGCTGAACGGTAGCGTAGAAGTAGAACTTACCGTTTTTCTCGACGGTTTGCGCTGCCCAGGCGTCTCGCACCGCCCAGTTGAAGTCCGTCGGCTTCATGATCGGGCCGTGCGGAGTCCAGTTTTTCATGTCCTTGGAAGAGTAGCAGAGCCATTCCTTCATGTTGAACATCTCATTCCCCTTGGCCTCGTCGTGACCTACGTAAAGATAAACGGTATCCCTGTAAACCAGTGGCGCCGGGTCAGCAGTAAAGATATCTCTGATAATGGGATTTTCGCCCGGCTTTAATCTCGAAACCTCTTCCCTGTTCATATGTTGCGCGACGACGGTTTTCACTTTTTCCCTGGTACTTTGCAAAGTGATGGTCGCGCTTTGGAGCAAGTCAGATTCTGCTTTGAGTTCGATTGTTCCCGGCTGTCCCGGCTTTGCACGAACGATTACCAGAGCAAGGCCGCTGAAGGCCTTGCGGTCGACAGAAGAAAAACTTCTGAAATCAGTAGGGTCGCCGTTGTCAGTAGCTACAATTTCGCCGGGGCCGCTGACGGAGAAATGTATCAGATTATCGGCCCTGGGTACCATTATGCCGTTGCCGTCCTGAACCGTGAGAGTAACAAAGGATAAGTCGCGACCGTCAGTACTTATGGTGGCGCGATCGGGCTTAAGATTCATCTGAGAAACACTACCGGCTGTACGCATGATATCGGTGGCCCATTCCTTACCGTCCTTGAAGGCGACAACTTTGAGTTCGCCTGGTTCGTATTTCACATCGTCCCAGCGGATACGATAAGCAGGCTCACCATCCATCGCCTGGCCGGGAGTTTCGAAAATCTTTTTCTTTCGTCCGAGTGACTTGCCGTTGAGGAACAGCTCAGCCTCGTCGCCGGAGGTAAAAACGTGGACCGGCGTGACCTGTCCGACGCGTTCCGGCCAGGTCCAGTGCGGAAGGATGTGCGCCATAGGAATCTCCGGCCGCCAGTGCGATTGGTAAAGGTAGAACCTGTCTTTTTTGAATCCTGCCAGGTCGATAACCCCGAAGTACGAACTGCGGGCTCCATAGTAGGGAGTCGGCTCACCGAGATAATCCCAGCCGCTCCATACGAATCCCCCCGCCACATACGGA
>Ga0315537_1003430_pt1 | contig 11772 bp, 10 predicted proteins | sample SalMarSW160270MG_FD_203091 | JGI IMG/M metagenome (GOLD analysis project Ga0315537, IMG submission 203091) | Salt marsh sediment microbial communities from the Plum Island Ecosystem LTER, Massachusetts, United States - Salt Marsh Sediment SW1602-70 ... | reverse complement strand
TGACAGATTTGAAGAAACAGACCAAGATGCGTTTGAAATTGGCTTTGTTTGGGTTTGTTTTTTTGGGCCGGAAGGCGGTTTCATTTTCATAATCCTCTATAACATATAAGTTTGCGTTCATTTTGGACCTTTAACGAAATTGGGTTTGTTTATTCGGACTAAGAAATCATCTTTTTTTCTGTAATCCTTTGTTATAAAGTAATTTGCGTTCATTTTGGCTCTTTTTAAATTGGGTTTGATTGGGTTTGAATTGGGTTTGTTTTTTCCACTTAGCCAAGTGTCCAATTTTTCATATTTACCTTTCATATAAGAGTTTACGTTAATTTGAGCGTCCTTGACATTGGGTTTGTTTTGCATAAAAAGTAGCTGATTTGTAGAGCGTTCTCTACAGATGTAAAGATGCCAAGACTGGCAAAATCCGAAATCCGAAGCTCTAAATCCGAAACAATATCAAAATATAAATGATCTAAATTCAAAACTTTGCCTTGCTTGCCAAATAATGGTTTATGGGCGTGTATCTGCTGATACGAAAACGTGCGGTTCTCCGCTATATCTATCGCCTACTGGCGGTTTATGTTTGTCTGCTGGCAAACATATGGGTATTTTAACATAGTTTCAAATATAGTCAACAAAAAAACGGCCAAAAAGAACTTTTTTCTGGGCTATTGCCATCGTGCAGTTACTCCTTTAGGAGTTCTTTAATCTTCGCGAGTAAGATTTCTGGTTCATATGGCTTGGTTATGTATGCATCAGCGCCGACTTCTTGGCCCAGCTTTACATCTTTCTCCTGCGCTTTTGCCGTAAACATCACCACGGGAATCTTCGCGTATCTTGTATTTTTCTTAAGCAGCCCGCAGACCTTATAGCCATTCATCTTGGGCAGCATTAAGTCCAGTACGATTAAATCCGGTTTTTCGGTTTTTGCCTTCTCGAGACCTTCCTGACCGTCGTTGGCAGTTATGACTTCATAATGATGATACTCAAGATACATTTTAACAAGCTTGACAATATCTTCTTCGTCATCAACGACAAGTATTCTCTTGGTATCTTTTTCTGCTTTCGATGTCACTTCGTCCGAGGCATCACCTTGAACGGGCACAGTCTGCTTGCTGTCAGCCTCTATGACAACAGCGGCACCTTCAAGCAAATTGTCTTTCTCACTTAAGCCCACAAAGACCTCCTTAGGTTTTTCAAAATACCCCAAAATGTTTACGTTCTAATTACTCGGCGTTTTAAGAACAGGGGATTACCAAAGGCATTCCTGGTTTCGTAGCTCGGAAAACCTGGGTCCCCAATTGAAGCGAGCAAAAATTATTACCGATTATTTTAGGATTCCTGTTCAACAAGATTGTAAACAATCAGAATCCCTGATTTTTTGGAACTGGAGTTTTCGAGCCTTATAACCAGGAATCGACTGGTTAAATAGGATTACAATCCATCCGATTAGCATAATTGAAAAAATTAATACAGGACGCAAGAATTGCAACGTTGAAATTCAGTATTGGAACATAGTTTAAAATTTGGAAAAGCAATTTTACAAACAGTGGAGCATTGTAAGCGAAGAGTTCTGCAAGAAGCACTCGGACACCGGTTAACAGTGAAGAAGTCCAAAGGGATATTATAGCAGAGGCCGTTGAGGACAGAATTTGAAACGGCACGAATAAGCCAGTCTGTACTGGTGTGTAGCTTAATGGAAATTAACGTATGAAACTTAAAGGGGAAAAAAAATGACAGTGACAGCGGAAAAAACAGAAACAAAAAAGGCCGCAACTACTGCAAAGCGGACTGCAAAACCAGCTAAAAAGGTCAAAGCCGTCAAACCCAAATCTTCAAAGAAATTCCCGAAAGCCGCAAGCAGAATAGAATCTGTGTTTCCCATTGTCGGTATCGGCGCATCCGCAGGCGGTCTGGAGGCCCTTGAGGGATTCATCGCGAACATACCCTCCGGCTGCAATATAGCTTTTGTGATCATCCAGCACCTTGCTCCGAAGCACAAAAGCATAATGGATTCGCTCTTACAAAAATACACAGATATGAAGATCCTTCCGGTCAAAGACCGAATGAAGGTCGAGCCAAACTGTATATATCTCAATCCCCCCAACAAGGATGTTTCTATCATTAATCGCAATTTCTGCCTGATGGAACCAACGAGGGCACACGCTGTTAACCTGCCCATCGATTATTTTTTGCGCTCCCTTGCTGAAGACCAGGCGGAAAAGGCGATATGTATCATCCTTTCGGGAACCGGTACCGATGGAAGCCTTGGTCTAAAGGCTATCAAGGGCAGCGGCGGGATGACCATGGTTCAAATCGAATCACAGGCCAGGTATGACAACATGCCGCGAAGCGCTATAGATACCGGAATGGTGGATTATATTCTGCCTGTGGAGAAAATGCCGAAAGAGCTTCTCAAATATGCCCAGCACCCATATATCGAGGGTGCCAGGAAAAAGGTCACTCCCAAGCAAAAGTACCTTGATTCTGTCAACAAGATATTTTCATTGATCCGATCCGCTATGGGTCACGATTTTTCGAATTACAAGCAAAACACCATCAGGCGGCGTATCGAACGGCGTATGGCCGTCCACCAGATCGGCAAGATCGAACAATATGTAAAGTATCTGATAGAAAAGCCCGCTGAAGTAGAGACCCTCTACAAGGACATGCTTATCATGGTAACAAACTTTTTCCGGGACCCGGCTGCTTTTGATATTCTCGAGAAAAAGATCATAAAACAGATAGTAAAAGACGAAGCAGCGGAACATCCTATCCGTATCTGGGTTCCCGGCTGCGGCACAGGGGAAGAGGCCTATTCGATAGCTATTCTTTTGGAAGAAGCGATGTCAAAACTGAAGAAACATATGGACGTGCAGATCTTCGCAACGGACCTGGATGAGGATTCAACAGAGTATGCCAGGGTGGGATCTTATCCGGAGGCGATAGCTGCTGATGTGTCTGCAGCACGGTTACAACGCTTTTTTGTCAGGGAAGACTCTACCTACAGTATAAAAAAACATATCCGTGAGATGGTGATCATTGCCAAGCAGAATCTGATCAAGGATCCACCTTTTTCAAAACTGGATATGGTAAGCTGCAGGAATTTACTGATCTATATGGACTCTGTTCTGCAAAAAAGGATACTGTCGTTGTTCCATTATACGTTAAACCCGAATGGGTTCATGTTTTTAGGTTCCTCTGAGACGATCGGTGGGTTCAGCAACTTATTTGAGCCGATTGATACAAAGTGGAAGATCTTCAGGCGCAAAAATGTTTCTATTAGAAAAGGATTAGATCAGCCCATCCTGCCTTTTTACGAACCCGGCATAGAGATGCAATCAGCCGAGAGGGAAGTTGCACTGCCAGAATCAAATATTCGTTATCTGGTGGAAAAAGTAATTCTTGAAAACTATGCCCCTTCGTGTGTTTTGGTCAATGAAAAGTATGAGATCATTTATTTTCATGGTCAAACTGACAGATACCTTTCTCCTCCTACAGGAGAACCCAGCTTTAACATTCTAAAGATGATCTGTGAAGAACTGCGTTATAAGCTAAGCTCATCGCTGCATGATGTAGTTAAACAAAAAAAGACATTTGTCTGTAAAGGTCTGCAGGTAACGCGTAACGGAGGTTTTTGTACCATTGATATGACGGTAAGACCTTTTACAGAAGCAAGAGCATCCGGTGATCTGATAATGGTGATATTCGAAGAATCACCTTCTGTTCAAAAGGCGCCCGGCAAGAAAAAGAGGGTCTATGTGGTTTCTGCAGAATCCGAATCTGATCCTCGCTTTAAAGCCATTGAACAGGAATTAGCGTCCACGAAGGAATACCTGCAGACGGCCATTGAGGAACTTGAGACGACTAATGAGGAGTTAAAATCGACCAATGAAGAACTGCAGAGCACCAATGAGGAACTTCAATCGACTAACGAGGAACTTGAAACTTCCCGCGAAGAACTGCAATCGACTAATGAGGAGCTTGAAACGGTCAACTCAGAGCTTCAGGGCAAGGTCGATGAACTTAAACGTACCAATAATGACCTTAACAACCTTCTGGAAAGCACAGAGATCGGTACCATCTTCCTTGATACCAACCTGCAAGTCAAGCGTTTCACTCCATCTGTAACCGAGATATTCAACCTGATCAAGACAGATCTCGGCCGGCCTATCGGCGATATAACAGCGAAGATCACCTATGATAATCTTTATAAAGATGCAAAGGATGTCCTTAGAACACTTTCCCAGAAAAATTCCGAGATACAGACATCGGACGGCAAGTGGTTTTCCATGCAGATGCATCCTTATCGAACAACCGAAAATGTTATCGATGGTATTGTTATTACTTTTGTTGATATCACAGAACGCACTAAGGCCAAATATGATGCACTTAAAACCAGCCAATTCATAGAGAGTATTGTTGAGACGATTCGGCAGCCTTTGTTGATTCTGGACGGTGACCTTCGTGTAGTTAAAGCAAGCCGGTCTTTCTATGATTTTTTCAAGGTTACACTTGAAGAAACAGAGGGGAGTCTTATCTACAGCATTAGTAACCAACAATGGGATATTCCAGAACTGCGGAAACTGCTGGAAGATATACTTCCCAGGAAAACTTCGTTTGACAATTACGAGGTGAAACATGACTTCATAAATATAGGCTCCAAGACAATGCTTCTCAATGCCCGAATGCTGATTCAGGAGCCTGGAAAACCGCAGATGGTATTACTTGCTATGGATGACATCACAGAACGCAACATAACCGAGCTTAAGCAGCTGGAGAAGGAGAAGAATGAAAAAACAAAATAAAGGTATTTTGAGGGGCTAAACCATAAAAACACACAAGACCCTAACTAAAAAGTCAGAGCGGCTGAAAAAAAAGGCCGAACAGCTTCTTGGTGATAACCTTGAAGTTGGCGTTAAGACTATCCAGGAATCTTCCCCCGGGGATATCGAAGATCTTATACACGAACTGCAGGTTCACCAGATAGAATTAGAGATGCAGAACGATGAACTTCGCAAAGCACAGGAGGAACTCGAAGAATCGCGCAGCCGGTATTCCGATCTGTATGACTTTGCTCCTATAGGATATTTTGTTTTTGACAGCAATGGGCTGATTCTGGAGGTAAATCTTGCCGGTGCTGCTCTATTAGGTGTGGAAAGAAGCTATCTGGTTAAAAAACCATTTTCACAATATGTCAGCAGGAATAACTCTGACCTGTTTTATTTGCATCGGAAGAAAAGTCTTGAGACTAAAACCAAACAAACTTGTGAAATAGGACTTGTCAGAAAAGATGGAAGCCAGCTCTATGCCCTACTCGATACTGTGGCAATAGAAAACTCCAAAGATAACCCTATCCTTCTCCGAACAACAATAACCGATATCACCGAGCGCAAGCAAGCGGAGGAAAAACTCAAAAACGCGCATGATAAACTGAAAGAATATAATCAGCTAAAGGACGAGTTTGTCTCCACTGCTTCACATGAACTACGCACGCCGCTTTCAATCATTATGGGAGCGATAAGGCTTGTTCTGGATGAAATACCAGGCCAGATAGTCGAGGAACAGAGGGATGTTTTAGCTACGGCAATGGAGAGTGTACAAAGACTTAGCAGGATTGTTAATTCTTTACTAACCATCTCCAAAATAGAATCCGGCAAACTGAATCTTCAAAAAACTGTTGTAAATATTTGTGAACTCATTAAAGATACTGTTTCTAACTATGAGTCTCTCGCTCAGGAAAATGGCATCCACATTGATTGCGAAATTCCCTCCAAAAGTGTCGATATCTGCCTCGACCCGGATAAGACCAAAGAGGTTCTGATAAATCTGATTTCCAATAGCCTTAAATTCACCCCAGAGGGGGGCTGGGTCAAAATAATCTGTACTGAGCAAGACAAAGAAGTTTTAATTTCTGTCCAGGATTCAGGTGTTGGAATCGCAAAAGAATATATCCCAAAGCTGTTTGATAAGTTTACCCAATTCGATAGAAAAGCAGGCTCCGGAGAGAAAGGAACAGGTTTAGGGCTTGCTATTGTGAAGAAGTTAGTCGAGATACACGGTGGCAAAATAAAAGTTGAAAGTGAAGTTGGCCAGGGCACAATCTTTACTATCTCTCTACCATTAACCACTGAAACCTTAGCGGAGGATTTGCCCGCAGAAGCAGACGAACTTGTGGAAAATACTCTTGCAAATAATTAAGCTCGCATAAAGTATGGGAGTATAAATATGGATACAAAGAAAATACTAATTGTTGATGATGAACAAGATGCACTGTCTATACTTGGGAAGGAATTGGCCGGAAGGGGATATTCTGTTATCTCCGCGGACAACGGCAACGATGCCTTAAATTTGGCAAAATCGGAACGCCCCGACCTTATTATACTTGATATATGGATGCCGGGGATGGATGGAGCGGAAGTTGATGATAGACTGAAAGAAGACCTCAAAACTAAGGATATTCCTGTTTTATTTTTGTCCTGCCTGTATCAAAAGAAAGAAGGAGAAGAACAGGGCCGTGTCGTTGGTGATATCCGGGTGCTCATTGCCAAACCTTATAGCATAGAAGGATTATTAGCTCAGATAGAAAGGCTAACAAACTTGCAATGTGTTCATCGCTACCATTAATCGCTAAAGCTGTGGCAGAGGATTTATCTACAGAAATGGATGAACTCGTTGAAAATACTATTGCTAATAATTCATAAACTCGACCAAATTATGGGGATATAAAAATGGGTAAAAAGAAAATACTAATTGTTGATGATGAAAGGGATGCGCTGTTAATACTTGAGAAAGAATTGACTGGAGAGGGATATTCTGTTATCACCGCAGATACTCTTTGCATAGCAGGCTCATTGGAGAATGCGTGAAGGCTCGTATCTATGCCGAATATATAGAGGTCTGGTATGCTCAGAGAAGGATTGAGGTTTTACCTCGCTTACGAGGCGAAAATAACCACTGCATCAATTACCGACACATTATAGACTGGCTGGTTCGCAAGCCCGGAGCTTTTGAGAACTATCGGTATAAAGACGACCTTTTTCCCACCAGCCAATTCAGAATCACCTATGACCTGCTGCGCCGACAGTATGGCCCAAAGCAAGCTAATAAGCAATATCTCAAAATTCTGGAGTTGGCCGCCAAAGATAGCGAGACTGTGGTCAATGATGTCCTGCGGTTTCTGAACAACCAAGCAGATGAGATTGACTTTGAGATCGTACAGCGCACGGTCAAATCTCGACGACACCTGCCTTCTATTACTGAGGTGAATATCCAGCAGGTGGATCTTTCTATATATGATCAACTGCTGGAGTACGAGGAGGCTTTGGTGATATGAAGAAGAATTTGCAAAGGCAGCTGATAAAACTACTGAAAGAACTTCATCTTCCGATGTTCCGTGAGTATTACGCAGAATGTGCAACCAAGGCCATGCAGGAATGTTTAAGTTACCCTCAGTATCTGTTTGAACTGGCTCAAATCGAGTGTGAGGTTCGTAGGATTAACTCGAAAGAGGCAAAGAAGTAATACGTTCAACAGTCAATAAAGACATCAGAAACCTAAAAGCGTTCATAAACTGGTGCAGGGAAAACAGGTACGTCAATGGAGAAATAAAAATCCGGGAATTAAAGGAAGATGAGAGGCCTGTCATATCCTTAAGTAACACCCAGATAAAAAAATTGCTATCAACTTCTAAACCATATAAAACATTGTGGATGAGAATTCTGCTGGCTTTAGGCACAGGCCTTAGACTCCGTGATATTGAGATATGGAGGGTCTCGGATATTGACTTTGAAAACAGCTATGTTACTACAAGGAGCAAGAAGACCAGAAAGAGTATGGGCTCACGGCCTGTGCCGGTTCCGATCATGGCAGAGCTTGAGAAATATGTTTCCGGATTAGATGCTGAACAAGAAAATATATTTAACGATAATTTTAGCCGGTACAGATGGAAAAAGATACGTCAGAAACTTGGATTGGATGATTTCAAATTTCACGATCTACGAAAGACCTTTGGTTCTGTACTTGCTCAGAACGGTGTATCCACAGCTGTCACACAGAAATTGTTGGAACATTCGTCGCCAGACTTGACAAACAAGATAATATGTAGGCCATTCTCCGAAGTTGGTTACAATTAAGTTTTTTAACCACCAATTTAAGGAGAATGACCATGAAAAAGAGATTAACTAAAAAGGCAAGTTGGTTCAAGGAAAATAATTTTACAGCAGAAGATGAAATTTACGTTGGTGTCGATGTTCATAAGCGTAATTATCATGTGGCGATATGGCATAACGGTCGTATCGGCTGTGCTTATTCGATGACATCGGATAATAACAAGCTATTGCGAGACATCCAACAGGTACGCAGCTCTTTGAAAAATATTGTATATGAGGCAGGACCTACCGGCTATGGCTTGGTTCGCTTATTACGGTCTGCAAATCTTCCTGCTGAGGTAGTGGCGGTATCCAAGACCCCGCGTATGACAGATACCTCAGCTAAAACAGATCGCCTTGACTGTCAGCAGTTAGCAGAATATGCAGCTAAGGGGCTTTTAACGTTTGTAGCGATACCTACAGAACAGCAGGAAGCTGACAGACAAGTTGTGCGATTGCGTGACCAGTTGACGTCCAAACGCAGACGGATTATGCAACAAATCAAAAGTTTTCTTTTACAGCATAGCATTAGTTGGCCAGGTGGTAATTGGAGCAAGATTCTGATCGAGCGGCTTCGGCAGTTGGATATAAGCAGTGAATTGAGGTTTACCCTTGCTCAGTATCTTGACGAGTATGAATTTTTTTGCGGAAAAATAGCCGAGACCGAAACCAAACTTCGTCAGATATTCAGTAGAAAGCGTCATAGTGCTGCTATTGAGATTTTTAAGTCTCATCCTGGCGTAGGAAATATAGTTGCCTGGGCGTATCGGGCAGAGATGTTTAACATAACTCGGTTCAGCGAACCTAAGCAGATAAGCAAATATACTGGTCTGTGTCCCAGGGTAAGTCAGAGCGGTAAAACGTGCCATCAGGGGCCAATAACGAAAACTGGTCGACGGCAATTACGGGCAATGTTAGTCCAGGCTGCCTGGGCATGGTATCGTAGAGATCCTCGTGCCCGTCAGATATATAATCGACTGTTACACAATACCGGCAATGGCAAGAAGGCGATAGTAGGTCTTGCCAAACGCATAGCAATACATCTTTGGCGTATGCTTTGTGATGGATGTTTGTATGATGCCAATGTAGTTAAGGTTTGAGTTAATTCGGCCGTTGTTTTTTCTTTTTCCCGCCCCATTTTGGGTGAGGACAAAAAAAAGAAAAAACAACTTGATAAATTATTTATTGTGAGATGATAAACAGAGAAATTCTTGATAACTGACCCAATATACAGCACTTTGGCAATGGGATGACTATGTGTATATACTGTAACGATAGCTGTAAAATTATGCAATAAGATTGTAGCTCCCATTTGCAATAATTTGAAACATTAACTTGTGCAGGGCAGATAGCCCAAAGCATGTATAGCAGAATAAGTAGCTGTTTGGTCTGATATCAAAAAAGACTCTGTGGGAATAGATTCTATGCGTTAAGAAAAAAACAAAAAAATTACATTTTGAGGTCTTTGCCACTTGACGAGAATGGCCTCATAGCAGGTATATATGAATGTTGATCCTGTCTTGCGCCATGCGGTAGAGCAATTACCTGTTGGTGATTGGTTATAAGGCCAGCTTTGCGAGTTGAGCCCGTCTTCTTTGCAATATCCACACGAGTATCGCTTACCACACGGAGGTGCAAGCACTCAATCAGATTCTCCTGGCTCCCTCCAATGAGGAACAAGGATTCGCAATTGAGCGTTCAGAGTCCATAGAGGAGAGGCTCACAGTTTTTAGGAGCATTTTTACCTCAATACAAGGATACCGGATACGAATATCGGAAGAATATGCCAGCATAATCCAAGGATTTGGTGTATGCGACACAAGGATATTTCTGGTAAAAGTCACGGCATTTTGCATCTCAAGTCCAGTATTTCGGGTGCAAGGATTTTCATTGGCTATGCCGAACTATATAGTAAAAGTAGTGACTTATCAGTTTGCTTATTCATAGTTATGGAGAACAGGAATTAGGTGACTAAGTGATTTTTCGTCAGTTAGCAACTTGCTAAGGAGAGCAAGTTGCTGACCGTTTTAGTATAGAGAATACGAACCAGGAAAATGCATGATTTTCTGTCCAAGAATATGTCAGTGAGTCCGAGCGCTGTTTCGAGACAAATTAGCACTGACACCTGTCTTATGCTGCAATACCACAGAGTGGCATTATTATGCCATGATCCTCTCCAATTGGCAGTGGAGCCTTACCATTTTGAGAAGCACATAGAATATCTGGCACAGAACTTTAATGTCATATCCATTGATGAAATGAAGCACCATCTAGATACTTCAAAGCCTTTTAGAGAGAGAACTGTATTGGTAACATTTGATGGAGGTTACACTGATGTGCTTTACACGGCTAAAGAGGTGCTCGAAAGATTTGAAGTTTTTGCCACAGTCTTTGCCAATTCAGCCGGCATTACAGAAGGTGGGCAGTCCTGGTGGTATGAATTGGAAGATTTTCTTATTGCAAACCATTTTGAAGGGCAATTAGAGTTGGAAATAGACTGTCAGTTGTATAAATGGCCTCTGGTGACACAGTTAGATAGTTTTCGGGCCTATGATGATTTGTATTCGATCCTATCTGATAAGACACCGTCAGAACAAAAAATAATTGTTGAACAAATTGCCAGAAGTTTGGACCTGCACGCCGAGGAGCTCGATAATCATAGAACGGTGAATGCTCAGGAACTCAGGAGGCTTGCGGAAGGGGGGCTGGTTACAATTGGCGGACACACGCACAGCTATGTAAAGTTATCATCTTTACCTAAATGGCAACAAATTGAGGAAATATTGAGAAACAAAGATATATTAGAGGAGGTATTAGGAAACAATATCAAATATTTTTCTTACCCGTTTGGGAACGACAACAGCTACACTGCGGAGACCATTAGCATTTTGAAGGATATTGGATTCAGCTTGGCGTGCGGTAATTCTTATGGCACAGTCAGTGTGACAGGCCAGACAAGTCGTTATGAATTACCGAGGGTCAAGGTTGGAAATTGGAACCCATTCACTTTCTATAGATTTCTAAAAAGATTCTTTGACTGAGGTGAGGCTGTGAATAAGAGATGGTCACAAAAGCCTCCGAGAGACAGGGAGACACCTATGGAAATAAGAATACTAGTTGCTGACAAACATAGGGTTGTGCGCGAAGCTATTTGTTCTCTGCTGCGCAATGAGTTTGGGATGGACATTGTTGGAGAGGCTGAAGACGGCCGGACCGCAGTCCAACTTGCCCGAGAACTACTCCCAGATGTCATTATTATGGAGACCTCTATGCCCAATCTAAACGGCATCGAGGCCACCCGGCAAATAGTTCACGAATTACCTGATGTCAAGGTAATAGCCTTGTCAGCACATTCGGACCGGCGTTCTGTGTGTGAAATGCTTAGAGCAGGCGCATTGGGCTACCTGCCAAAGCGCTGTGCCTTCCAGGAGCTCGTTTCTGCTATACAAAATGTTGTTGCAAACCGCACTTACCTCAGCTCCCACATAAGCAGGATAGTTGTTGAAGAATACTTACATCATGCAGCGGAGCAAGGACAGTCCGCCTACTCGGTATTAACGGACAGGGAGCGCGAAGTGCTTCAATTGATCGCAGAGGGTAAGTCGACGAAAGTAATAGCGAGAGAATT
>Ga0315537_1003429_pt1 | contig 11778 bp, 5 predicted proteins | sample SalMarSW160270MG_FD_203091 | JGI IMG/M metagenome (GOLD analysis project Ga0315537, IMG submission 203091) | Salt marsh sediment microbial communities from the Plum Island Ecosystem LTER, Massachusetts, United States - Salt Marsh Sediment SW1602-70 ... | reverse complement strand
ATAACATACACGGTAGCTAACCAAGATTGTGCTACAGCCGGTGCCAGCAACACAACCATCACCATCGATAGCATTGACGTCCTGGAAGACCCCGTGCCGATACTGGCTGTGGATGCCAACTATACCAACACCGTAGGCCCGTTTACCATGTCGGGCAACAGCGATAACATCACGGTCTGCGCCGACAACGATGATGTAGTCGCGGAGAGTAATGAGGCCAATAACTGCCTGGAGAATACGTGGGGGACTTCGATAAGCGGAGTAACGACCGAGGTAAATTGCCAGCCTTTAGATGCGGTTACCCTCCAGTTATTCGACGGCGAGGGTGTCACGCCTATTGGCGACCCGGCCACCAGCGACGGAAGTGGGAATTATAACCTGGCAGCTCCCGTTTCCGAAACCGGAAGCTATGAAGTGGTAGCAAGCAAAACAGGATTCAGGGACGAAACCCAATCGATAAGCATAACAGCGCTAGGCCAGGAATACACCCTGGACTTCCGTGGCGACCACGGGCTGATACCCAATGCGCCCGATATGTCCTACGTGCTAGCATGCGTGAACCGCTGGCTATACCCGCCCAGCGTGGAGTGTGCGCTGACCATGTCTAAGGTGTTGGCAGTGGTGAACGCTTGGCTATATCCGGCATAAGCGATGCCGTGGCAGGAGCTGTATAGGCGGCGAGGTTGAAGTCCAGAGTGTACCCGATGGTGAAATTGCACATTAGCTTGAAATGTTACCTAGTTACGCCAAAATTAAAGATGTACTGTTACTCCCCAACTCCATAGTATGTCTTGGACACCGCAGAAAAAACCATTGACAGTTTCTTAGATAGTGATATAATGCTACAAAACCATCGTAAGCTTGGTGGTCAACTATGTGGGGCAGGGATTATTCTGAATCGTGTCATATTTATCTCTCCATATACCAAGGTATTGATTCTTCCTTCCTACCAGAGCAAAATCTGCTCCCTCTTTCGTAAGCCAAGGTCATTGCAGAAGCGCAGCCGATGCAATCCCTTCTTCCTTGAAGGGAGAAGGATAAGAGCCTGTCCGCAGTTTATCCAAGCGCGATGGTAAACGTAAACAAACAAGGGAGATGCGCCAATGAGGAAACGAGAAATAGCTAGCAAAATCTTAAGGATTTCACTTTTGCTTGTGATGATTGGGGCAACGCTTGGCTCATCAGGTATTGCATTGGCATCGAACACAGCCGAAGCCACCCCCAACAAATTCGTTATTCACCCTGTTCGTAATCTGGATACAGGAGAGGGCTTCTCAACGATACAAGATGCGATAGATGACCCCGATACACTTGACGGGCATACGATTACAGTTGATGCCGGAAATTACGCCGAAAATGTGAATGTTTACAAGCAACTGACTATCACATCAACCTCGGGAAATCCTGCGGATACCATCGTTCAGGCAGCAAATCCAAATGACGATGTTTTTGGGATAACTGCTGACTGGGTTAACCTTTCCGGCTTTACCGTCAAGGATGCCCACGGAACGAGCAACAATGCCAAAGGAATTTATATTGGGAGCGCAGACCATTGTAGCATTTCAAATATTATAATAACCAACACAACCACCTCATACAATCCATCGCTGGGCCTAATTGCCTGGGGCATGATACTATGGCACGCTAATTATACAACTGTAAACTCGGTCACCATATCGGATATTATTGGCAATGACTCTAGCACTTGTGGAATACAGGTAGGTGCTGATTCTTCCAATAATCAATTCACAAATGTAGAAATAGAAAATACAATAGCAAACACCACCGGCACGGGAATATCTATAGGTAGCAATTCAAACAATAATACCTTCTCAGACATAAGGATAGAAAACATAACGGGAAACGCCTCAGCCTATGGACTTGGGATTTATAGCTCAGAGCACAATAACTTTACAAACAGCACGATAAGTTACATGTTAGGGAATAGCTACTCGTGCGGCATCTACCTGTCTTCTTCGAGCAACAACACCTTACCCAATAATACCGTCTGCAACAACACCCACGGCATCGACCTGCGTTCTTCGAGCAACGATAACCTCGTCTACAACAACTACTTCAACAATACCAACAACGCCTACGATAACGGGAACAACACCTGGAACATCGCAAAAACTGCCGGAGCGAATATCATCGGCGGTCCTTATTTGGGTGGTAACTACTGGTCAGATTATGCAGGGACGGACACGGACTGCGATGGACTGGGAGACACAGTTTACGAGGTCACCGGTGGCTCAAACGTGGATAATTTGCCCCTGGTCATTTCCATGCCAGACCTGGTAATCACCGAGAAATCGGAGGAATGGGTTGATTTTGAAACACGGAGCTATAACATAACCTACACGGTGGCTAACCAGGGTTGTGCAGCCGGTGCCAGCAACACAACCATCACCATTGACGGCATTGACGTCCTAGAAGACCCGGCGCCGACACTGGCCGCGGGTGCCAACTATACCAACACCGTAGGTCCATTCACCATGTCGGGTGATTTCGATATCATTAAAGTCTGCGCCGACAACGATGATGTAGTCGCGGAGAGTAATGAGGCCAATAACTGTCTGGAGAATACGTGGGGGACTCTCATAAGCGGAGTAACGACCGAGGTAAATTGCCAGCCTTTAGACGCGGTTACCATCCAGTTATTCGACAGTGAGGGTGTCACGCCTATTGGCGACCCAGCCACCAGCGACGGAAGTGGGAATTATACCCTGGCAGCTTCTGTTTCTGAAACCGGGAACTATGAGGTTGTGGCCAGTAAAACAGGATTTAAGGACGAAACCCAATCAATAAGCATAACAGAGCTAGGCCAGGAATACACCCTGGACTTCCGTGGCGACCACGGGCTGATACCCGATGCGCCCGATATGTCCTACGTGCTAGCATGCGTGAACCGCTGGCTATACCCGCCCAGCGTGGAGTGTGCGCTGACCATGTCTAAGGTGTTGGCAGTGGTGAACGCTTGGCTATATCCGGCATAAGCGCTGCTTGGCAGATGATGGGTGAATTTAGCTGGAAAGCAGAGGCAAGACGCTTCTCAGACGCTACCAAAAATGCTCTGAAATGATATAATACCCTTGCTATAAAATAATGCCACCAAATAAGAGGATGAATAACGGCGTCTCTTATCTTGCCCGAAAAAATCGAAGGGAAAATTATTAAAGTAACAAATGCCTTACACCGAAACTTCTACGAAAAATGAGGTGGTAAATACTTGCCTGGTATTGAACTTAAAGGAGGGTATCATATGATGAAGAGAATACTTTGCCTAGTGTTGCCTATGGTTCTGGCTCTGCTTTTATGCAGTGTGCCTGTGGCAGCACAACCACCGATGCCTCCAGCAGTCCACATCTTCTGGGGCACAGTGACCATTGATGGCAGTCCCGCTCCTGACGGCACTACGGTTTCCGCTCATATTGGCGACCTTTTTTGGTCAACAACAACCAAGGATGGCAAATATGGATACGAGCCTCCAAAAGGTGAGGGGTTTTTGTCAATACCGGCTGACGACCCGGCTACAGGGGAGAAAGACGGTGGTGAGGATGGGGACGAGATTACCTTCAGGGTAAATAGCGTAATAGCAGTTACTTATGCTTTTGAAGCTTATGCGGTTACAGAGCTCAATTTGAGCATAAACACCACAGAGGTGACTTTTTACACCTTGACGGTGAATGTTAGCCCATCAGGCAGTGGCACAGTGGCCTTGAGCCCCGGCGTGCCTGGTAATCAATACGCGTCCGGCAGCACGGTGACCCTGACAGCCAATCCGGCCAGCGGCTATGCCTTCGACCACTGGAGCGGTGACCTGACCGGCAGCACCAACTCCGCCACCATAACCATGGATGCCGATAAATCGGTCACCGCCAATTTTGAGGAGATACCAATTGTCCACTACGATTTGACCATCTCCAGCACAGAAGGTGGCGCGGTGACCGAACCTGGCGAGGGAACCTTTACCTGTGATGCCGATGAGGTGGTCAGCCTTGAAGCCACTCCGGACGATGGCTACCAGTTCGATGAGTGGACGGGAGATGTGGATACGGTGACCGATGTCAATGATTCCACCACAACACTAACCATGGACGGCGATAAATCAATCTCCGCTGTTTTCAGCGTAGTTACGCCTGGCGTTTCGCCGGCGACTTTCTCCGCTTCGAATCTCAGTATTTCACCACAGGAAGTTCAACCCGACCAGCAGGTCGAGGTCTCGATTGATATAACCAATGACGGCGGAACGACTGGCAGCCGCACTGTTTTACTTTACGTAAATGGCAATCTGGAAGATAGCTACACTGTGAGGATTGCCCCTGGCTCAACCGAGAATGTGGTCTTTACGGTGAGCCGGTCGGCTCCAGGCACTTATGTCGTACTGCTGGAGGACCTGCAAGGACAGTTCACCGTGGTAGATTCACCCGGTGGATTGAGCACAGCCTGGATAATTGCCATCATCGCCATCGTTGCGGTAGGCATCGTGGTGGCGCTTGTCGCCAGAGCGCGAAGAAAGCAGGGCTAGAGCTGTAGAAAGCCGGGGCTCGCAAAGACGAGGAGGAGAGGATACCTCGTTATATCAGGTATATTGACAAAAGAACCCTGGCTGCTATAATAAATCCAGGCTATTTGGCAAATTACCAATTACCTATTGACAAAATAGAGCGATAGTTTTAAAGTAGAGGATAAGGTAGGCCTGAGGCTTATTATTATAGCTTCAGGCGAGGAATTTGTGTTTGAACTTTAATAATTGAATATTGTTAATATTGTTCGACGATATCCACTTGTCATTCTAAGCGAAGCTAGTGTAGTGCGAGGCTTTAGCCTCGTGCCAGGGGTGCGCGACCCTGAAGGGTCGTACTACAAAAATTGACGCAGCGGAATGACATTACTCAATAAATGGAAAGGAGGTGATGCCTATGGCAAAGTCCCGAAGCGAATCGCCCCCGAGAAGCGCTAGTCTGTAGTGCGAGGCTTTAGCCTCGTGCAGGACCATAGAAAAGCACGACCTTAAAAGGTCGCACTACAATGTGTACCCTTCTCAAGATAAGAGGGGGCACGGGAGTTATGGAAGGGATTCGCAGAGGGGAAGAGAACAATGCCTGGCCCGGGCAAAATAACAATTGCTTTTCGTCATTGCGAGGAGCGCAGCGACGAAGCAATCTCTTAATCAAGGGGCAGCCTGATAATGAGGCAGGCTTAAAATTTGGGTTTACTGAAGAAAAATGTTTCCAATGACTCGAGCCTGGAGTGGTCGACCCCGGGCAAGAGTGAAGATAAGTTGGATACCTATAAAAGGAGGAAATAATGACTAAAACAAGAGCATGGCCAGTGCGGGCGATGTATATGCTTATCGCTGCGGCACTGGTCATTAGCCTGATAATTGTAGCAGCGCCCACACAAAAGGTAGCTGCCGACCCGGGTCTCAGCGAATGGGACAGGGTCACTACCCCGGCTATGATGGACGACTGGGTCCTGGCACCGGAGTTCTCCATTACGCACTTTGCCGCAGGCGCGACAGCGATCTATGTCATTGGCACAGGCTATGAAAACAATGACCTAGATGAGACCGCTGATGTCCCTCAACTACTGAAGTCCACCAACGGTGCTGCCACCTGGAAGAACCTCACCACCGCACTGACAGAAGAGATTGACGAACAGGAGCTTGGCGACATTGTTACGTTGGTGAAAGTCGCCTGCGACTATGCCGACCCCAGCTTCGTGGCTGTGGCCGCTGTGGTAAGCATGGATGGCGATCCTGACGAGCTGCATGTCTTCATCTCCAATGACGGCGGAACGACCTTCCGGGACACGGGCGAAGTTGACTCCGCTTTCACTGCAGCCGGAGTCTTCGACTTCGCAGTCTCCGGCGAAGTGGACGGAATGCGTAACATCGCTATCGCCGGTACTAATTGGGCGGGGGGCGAATTGCTTTTCCGCTGCCGGGCTATTGGCGATGTCGGAACCGGCTGGGAGGATACCACCGCATACGATGGCTGGGATAACGACGGTGCAGACTCTGGCGCTGTTGTCGCCTTCAAGTTCGCACCCAGTTGGGCCACGGACAATACCGTCCTGGTCCTTACCGTTAACGATGACATGGACAACGTCTACCTCCAGTCCGGCACCTGGGGAACGATCGAAGCCTGGAACGACGAGGCAGGCTTTGAGAAGGCCGTGGAAATACTTGCAACAGCGGAAACCATCCCACTCACCACCATTGGCACACTGGTAGCGGGCATAAACACGCCCCTGGACTACTCGGGCCAGGATGCCTCCAAGAGATACCTCTGGGTGAACGTGAACTACGATGATGACCCCGCAGTTGCTGTTGTTGATCCCGTAGGCAAGATATTCCGCGTGAAAAACAAGTCCGTTATACCCATTAATCAGCAGGTCGAGGGCACGCCCTGGCTGACCAATGTATCTTATCTTGGCTACATAAGCGAGGGTAAGGCTATCGCCAGCCTGCTGGGCGACGGAACTTTTACGAATACGGACTGCTGTGAGGGCGTCCAGATCTATCGCAATGACTCCATCACCGACATGGATATCTGCTGCCTGCCCTGGAACGAGGCGTGCAAGCCGCCGACCGGGAGACTTGTCATGGCGGCATTCTACGTGAGCGCCACCAAGGCTTATGCCGTCGCCCTATCAGGGGCAGACTACGAAGAGGGCGCCTGGTCGGTGAGCTTCGACGATGGAGATACCTGGAACCAGCTCAGCCTGGTCAACACATGGATTGACTACCTGTCGGATGTCGCCGTATCGCCCGACTGCAACAAGACCATGCTGGTCAGCGTGAACCTGGAAGAAGGTTGCGAGTGCGACAGCGTCTGGCTCAAGGCCGACAACCTTCCCGAGGCTGAAGAGTACAGCGGTCAGTGGCTGAGGACCTGGTGCGGCCTGCTCGAGGGCGATAACAGCGCTGCCTTTGCCGACTTTTCCGATCATCCGGAGCGTGGCCTTCTCAGACTGGCTCCCGAGGAAACGACCGGCGACACCGTGTACCTCGTTGACCGCATGACCAGCACCATATACTGGAACGAGCTGGAAACCCTGGCTTGCTGGAAAAAGAGAAGCGCCACCAGCATAATAGATACTATCGTTGACCTGGCAGTGAAAGACGAGAGCACCATCTACGCTCTGGGCCAAACTGGCTCCGTCGCCATGTCCGATGACCACGGCGCTGCTCCTAGCTGGGAAGAGGCGGTGGACAGCGAGGTCACAAGCGGTTGGACCATAGCCGTTCTGGGCGAGGACGTACTTGTCGGCGGCCAGAGTGGAGATGTTTCCTACTCCGCCGATGGCGGCGAGACCTTCACCGAGCTGAAAGATGTCGATACCTCGGGCTTAGTCACGGTGGCCTTTGACAGCTACTTCGACACCAATGCCACGGTCTATGCTGCCATATACAAGAGTACTCGGACTAACGGCGGCGTCTACCGCTGGGTCATTGACGAGAGCACCGAGTGGAGAGACCTCAAGGCTGAGCCAAGCACCTTCGACGCGATCGGCACTGGAAGCACGATAGACTCCAATACGCTTGCCTTTACCGGCCTGGTGCTGGACAATGCTGATGGCAACCCCATGAGCGGCGCTGACACCGGCGGCGTTCTCTACGCCAGCTATGTCGCCAATATAGGTGGCACGCTGTACACCGGTGTGGCGCGCAATCTCAGGCCTGCTGCCGAACTATGCTGCGAGGAAGCTGACTGGGATTACCTGATTGTGGGACTGACAGGCGCCGAAGGCTTCGAAGCGATGCCCAAGGCACTGAAGATTTGCGGCTGTCTGACTCCAGACAGCAACAGCAAGCTCTTTGCCATTGACTGGTGGCAGGATTACGCCATGAAGGATGCCGAAGAAGGTACTGTCTGGACCTTCGAGGACTGCTATGCCAAGGCAGCTCCGGCGCTCGAATCTCCTGCCGACGGCGCAACCATTGATTCGGACCCCTGCTACTGCATCAACCTCGAGGTTATCCTCAGGTGGGATCGCCAGTGCGATGGCTGCTCCTACGACATCCAGATTGCATTGGATGAGGACTTCGCCCAAGTACTACCCGCATTCGACATAGAGGATATTACACCGTCCAAGGCAAAGGACCCCAGCTACGTCATCGATCGGGGAGACCTTAACTGCGACCGCACTTACTACTGGCGGGTCAGGTCTGCCGATGCCGAGACCGGTCAAATAATCCACAGCTGGTGGTCTGAGCCGCGGAGCTTCACGGTTGCCCTTGGTCCGGCTGCCGCCGTTACGTTGACGGCTCCGGATAACGGTGTCACCAATGTGCCCATAACCGATATCGGTTTCACCTGGACCACGGTGCAGTCTGCCGATGAGTACGACTGGGTACTGTCGGCCAACGCCGACCTCTCCTCCCCCGTGCAAAGCAAGACCGGGCTGAAAAAATCGGCCTACACCTACACTGAAACGCTGGAGAACGACACTGTTTACTACTGGCAGGTGACTGCTTACAAGGATGGCACTGTAATAAGCCAGAGTAGCATTAGCACATTCACCACCAGGCCTGAGGCAGTATCTCCACCTCCGACGGAAGAACCGACAACTCCCGCCTGGGTGTGGGTGGTTATCGCCATTGGTGCTGTCCTGGTGATTGTAGTAATAGTGCTCATCTTCAGGACACGTCGGGTATAAGCACACCCCACCCAACCCTCTTTTAAAAGAGAGGCGAAGGTGATTACCAGGAGGGGCGGCGAAAGCCGCCCCTCCCCTTTTCTTTGACTATTGTCATTTTTAATGTAGTGCGAGGCCTCACCCTCGTGCAACAAAGCACGACCCTCAAGGGTCGCACTACAGAACTCGACGCAACGGCATAAAAATGTAGTGCGAGGCTTTAGCCTCGCGCAATAGAGCACGACCCTGAAGAGTCGCACTACAGCACGGTTATGTTACAATTTATCGATCAATATCAATGAAGCCAAGCAAAGAACACAAAAAACCAAGGAGACTTGAAAGCTTTTCTTATCGTGGTCATTACCGGTATTTCATCACTATACGCTCACACGATTTTAAACATCATTTCCTGAATGACGAAGTCGTCGCCAAAGTAATCGAGATTCTAAAGAGTACGTGTGAGCAAGAAGGTTTCTTAGTCTGGGCATACTGCTTTATGCCCGATCACGTGCATCTGCTAATAGAGGGAGGGAATAGCAATGCAGATATGAAAAATTTCGTCACCTTGTTCAAACAAAAAACTGGCTACTGGTTCAAAGGCATTTATGGTGTGCAGTTATGGGGGACAAATTATTACGAACATGTGTTGAGAAACGATGAAGCTACCAGAGCTGTAGCCCGATATATAATCCAAAACCCTGGCAGAAAAGGGATTGTAGAGGATTGCGCCAACTATCCCTATTCAGGCTCATTTGAATTAGAAAACATTTACAACCTGTAGTGCGAGGCTTTAGCCTCGTGCGGCGGGGCACGACCTTAAAAGGGCGCACTACAGAACTCGATGCAATGGTACAAAAATGTAGTGCGAGGCTTTAGCCTCGTGCGGCGGGGCACGACCTTAAAAGGGCGCACTACAGAACTCGATGCAATGGTACAAAAATGTAGTGCGAGGCTTTAGCCTCGTGCAACAAAGCACGACCCTCAAGGGTCGCACTACATTTGCGAAGCTGATGCAGTCAGTCGAATCAACCCCGATGGTGAACGGTCGAAACCAAGCCTTTTTACCTCGGCGGCATTTTCGGTTATAATAATGAGAGGTCAGTCAAATGCGGCTGCTATTTCGATTCCTGATCGTTCTTGTCGTCTGCTTTATAGCCACGGCCCTGCCGTCTGCGCCTGCACAAGCCGTATGTGTACCTTATGGTATCGAACTCTCCCCCAGCTGGGGAATTCCCGGAACAAAGGTTGCCGTCTATGGTCATGATTTTCATGAGGACACACTAGTTGACGTTTATTATGACAGGAAAGTAGTAGCCACAGACAGGACCAGTAGCAAGGGAGATTTCACAATCACCTTCACCGTCCCCGAAGGCTGCACAGGACCCCATGAGGTAAAAGCTGACGTAGGGTATACCAGAGTACATACTTACTTCATCGTGGAGCCGGGGTTGACGGTAAGTCCTGAAAAGGGCCCTGTGGGCACTTCGGTTACCGTGAAAGGACAGGGGTTTGCTAAGAATGAAGAGGGCATCAAGGTGATGTATTACCTTGATGGCAGCTACGAAACGATAGAAAGAAATATCGTAGCCAATGCCCAAGGCAGTTGGGAGACGAGTTTCCAAATCCCCCCCTCCACCAGGGGAGAACACAAGCTAGACGCCGAAGGTGCTATTAGCAAGTTTTACGAGGTCAAGGATGCTATCTTCAGAGTAACTGCAGAGACGAGCATGGATAAATTATCGGGCACTGTGGGCGACACCATAACAATGACGGGCAGCCGATTTGCAGCTAGCGAGAGGGACATCAAGATTTTGTTTGATGGCCAGGCAGTGGTCACGGACATCGAAGCCAGTCCCCAAGGTGACTGGGAGGCGAGCTTCGAGGTTCCCGAGATACCCACAGGTGAGTATAGCATCATCGCCGAGGGGCAGCAGACCAAGAAAGAAGACATCAGTGAGCTCAGCTTCGAGATAGAGCCTGACATCATGCTGTCCCCCACCGAAGGACACTTGGGCACGGATTTGACCATCACCGGCTGCGGATTTGCCGCCGACGAAGATGTGAACATAAAGTACGATGGTAGCCAGCTAGCGACAGCTACGACCAACGACAAAGGCAGCTTCGATGTAAGTTTTGCCGTGCCTGAGAGCAGACATGGCGAGCGACTGGTGACAGCCGGATATGGTGACGGCAACGCAGCCAACGATATCTTCACCATGGAATCAGACCCCCCGGACACACCGGACCTCATTTCACCAGTCAACAGGAGCCGGCTGAGATTCACGGGTGAGGTGACACCAACGTTCGAGTGGTCTGAAGTATCCGATGACAGTGGAGTTCGCTATCGCCTGCAAATAGCGACCAGTACCAATGTCACCGCCAGCGGAGAGTTCGCTGACCCCCTAGTTTCGGTTTCCGGCTTAACCGAAACAAGTTATACTTTAAATGAGACAGAAGCCCTGCCTTATGGCACCTACTACTGGACTGTGCAGACCGTAGATGGCGCAGAGAACGAAAGCGGCTGGACCGCGGTCTATTCTTTCCGAGTCGGGCTCCTGCCCCTATGGGGACTCATTGCTATCATAGTCGCGGCAGTAGTGCTCCTGATCGCCCTGATTCGCTCTCTCGTAATAAGACGAAGCATCTATTATGATCGCTGGTAAAAAGGAGTCTTCCCCCTCACCTTAATCCTCTCCCACCAGAGGAGAGGAAATTGGATCAGGGACAAGACCCACCCGGAACAAATCCAAAATCCAAAATCCAAATGCTTAAATGTCAAACTACTCCTCTTTGTCATTTGGGTTTTAAACTTGATTTGGCATTTGAGCTTTATCATTTATCATTGTCTAGAATTTAGCCAATAAGGTACTTACTTTTTGGTAGCATTTTCGTTTATAATAGCAAAAACACTATGATTATAAAGGACCAAAAAGAAGGGAGTTCATCGAATATCAGCAAGGAGGATAGTTAGATGAAATTGCTGTCAAGATTGGTCATCGTTCTTGTCGTCTGCTTTATAGCCATGGTCCTGCCGGCTGCACCCGCACAAGCTTATAACACAAAAATCACGCTCTCTCCCAGCTCAGGAGTTCCCGGGGAGGAGGTCACCGTCCATGGCTATAATTTTACGGC
>Ga0315537_1003426_pt1 | contig 11782 bp, 15 predicted proteins | sample SalMarSW160270MG_FD_203091 | JGI IMG/M metagenome (GOLD analysis project Ga0315537, IMG submission 203091) | Salt marsh sediment microbial communities from the Plum Island Ecosystem LTER, Massachusetts, United States - Salt Marsh Sediment SW1602-70 ... | reverse complement strand
CGGGGACCCTGCTCAGAACATGCAGGGCGGACGGTGCGGCGCGATTGGCAAGATTAGATCCGGAATTTGGAATTTGATCAGGTGGCCAGGGTGAATACCCCGGCGCCCAAGCTCGAATTGTTAGGCTGCATCTTATTCGCAATCTTCTCTATTTGATGTAAGGTCAGAGGATCATGACTATTGAAGAATCGATTTTCGAAATTGCTGATGAACTGCGGTCGATTGGCTCAGCTGGACTGACCTTCAATGAAGATCCTTACGACCGAGAACGATATGAGAAGATCCTTTCCCTAAGCGCAAAGATGACTAGCCTTGTTGTGGATGATACGCCAGAAGAACTTCTATCTCATTTTCAAAATACACTTCTGCATCTCAGCCCACTTGTCGGCGCGTCTAATGTGGTGCAATTGGATGGCAATATCCTGCTTATACAGCGAACAGATAATGGGCTGTGGGCATTGCCTGGAGGGCTAGTTGAGGTTGGGGAGGTTCTTGCTGATGCAGCCCTACGAGAACTAGAAGAAGAGGCTGGCATCTCAGGTAAGGCAGTCGACCTTCTTGCAATATTCGATTCAAGGCTATGGAAGACTTACACTACATCTCATCTGTTACATTTCGTGTTTCTGGTTGATACGGATGAGCCCACACCGAAACCTGGCTTAGAAGCTCTCGATACAGGCTTCTTTGCGATTGATGATCTTCCCCCACTTGCTCCGGGTCAGCAACGGAGATTTCCTGTCATCCTAAAGATATTGGCTGGTGAACTTCCAAAACCATACTTTGATAGTCGTTTTGGCTTTGAAGGTTTTCATGAACAGGATGCAGCCTAACAACTCGCTGGAGGTGACCTGGGATGCGCCGCGATTTGCATTCGATGGAGAAGTTTTGCTAATCTGGAGAGCAAGAGTAGGGGAGAACCCAGGCGCCTCAGCTCGAGGCCGTTAGCCAGCATGGAGGAATCACATGACAAAAAAGCAGATCAATGAACTTTCGGAGATCTTCGAGAAGCTGGGGGCGGATGATCCAAGCGCGTGGGCCGCTTCCGAAGTGACTGAGAATTTTCCACAGTTGGCGAGATTCCTTTTTTTGCGACAAGCATGGCGTCGTATTGTCCCTGAAGGAGATACGTCATGGATAGAGCGTGAAATTGAATGGGCATCCGCCAATCCCGGGCGCCCTACATCGGGATTAGGTGTATCGCTTGGAAACCTTCTGGCGCTGGGAGCGAAAAAAGATGATATCAACGAAGTCATAAGGGTCATGCAGTACCGACTTCTGCATGATCTTTGTTATTTGCTGGAAGATCCGGGTGATGTCGAAGATGAAGTAAAAGATATTTATTGGCAGCTCTACGAAATGAACTCCAAAGGAAAGCCTTCTCGCGTTATTGGGGGTCTCTATGAGTCAGTCTTGTCAATGGATCCAACCGGTCGGGAAATGCGACCAAATGAGAGTGCTGGCTAACGTCTCGCAGGAGGCGACCGGGGATGCGGCGCGATTTGCTAGCGATGGAGCGGATTTTCGATACGGGAATTCCTGGCCTATGGGGTGGCCCCGGCGCCTCAGCTCGAGGCTGTTAGGCCGCCCTGTTAAGCTTCTTATGAGGTGTAGGAAATGATTCGCCTTATTCACTGCCATCAAAGGGTTAACTTGGCCAAAGTTTCCCACTTTGCAGGCTTCTACCTTGCGGTGGCTTTCTTACTCATTGGTTGCACATCAACAGCACCATCCTCCGAGATTTCCGGTGAGATCGATGACGTTCAGTTTTTAGAAGGAAATGCCGAGATAGATATTCCTGACGGGGTTTCAGAATTGCATGGCTTTGTATCTGGCCTTCAGGATGTGACTACCTACGTTCGCTTTACTACTCACGTTTCCTCTGTTGATACGTTTATCAGTAGCACGCTTTGTGACACTTCTCCAGTTTTATTTAATGTCCCGTTGGCTTCCTCTAATTTATATCTCCCCAACTGGTGGGATTTGCATCAGGCGGACAATCTGAAATCTTGCATTGGCAATTCAGACCACCTGCATCAAGAGGTCTACCTTTCATCTTCTGACACAGGAGAGGTCAAGGTCTACGTTATCGCATACACTAAATAGCGAACATGGTTAACTTCGACGTGTAACTATGCAGAGTTTGAGCGGCCTAACGTCTCGCAGGAGGCGACCGGGGATGCGGCGCGGTTGGCAAGATTAGATCCGGATTTTGTAGCTTGATCAGGTGGCCAGGGGGAATGCCCCGGCGCCCAAGCTCGAATTGTTAGGCTGCCAATAACGATTTCGCTTTTTGAGTAACCTATCCATTGAATCAGATGTCTTTATGAGGAATAAATACTCTTCCATTGCAATAGTAGTTGGCATTCTCATGTTTGCTATTCTGTCCATCGTCGTTTTTGGCTCGTTCTTCTCGCGGAAGCGCACAGACGAGATCCTAGACCGAAGCATTTTCACAGGCGACCCCTGTTCACCGCCGTGTTGGCACGGGCTTATTCTTGATGTCTCGACCGCTCAAGATGTATATCAGGTTCTTCAAGGCTTGCCGTTTGTGGATCAAGGGTCAATTCGGGAATGGAATACGGTATGGTTCGATGATGAGATAGCAATTGAGATCCATTACAAATGCAAGGCTTTGGGTAGTGATAGCTGTGGAGGAATATTGCTGTCTGATGGGACAGCAAAAAGGATTTGGTTCTCTGTGGGAAATTATGCAACTACTGAGAGTCTTATCGATCGATTCGGTATTCCAACGTATGTCGATTTAGGTATGTGGGGTGTTGAGATTCCCGGATGCACAATTGATCTTATTTGGGCTGATCATGGGGTCATAGCCTCGTATGGAAGTAGAAAAACCAAAACTTGCGACCAACTTCGTGATGGTATTGGGTTTGATCGTACTTTAGCTTTTAATAGCATTATGTACCTTCATACGGATTCATTTACAAATAATCTATGCAGTGCTTGTGAACGAATACAATGGCCTGGTTTTGAAGAACCTTGATCAGCCGAAGCTAATCTTACGGCAGCCTAACGTCTCGCAGGAGGCGACCGGGGATGCGGCGCGATTTGCAGGCGATGGAGCGGCTGGTGGGGTCGGGAATTCGTCGCCAGGATGAGTGCCCCGGCGCCTCAGCTCGAGGCTGTTAGGCGGCCATATCCAAGCGACCGACAATGGGCAAATTAAAAGTAAGAAATGTCCCTAGAGTAATATTCAAGGCCATTATCGGCCTTCTAGCCGGAAGTGTTCTTGGAGCACTTTTCTCAGCTTTGGTTGGATTGATATTCGGGTTGGTGGTTGGGTTAATTTCGTCTTTCATTCAATATCCTGACTATCCATTGGATACTAGATTCTACGAATCAATGCCTGTAGCAATAGTCTTAATTGTTTGGAGTCCACCTTTTGGATCGTTTGTCGGGGCTATTTCAGGTGCAGTTAAGATCGCGAGTGGTAAATCAAATTTCGGGTACATAGCCGCCGCGCTTTCCGCCATTTTTATGTCATTAACAATCTGTCTCGATCCAAGGTGGTTTGGTGGCCTTGAGCTTAATTCGTTTGATACCTGCGGTAACGCTGCAGTTAGTTATTACTTGATTTCATTCTTCGCGGGAGCGTTCGTCGTTGTTGCTATCGATATCGCACAGATAATCCTATCGAGATTTCGCAGTTGGCGCATGAGGTATAAGTGAAGGATCTCATCCTTGTTTGATTAATACGTAAAGTCTGAGCTGCCTAACGTCTCGCAGGAGCTGACCGGGGATGCGGCGCGATTTGCAGGTGATGGGGCGGGTGCCGGGGCTGAGAAGTCCAGGCTAGCGAGCGAACCCCGGCAGCTCAGCTCGAGGCTGTTATGCGGCTAAGCAATTCGTTGCCTAGATAAAGGACACTCATTTCGGTCAAGGGAGTGAGATGCACAGGTTCCAGAATTCGAATCTCTCCGTAGGCTCTCATGAATAGAAAAACTATTGCCATAATTATGGTTATGGGCATCGCCGGGGTTTCTGCTGTTGTTTCACTCCTTGCCGCACTACTATTCTCAAGTGGTGATCCTGCCGACGCAAGTGCTGAAGCGATGCTTCGATCTGAACAGATTATCAGGCTGGTTGCCTTGTTAGGTCCTTTGTTGCTCGTTGGATCCGTAATTGCATCGATACTTGTATACCGAGAAGTCAGATTATCTGAATATCTACTCATGGCGATAAGTGCTACTGCATCTATCTGGATTACTCTGATCACAGCTGGCGCTCTCGGTGTAGGTGCCCTGGTACTTCTTCTTGCGAATGTTGTAATCGGAAGAAGGTTGTTCCCCGGAGAGCCAACAGGTAGCGAACTGTAGCCGCATAACGTCTCGCAGGAGCTGACCGGGGATGCGGCGCGATTTGCAGGCCATGGAGCGGGTGGGTGGTTTGGGAACGGCAGGCCAGGAACCGAACCCCGGCAGCTCAGCTCGAGGCTGTTAGCACGGCCTAAATATCAATGGGGGATTTGCTGTTATGAGGCGAAAGGCACTAATTTTAGTAGGTGCTTCATTTGCCGGGGCAATCCTTGGCTATCTCCTATTTTATTTCATTCATATCGGTTGGCTTAATTCTCAAGGCTGGAATCGCGTTCCACCTCCACCGGAGGCACTTCAGCAACTATTGGTAGTTGATGCATTTGGTCTCTTAGCTCAAGGTCAATCAGGCTCTCAATACTACTTTACTTACTCACAGGATTGCCCTTCAGGCTGTTGGCTCCAGGCGTCGAATATTGGTCATGATATTTCAGAAGAGACATTTTTACATCCATGGATAGATACTGATCGTGAACCCTGCGCCGCTCCACGACCGCTTCTAGGGATTACGAGCAAGGTGGGCTCTTGTTTCCATGAGGCATTTGTCGACCATAATCTTGTGTACGTCTTACTTTCAAACGGTGATGTTAGAGAATGGGAAGCAAATTTGTATGGTGAATATGCGTTCTTTAGCATGGTTCTATGGGTTTGCAGTGGATTATTAGTATTCTTCATACTCACTTTGCTCTGTCTGCTATTTACATCAACATTATCTAAACTAGAGGATAGTGCTAACTCAAGAGCAAAGGTCGGCTAACGTCTCGCAGGAGCTGACCGGGGATGCGGCGGGATTTGCAGGCCAGATAGCGAGTGCCGAAGATGAGAATTCCAAGCCAGTTAGCGAACCCCGGCAGCTCAACTCGAGGCTGTTAGGTATCAGCCCTGATAACAGGGAGTAACCATGCTAAATGAATATTTCTGCATGCTGGAGGAATGGAAGAAGTTACCTGCCTACAAGCTGGAGACCCGTATTGACTCGTTTGTAGGTTTTGCACTGCCAGGGGTTTTAGAAGAGCTCTTGTATGTCAAAGCTCAGCTGATCATCCCCGAACTCCCGCTGCGAGTTGGTACTATCTACCCGGAGCGCGAAGACACCGCTTCGGCTAACAGGTCCTACAAGGTTGACTTCTATGCTCGATGTGCTGACGGTCAGAACTTGTTCATCGAATTTATATCAGATTCAAGTTCACGTCGGGAAGAGCAAGACGAATACCTTCAAATCGCATCGGAGCTCGGAATGGAGAATATCATTAACGGTATTCTCGCTCTGTTTAGTGCCACTCCTTTCAAGAACAAATACAAATATCTGCTTGACACTCTGGTTAAGGGTGGGGTCCTTGGAATGGATAGAAGGTCTTACATCGGCGACATTGCAATCAAGGTGATATACCTTCAGCCATTACGCCTCCCTACAGACGGCCAAAAGGAAGTCATCGATTTTAACCAAGTGGCGGATGCACTACGCTCTCGGTATGGTAGCTGGGATCTGATGGTTCGATTCGCCGAGTCCTTGGAGACGTGGGTAATGGCTGATGCCTAACGTCTCGCAGGAGCTGACCGGGGATGCGGCGCGATTTGCAGGCGATGGAGCGGGTGCCGTTAATGAGAAATCCGAGCCAGAGAGCGAACCCCGGCAGCTCAGCTCGAGGCTGTTAGGGCGCCGCAAATAGGCAAATTCTTAGGTCATGTTGAGATCACTTGCTTATACAATAGGTCTCTCCGTAATAATGTCCATCATATTCGGGATTATCGTTCCACAACTTGCTTTTGTTGTTATTCTCGCCGTCATATCAGCCATGTCCCTCCAAAACAGCGCGTATCCATATCTATTTGCGTTTCATCTTGCTTTGACCTTCTTAATTGCTCCAATCTTTGCAGCTTTTGTTTCTTATCATCTAGCTCGTAGGCCGTCTTTACTTCTTAAGGTATTTGAAGATGCTAACGACTTGTATACCCCTCGAACTCGACGGAGCTCCATGATTTCTTCCGCACTTTCTTGGCTATTTACTTTCCTTATAGGTAATGTTTGTCTCTCTACATGGTTGCTGCGTGTGCCTTGGTCGATCACTGAGTTGTAAAGAAATACGGTGCGGCGCTTAACGTCTCGTAGTAGGCGACCGGGGATGCGGCGCGATTGGCAAGATTAGATCCGGATTTTGTAGCTTGATCAGGTGGCCAGGGGGAATGCCCCGGCGCCCAAGCTCGAATTGTTAGGGCGCCCTCTGCTCAATTTGCTGGTCGATGCACCGAGCATGTGATACTTTTCAGATTTCTCCGTATGGCCTTATAGAATGACCCAAGAATTGCCCCGCCTCCGAAATCTTTCAAATGTCCGGTCCGAGGATGTCTGGCGCCCCATTTATGACGAGATGCTTCCGAGGGTATATCACTATTTCGCTTATCGAGTTGGAGATCGTCGAACAGCAGAGGATTTGGCCGCCACGACCTTTGAAAAAGCTTGGAAGGCTCGGCGCCAGTTCAAGCGTGAAAAGGGGGCGGTCGATCAATGGCTCTTCGGGATCGCCCAACGTGTTCTGGCAGATCACTATCGTCGTCAGGAGTTATGTGCTCGTGATATTGAATCGCACAGCATCGAAACCGATTTCTCGCTGGAGCAAACTGTCGAGAATGCTAGACGGTACCTAAAACTCAACCGCCTTCTTGACAACCTACCCGATCGATCGCGCGAATTGATCTCTCTGAAATATGGAGGAGGGTTGAATAATCGCGAAATTGCATCTCTCACAGGGCTCACTGAAAGCAACGTTGGCACTATCTTGCATCGCGTGGTAGAAGACCTTCGCAAGCAATGGGAGGATGATAATGAATGACAAGTTTCTTTATGAAGCGCGGCCTACGCTGAGCGATGATTTCGCCGATGAGCTCTATGCACGAATCTCCCGCTCTTCGCGCTCACTTCCTGCTCGAAATGAGCATCCGTTTGCGTCTCCAATAGCGAAGGCATTTGCCATTGCATGCTTCATTCTCCTTGTCCTGTTTGCTTCCTCGACAGAGGTGCGTGCACAGATTGGAATTATGGCGCGAAATCTCGCAAGAAGATTTCAGGCTGGACCGAGCCACCTTGTTGGAAACATCATTGTCGTAGATGTGCCTCCTTCTCGAACACAGATTGCCCCATCACAATCGATCCAACTAACTTCGATCGAGATCCCAGTTTCAAATCTAGACGAGATATTCGCCTCGCATATCGTGATCCCTACATGGGCCCCTGATGGTTGCGATCTCAATCCTCTAGCTCGAACTTATCAAGGGGATCCTCAACCTTCAGCCATGCTGATTTGGAGCTGCGGCATTGAAGAAGAGAACTGGCAGATTTCACTCACCGTCAATAAAGCTGCCATGATTGGCCATTTCCCGACCGACAGCTATGAGCAACGCGATCTTGACATAGGCCAGGTGCTTATCGTTCATGGGAACTGGTATAAGATTGGAGATGATCTTGAGTGGAAGATGGGTAGCACCAGTATCTACTGGGATCGCGAGAATCATCTTTATCAGCTCTATTCACCAAGCGACCGTACCTCGAATAAAGATTTACTCAAGATGGCGAGCAGTGCGGAGTAGCAGCTGCCTGCGAACTCCACCAACAGCAAACCACGAATTCATGGAAAATCGAGAATTGAGGCGCCCTAACGTCTCGCAGGAGCTGATCGGGGATGCGGCGCGATAGGCAAGCTAGGGAGCGGTGGGGCAAAATGAGAAGTCCAAGCCAGAACGCGAACCCCGGCGCCTCAGCTCGAGGCTGTTAGCCCGCCTTCGACTTCGTATGCTCACGGAGGGGGATTGCAAAGTTGACTGAACCTGGGGAGACAGAAGTGATGGCAAGTGCTGCTCCTTGCTCACGGAAGGGACACTGCCCCGTACTTGCAGCGACGCTTCTCATAATAGTAATTCTAAACACCTCATGTGGACCCCTCAGTGGCCTGCCGAATCCCACCTCCAGTCCTATCATCCTTGCCACCAGCGATCTCGGAACGCCAACGGAACATCTGTCGCTAAGTGCCGATGGCTTATCTAGGCAGCAGGAGATAATTCACGAGATTCTACTCCTTGTCTCTGAGTACGACCAAACCATCGAGCATGAGATCCTCACCGGAGAGATTGAGGGCATCACAATTGCCGCTGACGGTACTCAGGCGGTCCACTTCTCCGGCGAGTCTCTCGCCCGCATCTCTGCCGCGTATGACCGGGTGCTTGGGGTGATTGGTAGCTTGAATGGGGAGTACCTAGAGCTGTACAGGCCCTCTCATCAGCCGACACCTTACCCTAGTCTCACAAGCTTTGAGGCCACTCAGCTCCTCTTCGAACAGGCCATGGACGAATATGGTCGCTGGGTAGATGACCAGCGGATCGAAGGTACGGTTGTGCGGCTATTTGAACCCTTCGACGCGGAGTACCAGGTCCTGTTTATCGCGGACACGTATGCCCAGGCTGAAATCTGGTGGCGAGCAATAGTCCAACTTCAGATCGAGTCTTCAGGCGGATCCCCGCAAGAAAAGGAGCTGGACATCCTGGCAATCAAACGCATTGATCCAGCCGAAGTTGCCTACGTGGATGTTGTTCGTTTACCATATCGAATGGATGTCCGCCTTTACCAGTATCAGACTGACACCCGCCGGTACACTGTATTCAGACCCAATCACGAGATCATCGAAATCATCCCCATCGGTTTTCCGTATGGCAGCGAGGGACAACCCCTCACAGACGAGCTTCTCATGCAGATGGCGACTGACTTAATTGCCTCTCTTGTCCCGGCCCTGAACCTTAGCAGCCTCGCTCCAGCCCATGGCGAGAAGTCCGATACCAACGTCTTCTTCCGCTGGGAGGACCTAAGCAAACCCCCCCTCGATGACGGGCGTAGCTATCCGTTCATACAGGTAGGGCTCACTCGATTTGGAGAGTTGCTCAATTACGTCAATACTCTGCCCTTGTCCCGTTGAGCCGCAGCGTTCCCACCGGCGCTAGCTAACGTCTCGCAGGAGCTGACCGGGGATACGGCGCGATTTGCAGGCTTAGGAGTGAGTGCTGGAGATGAGAATTCCAGGCCAGGTAGCGAACCCCGGCAGCTCAGCTCGAGGTTGTTAAGCCGCACTCTAGGAGCAACCGATGCATCGACGCACCCTTTTCCTCATCGCAGCCTGTACCCTCCTCGCCAACTACGTCGCATTCCCTCAGTCCGAAGAACGACAATTCGAGAGAATGGGCGAACAGTTGGTCACTATCGCCCAAAGTGGCCTGGACTGCATGGTGGCGCAGCTCGTCCAATTTCCCGAAATTGAGCACGATGTAATCCGCACAGACTCAGTGCTGAACCCTGTTCAGGGCGTCGTTCGTGTCAGCGCGAAAGACCCCATGGCCTGGGGGCTTGACGGTGCACCAATCGCCTACTTTCCATTGATCTATGAGCTAACATACTATTACGAAGATGGAGAGTGGAAGCTCGCCGACCTGACCACGAGGATTGGGCGCCCCCTCTCAGACACTAGCCCAGTCATGGTATGTTTCCCGTAACCCACATTTGTTCGCATCTGATGGATCTGACTCTGTGGCTTAACGTCTCGCAGTAGGCGACCGGGGATGTGGCGCGATTGGCAAGATTAGATCCGGTATTTGGAATTTGATCAGGTTTCCAGGGTGAATACCCCGACGCCCAAGCTCGAAATGTTAGGCTGCTTCGTTTCATTTCTAATTTGGAGGTCTATACATGGAAGCTAGACAATGTCCATCATGCCATGCAATTAATATATTAGACTCTCGCTATTGTGCATCATGTGGGCTAACTCTTCCTGAGGATACATTAATTTTTATTTCCGAAAGTGTTCTTAATGGCCTTAGTGGGAGTAAGAATGCCGAAGGATCCTCCAGGGAACAAGATAAATCTGCTTCTCTAACTCAAGATATTTCATCGGATTTGTATCAGATGCTTAAGGAGCGAATCCAGGAATTATCTAATGAGTTGAAAAACACTCAGGGTGAGGTGATAAACCTCCGGTCGAGGTTGTCAACTTTTGAAAGAAGGTATGGCAATTTGTCAATCCTAAGCGATGGATTCCTGAGAAGATCATTCAACATATGGTGGCATACTTTTATCGCGCAGTTGATAATCAGTGGTGTCATCTATCTTGTAATTATTTTAGGTGCTGTGCTCATTGGATATTTATCTGCAGCCTAACGTCTCGTAGGACGCGAAAGTGGATGCGGCGCGATTTGCATGAGATGGAGCAGGTGGGGGATGCGGGAACTGCCAGCCAAGTTGAGAACCCTGGGGCCGTAGCTCGAGGTTGTTAGGCGTATGGGGGGAGATGTGAATTGAGTGGGGTTTCCATGCTCGCATATCTGGGGCCAAGGCTTATCAATCAACTCGAGAATCTGTCCACGGAAGCTCTATGGTATCTCCTTGTGACCTATGATTCCGCAAATGGTGCTTTCAACAACATCTTGGAAGAGCTCGGAATGGATTTCCCCGAGAGATTGAAATTCGATTGTCAGATTGCATTCCCCGACCTAGGCATACCGGATCTGGTGGGATCGGATAGTCATGGAAACATACTGGCGCTTGTAGAGGTAAAATTCGGTGCCCCACTAACGCATAATCAGCCAGAGGGATACCTTCACCAGCTTCCATCTGACATTCTTGGGCTCGTCTTGTTCTTGTTCCCGGAGAACAGATCAGGCGACTATTGGGATGCGATCACCACGAAAATCAAGAAATCAGGCTATACCATCTCTTCACCTAGAGGTAATGCACATCTCGGGCTGAGTGTCAAAGTTGGGCCACTAACAAGAATTGGCTACCTCACTTGGGAGCACTTATTAAATAAGGCAGAAGAAATGATGGAACAGAATTCGGATGAGCGAGGACTTGCGGAACTGTGGCAGTTGACCGGATTGGTTCATAGACTCATATCGAAAGAGCCTGCTGATCATGGGTTGCCGGTCTCAGGTATTGAGACCCTCGGTGACAAACTACGCCAGGTTGTTGATGAACTTGCCTCGAAGCTGATCGAAACAGGCGACTTTGATACCAAGGGTTATAGGGCAACGCCAGGTCCAGGTTTCTATCGACGCTATGGATCTGTGGCTGGGCTTATTAATTGGTTCATTGAGTACAACGAAGATAGGGGAAGGCGGTTTGGGCAATCACTTCTGTGGCTTGGATGCCCATATTCAGAAGAGATTCTTGGACGTGTCCGACCTCTCTTCGATGAAGAGCAAATTAAACCTGTGTTCGATGGTGACAATATTTTGTTCCCTTTGACACCCCCCTCGTCAACTGGTGCTCCCTCTATTACAGAACCGTTGGCAGAGATAAGGCAGGTAATAGATCTTCTCTCCGATTGAGCAAATTGCTTAGCACAGCTGTAATTTGCAGCTAATGTCTCGGTGGAGGCGACCAAGGACGCTGCGCGATTGGTCGGAGATGGGGTGGG